>LULG01000219.1_pt1 | contig 11834 bp, 17 predicted proteins | sample 728211 | NCBI WGS metagenome assembly LULG01 (sample SAMN03860295, study PRJNA289734) | marine metagenome | biome: seawater column; feature: ocean; material: water; isolation source: Red Sea water column Station 169 - depth 200m | place: Saudi Arabia: Red Sea | collected 2011-10-15 | depth 200 m | reverse complement strand
AAAACTAAAACAGAATATCCTTTTTTTGCTACTTCTCTAGCAGTTAACAGACCAGAAATGCTTCCACCTGCAATAATTACATCATACTTGTCCACAACACTCCAAATCTATATTATTCAATTAATGTTTCGACTAAATTGCAAAGTTTTTCATAACACGTGATTCATGTAAACATATGACAATAAAACAGGTAATTGTGGTTAGAAATGACCTTGATATGGGAAAGGGAAAAATTGCTGCTCAAGTAGGTCATGCATGTGTTTTAGGTGCAGAACATGTAAGAAAATCTCATCCTGAATGGTTTCAAACTTGGTGGCTAGGACAGGAAAAAGTTGTCGTGAAAGTTGCCGGCATTAAAGAGTTGGATGAAGTAAAAAAAGGTGCAATTGAACTAGGTCTTCCTTGGTCTGAAGTTACAGATGCAGGTCATACACAAATTGCACCTGGAACGACAACTTGTATCTCCGTTGGCCCTGCACCTGAAAATCTAATAGACAAAGTCACTGGCGAATTATCATTATTATAAGAATAAGATATAACAAGCTCTGATTTTCAAAAATCGTGAAACAAAAAACCAAAGGTATTCTAGCATTTGCTTTTTTGGGTGGTATTTTACTAACATCCACCATACTATTTGCACTTCCGCCTCCTAATCCCACAATTACTGATGAGGAATTAGCAATGGAAGAACAAGGAATCACAATTACAAACACTCCAATGGATAATTTTCCTGATGAACAACGAGCAACATTTTGTGGAGTAAATGAACCAAAATCTACTTCATATGTAAAAGAATATCAAATTCCGACTGCATGTACTCAACCTCTTGCAATAAAGGTTGCACCTGATGGAAATGTTTGGTTTGTTGAATCAAATGTTGGTAATATTGCAAAATTTGATCCTGTATCTGAAACATTTACTGAATTTGAAAATGAAGTATGGCCTGACGGTGCAAGAACTATGTCGTGGGGTATGGATTATTCATCAGATGGTGCAATGTGGTATACTGATGGAAGTTTTGATACAATTTGGCGTTTTGATACAATTGATGAAAAATATGATGCCATCTCTTACCCTGTTTCTGAAGAGGGTTCTTTACCCCAAAAACTATCCATATACGGATCAAATATCATAGTTAATGATTTCACGGGAAGTAAAATTACATTCTTTGATCTTGCACAAAATGTTGATGAATTGGCTTACTCTAGTATCGTTGCTCCAATTCCAAACTCATTCACAGGTGATTTTGCAGTTGATTCAAAAAATAATCTATGGTATACAAATTGGGTTCCTGAAACAACTGGGTTCCTTTTGAATTTCAATATTGAAAAATACAAACAAGATTCATTTCTACAAAGTACTGGTATGGAAATTGACGTAGAGAGTTATTTTGATGTATATGATTTTCCTCCAGGACTGAATGCTGCAAATGGTTTATCAATTGATGAAAATGATAATGTTTGGATTGTAGATACTACTAGTAGTTTCTTTTTCAAATTTGATCCAATTACAAAAGAATTTACAAAATTTATCACATCCACTCCTCAAAAATCTGCTTATGGAAATGCAACTGGAATCATAAAGTCTCCAATTTCACGTCCATATTGGTCTGAAACTGATATGAATGGTAATCTATTCTTCAACGAACAAACATCTAACCAAATTGCAGTGTATGACATCAAAAACTCATACCTTGTTGAATACATGGTCCCATCTAAGAATCCAAATTGGGCTGATTGTAATACTGAATCTAGTTCTGATTGTGGCGTTGCTCAAATCTTTGGATTTGATGCAATCGATAATCAAATATGGTTTACAGAGTGGGCTGAAAATAAAATTGGTGTCGTTGACACAAAAAAACCTCTTCCCTTCTCAGTAAGTACTGATAAAAATTCACTTACTTTGAAAAATGGAGAATCTCAAACTATTACTCTAAATGTTGATTCTTCATCAAATACTGGAAAAATTAATTTCAATTCTGCACACACTGCTTCTACTGCAACCACATCATCTGATATACAAATCTCACATACTATGATTAATCCAAATGAAATTCTTGTTACAGTTACCGCAAATCCAATTGCAATTGCTGGAGATTATAAATTACTTTTAGGTGTCTATAACTCTGAAGTCAACGTTTCAAAATTCATTGATATAACTATTGAACCGTGATTCCACAAATTGACCAAGATATTGGAATCTCTGTTTATACTACCACATATCCTTCTGTTAATGGAAAAATCAAACAAAATGAAAATGATTTCTCTGTAAGCGAAGTTTTATCTGAAAAAGCTCTATCATCATTTGACAACTCTGAAGGTCATGCTGTATACTTGTTAAAAAAATCTGGAATTGATACTAATCATGCATTATCTGATATTGAAAAAAGATATGGTGTTATTCTAAAGTCACTTGGACTAAAAGATGCAAATGCCACAACTAAACAGTATGTCTTTACTCACAAAAAATTAAAACACTTGGAAAAAATTGAGGGCAAAAAATATTCTGCGATGAGAGTAGGTTTTACCCCAAAACCAATATCAAAAAAACACATGTTGGGCAACGTTTTTGAAATTATGGTATCTGAAACCACTACGCCTCTACCATATTTTTCTGACAATGAAAAAGTTCTAAATTTCTTTGGATATCAGAGATTTGGTTCAAGACGACCAATTACGCATTTGGTTGGTAAATCAATTATTCAAGGAAATTATGATGATGCACTTGACTTTCTACTAAATTTTTCATCAAAGTATGACTCTGAAAAAAATAACGAATTAAGAAAATTAATTTCTGAAAGAAAATCTGAATCTGAAGTTATTGAATTACTTCCGTTTTCAATGGATATTGAACGAAATCTTCTAAAACAGCTTGATACTGACAAAGATCCTAAAAATGCAATTCGCTCTATCCCTCTCAAACTAAGACGCTTTTATGTTCAAGCTTATCAATCATTTCTGTTTAACAAAACTATTAGTCTGGCATATGAATACGAAGAAGAACTATTTTCTCCAACTATAGATGATGTCTGTTTTGACAAAAATTTTGAACTAGGAAAACATCAAAATGATCCTAGTCAAAAACTTGCAATTCCTTTGGTTGGTCATTCATATTATAAAAAATCCCGATTTGATTATTACATTAAAAAAATTCTTGAAGATGAATCTCTTTCTCCAAAGGATTTTTTCATAAATGATTTTCAAGAATTATCACTTGATGGTGGATTTAGAAATGCATCAATTGACATACAAGATTTTTCTATTCAACAAAATCTTGTAAAATTTCAATTATCCCGTGGCTCTTATGCAACTATTGTCTTGCGAGAATTACTAAAACCAGAAAATCCACTTGAATGCGGTTTCTAAACACTGAAAGCTTTTTTTATTAATTTGAAAATGTGAAAATATGGAAAAAGCCACATTTGCTGCAGGTTGTTTTTGGCATGTAGAAGAAGTATTTAGTAAAACAAAGGGTGTTAAATCAACTCAGGTGGGTTATACTGGAGGTCATTTAGAAAATCCAACATATGAAGATGTTTGTACCGATAAAACTGGTCATGCAGAAGCAATCCAAGTTGAATTTGATCCTAATGAAATATCTTATCCTGAACTATTGAAGGTATTTTTTGAAAATCATAATCCCACTACTCCAAATAGACAAGGACCTGACATTGGCATACAATATCGTTCTGCAATATTTTGTCATTCTCCTGAACAAGAACAAGTTGCTAAAGAAGCAAAAGAAAAACTCAATCCTATTGCAAAAAAGACCTTTGGAAATGATATTGTAACTGAAATAAAATCTGCATCTACATTTTATCGTGCTGAAGAATACCATCAAAAGTATTTTGAAAAAAACTTCTAGGTTTGCCTTTTCTTTTCTATCACATATCCAATTAAGATCAAAATTACTCCAATCATACTGATTACTATTCCATAGTCAATCCAATCCTCACTTTGATACATGAATGATGATTCAGGTCCTACCATTCCTTGTCCCTGAAAACTGAATATGATGCCAAAGATCACAAGTATGATTCCTGGAATAACTATTGCTATTGACCCCATCAAATTGAATCACTTTTCTCAAGATAAAAATGCGATGTTATACAAAATTTGTCATCTTTAGGAAGAAATTGAAAAGAATTGATTCGTTAGGTAAATCAATTTTTACTCGGTTTTTTAATCCAAATTTCAAAAGAATTTTCTATGTATAGTTGGAATAGTTCTGATGAAAATACCCCAAAACTCTTCAAATATTCAAATCTGATTGTTTTTGGAAGTGCTGCAGGGTTTGCATTATTGATGGCCTTCTTACTGAACACTTACTATGACGAATTAATCTCTGAACATCCTTACATTATCAACATACTGTTTGCACCAGCATTTGGAATTGGGTTCTTGTATGGCCTAAAAATTTCTGAAAGAGCGCTACAACCATCAGAAACCAGAAGTGCATTAAAAAGAAAAATCATGAAACTATTTCTTTTCTTTTTAGTATTCGGTGGTTTATTCAGCTCTGTAAATTTTGCATTGCATGGTGGTGCAATGATGCCTGATTCTTCTTTAGTAGATGATGGCATTATTCCTTGGATTACTGAAATGATTACTGCAAATGGTGGTGCAACATTTCTAATTGTTTCAAGTATCACTATAATGGCTGCTGCAACAAGAAGAATTGTTGGTCTTAATGGAGGTATGCTTGGAAAAATAATTACCTTCTCTGGAACATTTGTCTTCTTTTCAATGATTAGTATGAGTCTTACACAAAATGATCCTACAAGCTCTCAAATCTATCTTTACACTTGTTATCACGCTGGAATTATTGGTGGTGCAATGTATCAAATGAATCGTTTTACTTCTAATCTTAACACTTGGGAAGATTACATGAATGGACAGTAATTACTCTACTGTTACAGTTCCTACCATCCAAGGATGAACTATACAATAGTATGGGAATACTCCTTTATCAGAAAATTCATACTCGAATGTTCCTCCTCCCATAATCATTCCTGAATCAAAAATTCCATCTGGTCCATCTGCCGGTGTTCCGCTTGTTGCAAGGTGTGCTGCAGTATCAACATTTTCCCAAATTACAGTTGTTCCTGCTGAAATTACCAAATCTGCTGGTACGTAACATTCGTTTGTTTCTTCACACCCTGGTACGCCTACTCCTTCTGGTATTGACACAACTTCTCCTATTGAGGTAGGCTCTTCTGCCATTGGTTCCTCAATTGGCATAGTTGCTTCTTCTGTACTATCCAAAGTCATTCTAGGAATCTCATACAATGTGTTTCCTGGTTTGACAAACATATCGCACCCTTCACCTAGAAAATTTCCTGCTTTACACATTTCAAAAAATGCGGTCTTGTCTCTTTGCATATCATCCGCATAAAGTACATCTGGTCCGATCCAAACTTGAACTATTCCTATTGCTGCTAATGATGCTGCAACAAGTACCATAGACCATCCTACCTTTCTATAATGGTGAGGATTCTGCATCTCTGACATTTACTTTGAGGCAAAATTAGGCAAATTTAAAACTTGAGCCTACTTATTTTTGTAAGTGACCATACAAATTCTTCATTATGAATTTCTTGGACCAATAAAGATCTCAGAGTGGGGTCCACCTATGGATAAAGTGGTTTACATAATTTTCAAGCAAGACAAATCTGGATTTGTTCCACTTTATGCTGGTGAATCTGATAAAACTGAACAAAATGACTTTTTCACACAAAATGACGATTTCAAATGCTGGATTCAACATGCAGGTAATGAAGATTTCTTGTATCTCTCAATTCTGCCTTTGTGGGAATCTGATGAACCTGAGAGAAAACGCATTGTTGAAAAAATTATAGCAAAATATCGTCCATTGTGCCAAGTTGAGTAATTATTTTGAATTAATCTTATCTTTTACATCAAATAACTGCATTGTCAAAAGATCTATTGCTTTTTTCAGATGATCAAATTCGTTAATAGAATGAATTTGTCCTTCTGTAAGTTTTCTTAGAATTTTGACATTAGCTTTTGCTTCTTCATCTCTGGCATTTACCTCTAAAGCATTAATTTTTGCCAAAATATTTTCTAAATCTTTAATCATTTCCTCTTTTGGTGCATGTTTATCCATATCTCTGCAATCTTTGTTTCCTATATATGGCTAGAGTTGTTCGTCATCAATCTCTTCAAAAGCATCTAAAAACTGGTTACATGTACAATCTGGAATCTGACATGCACCTCTTCGTAATATTGACTCTGTAGATGTTGTACTTTTATGAATTTCATCTGTATGATGGCAACGTCTACAATTCATGATTGTCCAAATTACATTGGTAATTTAAGGAATTAGAACTGCTCGAGCTTCTATATCTGAATTTTTCAATCTCTCTAAAACCTCGTTTGCCTCTTCTAATGGGAATGATTCTGTAACTACTTTGAAATTATTTTTTCCTGCAATTTCTATCACTTTTTCCATATCTTTCATAGAACCAATTAATGTACCTCTGACTGTTTTTTCTTCAAAGGCTAGAAAATTTGGAATTTTACCTACTGTTGCAATAACTACTGTTCCGCCTTTCTTGACTGATTTTATTGCCGTATCTGTAACTAAATCTGCTGGTGCAAATACAATTGCTGCATCAAATAATCCGTAATCATCTTTTATCTGTTTTAAAAAGTCATCTTGAGATTCTGTAAATTGAAATACTTTTTGTGCACCTAGACTTTTTGCAACATCAAGATGTTTCTTCTTTCTTGAAATTCCGGTTACCTCACATCCTTCAACTTTGGCAAATTGTATTGCCATGTGTCCTACTCCTCCAATACCATAAATTGCAATTTTTTTATTTTTTTCTGGCTCTGCAGCCTTTACTGCCTTGTATGCAGTGATTCCTGGACAAAATAATGGAGCAGCATATTCTGAAGACATAGTATCTGGAACTTTTGTAATAAAATTCTCTGATGCGTTAATGTATTCAGTATATCCGCCACGTAATGTTTCTCCCGTTATTTCATTTGTTTCACAAAGGTATTCTTTTCCTTCATTACAATATGTGCAATTCATACATGATTTCAATAACGGTGTAATTCCAACTCTATCTCCAACTTTGAATTTTGTAACACCACTTCCAATTTCTACTATCTTACCAACAACTTCGTGACCTGGAACTGTTGGAAGATTTGGAGGTATTCCAATCTCTTGCCAATCTCCTTCAATTCCGTGAAGTTGAGAATGACAAACTCCACATGCTTCTATTTTGATTAATACTTCGTCAGGATTACTTATGGAATGTTTTTCGATATTGGTTAGCTTTAGTGGTTTTTCTTCAATCTTTTTACATTCGGAAAGAACCATCGCACGCATCTTTTCAGACATATTACCACCTAATTTGACGTACTATTATTTTTTAGTAAGATGTTGTGAGATCGAGTATGGCTGAAATCTTAAAAAAAGATGATTTCAAACGTGTGGAATTGCTAAATCTAATTACAAAAAAAGGACATCTGAAAAACCTCACTCCCGATCAATTAGTGGAATTAGATGGATTACTAAAAAAGAAGGATTACAGCAATGATAAAAAAGCAGAAAAATCAAAACAAAAACTCCTAAAGCAAATTAACATAGAAATTTACAAACGACACGATACCGCAATCTGGAAAATCTAGATTACATACAAATAATCATCTCTTGAATTTCTATCATGCCAAATCTCCTATCTGAAGAAACTAGTCCATATCTTCTACAACACAAGGATAATCCTGTAGAATGGTATGCTTGGAATGATGAGGCATTAAAAAAAGCAAAAGATGAAAATAAACCAATTTTTCTTTCTGTAGGATATAGCTCTTGCCATTGGTGTCATGTTATGGCTCATGAGTCATTTGAAAATGATGATGTAGCAAAAATAATGAATGAAAATTTTGTTAACATCAAAGTTGACAGGGAGGAAAGACCTGATTTAGATGATATCTATCAAAAAGTTTGTCAAATGTCAACTGGTCAAGGTGGCTGGCCGTTGAGCGTATTTCTTACTCCTGATCAAAAACCTTTCTATGTTGGAACATATTTCCCTGTACTTGATTCGTATGGTAGACCTGGATTTGGAAGTTTATGTAGACAGCTTGCTCAAGCTTGGAAAGAAAAACCAAAAGACGTTGGAAGTTCTGCAGAACAGTTCATGTCAAATCTCTCAAAATTAGAGCGAGTTTCTGAAGGTGGAAAAATTGAAAAGTCAATTTTAGATGAAGCTGCAGTAAATCTACTCCAAGTTGCCGATACAAACTTTGGAGGTTTTGGTCAAGCTCCAAAATTCCCAAACGCTGCAAACTTGTCTTTCATGTTTAGATATTCAAAATTATCTGGAATCAAAAAATTTCAAGATTTTGCATTGTTGACTCTAAAGAAGATGGCAAAAGGTGGTATATTTGATCAGATTGGAGGTGGATTTCACAGATACTCTACAGATGCAAGATGGCTTGTACCTCACTTTGAAAAAATGTTGTATGACAATGCGTTATTACCTCCTGTATATGCAGAAGCCTATCAGATAACAAAAGATCCATTTTTCCTTGATGTAGTTACAAAAACACTTGATTATGTTTTACGTGAAATGACATCTTCTTCTGGATTGTTTTATTCAGCACAAGATGCTGATACTAATGGTGAAGAAGGTCAAACATATGTTTGGAAAAAGCGTGAAATTGAGAGTATTATTGGAGATGACTCTGAGATTTACTGTATTTTCTATGACGTTACTGATGGTGGGAATTTTGAGGGAAATACAATTTTAGCAAATAACATTAACATCTCTTCTCTTGCATTCAAGTTTAGCAAAACTGAAGATGAAGTAAGAGAACTGTTGAAACGCTCATCTGAGAAGCTACTTGATGTAAGAAATAAACGAGATCAACCAGGAACTGACGACAAAATAATCACTTCCTGGAATTCTATGATGATTACTGCCTTTGCTAAAGGGTATAGAATTTCTGGAAATGAAAAATATCGTGATGCTGCAGTAAACGCCGCAAAATATTTCTCTGCACAATTCTCAAAACATGGTTTTATTCATAGAACCTTCAAAAATGATGTTCCAAAACTTAATGGCTATTTGGACGACTATGCATATCTGGCAAATTCCTTAGTTGATGTCTTTGAGATAACTTCTGATGTATATTTTCTTGAAATGGCACAAAAAATTGCAAATTACATGATAGAACATTTCTGGAATGAAGATGAAAAATCATTTTTCTTTACTGCAGATAACCATGAATCTCTTATAGTTAGACCAAAAAATTACTATGACCTATCTGTACCTTCTGGGAATTCTGTTGCATCAAACGCATTACTAAAATTATATCATCTAACTCATGATGAAAAATTACTTAAAATCTCTGAAAAAATTCTAGAATCAAATGGAACATCTGCTGCTGAAAATCCATTTGCGTTTGGATATTTACTAAATGTCATGAATCTATATCTTAATTCACCTACTGAAATAACCATTGTAAACACTGAAAATTCAGAAATTGTAAACTCTTTATACAAAAAATTCATTCCTGAAGGAATAATCATTCCAATTGATGATAATGAAAAAATGACATCATTACTGAAATATCCGTTCTTTGAAGGAAAAGAATTTTCTGATAAAACTAGTGTAACGATTTGTAAAAATTTCAGTTGTTCATTACCTATGTCTGAACTTGAACAAATAGAAGAAAATCTCTAGATCTTTTTGATATCTACTTGTAATATTTCGCCAACTTGAGGTCTTCCCAATCGTTCATATCTGTTTTTTGGCATTGTAATTGAAACATTTGTTTGAGCATAACTTTTGACTTTGATTGTTGGTTGTGCTTGAAGCATTGCTTCAAGTAAAGGCATCACTTGTTCTTTTGTTTCTTGATCTAATTTCTTTGAAACGTTTTCCATGATAAGCTGCTTTTGTGAAACTGGTTCTGTTTGTACGTCTTCAGCAAGTGTCATCTGAACTACTTGCCCATTATCCACGATTTGTTGAACTCTGTATCCTACAACTTCTGACATGTTCTATCTCCTCTAGGTTTGGATTTATTCTTACCTATGCCTTGCTTTCATCCAATGCCTTTGAAATTTTATCCAAATTATCTCTGATTAATTCATGGAATTCTTGTATATCATCTAATTTCACTTCTAATTGTTGATTTGAATATGTCTGCAAAAATGTAGAATAAACAGTACCTACTATAACGCCAAACGCTATTTCTCTCTTTGATTTTGAAAACTCTCCATATTCTGATGCAAATTGATTATACGAGTCCGCCTGATCAATGTAGTACTTTAGTAAATCTTCTAAAAACTTCTTATTTTCATCTGAAATGCCCATTAGACTTCTCATATGGATTATGTGTATAAGAATTATTGTTTAGATAGAATTTTTGAACATCTTGTTAGGGCATTTGTCACTTTTTCAGGACTTCTTGTAAAAAGTACATAAGATGAAACTGAAATAATTAGTAATGCTCCTGTACCTAATGGAAATTCTGGAACAGCTGCAAATTCATCTGATTCGGCTATTATGGTATAATCCACTGCATTAGTAGATTGTTCTTTTTCATAAATTGGTATAACAAAATGACTTTCTTCTCCTGCTCTTAAGAAATCTGGTTGAACTTGAGTTTTAGAAATTGTCAGTACTTTTCCATCTCTATCATATAATGTTGCAATGACATTAATCATATTTGCAGTAATCTCTCCATTATTTTCCAATGTACCTGTGATTACAACATTGTTCAATTGGTCTCTAGCTAATTCTGATGAAACGATATCAATTACTTGGCTTTTAGGAGCTGCAAGCTTGTAATCAAAATCAAGTTCATAAGAAAATTTATCATTTAAATTATTTTGATTTGTTATTATATCAAATCCACCTTTCATACCTGGCATCAAAACATTTGACATCATTTTTCCATCAAATCTGTTTATTTCAGAATTATACACAATAGTTTCTTCATATGAATACATAATTGCAAAACTCTAAAAGAATTACTGTTTTATTCCTGCTTTTGCATCATTAAATGCCTTTAATCCTGCCTGTTCTGCTTCAAAAGCAAGTTGTGTTAATTCCTGGAATCTGACTAATTCTAATTCATCACCTGTCTTAATCCATTCTACTCGGTGTTCATGAGATTCAATTTGGTATTCTAGTGATAATTTGAATAATTTTACAGATCTTGCAAATACATCTGGAGGTTGTAAATCATCATACTTTACCAGTAATTTGTTAAATTTTTTGATATGCTCTTCTCCAATCTGAACCATTTCTTCGTTAGAAATTGTATTTTCCTCCCATTTTGCTATGCTTGAAATGAATCTACTTTGCTCATCGTGAATTTCTTGCTGTAGTGTTTGAATTTCATTTCCAAATGTAAATCCACGTATTTTTGCCTGATCTGCTGAATAAAAGTAGTATATCGCAATGCCGATAATTATCACAGTTATTGCAATTGCCAAAAATTTACTAGAATTTTTTTTCTTTCTTGCTGTTTTCGTGGGTTTTCCTTTCTTTGTCAAGACTAATCGATATATTTTCCAGATTCATCTGTTTTTAGTTCTATATTGAGTTCTGTACCGCTGATAAAAGACTCCCCTCTGACAGTTCTAATTCGTGCAATGACTAATTCATGAGGCCAAATCTCTACTACAACTTGCCCTACTTCTGGATTGTCTGGAGCATCAACAATTTTGATGTCATCTTTGTTTATGCCATAATCTTGTAATTTCTTTATATTTGTCTGGATCTATAGTATCTAGAGAAATATTAATTCGATTAACTCCAAATTTTTTTAATTCTTTTGCATACT
>LULG01000975.1_pt1 | contig 11883 bp, 13 predicted proteins | sample 728211 | NCBI WGS metagenome assembly LULG01 (sample SAMN03860295, study PRJNA289734) | marine metagenome | biome: seawater column; feature: ocean; material: water; isolation source: Red Sea water column Station 169 - depth 200m | place: Saudi Arabia: Red Sea | collected 2011-10-15 | depth 200 m | reverse complement strand
GCTGCGACACCGCCGATTGCGACAGCCCGCTGAGCTCGGTGAGTTCGCCGACCGACACTTCGCGCTCGTCCATCTGGCACAGCATCAGCAGCCGCTCGGGATGCGCGAGCAGCTTCAAATAGTCGGCCATCTCGCGCGCATCGCGCTTCAGGATCGAAAGGTCGGTCGGCTTGGTCATGGGGAGAGGGTTCCTTCACGGCCATCGTCGCGCAGGACGATGTAAATCGCGGGAATAACGAGCACGGTGAGCAGTGTCGAGGAGGCGAGTCCGAAGAGCAGCGAAATCGCAAGCCCCTGAAAGATCGGGTCGGTCAGGATCGTCGCCGCCCCGATCATCGCCGCCGCCGCCGTCAGCACGATCGGCTTGAAGCGGATCATCCCCGCTTCGAGCAGCGTATCGCGCAGCGGTTTGCCCTCGCCCTTCGCATGGTTGATGAAGTCGACCAGCAGGATCGAATTGCGCACGATAATCCCGGCCAGCGCGATGAAGCCGATCATCGACGTCGCAGTAAAGGGCGCGCCGAACAGCATATGCCCCAGCACGATACCGACGAGGGTCAGCGGGATCGGCGTCAGGATGACGAGCGGAATCTTGAAATTGCGGAACTGCCCGACGACCAGGACATAGATGCCCAGGAGCGCAACCATGAAGGCCGCGCCCATGTCGCGGAAGGTCACCCACGTAATTTCCCACTCGCCGTCCCACAGCAGCGTCGGCACCTGTTCATCGTCGGGCTGACCGTTGAAGCGGACCACCGGCTTTTCCATCCCGTGCGCCTTCCAGTCGAACGCCTCGATCGCATCGTCGACCGCGAAGATGCCATAGATGGGGGCTTCATATTCCCCCGCCAGTTCGGCGGTGACCATATCGGCGGCGCGGCCGTTGCGGCGGAACAGCGCGGGCGATCCCGCCTCCTCGCGCGCATCGACGATCTCGCCGAGCTGGACGAGCCGCCCGCCGGGTCCCATCGTCGCAACCGGCGTCGCGGCAAGGTCGGCGCTCCAGCTGCGCTGCGACTGATCGAGCGCGATGCGGATCGGCAGCGGATCGCGCCCGTCGCCGCGCGGCGCATAGCCGACGGTCTGCCCGCCCAGCAGCGCGCCGATACTGTCGAAAAGCTGGCGCTCCGAAATGCCATAGGCGTCCATCCGCGCCCGATCGGGTATCAGCCGCAGCCGCGGGCGCGGGACGCCGAAACTGTTATCGACATCCACCACATAGGGGACGGTGCGGAACAGCGCCTCGACCTGCGCGGGCGTGGCTCGACCGGTCGCGCTCGCCCTTGGGCGCCAGCGTCACCATCAAATCGCCCATCTCGGGCCGATTGCGCAGGAAATAGTGCCGCACGAGGCCGTTGAAATTGAACGGCACCGAGGTGCCCGCATAGGCCTCCATCGATCGCGCCTCGGGAATCTGCCGCACCACCGCCGCGGCGGCGTCGAGCGTGCGCCCCGTCGTCTCGAGCGACGTGCCCTCGGGCATGTCGAGGACAAGCTGCACCTCCGACTTGTTGTCGAAGGGGAGCAGCTTGACTGTCACCGCCTTGAAATAGAACATCGAGCAGGCGACGAGCGTCGCGGCGCCAACGGCAATCAGGAAATTGCGCGCGCTCTTGCGATCGCGGATCACGCGGATGGCGACGCGGCCATAGAGCGCGCCAAGCTTGCCCCCGCCCGCATGGTCGTGCGCCCCCTGCGTCAGCGTATCGCGCGCAAAGCGCACCATCAGCCACGGCGCGATAATCACCGCGACGAAGAAGGAAAAGAGCATCGCCGCCGAGGCGTTGATCGGGATCGGCGCCATATAGGGGCCCATCAGTCCCGATACGAACAGCATGGGGAGCAGCGCCGCGACGACGGTCAGCGTCGCGATGATCGTCGGATTGCCGACCTCGGCGACCGCATCGACCGTCGCGTCGATCCGGCTGCGCCCGTCGGCCATCGCCCAGTGGCGCGCGATATTCTCGATCATCACGATCGCGTCATCGACCAGGATGCCGATCGAAAAGATCAGCGCGAACAGGCTGACGCGGTTGATCGTGAAGCCCATGATGTTCGACGCGAACATGGTGAGCAGGATCGTGGTCGGGATGACCACCGCCGTCACCCCCGCCTCGCGCCAGCCGATCGCGAAGCCGATCAGAATGACGATCGACACCGTCGCGAGTCCGAGGTGGAAGATCAGCTCGTTCGCCTTTTCATTGGCGCTTTCGCCATAATTGCGCGTCACCGCGACCTCGACGCCCGGCGGGATCAGGCTGCCGCGCAGCGCCTCGACCCGCGCGACCACCGCGTCCGAAACATTGACGGCATTGGCCCCCGAACGCTTCGCGATCGCCAGGCTTACCGCGGGCGCCATCGACCAGCGATCGCCCGCGCCCTTGGCCCAGCGCCATGCGCGCGCCTGATCCTCACCCGGCCCCTGCGTGACCGTCGCGACATCGCGCAGATAGACGGGATTGCCGTTGGCCGCGCGCACCGTGATCGTCGCCAATTGCTCGGCGCTGCGGACCGTCTGCCCGGCCACGACGGCGGTTGCAGCGCCGCCCTCGCGCACCGTTCCGAGCGGGAAGCTGCGGTTTGCCTGCCCCACCGCATCCATCAGCGCGCCGAGCGAGACGCCATGCGCCGCGAGCTTTGCCGGATCGGGAACGACGCGAAGCTGTTCCTCCTGCCCGCCGGTGATGAAGGTCAGGCCGACATTGTCGACCTTCGCAACCTCGGTCCGCAACCGGGCGGCGAGCGACCGCAGCGCCTGCTCGTTCCAGTCGCCGCGCGCGCCGGCCTTGGGCGACAGCGTCAGCACCACGATCGGCACATCGCTGATCCCGCGCACCGTCACCTGCGGCGGCTGGATGCCCTGCGGCAGCTTGTCCATATTCGCCGACAGCCGCTCGTTGATGCGGATTGCGGCGTCGTCGGGATCGGACCCGACCAGAAAGCGCGCGGTGACCATCACCCCGTCGTCTTCGGCCTGGGTATAGACATGTTCGACGCCGTCGACGCTCTTGACGATCGTCTCCAGCGGCTTGCCGATCAGCTCCACCGCATCGCTCGCGGACAGGCCGGGCGCGGCGACCATCAGGTCGACCATCGGCACGCTGATCTGTGGTTCCTCCTCGCGCGGGATCGTCATGATCGCGAGCAGCCCCACCATTATGGCGGCGAGCAGCATCAGCGGCGTCAGCGGACTGCGGATCGTCGCGCGCGTCAGCCGCCCCGACAGGCCCAGGCTCATTTGCCTGCCGCTCCGCGCGCTACGGCAATCAGCGTGTCGCCCCTGCTGGCGCCCGACAATATCTCAACCCGCGCCGGATCGTCGGTCGGCGCGATCTGGACGGGCACTCGCGACGTCGCATCCTTGCCGACGATGATCGTCAAATAGTCGATGCCATAGCTGGTTTCGACGAAGCGGCGCGGAACGACCAGCGCCTGCCGCTCGCCGACCGCAACGCGCGCCGTGACGCGGCGACCGACCATCGTGCTGGCAAGTCCGGGGATCGGAACGTCGGCCGACATCTGCCCGCCGCTGACCGCGGGATAGACGCGGCCGACGCTGGCGCGCGGCGGCGCCGCGCCCTTGTCGTCCGAAAGCCCCGTTGCCAGCACCGCGCTACCGACATGAACCTTGTCGGCCAAGGTTTCGGGCAGTTCGAGCCGCAGGACCATCGGTCCCGAGGTGATCGTCGCGATCGACGTGCCGGGCGCCACCGCCGAACCCGCCGGAACCTGCGCGATCAGCACGCGCCCTGCCGAGGGGGCGACCACCGCGCCCTGCCCGGCGACCGCACCGACCGCCGATTGCTGCGCCCGCGCCGCCGAAACCTGTGCCCGCGCCGCGCGCGCCTGCGCCTCGGCCTGATCGAGCCGCGCCTGCGCATAGACGCCATTGGCATGGAGGTAGCGCACGCGCTCCAGTTCGGCATCGGCCTGTGCGGCCTGCGCCTGCGCCGCCGCCGCCTGCGCACCATAGGCCGCGCCTTCATAGCCGAGCCGGCTGTCGACGACGCGGCCGATCACCTGTCCCTTGCGCACCATGTCGCCTTCGCGAACACTCAGACTGTCGAGGATGCCGGGAATGCGCGCGCGGGCGTCGGCCATGTCGACGCTCGTTACCAGCGCGCCAATCGTCTCGCCGCCACAACCACCGAGCGACAGCGATGCGGCGAACAGGGCGGCGCTGAGCAGCGCAGAGGTGAGCAGGGATGATGGGCGCATCGTCAATTCCCCGTCACGACCGGCAGGCCGGCCGCGCGCCAGGCGCCCATGCCGCCCGCAAGATGGGTGTCGATGTCGGGCCGCCCCGCCGCCGCCTTGTCGAGCGCCATCGCCGAACGGCGACCCGCGGCGCAGGTCAGGATGACCGGCTTGCCGCCCGCCGGAAGCGCGCTCGCCTGAAAGCGCGACAGCGGCATCGACAGCGCGCCCGCGACATGCCCGCTAGCAAACTCGTCGGCCTCGCGGACATCGACCAGAATCGCCTCGCCTGCCGCCAACATCTCGGCAAGCGCATGCGGCGTGATTTCCTTGTGCGCCGGACGGCGGAACAGGTTCAGCATGGTCAAAAACTCCTTGCGCGGACCCGGCCGATGGCGGGTTGATTAATTCAGGTATTGCTAATATTATTTAAATCTAATATGAAGGTCAACAGATATTGCACTCGATCCTTCTGGGTCGCCCCAAATCGAGTGCGGTCGCGATGCGGAGGCACACCGTCCGCCCCGCATCGCGGCCACCCCCAGGGAAAGCCGGCGGCGCCCCACGCGCGCCGGAGCAAGGAGAGAGAAGATGTCGTTACCGCGGATCGTCGTTCTGGGTGCCGGACTCGGCGGCACTATCGCAGCTTACGAGATACGGGAGGCTTCCAAGGGCAAGGCCGAGGTGATGGTGATTTCCGATCAGGAAAATTACTGGTTCGTCCCCTCCAACCCCTGGGTCGCGGTCCGCTGGCGCGAACCCGAGGCGATCTGCGTTCACCTGCCCCCCGTCATGAAGCGCAAGGGGATCGATTTCACCGCGGTCGGCGCAAAGCGCGTCCACCCCAAGGAAAATCAGGTCGAGCTGAACGACGGCGCCTTCGTCGATTATGATTATCTGGTCATCGCGACCGGGCCGAAACTCGCCTTCGACGAGATCGAGGGCTTCGGGCCGGAGGCGAACACCGTATCGGTATGCGCGACCGATCATGCCGCCGCCGCGGCCGATGCCTTCGACCGCTTCTGCGAAAACCCGGGGCCGATCGTCGTCGGCGCCGCACAGGGCGCCTCCTGTTATGGGCCGGCCTATGAATTCGCGCTGATCCTCGACACCGAACTCAAGCGCCGCAAGCTGCGCGACAGGGTGCCGATGACCTTCGTCACCGCCGAACCTTATATCGGCCATCTCGGCCTCGATGGCGTCGGGGATACCAAGAGCCTGCTCGAAAGCGAGCTGCGCAACCGTCACATCAAATGGATCACCAATGCGCGCGTCACCAGCTTCGAGGCCGGCATGGCGCATGTCGAGGAAGTCGCCGAGGACGGCAGCGTCAAGGCCAAGCACGACCTGCCCTTCGGCTATTCGATGCTGCTGCCCGCCTTTCGCGGCGTCGATGCCGTCTTCGGCATCGAAGGCCTGACCAATCCGCGCGGCTTCATTATCGCCGACAAGCATCAGCGCAATCCGACCTTCGCCAACATCTATTCGCTCGGCGTCTGCGTCGCGATCCCGCCGGTCGGCCCGACCCCCGTCCCGGTGGGCGTGCCCAAGACGGGCTTCATGATCGAATCGATGGTCACCGCGATCGCGCAGAATCTGAAACTCGAACTCGCCGGTCAGCCGCCGAAGCATGAGGCGACGTGGAACGCCGTCTGTCTGGCCGACTTCGGCGACGGCGGCGTTGCCTTTGTCGCGCAGCCGCAGATCCCGCCGCGCAACCTCAACTGGTCGTCGTCGGGCAAATGGGTCCATCTCGCGAAGATCGGCTTCGAAAAATATTTCCTGCGCAAGGTCCGCAAGGGCGAGAGCGAGCCCTTTTACGAAAAGCTCGCGATGCATGCGCTCGGGATCAAGAAACTCCGCTTCTGACGAAAGGAAGACCCATGAACCTCGATCGTGCCGTTTTGCGCTTCGCGGGCCTCGTCGTGCTGACGAGCGTGCTGCTCGCCTGGTTTGTCCATCCCTGGTGGATCGGACTCGCCGCCTTTGCCGGGCTCAACATGATCCAGGCAAGCTTCACCGGCTTCTGTCCCGCGGCGGCCATTTTCAAGCGTCTCGGCGTGCGGCAGGGAGCCGCCTTTAAGTGACACGCGCCGCGACCCTGCTGACGGCGGCATGCCTTGCTGCACTCACGCGTCGCAAGGTGGAGGAGGCGGCCGCCAAGGCCGCGACCGAACGGCAGGCGCGCGCCGCCGCCGGTCCCACCGCCAGTGTCGAGGGCAGCATCGGCACCGGCCGACTCGACCCCGGCGGCTATTTCGGTCTGACCGCGCAAAGCGTGACCCCCAGCGCCGTGCAACTGGTCGGCGAATATCCCCTCTACGCCGGCGGACGGATCAGCGCCGCGATCGATCAGGCCGCGGCGGGCAGCCGCGCGGCGACGCTTGGCAAGGATATGGCGCGCCAGAATCTGACCCTTGCAACCGTCGGCGCCTATGCCGAAGTGCTCACCGCGCGCGATCTTGTCGCGAGCTATGGCAAGCTCGTCGATGCGCTGGGCGAGATCGTTCGTCATACCGGCCTGCGCTACGACGTCGGCGATGCGACGAGCAGCGAGGTCGCCCAGGCGAAAGCACGCCGCGCCGAGGGACAGGCCGGTCTCGTCCAGGCCCAGGGCCGCCTCACCGCCGCGCTCGCCCGCCTCGAGCGGCTGACCGGCAAGCCTGTCGGCGATCTCGCCCCCCTGCCCCCGCGCCCCGAGGTTCCCGCGACGCTCGGCGAAGCCGTCGAGGCCGCCGTCGCCGCGAATGTCCTGCTCGCACAGGCCGATGCTGGCGTCGACGGCGCTGCCGCGGGGGTGCGCGCAGCCAAGGCGACCAACCGCCCGCAGCTCGGCGTCTTTGCCGAGGGCGCGCGGATTCGCGACCAATTCTTCCCCGACTATCGCGCCGACAGCGTCACCGTCGGGCTGCGCGGGCGCTGGACCTTCTTCGACAGCGGCGCGGGCAGCGCGCGCGTCCGCGAGGCGCAATCGAAACTCTCGGCCAGCGAAGCGCGGCTGCGTCAGGCGCGCGACGACGTCACCCAGGCGGTGATCGAGGCGTGGAGCGGGCTCGACAGCGCCGAACGCGCGCTCGATGCCGCGCGCGATGGCGATGCCGCAGCGCGCGAGGCGCTGCGCGGCACCCGCCTCGAAGTGCGCTCGGGCGCCCGCCCGCCGCTCGCCGAGCTCGATGCCGAACGCGAAGCGATCGCCGCGACCGCACGGCTCGCCGAAGCGCAGGCATCGGTGCAGACCGCGGCGTGGCGCCTCCGCCTGCTCTGCGGTATCGAATAGGCCTCCTCCTCCACTGGACAAACGGCGTCACCTCACTATATTAGTTTTATCTAATATTTTAAGCGAAGGAATGATCGCATGGACGACCTTCACCGCAATTCCGCCGCCGCGCTGATCGCCAAGGCGCGCGCGACCGGCCGTATCCCCGTCGTCAAAAGCTTCTTCGACGAACCGACCTTCACCGCGACGCACGTCGTCCACGACCCGGCGACGCGCAGGGCGGCGATCATCGATTCGGTGCTCGATTTCGACCAGCCTTCGGGCCGCACCGGCCATGCGTCAGCCGACGCGATCGTCGATTATGTCCGCCGCGAAGGGCTGACCGTCGAATGGCAGATCGAAACCCACGCCCATGCCGACCACCTCTCCGCTGCCCCCTATCTGCAGGCGAAGCTCGGCGGCCAGATCGTCATCGGTCGGCATATCGAAACGGTGCAGACGGTGTTCGGCGCCATCTTCAACGAGGATGCGCGCTTCGCGCGCGACGGCTCGCAGTTCGACCGGCTGATGGCCGACGGCGAGCGCTTCATGCTCGGCGAGATCGAGGGGATGGTGCTCCACACCCCCGGCCACACGCCGGCGTGCATGGTGTGGATCATCGGCGATGCGCTGTTCACCGGCGATACCTTGTTCATGCCCGACTATGGCACCGCGCGCGCCGACTTTCCCGGCGGCGATGCGCGCACCCTCTATCGCTCGATCCAGCGCTTGCTGTCGCTTCCCGGCGAAACGCGGCTGTTCCTCTGCCACGATTACAAAGCGCCGGGTCGCGACAGCTTTGCCTGGGAAACGACGATCGCGGCCGAGCGCACCGCCAACGTTCATGTCCACGAAGGCGTGGACGAAGATCAGTTCGTCGCGATGCGCGAGGCGCGCGACAAGACGCTGTCGATGCCGCGGCTGATCCTCCCGTCGATCCAGGTCAATATGCGCGCGGGTCATTTCCCCGAACCCGAAGCGAACGGCACCCGCTATCTGAAGCTGCCGCTCGATACGCTGTAGGATCGCGCGCGCGATGACCGACCCCATGACGCTCAGCCTTGCGCAGATGATCCTCGGCGCCCTCTCCGGGGTGCTTGTCGGCTTCACGCTCGGGCTCGTCGGCGGCGGCGGGTCGATCCTTGCGGTGCCGCTGATGGTCTATCTCGTCGGAGTGCCGCAGCCGCATGTCGCGATCGGGACCGCCGCACTCGCCGTCGCCGCCAATGCGGCGGTTGGGCTGACCAACCATGCGCGCGCTGGCAATGTGCGCTGGCCGTGCGGGCTGACCTTCGCCGGCGCCGGAATCGTTGGCGCCTTCGCCGGATCGACCCTCGGCAAGAGCTTCGACGGCGCCAAGCTGCTCTTCCTCTTCGCGCTGCTGATGGTCGTCATCGCGGTCATCATGCTGCGCAAGCGCGGCCAGATCGGCGATCCCGCGGTGCGGATCAGCCGGGAAAATGCGCCGCGCCTGCTCGGCTACGGCCTCGGCAGCGGAGCGTTCAGCGGCTTTTTCGGCATCGGCGGCGGCTTTCTGATCGTCCCCGGCATCGTCGCCGCGACGGGAATGCCGATGATCAACGCGGTCGGCACCTCGCTGGTCGCGGTAACTGCCTTCGGGCTCACCACCGCCGCCAACTATGCCTGGTCGGGCCTCGTCGACTGGCAGCTCGCCGGGCTGTTCATCGCGGGCGGCGCGCTGGGAAGCTGGCTGGGGCTCAAGGGTGCGCAGCGCCTGTCGGCCCGAACCGGACGGCTCAACACGCTATTCGCGCTGCTCGTCCTCGTCGTCGCGGCCTATATGCTCTGCCACAGCGCAGGGGCCATGTTCGGCTGACCGCATATAACATTTACACGATATTATGAATTATATATGATCGCTGTCGAGCGAGAGGAAGCTCCCAGAGGAATCCCGATGCCCGACGACAGCGACAACCGGCCCGCAGCGCGCCCGATCCGCATCGGCGACACCGCGCCCGATTTCATCGCGCGCAGCACCGCCGGACCGGTGCGGCTGAGCGATTATCGCGGCCGATGGCTGCTCTTCTTTTCGCATCCCGGCGATTTCACTCCTGTCTGCACCAGCGAATTTCTGGCCATCGCACGCGCAGCCGATCGCTTTGCCGAACTCGATTGCGCGCTACTCGCCCATTCGATCGACAGCCTTTTTTCGCACCTTGCATGGATCCGCGCGCTGCGCGACGACTTGGGCGTTGCCATCCCCTTCCCGATCGTCGAGGACCCCTCGCTCGAAATCGCGCACGCATTCGGCATGGTCGACGCCCAGTCCTTCAGCGCCGCGACGGTGCGCGCGGCCTTTTTCATCGATCCCGACGGCGTCGTTCGCGCGCTGACCATCTATCCGCTGACCGTCGGCCGCTCGGTCGACGAGATGCTGCGCACCGTCGCGGCGCTCCAGCGCACGAGCGACGGGTCGGCGATGACGCCCGCGGGTTGGCAGCCCGGCGACGACCTCCTCGTCCCGCCCGAACTCGCCACCGAAGGCGTGCTCGCGGCCGACAAGCCCACCGGCTGGTTCTACACGCTCGCGAAGGATGTCACGGCGCGATGACCGGCGAGGCGCTCATCGACGACGATCTGGTCGAACTGCTGCGCGTCCTGGCGCATCCGGTGCGGCTCAAGCTGATCTTCGCCGTGCGCGATCAGGAGCTTGCCGTGGGGCAGATCGAAAGCGCGACCGGCATCGGCCAGCCGCTGCTCAGCCAGCAACTCGGCGTGCTGCGCAACGCGCGGATCGTCGAAACGCGGCGCGAGGCGAAGCAGATTTTCTACCGCCTGAAACCCGAAGCGCTCGCGCCCGTCCGCGCGCTTGCCGACCAGTTCGGCGCCAGTCCCGCCGCGACGACAAGCACCCGCGACGCCTCCGCCAGCGCCGCCCATTTCGCGAGAATTTTGCGCTAGCCGCGATCGCCGTCGATCTCGATCTGACGCGTGGCAAGCGCCCGCATCGCGGGGCGGTGGCTGACGAGGATCAACCCGCTTCCCGTCTCCGCAAACCAGTCGGTCAGCCGCGCGATCAGCCGCGCTTCGGTCGCGCCGTCCAGCCCTTCGCTCGGTTCGTCGAGCAGCAGGAACGGCCGCTGCGCCAGCAGCGCTCGCGCCAGCGACAGCCGTTTGCGCTGTCCGCCCGACAGCCGCGCGCCGTCGTCGCCCAGCCAGCAGTCGAGCCCACCGGGCAATTGCGCAACGACATCGTCAAGGCAGGCAACGGTCAGCGCCGCCTGCATCTCGTCGCGCGTGATGCCCGGCCGTGCGAGCGACAGATTGTCGGCCACACTGCCCGCAATCATCGCCGCATCCTGCGCCGCGAGCGCGAACAGCGACCGCCGCGCCGCGAGCGGCAAGCCTGCCGCATGCAATCCGCCGATCCGCACATCTTCGGGCGCATCGTCGCGCAGCCCCGTCAGCGTTTCGAGCAGCCGCGTCTTGCCGCTCCCCGACCGCCCGGCGAGCAGAACGCGGTCGCCCGGAACAATGCGGTGCAGGGCGCCCGCGACCGCCAGTTCGACGATCGGCTGCGCCGGCGCGCCGTCGCTCGCCGGGGCGGCGGCGTCCGGCTCGCGGGCGACAGCGCGACAATTGCGGCAACCGCCGCGCCGGTCAGGCCCCAATGGACGATCGACAGGATCGTGTCGGCGTCGGCTATCGCGGCGCGGGCGCGGTGGAGCGGCGCTTCGGCCGCCGCGATTGCCGCGCGCACGCCGGCGGCAAGCCCATAGACCGCGATATCGTCGCCCCCGGCCGCCAGTTCGACATAGCATCGCTTGAGCGCACCGAGCGCTGCGCTTTCGGCGTCGAGCGCCGGGGCGATCCGGTCGCGCCCGATCCGGCGCGCGACTGCGAAACTTGCCCCCGCGGCGCCCAGCAAGGCCGCTGCAGCGGCCCAGCCCGCGAGCGCCATCAGCAGCATCGTCCCCGCCAGCGTCGCAATGACCGACGGCACCAGCGTGGTGCGCAGCAGCGCCTCCTCCAGCGTTTCGACATCGCCGCCCAGCCGCGCCGCAACATCGCCGCGATTATGGAGCAGCGCCGTCGCCGGCGGCGCCGCGATCAGCCGCGCGAACAGGGCGGCGCGCACCTCGGCGAGAGCGAACAGCATCGCCTGATGGCTGAACAGCCGCTCGCCATAGCGCGACAGCGTCCGCAGGATCGCCAGCCCGCGGATGGCGGCGCTGGGCACCAGATAATTGAACGCCTTGACCGCCGCGGCGCCGGTAAGGCCGGCAATTGCCGCGCCGGTCAGGAACCAGCCCGACACTGCGAGCAGGCCGATCGCCGACAGCGCAGCGACCGCAGCGGCCGCCATGCCCAGCAGCACCGCGCGGCGCTGGCCCGCGCGCGCGGATCGGAGCAACGCCTCAATCATCCGATTTCGACCACGCTATCCGCCAAGGCGATCAGCGCCGGAT
>LULG01000203.1_pt1 | contig 12011 bp, 12 predicted proteins | sample 728211 | NCBI WGS metagenome assembly LULG01 (sample SAMN03860295, study PRJNA289734) | marine metagenome | biome: seawater column; feature: ocean; material: water; isolation source: Red Sea water column Station 169 - depth 200m | place: Saudi Arabia: Red Sea | collected 2011-10-15 | depth 200 m | reverse complement strand
TTTTTATTGCTAAATCAGTAATTATATCATCTGAGATTATTTCATTTTTTATTATAATATCTTTATCAATATCTGAATCATCAATAGACTTATTGATTATAGAATCAATAAGAAATATTGTTAATAGAACAAACAAAAATAAATAAATATTATTTTTTCTCATATTTATAATACTATTCCTCTTGAATAAGCAGAAAAATCTATTCCCGTCTTAACAGACTTAGTACTCATTTTTTTCTCTCCTAAAAATGCAATCATATCTGCATTATCAGTACAATATTTTAGGGAGGGAAAAAGAATCTTTTTATCCAATTGTTCTAGTTTTTCTCTTAATCTTTTGTTTGCTGCAACTCCACCACAAATAATACCAGTATCAATTTTGAAATTATCCATAGCTTTATTTAATTTAATCACTAAAGTATCCACAATAGCTTCCTGATAACTAGCAGCAACATCATTTGGTGAATATTTATTATTCTTCTTGATGTAGTTAATCAAAGCGGTTTTTAAACCACTAAAGCTAAAATTATAACTTTTATCATGTATCATAGGACGAGGAAAATCAATCAACTTATAATCTCCGCCTTTTGATAACTTCTCTATCTCTGGACCACCAGGATAGTTCAAACCCAATGTCTTTGCTCCTTTGTCAAATGCTTCTCCACATGCATCATCTAAAGTTTCTCCTAAAAGACTATATTTATAATTAGATTGAATCATCCAAAGTTGTGTATGTCCGCCTGAAACAAGTAAATTGATAAAGGGAGGTTCTATTAAATCACCAAATTCAATGAACACAGAATGAAGATGTGCTTCAAGATGATTAATAGGAATTATTGGAATATTCAACCCTTGAGATAATCCTTTTGCAAAAGAAACTCCAGATAATAAAGAACCCATTAATCCCGGACCATTAGTCACAGCAATAGCATCCAAATCAGAATAGTTTAACTTAGATTCTTTTAGAACTCTTTTAGCAATTTGAGGTAAAAATTTTTCATGTTCTCTTGATGCAATTTCAGGAACAACCCCTCCATATTTCTTGTGTATATATTGGGTTTTATTATAACTGGCAAGAATTTTGTAGTTATCACAAATTGCCACACCAGTTTCATCGCAAGATGTTTCTATTCCAAGAATAATCAATTTTCTTTGATTGGTTCTTCTCTATCAACAACAAGAATTTCTAAATTGTTTGGAGTTAAATTTTCCCATTTAGAAATACTATCAGGAATCTTAACAGTAGGAGAATAAAACTGTTTTTTAATATTCCAATTTTTAAAATCAATTGTAACTAAAATATCTTCAGGAATAATATTTGCAACCGCATCAAGTCCTCCAACTACAGTTAAAGATACTTGATTAGGTTTCACAAAAACCTCAACATTATCTGGTTTATTAAGCAATTGTACTGGGATACTTGTAATATTTTCTTCAGTAATAGGTTGAATATTAATATATCTTTGAACTTTCTTTGGATCAAAATTAACTAATTTATTTGGATTAATAATTGATAATTCTCCCTCTATTGATGTCATTAGGTTTAATAAAGTATCTCTTTGAGTTTTTACAAATTTAATATCATTTACAACTTCTTGCGGTCCACCGATATTAATAGAGTCTGGAACAAAATTTTCGTTGCCAACTTGTATATATCCTGATTCTGTTGAAATAAATACTTGTGATTGAATTGGTACTTTTTTTACCAAATATTGATCTAAATTAATTATAATATTTTTTGGAGAAACAACTTCTACAAATTGCAAACCCAAAGAGGCTGGTAAAACTATTTTTGTTGGGTTATCTCGATAATATTCATTTAAATTGAAATTATATTGATCAGCAATACTACTTAAATCAATAATTGCTTTATAGTCATCGTAAAAATTTTCAAACAATGCAAGCCATATAAATGATCTACCAGATCCTTTTATTGTGATAAGAATATCCCTTGGAACTTCTTCTTTATATGTCTTTTGTTCTTGTAAATTTCTTGCAACCAGAGGAATTTTTTGTGTTACCAAATAATCATCTTCACTCTTAATAAAAAACCAGAAAATAAATGCTATAAGAACAGAATAAGATATTCTTCTTAATTGAGGTACACTAGTATCTTTTAATTTGGGTATATTAATCTTCATCAGGTTGATTAAGCATCAAGATAACTTTTTTATCTTTCTCTTCAACTTCAACAACTAATAAATCAACAAGTTCCCCTTGCTTGATTGATGATAAGTAATTTTTTCTTAATTTTTTTGAAATCTTATCTACTGGAACAAAACCTTCAATATCATTCTCAAGATTAATAACCATTCCAGAATCGGTTAAATTATTAAAAGTTCCTTGAATTGCTTGTCCAGATAAATACTGTTTTTTTATTTCAGGCCAAGGATTTTCAGTCAATTGTTTCATACCTAAGAATATTTTTCTATCCTTATCCGAAATTTCTAATATAATTAATTCAACACTATCTTCTTTTTTAATAAACTCTTTTGCATGAGAAATATTCTTTGTCCAGTGAAAATCTGTATTCCTTATAAAACCTTCAATGTTATCTCCCAAATTAACATATGCACCAAATTTGGTAATATTATTAATTGATCCTTTAATTTTATCACCTATAGCAAACTGAGATGATACATTCTTCCATGGATCTTCTGTTAGTTGTTTAACACCAAGACTAATTTTTTGATCTTCGATATCAACAGATAATATTTTTGATTCTAACATATCTCCTGCTCTATATTGTTCAGATAAATTTTCAATATTTTTATTCCATGAAATTTCTGATATGTGCACCAATCCTTCTACGCCTTTTTCAATTTCAACAAAAATACCATAGTTCATAATACTCACTATCTTCCCCGATATAACATCACCAATATTATATTTATCAGGAATTAATTGCCAAGGGTTATCGGTCAATTGTTTGATACCAAGGGAAATCCTTGATGTTTCTTTATTATAATCAATAACTTTTACATCAACTTTATCTCCAACTGATACAACTTCAGATGGATGATTGATTCTTCCCCATGAAAAATCAGTAATATGTATTAAACCATCTATACCACCTAAATCAATAAAAGCACCAAAATCGGTAATATTTTTAACTATACCAGAAATTTTTCCATCAACTTCAATTTGATCCATGATTTCTTGTCTTTTTTCATTTAAAGATTCTTGAAGTATGGCTTTTCTTGAGACAACAAGATTTTTTCTTAGTTCGTCAACTTTCACAATCTGAAAATCAAATTCTTTATTTAAGAAATCATCAAAATTCTTTACTGGCTGAACATCAACTTGAGATCCAGGAAGAAAAGCTTGGATTACATCAAGATCAACTACAAGACCACCTTTAACTCTTTTAACAATTTTTCCTTTAACAGGTTTGGCATTATCACAAAATTCTCTTAACTGATCCCATCTTTTAATAAAATCAGCTTTATATTTTGAAAGTGTTATATTTCCATCAGTATCTTCAAATTTTTCAAGAAAAATATCTATCTTAGAACCAATCTCAGGTAAATCTTTATTATCAAATTCTGATCTGTTGATCAACCCTTCAGATTTAAAACCTATGTCAACCATAATATCATTTTCACTAATTCCGATTACTTTTGCTGATATAATTTGATTTTCAGAGATATCTTTGAAAGTATTTTCATATTCACCTAAATCAGATTTATCTAAACTACCAATTTCTTCATCACTTTCTTTGCCAGAAATTACTTTAATGCCTGCAAATAAATCTTTACTTAGATAATCTTTAATTGTTTTTTTAGGAAATACTTCTTCTGAAACTTGTTCAGTAGTTTGTTGTTCTACTGGTGCTTCCTCTACTACTTCGTTATTTATGTCTTGTTTAGGTTGATCATTCATATTATTTAGTTTCTCTCAATGTGTTTATAGATTTGATTAACTGCATCATCAGCAGTGCAGTTTGATGTATCAATTACAATTGCATCGCTTGCTTGTTTCAATGGAGAAAGTTTACGACTACTGTCATACTGGTCTCTATCTATCAAATCTTGTTTTATTTTGTTAACGTTTAACTCCTCATTTAATCTCTTAAAGTCTTTTAATCTTCTTTCTGCTCTAGTGTTATAGTCAGCTATCACAAAAAATTTATATTTTGCTCCAGGATAAACTACTGTCCCAATATCTCTTCCCTCAATAACAAAGTTACCATTTTTTGTGATATCTTTCTGTATTTCTACTATTCTTTCTCTTACAGGTTGCAATGCACTAACCTCACTTACCGCGCTCGTAATTTCTTTACTACGAATTATTGAGCTCACATCTTTATTATCCAATAATACCGTGATGTTATTGCCGGAGAGAAAGTCTATTTCCAAATTTAAAATATCTAACATTTTTCTGACCTGACTTTCAGAACTGATATCGATAGAACGCTGTTTAAAAAAATAAGTAACAGCTCTATACATAGCTCCAGTATCTAAATACTGATAGCCTAGCTTACTCGCTAGGCTCTTTGCGATGGTAGTTTTACCAACAGCAGCAGCTCCATCAATTGTTATTATCATAAAAATTCTCAGAAAGTTAGTCTTACTTTAAATAAATGCCAAGATGTTTAAAATGTTCTCATTTTAGACGAACTTTCTTTAAATATTCTTTTTCTTTTTTTGTTAATTCTCTCCAGAAACCTTCCTTTAAATCTCCTAAAGCAATATCTCCAAACTTAACCCTTTTTAAGGAAAGTAATTTGATATTGGAAAACTTGAATATTCTCCTAATTTCATTCTTTTTGCCTTGTCTTAAAATCATTCTAATATGAAATTTATTTTTTACTTTTTTCTGAGATAATATTTCTGCTTTTCCTTTCTCTCCAGACCCAATAAAAATACCTTTTTTAATTTTTTTTACTTGTGATTCTTGTATTTGCGCTGTTGTTTCAGCAATATATTCTTTAGAAACTCTATTTTTTGGATGTGTTAGGAATTGAGATAGATTACCATCATTAGTTAACAAAATTATACCAGTTGTATTTTTATCTAATCTTCCAATATAATTGAGAGTAGATTTCTTTGGAATTAAATCAAAAATTGTTTTTCTATGTAATTCATCACTTCTAGAACAAATGAATCCTTTTGGTTTATGGAGTATAATTGTTTCAGATTCTCTTCTAAACTTTATTTTTTGTCCATCAAGTCTTACTGTATCTTTTTCAGGATTTATGTAAACAAAAGGATCCATCTCAACAATATTATTTACTGTAACAAGGGCTGATTTTATAGACTCTTGGGATTTCCTTCTAGATAAAAGACCAGAAGAAGCAACAAATTTAAATAATTTCACTACTGATTTTATCCTCTTGAGAATCGACTATTTCAGAAATTTCATTATGTTTCGGCATATCAGATAAATTCTCTAGACCAAAATGTTTCAAATATTCTTCGGTAGTGCAGTACAACAAAGCTCTTCCAGGACTATCATCTCTTCCTTTTATTTTAATTAATTTCTTTGTGAGTAGATTTTTTATTACACCTTTACAATCAACACCTCTTATTGATTCAATTTCCAACCTATTAATTGGCTGTTTATAAGCAATGATAGCTAATACTTCTAAACCAGCATTCGACAAAATTAGTTTTTTATTAGGTAATATTTTTGAAATAAACGGTTCAAAATCTTTTTTGCTCACGAGCATATACCCACCACCTATTTTTGAAATCTGAAAAGCATTGTCTTTATATTTTCGATTGAGTTTCTCAACTATATTATCCAAAGATGGAGTATTACCATTATCAAATACTTTTTTAAGATCGGATTGTTTCAATGGTTGAGAAAGAACAAACAATAATGATTCAATAATTAATTCATCATTCATCATGCTTCGGCACCAATATTTAATTTTATGTTAATTTGACCAAAAGTATCTTTTTGTTTACAAACTAATTCTGCTGTTCTAATCATTTCTAATAAAGCTAAAAATGTGACAATAATCTCAAGTTTGCTTTTTAATTTTTTTATTAACTTATCTAATGAGAGATTACCTTTTTTATCAAAATTTGCAATTATAAAATTTTTTTGTTCTGTAAGTGATATCTTTTCTCTGTGAATATCCAGTGAATCACTTATAGGTGCATTTGAAAGTGCTTCTTTAAAAATCTTTGATATATCAAATAATGATATTTCTCTTAAAAATTCATTTGGATTTATTGTTTCATCTGAAGAATCTATATCAACAGGACGGTAGAATAAGTCTTTATTATTATTCTGAATAATTTTCAATTGATTAGCAATTTCTTTAAATGTCTTATACTGTATCAATTGATCTATGAGATTAACACGAGGATCATCAATATCAAAACCTTCTTCATCTTCCCTTTTTGGTAAAAGCATTCTTGTTTTTAATCGCGTTAACAATGAAGCCATAAAAATAAATTCACCTGCTACTGCAATATTTAATTTCTTTGCGTGATTTATAGTATCAATATATTCTTTTGTAATCTTTGATATAGGAATATCGTAGATGTCTATCTTATCTCTTTTAATAAAATAAAGCAGTAAATCTAGAGGTCCTTCAAAATTATCAAGCTTTACACTAAACATTTAAAGCATTCCAATTGATTTCTTAACATTTTCTAAAGTTTTAGTTGCGACAGCTTTTGCTTTATCTTTTCCTAAGGCCATCAAATCAGAAACATCATTAGGTCTATTTAAATAATCATCTTTCTGCAATCTTTGATCAGCAAAATAGTCCATAATACATTGATAGAGTTCATTTTTTATATCTAAATATTTTAGTCCAGGAGTTTTATATCTTTCTTTGAGCTCTTTTTTCTGATTTTCTGTTAAGAATAATGAATAAATTTTAAATAATGGAGTATCAATATCTTTTGGCTCATTTAATCCCGTAGAATCAGTAACAATATTCATTATTTGTTCTTTTATATATTTATCATCGCCAAAAATTGGAATAGTATTGTTGTAAGATTTGCTCATTTTTTGATCATCAATACCAGTAATTACACTGGCATTTTTATCAATATCAATTTCTGGAATAGTGAAGATTTCTTCAAAAGTATTATTAAATTTTAGTGCAATATCTCTGGTCATTTCCAAGTGTTGTTTTTGATCTTTTCCAACTGGAACAACATCTGATTGAAACAATAAGATATCTGATGCCATCAAAATTGGATAAGAGAATAATCCCATATTTGGCTTTAGACCACGTCCAATTTTGTCTTTATAAGATGTAGATCTTTGCATCAAACCAACGCTGGTAAAATTAGATAATATCCACGCTAATTCTGTTACTTCTGGAACATGAGATTGAATCCAGATGGTAGATTTAGATGGATTAAGACCTAGAGCTAATAAATCACAAAATGAAACGAATGTATTATCCTCAAGTTTGTTTTTATCATTCAAAGAAGTCAAAGAATGATAGTTGGCAATAAAACAGAATAAATCAGATGATTTCTGAAATTCAATCATACGTTTAATCATTCCAAAGTAATTACCAATATGTAATAACCCTGATGGTTGTACGCCACTTAGTATTCTTTTCTTTTTCATATTAATTTTTACCAGAGAATAAATAACCTTCCCAATCAACATTGTTTTGTTTAACAAATTGTTTAAAATAAATAAATCGATTTGGTCTTCTTGGTTGTTTCATAAGTTTCATTCTTGCCTCTTGTGGTGTTCTGTTTCCTTTTTTTGAATTACATGGAGAACAAGCCACAATTAAATTTTCCCATGTATCAGGACCACTTTTTTCTCTGGGAATAATATGATCAACAGTTAAATGTGATTTTGAAAAACAATATTGACAACAAAAGTTATCTCTAATCAGTAGGTTTTTTCTATTAAGAACAACATCTAAGTTATTATGTTTAACATATCGTCTTAATTTAACTACGCTTGGAATCTTTACTCTCATGGATGGTGAATGAACGTAATCATTGTAATTTTTTAAGATATCAATCTTATCAAGAAAATATAAACATAGTGCTCGTTTTGATGAACAAACTGCCAAAGGAACATAGCTGGCATTTAAAACTAGTGTAAGATTACTATTAAGTTTAGAAACTGAATTACTTTTATACATTATGGATACAAATTTATGAAAATAATCTTTTATTAATGAATAAAAATAACTTTGATTATATAACCAAGACTTTAATCATCAAATTCCCATAAAATACCAAATGACATTAAACTGTTGATTGGATTAAATAATTCATGTCTTTCTATTGAATAATCTCCATTGATAGGCAAACGATGCAACAAATTATTAGCACGAAATGTTAAAATAACATCACCAATAGAAATATCAAGATTTATACCAATATTATAGCTTTCATCATTTATAAAACTATTTCCAACAGATGGAATATTTCTAAAATAATCGAAGGAGAAATCGGAATTATTTTTTGAGAGATAGATTAAAGAAATTTTTCCATCTACACCTAGCTTTTCATTAACAAAAGATGTTTTAAATCCATAATGAATATCTAAAATATCTGATCTATTTGAACTTATAACACTATCATAGAAATTATGGTAATATGCCAAATTCAAATTATGATTATTAAATGAGATTCCAAATTTTGTCTTCAATGATAATAAATCATCAGAAAGAGTAGTAAAAGAATTATCAGCTTTGTTATATGCTGTTAAATTTGATACTTCAGTCCATTTTAGATTGGTTTCTAAAATGAAACCAGAATAAATGTTATAGTGTAGATTAATTGAATTCCAAGTTTCAATTTCTTGGTAATTGGGATTATCGAATAAGAATGTTGTTGCTTTATTCATAATATCCATTGATAGAGAATAAGTGTGATTACCAAAATTATGATTTAGTTCATAATAAAAATTTGGTAACACTTCTTCATTCTCAGATCCATAACTACCATCATTTTTATAAGGAGAATTCCCCATAAAATAATCAAACCCATATTTAATCTCTGATGATTTAAAACTATTGCTATTAACTAGATGGAGAGAATTTTGAGTATAAGCTTGTAAAATATCATCAATTGTCTGAAGCGATCTTAAATCAAAATAAAATTTATTATCTAAAGATAAATCAATTGAAACATTTTTATTATTATTTGCATTGATTTTGAGAATGTTCCTATCAATATCAATATCATTATCTAACAATTCTTCTAATAAAAAAAGTTTATCATGCTTAGTAATATGATTGAATTCAAATGTATAGTTCCATAGACCTTTTTCAAATCTATCAATTAAAGTAAAAGATAAAAAATCAGAAAATTCTTTATTACTTGAGTTATCTTCAAGATTATCAAATAAAAAACTTGAACTTGTCTGAAAATACCCTACTGAAACAATTAAGAAATGATTCTCAAAATGTTTTGAATAATCAAATTGATACAAAAGACTTAAAGGACTGCTATCTGAATTAGCAAACTCAGAATAATTCCCAAAAAAACTCTTTTTAAATCCTAAAAACTGGAAATCACTATCTTGAGAATGTTTTTTTAAACCAACATTAAGAACATCCAAACCATAATCGCCAAATTCATAAGAAAATTTACTTTTTGTGTAAGTTGAATCAATTTTTATATCATTAAAATCAAAGGAGCTAAATTTTTGTTTAAAATATTTTGAAGATGAATCAATCAACAGATTATCAAATTTCTGATCTATATTCCATACAATCTGATTGTTGTTAAGAGTAATACCAAATTGATTTGATAAATCATAAGGAATATCATGTTGTGCGAAAATATTTTGAAAAAAGAATATAATAAATAATTTATTTTTCATTTCTACTCATGAAATTTACCTGAGAATCCATATAATTGATTGTATGCAATAGCATTGCTTCTATTGTTTGTGGTTCCACTGGACTTTGCCATTCTCTTCTACCCTGATAAGATAAAATTAAATGTTCTAGTTGAACTTTATCCTCTTTCGGAAAAGTTTTTATTGCTCTTATATACTTATTAACAATATCTCTTGATAGAATAGCATTTCCAACTAATTGTTTCTCAATACTCTTATTAGCAGAAAAACCAATATTAATTGAATAAAGTTTTCCAATCTGATGGAGGCAAGCTCCTGTTAATAGCAAATTAGAATCCACTGCATAATTTCTTGCTAATAATCTCGCAATCTTCATCAGTGAAACAGTTTGTTCTAGAAGACCATGTTGATAATTATAGTGATATGCAATACTCGCAGGATAAATTTGAAATTTTTGCTTATGATCTGATAAAATTTTAGTAATTAACTTTTTAAAGTGTGGTTTTGAAATTGTTTTAATTTCTTTCTGGAGTTGTGTCCATAATTGTTTCACATTTTGCTTTGAAATAGGAATTAAATCTGATGGTACAAAACCATAGTTCTTATATTTATCAATAGATGCTCTATTAATATTTTTTATTTTTATAAAAAGATTCTCTCCATAACTATAAGTTATACCTTTTAAGGCAACCGGATTTCCAACATCAAATTTTTTAGTAAGTACATGAACATTATCCCAAACCCTTCCTCTTATTAGACCAGACTTATCTTGAAGTAGTAAATCAATATAAGAAGATCCATCTCTTTTCTTTCGCAGCTTTTTTTCAATGCATAAGTAAAAACCTTGAAGTTTCACATCAGAAACCAAATTATTGATAAGAACAGATTTCATTTAAAAATTAATTAGTAAGATGAGAACAATTTTTACTATTGCATACACCAGAAAGTTGATGAGTTCTTTGTGTAACTTTCATATTTAATTTTTTAGCAATTTCATTTTCTAAAACAGTAATATTACTATCAAAAAATTCGAAGATTTCACCGCAATCTTCACATAAAATATGATCATGTTTTGGGCTAATAGATTTTTTATTATGTTCATAAAGAATTTTTCCATTTCCAAGAGAGACTTTTTTTAACAAATCATGTTTAACAAATACATCGATTGTTCTGTAAAGAGTAGCCCTTGATACATTTATTTTCTTCTTGATTAAAGACTGTAGAATAGTTTCAATATCTCTGTGATCATCAGTCGAACATAATTCATCCCATATGTCTAAACGTTGTTTCGTTGTTCTCATACCTTCCGCTTTGAGCACTGATCCAACTTCGACATGGAATCTACATGGTATTAATTTTTCCATTATTCAAATTACATTAAATAAATTTTCTAATCTATCCTTTTTAGATTAGCATACTTCACAATTAACTTCTTTTTTAGACCATCTTTGAACTCTATACCAACTTTTTGGTTTTCTCCAGCACCATTCAAAACAATAATGGTTCCAACACCAAAAAGATTGTGTTGTACCATATCGCCTACTGCAAAATCATCAAATTCAGTAACTGTTCTAGCAACTTTAACTTTCTTACCATTAGATGAACTAACAATACGTTTAGTATAGACACTCTTATATTTTTTTAATTTTAATGAATCTTTGTCGATTTCATTTAAAAAATCAGATTGTATAAAAGATGAAGTGTTTTGTGATCCGAATCTTCTTCTATAATGTGCATTTAGCAAATAGGCTTTTTCCATCGCTCTTGTCAGTGCAACATAAAACAATCTTCTTTCTTCTTGAAATTGATCACTAGAGTCATCTATTCTCATTAAAGGAAAAAGCCCTTGCTCTAATCCAGTAATAAATACTGTGGGAAATTCTAATCCCTTTGCTGCATGTACAGTCATGAGTGTAATAGAATTTTGTTTATTATTCCAATCATCTAAATCAGTATACAATGCTATTTCTTGTAAGAATTCTCTTAATCCTCCACCAGAAGTTTCAGCAAAATGATCAATACTAGATTTTAATTCTTGGAGATTATTATAACGATCTTGTTCTACTGGATTATTCTTATAGTAGTACTCAATATTAAATTCTTCTAAAATCACGCGAAATAATTCTTTGCAATCTAATTTTTCTAATAAATCATGAAATTTATTAATTGAATCATAAAAATTTGCAATTGCATCACATTGCTTATTTCTTAATTTTAATTCTTTAGCAAATTGTAAACTTTCAAATAAAGATATTGAGAAT
>LULG01000209.1_pt1 | contig 12013 bp, 15 predicted proteins | sample 728211 | NCBI WGS metagenome assembly LULG01 (sample SAMN03860295, study PRJNA289734) | marine metagenome | biome: seawater column; feature: ocean; material: water; isolation source: Red Sea water column Station 169 - depth 200m | place: Saudi Arabia: Red Sea | collected 2011-10-15 | depth 200 m | reverse complement strand
ATTTGATTAATTTTCTAAATTCAGGATCATATAGCTCACTAGCGTCCATTACTTTCACTTTGACTTAGTGTGAACTTTTCTCCAGCGAACTTCTAACTTATTATCCAAATGCATCTTTACAGCCTTCAAAAGGGTAGTTGCTTCCAATTTCTGACCTCTCTTTTTTATCGATTCAAGAGTATCCTCTGGGGTTACTTTGAAGGAATCCTGGAAGATTATTGGTCCCTGATCAAGGTTTTCGGTAAAAATCCACTTGATATTTTTTACAAATTTTTAGCAGTTTCTCTTCAGCCTTCTCTTGGCTTCTGTCTTCAACTAGAACAAATGGAATTTTTGCCTTTTTTGCTAATGGTGCAAGCGCTCTTTCCGTACCAACTACAACGGAAATTTTACCATTAATAGAACGTCTAGCTGACAGGATTTCTTTCAAGCAGTGTTCCTCTTTGGTAACAAAAATTGCAATACTGTTTTCAGTATTGGTTTCAGAGTGCGTACTTACCTCCATCCTTAGTTTTTTACCTAATTTTTGAAGTCCAGAATCAAGTTGTTTAAAATTAATCTTGGAAGTAAAGGATACCTCTAGATACATTCCAAATAGACTCTTGATTACATTCTGATTTACTTTCTCAACGTTACCGTTATTCTGAAATACAAAGTTTGTAAACTGTGCAACAATACCTTCTCTGTCCTTTCCAACAACAGTAATACCAACTATGGTTTTCTTCATTGGCGTCGTTGGTAATTAATTCCATATATACCAATGGTGCGGGAGGTGGGATTTGAACCCACGAACTCCTAAAAGACAGGGTCCTAAGCCCTGCGCCTTTGGCCAGGCTGGGCGACTCCCGCAAGCTTTGTGTAACAACAGACAAATTTATCGGTATTGGATTCACTGTATGGGTAAATTATTTGGAACGAATGGTGTAAGAGGAGTTTTTGCTGAAGATTTCACTTTAGAGTTTGTACATGATCTTATGTTATCAATTTCAACTTATTTCAAGGAAGGAACAATTCTTGTAGGATATGATGGAAGAAACTCTAGTAAAGTAATTTCAAAATTAGTTTGCTCTACATTAAATTCTGCTGGTATTAATTGCGATCTCGCAGGTCTTGTTCCTACTCCATGTTTAGAGTTTGCAACTAAAACACTAGGATATAATGGCGGAATTATGATTACAGCTTCTCATAACCCACCTGAATATAACGGAATCAAACCAGTTGCTAGTGATGGTGTAGAGATCTCACGTGAAGATGAAAATATGATTGAAGAGATTTTTTTTCAAAAAAACTGGAACCACAACTCTTCTACATTTGGCTCAACAAAAAATGATGATAGAGCAATCCAAACGTATCTGGATGGAATAAAATCACAAATTGACGTTTCAAAAATAAAATCAAAGAATTACAAAGTTGTGTTAGATCTTGGAAATGGTGCTCAAGCAACTACTGCAATAAAATTATGTGAACAACTAGGATGTGAAGTTATAACAATCAACGAGGAAATTGATGGTGTCTTTCCAGGTAGGGGTCCTGAACCTACTCCATACAATCTTGAAGAGTTATCTTCTGCTGTTGTAAATAATAATGCTGATCTTGGTATTGCATTTGACGGTGATGGTGATAGAAGTATTTTTTGTGATGATACAGGAATGTTGCTTTCTGGTGATAGATCTGCGCTCTTACTATCAGATTATCTATTAAAGAAAAATCCAAATTCGAAAGTAATCACGTGCATTAATTCTGGAAATTCAATTGATGAACTAGTCACACAAACTAATTCCACTGTTACAAGAACTAAAGTTGGTAGTGTTGAAGTCTCAAGAAAAATGCTTACTGAAAATGCGCTTATAGGATTTGAAGAAAATGGCGGATTCATGTTCGGAAAGCATAATCAAGTAAGAGATGGTGGTATGACCCTTGCTTTACTTCTAGAACTTCTTGCAAGTTCAAACAAAAGTATAAGTGAAGAACTTGGTAATTTGCCTCGGTCTTTTACTACTAAAGATAAAATTTCATGCAAAAAAGAGGATATAGATGTAATAATCTCCAAACTTTCAAATGAATTCCCAAATGCGGATACTACAGATGGGATAAAGATTGTTTTTGATAAGAAAAACTGGATTATGGTTAGACCCAGCGGTACTGAACCAATAATTAGAATTTATGGTGAATCTGATTCAGAAAAAAACCTTGAAACACTTATGACGGAATATATTCAAAAAATTAAATCATTTCTAGGCAGATAACACTTTTAATACCAATTGGATTGATTCTTGGAATGGAGATGATCCCTCAGGGTGATGTAAATGGCAAAACCATACTATGTTAAGTTTGAAGTACCAGAGAATCTTGTTAGTCCGATTTATGAGTCACTTAGAGTGGCTGTTCAGACTGGAAAGGTCAAAAGAGGTACAAATGAAGCTACTAAAGCTATTGAAAGAGGTATAAGTAAATTAATTATCATTGCTGAAGATGTAGAACCACCAGAAGTTGTTGCACATCTTCCAATATTATGTGAAGAACAAGGAGCTGCATATGCTTTTGTTCCGAGCAAACAGGAATTAGGAAAAGCATTAGGAATTGAAGTTACATCTGCCGCAGCAGCGATTTTGGACTCCGGTGATGCTCAACATATAATTGATGAAGTTGTGAGTTCTATTGCTAAAATTAAAGGTGGCAAATCAGAACCAGAAGCTAAATCAGAACCAGAAGCTAAATCAGAACCATGAGCACAGAAACACAAGGAGAAGAGCTTACTCCTGCAGAAGTTATTCAGATTGTAGGTAGAACAGGAATTGCTGGAGAAGTTATTCAAGTTAGAGTGAAAGTCTTGGATGGTAAAGATAAAGGAAGAGTACTTACAAGAAATGTAAAGGGATCAGTACGAATGTCTGATATTCTAATATTAAGAGAGACAGAACGAGAAGCCAAAAAGATCAAGTAGTGAATGTTATGAGCATGCTAGTAAAATCCTGTAGTTTTTGCAATCGTCCAGTAGCGAAAGGATCAGGAACGATGCTTGCAAAAAATGATGGAACTGTATTATGGTTTTGCTCTTCTAAATGTAAAAAAAATACTCTTGAACTAAAACGTGATCCTCGAAAGCTAAAATGGACAAAAAAATACGTCAAAGGCGGAATTAAGAAAGCAAAAAAGTAAGTTGACTGAACAAACATTAATCATTGTAAAGCCAGACGCTGTAAAACGAAATCTGGTAGAACAAATACTCTCACGTTTTGAAAAGAAAGGATTCACTATTTCAAAGAAAAAAACATTAAATTTTACAAAAGAAATGGCTAAGGAATTCTATTCAGCGCATAGCGCTAAGCCATTTTTTGACGAACTTGTATCATTTATCACATCTGGGGAGGTTGTAGTTGCAATAATTGAACGTGATGATGCTGTTAGTCTAACCAGGGAAATTATAGGTAACACAAACCCTAAGGAAGCTAGTTCTGGAACAATACGTGGTGATTTTGGTATTAGTATAACAGAAAACTCTATCCACGCCTCAGACTCTAGCGAAAGTTTTGATAAGGAAGTGAATGTGGTATTTTAGTGATCAAAAATGCGCATTCGACAACCAATTGTGTCTGTTCTAGGACATGTTGATTCTGGAAAAACATCATTACTTGATAAAGTACGTGGAACTGGTGTACAGGGAAGAGAAGCTGGTGGTATAACACAACATATTGGCGCCAGTTTTCTACCAGTAGAAACTATACAGAAAATTTGTGGACCACTATATGAAAAATTAAGTAAAGTTGAACATAAGATTCCAGGTATTTTGGTAATTGATACTCCAGGACACGAAATCTTTACAAATTTACGTTCACGTGGAGGTTCGGCTGCAGATATTGCAATTTTAGTAGTTGATGTAAATAGAGGATTTCAGCCTCAAACTAATGAAAGTTTAAAAATTTTAGAAAGCCGCAAGGTGCCTTTTGTTGTTGCACTAAATAAAACTGATATGGTTTCCGGTTGGAAGGATACAGAAACACAGTTTATTTCATCAGCCATCGAGAAACAAAATCCTGAAGTACAAACATTTCTGGATGAAAAAATCTATGATGTAGTTACTGCACTTTCTGTTTTAGGATATCAGTCAGAGGCATTTTACAGGATTAATGACTACAAAAAGGAAATAGCTATCGTGCCTGTTAGCGCAAAAACTGGTATAGGTATGCCTGAACTGTTTGCTGTTTTGGTCGGATTAACACAACAATATCTCAAAGATAAATTGGCTCAGGAAGAAAAATCCAATCGTGGCATTATATTAGAAGTTAATGACGAAGTTGGTTTAGGTCCTACAGCAAATGTAATCCTAATTGATGGTCAAATGAAAAAGGATGATTCTATAATAGTAGCAAAAAGAGATTCCGTGGTTGTTACAAAACCCAAAGCACTACTATTACCTAAAGCATTAGATGAAATGAGGGATCCACGAGATAAATTCAAACCAGTTGAGAGTATACAAGCTGCCGCTGGTGTAAAAATAGCATCTCCAGATTTGGAGGGTGTCTTACCTGGTAGTACACTTTATGCAACTAGCAATAATTCTGATGTAGAAAATTTTAAAAAATCAATTCAAGATGAAATGCAATCTGTTTTTATTAATACCGAAACAAATGGTGTGATTCTAAAATGCGATGCTATTGGTTCACTTGAGGCTCTTACAGAAATGTTACGTAGAAAACAAATCCCTATTTCAAAAGCGGACATAGGACCAGTAACTCGCCGTGATGTTCTAGAAGCTATGGCACTAAAAGAAAATGATAGACATCTTGGTGTTATACTTGCTTTTAATGTGAAGGTTTTACAGGATGCTGAAACCGAAGCGGAAGATAACCATATCAGAATTTTCACTGATAAGATAATCTATAGTTTAATTGATACATACACCCAATGGGTAGAGGATGATAAAGCCGATGAGGAAAATTCCATTTTAGCGGAATTAACTCCAATTTCCAAGTTTACTTTTCTGAAAGGTTTTGTTTTTAGAAATAACAATCCAGCAGTGTTTGGTATTAGAGTAGATGTAGGAAATCTACGACAAAAAGTTCCTTTCATGAACAAAGATGGGAAAAAAATTGGTGTGATACATCAATTGCAGCAAGATGGGAAAACTGTCACCTCTGTTAAAGTTGGACAAGAGGTAGCATGCTCCGTGCAGAACATAACCATAGGAAGACAGATAGCTGAAGAAGATGTATTCTATACATTGCCTTCCTCATCTGATGCAAAAAAATTACTAAATCGATTTGCTCAGAAGTTAAGCTCCGAAGAAAGAAATACACTGAATGAGATTGTGGAAATTCAGCGAAAACGAGATCCAGCTTATGGATATTAAGTTGTTTACAAATCCAAAAGATATCGCATTGTTATCTTACCATTTTCTTTTATTTCCATTAAATGAAATGTAGGAGATTTAATTTCTACTTTAAAATTGTGCTTTTCTAGATCTAATTTTTCACCAGAAACAGTGGAAATGATTTCATATTCATCATTTTTTTTGATATTAACAGAGAAATTGTTTATTGCAAAGCCGTCAGTTATTGTTATAGTTACAATCTCCTCTAGCCAATTATATAATAAATTTTGAAGGTTTCTGCCCTTAACTTTAACACTCTTTTTTTCAACTTCCTTAATGTTTTTTAGATCAATTATAGTTTCGACAACTGATTTACCAGCAACAGAAAATGCTTCTTCTAAATTTTTTGCTTTGACTTCGATAAATGCGTCAGTTGAATGTTCAAGATACTTGTAGCTCATACTTTTTTTATGAATTTCTGCTATTAATGAGTTAAAGTAAACAGCAAGTCTTAAAGGCACTTTTCACGATTTTTTTTTGAATGGAACTACCACGTGGAATGAAGGATTTTGATACAGATGAGATGATAAAAATTGATTTCATTCGTCAAAAATTTTTGGAGACAGCAGGGGTATTTGGATTTAATTTAATGGAACCATCACCAATTGAACTTTTATCGGTATTAGAAGCAAAGAGTGGATCTTCCATTCGTGATGAGATATACCAATTCAAAGATAAGGGAGACAGGGAAGTAGCACTAAGATTCGATTTCACCGTAGGTCTAACAAGGTATGTTGCATCACAAAAAAATCTAAAATTACCTGTAAAACTTTCTTCGTTTGGAGGGGTATGGCGATATGATGAACCACAAAAAGGTAGATATCGATTCTTCCATCAATGGAACATTGAAACGTTTGGTAATCTAAATACGGAACATGATGCAGAACTTATAGAATTCACATCCAGATTTTTTGACAATCTTAAACTACAAAACATCAGTATTGATATCAATCATAGAAAACTAGTTGAATCGTATATCAACCATGTTTTTGAATCAAATGATGTCACTCTACTTCATGATATTTTCAGAGCTGTAGATAAGGTTCAAAAAAAATCGAAAGATGAAATACTGCAAGAATACAAACAAAAGGGACATTCTCCAGAAAAATTGGAAAAAATATTAGAGTTTTCAAATCTTAAGGGAACCCCATCAGAAATTGAACAAAGCTTTGATACTTCAAGTTTAGATGGTTGGAATGAATTATGTGATCTGTATCGTTCACTAAAAAACAGAGGGATTGAGAACATTAGAATTAATTTTGGTATTGTAAGAGGTCTTGATTATTATTCTGGTATAGTTTTTGAAGCATTTGATACCACTTCTGACTTAGGTGCGTTGGTAGGTGGTGGAAGATATGATAGTCTGCCAAAGGTTTTTGGTCGTGATGATTTAGGTGCTACTGGAGTAGCAGGTGGTGTGGAAAGAATTATTCTACGTCTTGATGAACAGGGCATTTCTTGTACTCCATCTAGTGACACAATATCTGTACTCTATGTAAATGACGAATTAAAATCACTTGCAATTAATTGTGCGTCAAAACTACGACAACTTGGAATATCAGTGAACATTGACTTAACTGCAAAACCTTTGAAAAAACAGATGGAAATGTCATCAAGCTCAAGGTTTTGTGTTATATTTGCACCCAAAGAATTTTCAGAGAAACAGGTTGTCTTAAGAAATATGACGGACAGAACTGAAAAACAAATTTCTTTGGATGAATTAATTACAGATCCAAAAAGCATTCTTAATTTGTAAATGCCCGTGTTAGCATCATAATCTCTGGACCGTTTGTTAGGTTGCCAACTACAACAGCATGACTGTTCGCTAACATTCCAGAGGAAACAAATGGAATACCACCGTTTATTGTTGCTGGTTCAATGTTAACACCCAAAATATTTGAAAAATTTTTAATGTCTTCCTCATCTGCCTCAGGATGAATAATACCACCAAGATTGTTAGCCTTCATTACAGCACCAACCTGATGAAATCCGGCAATCCTCTTTTGCATCACTTCGATATCTAAAGTATCCTCAATTTCTTTGATATACTCCTTTTCAACAATGGGAGAAATAACTCCACCTTTATCATTAACACAGATTAAATTTCCTAAAGCGTTGTGTTTCGTATCTAACATTTTTACATTCAAATCAGTGCGTTTTCGTAAATTTGCGAGCTCCTCTGGAGAAGATGTTTTCGGTAAAAGTATTCCATGGTTGTTTATAACCATTAGAACACCAAGTAATCTAGTATTGGCAACAGGCGTCATAAGATATTCAGTTTGAAGATAATGTGCTAAATTCTCAGCCTTAGTTTTAGCAAATCCATTTGGAACAAAAACAAATTTGTCATTTACACTAGTAAAAATTCCAATGTTTGGTCCACTGTAAGCATCATATTTGATAATATCCAACGATCAAAAAATATTATGAAAAGATATGAACGTAAGGAATAAATCAAAAACACTGTTATAATTTTAAAATTTTCCAGTTAGGGATTACTGAAATTGTTTAGATTTAAATAATATTTGAAAATAGAACTCTTAATGCCAATTAAAGAGGACTTCTGTAAAGGAGACAAAAAGCCAATTGGAAAGATCAATTACAATGATGGTGAAAACTATCATTGGGTTTGGCCATCTCAAGCTGGCGAACCAGGAAATGACTGGGACGCATCTAAGGATGAGAAAGTTCTAGCTGATTACAAGAAACACGGCGAAAAAATGGAGAAACTTGGAATCACTGGCACTATGGTAGCAAATGATTGGGATGTTTGTGTCGCTGATGGTGCTTGTATTGAAGCATGTCCTGTACAAATATTTCAATGGTACAGAACTGACAAAGACATATCAGGCATAAAAGCAGTGAAAGATACAACCCCATGGCCTGGTGCAGGCACAACCGAAAAAGAGGAACGATTAGATTTCACAGATAAGGCTGATGCAATCAGAGAACATGACTGCATTTGGTGTATGGCATGTGTATCAGTTTGCCCTCCACTAGCAGTTTTAGTAGACCAAGGAAATCAAGAGTTTCACGAAAAAGCCGCAGGCACTTTTCAAAAACTAGGTTCTGGAACGGCAAACCCACACGCAGAACATTAGAATCGAACTCACGTTCGTTTTTTTTCTTTTTTTAAAACAATGTTTTGTTTTTAGCTAAAAATCTTAACCAAATCAGCCCCACGTTTAATTTCAACATCATCTTGTGATGTAAGAAATTCTAAAATTTGTTTATACATTCTTCCACCTTTCATTTTTAGAACATTATCATGCCAGAGCACGCTAATTACATTATTTTCTGCAAGGCTACGACCAAGATCTAGCGTTTTTTGAAACTCGGAAATTATTTTATCTTCCTGTATTTTCATATAAGTAAACAAATATGCGTCCATTAACGTGACTGGGAATTCAATTACACCATTAATTCTTGAATAACCCATCTCCTTGTCATCAATTCTGTCTTTTGAATATCTTAGAGATGAATCGTAAGAAAAACCCAATTTGGTTAATTTCTCTGGTAACCCAGAGTTATAGTTTAGATAATGTACTCTATTACCAATTATTTGTTTACCAGTTATTGATTCAAGCTTTTCTTTCTCCTTTTGAATTTTTTCAAGATTATCTACTGATGTTGGATCTGTATGCAGCCCAATCTCCCAATTTGATTCATGTAACTGTTTGATATCATCTTCATAATCTAATACATCACCATTCTCATAAAATGTTCTAAAGAAGAACGTGGAACGAATTCCAAATTTTTCTTCTAATTCCATATATTCAGGAATATTACGATACAGATCTTCTGGTTTAGTTTTTTCAAAAAGTTTAACATCAAATCTGTCTTTTCTAGACAAAATATGTTCTATTGATGGTCCTTGTCTTCTCCAATCTACATCATGACTCAAAAAAATGTATTGCATTTGTAATTTCTAAATCATATCACTAATTTGGTCACTAGATTGAGGAAGTTTTTTTGATGAATTTGCCGCATAGACCTCATTGTCATTTGTATTTTTTGATATAATAGTTCCAGCTCCAATAATACATTCATTTCCAATCTTAATTCTTTGGTTGATTGTAGAGCTTAGTCCAACAAAACAATTTTTGCCCATCACAATATGACCACCCATAGTAACATTTGAAGTAATAAAGCAATTATCACCAATTGAAGTATTATGACTAATCAAATTATTACTGCCGATCAAGACATTATTTCCGATCTTGACAAAAGGTTGAATCACATTATTAGCCAAAATAAAACAATTCTCACCAATTTCAAATTTATTCCAAATCTTGGTTGATGGATGAATGTAACTGTATAATTCATAACCTTTCTTTTTTGCTTCATTAAAGAATTTTGTACGTTTCTTATTCATTTCAGAATATGCCAACGCAATAAACATAGAAAACTCATTTGGTGGAAACTTTTCTTCAATATTCTCAAATGCATGGACTGGTAAACCTAATAATTCATCTTTATCGATTTTTGATTTATTTGCACAAAAGGCAATTACTTGGTCGTCACTATCCTGCAGATAAAAGAAAATTCTCTGAGCAAGCTCACCTGTCCCAAATATTATGATTTTTTTCATTTGTGTTGTTTTTTTACTATCTTATTTAAGCCGTATTCATAATTGAATATGATGAATATTGGTATTTTAAAACAAATTTTAGTTAGTTGTTATAATCGATTTTTGCAGAGGTCGCTTAGCCTGGTAGAGCGCGGGCCTTGAGAGCCTGTGTGCGCAAGCACGCGGGGGTTCGAATCCCTCTCTCTGCGTTTTTTATTTACCAACTTTTGCTAATTCTGCTAATAGTGCAGATAACTGAATCTCAGGATTAGCACCTACCAAAACTCTGTAATCATACTTTGCAATTATTTCTAATATTCCTTCAAGATTATTAGATTTAGAATTAAAAACTGCCTGTGTTATGTATTTTAGAAAATCTGACTCTGACATGCCATAAACTTTGATCAATTCTATCATTTTGTCCCTTGCATCAGAAATCTTTCCAGTAAGAGCTAATTTTAGAACATCTTGAACATCGTTTGTTTTAGTTAATCCAACAACTGATTTGACAACAGATTCTGTTACATTTCCTGAACTCGCAGCTGCCTGAAGAATATTAATTGCGTGGCGTAGATCCCCATCGGTATAATCACATATAGCATTCAAGCCTTTTTCATCTGCCTTAATCTTCTCTTTTTTACCAATGAATTTTAATTGAGAGAGAATTTCCTTGTCTGAAATCTTAGTAAATTTGAATACAACACATCTACTTTGAATTGGTTCAATTATTTTTGATAAATTATTTGCAATTAAAATAAATCTGCAAATTTTTGCAGTGTCTTCAATTATTCTTCTAAGTGCAGTCTGTGCATCTGCTGTCATCTCATCTGCTTCGTCAAGAATTATTATTTTAAACGGAATTTCGGTATCTAGTCCCGCAAAACGCGAAAATTTTTTTACACGTTCCCTTACCATGTTTATTCCTCGCTCATCAGAAGCATTAAGCTCCAAAGTATAATCCTTCGAATGTTCACCTAAGATTTCTTTTGATAAACAAAGTGCAGCAGAAGTCTTTCCTACTCCAGCTGAACCCGAAAATAAAAGATGGGGTATTTCAAATTGATTTTTCAGCATAGAGTTAATACTACCAATAATTTCCTTTTGGTTTACCAATTCAGATATTTTCTGTGGACGGTATTTCTCTACCCACATCACGTTTGATGATGACATTAGATCTTAACCAGCCAGCCTTATTAATAAATGGCATAAAGGATCAAATGATCAAAGCTTTTTGTAAATTCATTTGATCGATCGTATCCATTAAATGGTTTAATGGTGTTACAGATCCATTGGAAATATCTGAATTAGCACATATGCATTCGATAGGAAATAGTCTAAAGGATGTTAAAGTCGAATTTAAAAAAGAACTGAAATTAGATGTTTCAGATATTTCAATTGAAGGAAAACAGGGTGAAATTCTTAACATTCCTAGATGGGCTGCGAACGTTTTAGAATCTGAAAAATATGTTGAAATTCAAGACGTAGATATGCTTGTAGAATTAAAACAAGCTGTTGAAAAGGAAAAAATGTTGGGTCAGTTTGATCTGTCAACACTTCAAGTACAACACCAAGCAGATCCTTATTTTTACATAAAGATGAAATCGTACATGGATGGATTACCTGAAAAAGATTATGATAAGGTTGAAAGTATGCTAAACACACTACTCAGAACTAGACAAACTAAAATAATTCGTCTTGCAGATACATCCAAACTAACAGCTGATATTTCTCAGAAATTGTCTATAGAAGAACGTGAATTCTACAATAACCTTCATGATAATAGTTCCAAGTTTTCTAAAACAATAATAGGTAATAAGAAATGACCGCGGAAGAAGTACATACAAAATCAGCACTAGCTGACAAAGTGAAAGAATTTTTAACTCAATACAAAGATCCGTCTGGCTCTTTTTCTTATGTTGAACAAATTGATCAGATGGTAGTTAAACAGACGACGTATATTGTTGTAGATTTTAATGATCTAGTATCAGTCCCATTTATTGAATCAAAATTCAGAGAAAGTGCTGACGAAATTCTTCATGCATTTTCAAAAGCAATTTATGAAATGCTGAAGG
>LULG01000202.1_pt1 | contig 12051 bp, 3 predicted proteins | sample 728211 | NCBI WGS metagenome assembly LULG01 (sample SAMN03860295, study PRJNA289734) | marine metagenome | biome: seawater column; feature: ocean; material: water; isolation source: Red Sea water column Station 169 - depth 200m | place: Saudi Arabia: Red Sea | collected 2011-10-15 | depth 200 m | reverse complement strand
TACGGCAGGTAGGGCTACCTTTCAAAAAGACATTTATGGGTCAGAGCGAGGAACTTGGACGAACTTCGGGAGAGACGCGACTCAGTTTATAACTGGTGGGGCATATCAAATGCTCTCTAATGCTGTATTAGGCACCAATTTTGATACGGGTGGGCTCGCGGGATGGCTCGGCATGAGTGAAGAGGATAGAATTTTTGATGGGTCGAAAGCGGGAGATGCTAATTTACAAAAATACACCCAAATGTTACAAAGAGAAATCGGGGAAGATTCCCTAAAGGGTGTAGAGGGGCGGGAAAGGCTGGCTAGATTTACCGCGGCAGCGCAAGTCGGCACACACATGGACGCAAAGGAGCTCGAGCGTTTTAAAGAGGTTTTAAAAGAAATGAAAGTCCCCGAGGGGTACATTGAAGATTTTGAAAGATTAGCGGCTAACGAAGAGGACGCTGCGGACGCAGCAAAAAAACTATCGGAAAACCTTAAAATTAATCGTGAGGAATTGGTCAAGCGAGCAGATATGGAAGCCAATCGCAAAATACAAGTTGCGATAAATAAAGAGTATGAAGAAACATTAAGAGCTATCGCTAAAGAAACCAAGACTGTCAACGCCAGCATGAAAACAATGATGCAGATAGATAAAGAGCGCGTGGACCAGTTAAACAAGATGAAGAACGCAAGGTTTGATTTTCAGTTAACCATGGCTCAACAATACGCCAAAGGCGGAACACAATTGGGTAAACCGTTTATGGGAAGAGTAGAGTCTACCAGAGTAGAGTCTGATTTAAAGTTAGCCAAAATAAGAGCAGATGATGTTAAAAAAATAAGGCAGGCTGTTGTAAAAGCAAACAATGCCGCGTTTAATATAACCCAAAAACAAGTACAAGACGCCGCGGCTACTTTAGAAAGAAGTATTGCTGGCTCAGTTACTCAAGCCGAGACTAATAAAATATGGAAAGATATTCAGCAGAATCAAGACGTTGTGGCGTCATTGACTCCCATAATGGTTGCTCATTTAAATTCCATAAAGGATAAGCCCGATGAGTTTACTTTACCTGAAAATTTACAGGCAGACTTAGAAGCTGCATTCGAAAAAGCGGGGTCAAAAAATGCACAAGCTAGTGCTGCTGTAGTCGTTGCGCAGTTGGAGCAACAAACTAATAAACTACAGTACGCTTTAATGGATATCCTTGATGAGAATACGAGACAAACTGTTTTGCTTAACGCCCAAAATAACTTACAAGAAAGACTGGCTCGACAAGAAGAAAAGTTGTCTGCATATGGAGGACCGGGTGGGCATATAACCAGAGGAACACTCGGCGAAACCGCGGGCGCGACGAGACTTAATAAATTACAGGAACATTTATATAACTCCGTACTTCCCAGTGAAGGACGTAGGCTCAGCGGGACCGTTGGCGGAAGAGAGGGAAAGCAGGGCGTTCTGGACATGGGAAGGCATTCTTTTGAGTTATTAGATGTTTTAATCAACGATATGAACCTCAGAGGGCAAGGTGGCACGAGGCTGGGTCCAGAAGCGTTCGGCGCACTTACTTCAAGAGCGATAGCAGGGAAAACAGAAGGCATTAGAATGCAAATCGGGGAAGCCCGAAGACAATTAACTTTAAGTGGAGTTAGTCAAGACGACGCCGCTTTTACGCAATTAAAAGCCGCTGAAGATGAGGCGCAGGAAACGGCAATCGCACAAATAGCCAAACAATTTAAATTCGACATGATGCCTGAACATATTCAGGAAATGAACGAAAATATTAAAATCATGAATGAGATCATAGCTAACCAAGGAGCGGATCTCGAAGAAAGAAATAAAAACGCATTCATAGGAGCAATTCAAGCGACCGGTTTAGATAAAATTACGGATGATTTTAATAGAGATGTTGTTGCTCAAACTAATGATTTACTTGCAAGTGACAGCGTTAGCGCTAAACACGTCGCAAAGACGATTGGCGTAAACGCAAAACTTTCCGACCACTTACAAAAGCAGATGGGCAAAAACGCTAATAAAGTTGGTAAAGCGATTGAGCAGGGTGTGTGGGACGGTAATGTTCAGGCAGGACTTAATAGTCATGATGAGCAAAAAATAATGGGCACCGCAGCCCGAAGTAACGTTCAGGCGCTGAATCAAGCGGGTAGACAAACTGTTGATGGCTTACATGTGGTTGATACGTCTGTTCGTGGTATGGGTCAAGGCATCGCTGGAAATTTAGGCACGAATTTTCAAAATTTAGGTAATCATATAAGTAGGCCCATTGCCGAATATGGTGGTGCGCAATTGACCGCGACCCACAACCTTGGGAGGGGAAATAATGACGGGTTTACAAAAACAATTCAAGCGATCGACAGATTAGCAGAACTGACAAACTCCGCTGAATTTGCTAAAAAGAGAAAAGCAGCTTTAAATAAAATAGCTTATGGTAAGAATTCGGTTGCGGAATGGCTGGGTCCAAAGTTCGCCGCGGGCTGGGATCCTACAACCGGAACGATGATAGGGCCGAAGGCGGGCAAAGAATCGACAGAGAATACGCAACGAGTCAAGGCTTTTATTGAAAGTAAAATACAAGATGGGACATTTACACAATGGTTGCAAGGCGCTCAGGGTGGCGAGAAGTTGCGTGGAGCCGGCGGTGGGCAAGGGAGGTTCGATCCTAATGCGGGAGTCACTTACCAAACATTTTTACAAAACAAAGCTGCATACAGAAAGCGAACCGACTTGGCTAAGGCAAAGAACTTCGCATTTGGGAAGAATAATGGTAATATCGACGCACTTGTGAACCGCCTTGAATATGGAGGCGGCCACGAATCGTGGAGTGGCGCTGCTAGCAATATACATTATGGGCATGGGGTAAACGAAAGAACCAGAGCAAGGGTTAGTCGTCAAGTGGCTTGGAGAGGATATTGGAAGGAGATCGCAGCAGGCAAGAGTCCCGCTACGATAGCTGGTAGGCCGGCTATCGAAGCTTATGACCTGTTTAAATCTGCGGGCATAGATCCTTTGTCTTATAATAGTCCTTATGCTTTCGCGCAAGCTGTGGCGAACGGAGCAAAAGGGTGGAAACTTCGGGAGAGAGTGAAGAATGATCGTGCTGCCGGTAATCAGCGGAGCACTAAGATAATGAAGAAAATGTTCAGTGACCAAGACTCCGACAAGTCTTGGTGGACATGGGAAAGGAATAAAAAACATGAATTTCAGGCCCAACCCGGTACCATAATCGGAGCGTTCACCGGGCAGGGAGTGCCTAGTGGAGATTCGTGGAGGAGAGAAAGAGATTGGGTGGAGAAGACCGAGGCAATGTATAACCGGAACTTAAAAGAGCGCCATCCGGATTTGAAATATCAAACGGAGGGGGAGAGCGAGATAGAAACTGAGGTTAAGAAGGAGAAGGAGAGATTTCACACATGGGCTATGAATAAACTGCAGGCTGGAGAAACCCTTACCCCGGAGATGATTAAGGATTATTTTAGGGGGCTGGGAACCGGTGCAACGCCAAAATCCGGCGGCATGGCGGGATTTGGCTTGAGCGGCACCCACGCGGGCGTAAATCCATGGGCGGGTGTCGATTGGACAGGCGATATAGGCTGGATCAATGATATAGCTAAGGAATATAATTACGCTTATACTCGTGACCATACTGGGAAAGGAAAATCGCTTGCAGATCTATATAGCGGAAAAGGGCCCGGTTACCAGAAAAGTGCAACGCCAAAAGGCCCCTCTCTTGTAGGTAATATTTTGCAGCAGGGGATGACTTGGTGGGGAGCTCGTGGTGGAGGGCAAAATTATGCTAATAATTACAAGGATCAACGGGCGAAGGTTGCGTGGTTCCAAAGGCAGAAAATGCCTGTGATAACACCCGGACAGGGAGTGTTTGGGCTGGGTAGTGATCCGTTAGCTTCGTTGAAGGATGCTCCGGCACCACTTGATCCGAAAACGGGCCTACCAATGAAAATAGAGGATCGGATGAGATTTGGCGGAGACCTGCAACAAACTTGGGCTAGACACGCCACTCGCCAAGCCACTATGCCGATGAGGCAGGATACTTTACGAAGAAGAATTAGTGGCAGAAGAGACGCAAATCTTTTGCGCTATATTAATCGAGACGATTTAGCCTTTGGAGAGGGCCCAATGGCCAGTTTCTTGGCGGGGAAGGCAAAGGGCGCCGCCCCGGACTCGCTAGCGCACAAAGCTTATACGGGTCGAATATTTGACGGTAGGAGAGTTGACTTTGGTAGAACAAAATTATTGAGGGATACATTAACTGGTCGTAGGGGGAAAGTGGCAGGAACACTAGCGGGACTTAAAGAACAAGATCAATTTTTTGAAGGGGGAGTCTTAAGTAGGGGAGATTTAGAAACGGACGCTGCAGGCAAGAAGGTGCTGGCTCAATTGGACGCCTTGGGAATTAAGGATATTGAGAACGCCAAAAAGAAACTCCAAGATATGTTAGATGACACCGACGGCTTCTTAAAAACGCTAGGTAGAATAGAAACTTACGGAGGACAGTTTCAAAGTATGGCCGACGCAATGCAGAAGTTGAAAGTGGCTGCGGGGGAGGCTGCGGCAAAAACGGGCGAAGAACAACTTGATAAAGAAGCTATTTTAAAAGCGTACGGTATGGACCAAATAGCTGCGGCGCAGCAAGCTCTTAGTGATTACAAAAAGAAAATTGAACTCATTAAAAATGATCCAACCGCAAGCGCGGCAGATTTAACCAAGGTTATGGAAGAGGGCTTTCCCACAAGAATGAAGTCCTTAAGAGGGCAGTTAAACTTAGCAAGACCTGAGCTCGCTGGTCAATCATTATCTATTCCTCAGTTACAAGCACAAGCGAGCGGTCTAGACTTTAGCGCCTTGAGTATGGCCGCGGCGACCCAATTTGAAACGACAGGAGGACTGAGCAAGCAACAGGCGGATCATATTCGACAGCTAGGTTACGAAGGAAATCTGGAGGGCAAAGAGGTAGACATTCATGACATAAAAGAATTTTTAAACAAACGAGGGGAAACTCTTGGGGGCGATTTGCAGGGCATCGTCAAGGAATATCTTGATGTTGCGCATAGGAAAGTTAATGAAGCTGTTACTCAGGCGGAAGATAGAGCTTACTTAGAATCAAAAAACACAACGCTATACGAAGACGAGAAAGTTGAAGGTATTCGCAATCGCAGTAAAGCTAGAAGGAGAGCGGGTAAGGCGACAATGGGGGATACTTGGTCTGATATTGCTGCCGGATGGAAATACGATTCAAAGATGATGGAAAGAGATGCTCACGAGGCCCTTGTCAATATAGGAGATACTTTCAAGGACAAAAGTGTAGAAGCATTTACACACCTAATCGACGGCACAAAAGATGCAAAAGAAGCCTTCAGCGACCTTTTTGAGGGAATTGCTGATATGGCAAAGCAAAAACTGCTGGAGATGATGATACAGAGGCTTATTTTTAATCCCATGGCCGGGATGTTTGCGGGAGGGAAGCAGGGCGGTCTTGCTACAGGACAAGGAATAAAGGGATATAATATGGGCGGTCTTGTCGGAATGGCTGGTGTACTGGGCCTTCAAAAGGGAGGCTCTTCTTTGAGTACTGTGGGCGGATTGATTACTGGCGGATCAGGAGTGAAAGATGATGTACCAGCCGTACTTAATCAGGGAGAATATGTAATTCGTAAAAGTGCGGTAAGTAAATACGGCTTAGGCTTTTTAAATAGTTTAAATTCCGGGACAATGCCCGGACCTAACTCGGACGACCCTCAGGCTAACTTGAACTCTCTAATGGAGTATCAGAAAAATAGAAGTAGTAATTATGCTAAGTTTAATTTAAGAAACGCATTCATATACGAAAATGATAAACCCAGCCTTAAGGGAAGTCGATATGAGATAGATACAAGATTATCGAGAATGGCTTTGGAGAGCGATGACAATCCGCGCAATAAGATCAGAAGAGAAAAGGCTTCAAACCTGCTAGATTATCATGCGAATAGGTTGCGCGAGGTAAAAGAATTTCAAAAACAGCTGGGCGAATGGAAAAGAAAAAAGAAAAAGCGCTGGAAAACTATGCTTATCATGACGGGGGCTTTAGCTGCAATGCATGGAGCAGGACTACTAGGCGGTGGAAAGCAGATGTACGGTACCACTGCGAATAAGTTTGGACAAGGAATAGGTAACTTCTTTGGGGGTAGCACTGGACTTTACGCTAGAAGAGACAATATCCCGGCAATGTTAATGGGTGGAGAATATGTGATTAGTTCGGATTCTGTTAACAAATACGGCGTAAAATTCTTCCATGATCTTAATGCTGGAAGACTTAACAAATTTGCCAAGGGTGGATACGTGGGTAGCGAAAGAATTTCTCAGCCAGTGGGCGAAAATAATTTGGGAGATGCTGCCGCCACGAACAATATATCCATTACTGTTAATATAGATAACAAGGGTGGCGTAACTAGCGCAACGGAGGGAGCGATGAATCAAGAAGAGAGCCGCAGGCTGGCTTCCATGATTAAGATGCAGGTCGTTAATACTCTTATAAACGAAAAGCGCCAAGGCGGAATATTATATAATGGAAATATATCAGGGACCTAATTGACCCTTAAGGGATTCAATTTCATTTTCTAAATTTTTAATTTTTTCATCAATTTTAATTACTGATTCATTGTATAACAAATGGCTCATAATTATTTCTTTATGTAATAAGGGCAAATCCAGATTAGGAGTAAAGTCTTTAATAATATCATAACCCGCACTAAGTTTACTTTCTCCTACATAATTTCTGTTTATTGTTAACTCCCACTTGTTCACCTCTATTTCTCCGGATTCTATTTTTGGGGGGAGTGGGTGGTTCAAATGAATTATAGTTTCGTTATCCGAAAGCTCCACTAAAGAGACGCCCCTTTCTTCAGAGGAAATGGTATTAGATAAAGAAGTACTTATTGTACAGGAAGCGCCTGATCCGGAACCTCCCCATAGTGCGCAAGAATCGCTTGGGGCTATATTATATTTGCCCTCGTTAACTAATTTTAACGAGAGTACTTTACCCGAATTATTTACCTCGGTTACCTCAAATTCTGCGGTAATATCAATTTCGTCTAATGAATTATATTTACATACACCGCCTTCGGGCTTCAAAATATCACCAATAACATATCCGTCGCCTCCGTCATTTACGTTGACAGTACTCACATTATACTCCGGACTTCTAAAAGAAATATCATCATCAGTTCCCAAGGTCGTCCCTACGTTATCATGAATCTTAATCTGCGTATCGTTTACGACACTAACGGATGTTTTATATGTGTATTTTCTTTTATCAATTATTTGATAGAATACCTTGTCTCCATCAATTAATATAAAGCTATTATCTCTGATGTTACTCCAGTCTGCTTTGGCACAGGCTGTAATTTTGTCGCTTCCTTGGATGACGGAAGCGGTATATCCATACTTTTTTCTTACTGTAATCGGTGGCATAATAAATTCCTTATTTATAATATATCATTTTCTGGTTCTGACGCAACCGCTAGGGCCACATTACCGTTTTCTGGCTTAGAAAAGGAAACGCTGGGCGCATTTAAGTAGTTGCTTCCCACTTGCGTGACAACCACTTCTGTGACTACCCCATTGGTTATTAATGCTTCTGCTTTCATATCCATACCATAAGTTCCTTCTATGTTCGGTTTGCTAATTGTAATTTCGGGTGCGCTCGTATATCCTGACCCACCGTTTATTATATGTATATGAAATATGTTATTAAAACAATTAAATTTGGTTATTTCTTCGGTTGTCTTTTCTTGTAGATAACCATGTAATTTATTGGGTAAAGACCTTAAGTGATCTTTGAGTTGGACAACTTTTTCTTTGCAACCCACACAATCTGGATCTTCTAGAGCCCTCATAAATTCCATGTCTAAACTTTTTAAAAGAATTCCTCGCTGTTTTCTAAATTCATCTATTTTGAAATTAATGGCTATAGATTTTTCGTCTATTGATTTTGTTTCTTCATTATAATAATACTGATACTCTTCCAAGTCATAAAAGGTATGTGGAAAATATAAAACGTCTCTAACGTCTTCCTTAATAAACTCATTAGTAGATAAGATAGATTGATATACCTCTCTATAGGTTTTGCCTTCGGGTACAGAATAAGTATATCTTGTACCATCATTTAAAATAATTAATAATATTTTCTTTAAATATCTCATTATATAAACTTAGGATCATTCCATTTTCCTGAACCATCTCCGCCGTCCGCGACTGTCATGGTCACATATGGATTATGGGAGAACACAGCGTCTTTAAGTCCCTGCTCAGCAAATGCCGACGGCATTCTTACTACTTGATCACTAATGCTGTAATCATTAGTGGTAACGACCCCAAAAAAGGCTTCGTTTAAGTAACTATCATCAATCATTCTGCCTAGATGTATGTCAAAATATCTTTGAGTTTTCATTAGCCCGCCGAAGCCTTGCCCAAATCCTGCTGGGTGATGATTCCAAACTCCGGGGATATTTTCAAAAAGATCTCCCTTGCCCAACCAAGACTGAACAGAGGACGGGAATACATTGTATCCATCCTTGGCGAAAAGTATACTATCTTCTAGATGCGATGTATTTGGTGGTACGTTATTAACGTTATTTGCTGGCCAAGATTCATATTCCCCGTTCCAACAATTTAGTCCGACAACTGCATAAGACGCTAACCCGGAGGGGTTTGATGGCTCGGGTAAATTATTTTCATCGAAATAAACCCTAAACCTTCTAAAGCCTCTAAGCGGTCTATCTATCGTAGCGTTCGCGTGATACCCGCTAATAGATGTTATTAGTTGCCCCTTTTCGTTATAAGAAGCTATGGAATCTGCGTTGCTATTCCAATCTCCTTCGTTTTGTATGGGGTGCTTGGTGTGTAAATCGTAAGTATAAGCTATTCCTGCTCTGGTAAGTTCTTCCTCAAGAAAGGAGCCACCCAAGAAGTTCCTAGTCGCTCCTGTTGTCGCATAATATGGAAAGCCATTACTATATTGACCTCCCCAGAAATATAGGCCAGTATGGTCAATCCAAGCTGACTGTGCACGATCGCTACTATCTAATTGCGTTTGTCTAAATCTACATCTAGTAATACTAGAATCAGCATTAGGCTGCCAATACGTGTACTGCACTCCTAGATATGTGTCATGAAACATCCTTTCTTTCATCGTACAGGAGTACTCGTAAAAGCCCTTGTATTCATATAGGGTATTAACGTCCTTTTGTGTTAAAACTTTTACATGAGAAATTCCTTGCCCTTCCCATTGTCCATTTACGTTCATCCTAATCCAGTATTTAAATCCGCCTTGGTTTGCGCTATAGTATTTTGTCGGAGATATCCTTGTGGCAAAAGTACTATTGGAATTTGAGGCCCAGCTAGGTCTTCCTGCCGCGGCGAAAGCTGTCGGGTGTCCCTCGTCTGGCGAAGCAACATATTGTCCACAAGTGCCCGTGCTGAAGCAGTATCTTTGCGATAAAAATTGATTATTGGTTCCCGTAGTGTCCCTTGCAAAGGATAACCATAACCCCGACTGCTGTTTCGCTGACGGAGTGTTAGGATTAAAGAGATTAATCAATCCACTATTCCACGAATCATATAGCGGCGTTCCGTTATTATATATTTCTCTATCGAAATCGTCATAAAATTTAGCTGCTAAATAATATGGTGGATTGAAGCTCCCGCTTATGTCGGGATTAAAGGTTATTTTAGCGTCTTGATAGCCGAAACTGGTCCCCGAGGGCGATTGAAAATGGCTTTCAGATATAGAATATTCTCCGCTCTTACCTGCTGTGGCGCCCTCAATTTCTGACAAAGATAATCTGCCCTCTGATATTCTCTCCTCTACTGTTTTCGGTTGACCGTTAGCGTGGAAGTCTTCTCCAGAAAATGGGTGTTTTGAAACATAGGCAAATCCCCCAGCTAAATCATGGAGCTTGTTACCCAATAAATCTATGTGTACTAATCCGTCTGAATCAATAAATTGATCTGTCCAAATTTCGTCATCCGAGGTTTGTAGTGCTACTCGCCGTCCATCAGACCTTCTGGGGGTTAAGTATAAGCCCGTCGGCTTAGGGTTAATAACTTCTATAATATCCCAGCCATATTGTTGCCCATTACTTGTGATTCCGGAAGAAAGATTTCCGTCGTCATCTTTTGCGATAACCGTTAGATCAAAGTGTCTTAATGGTCCTCTGCTGTAGCCGTTGCTACAACTAGAGCACGTAGCCATATCTCTATTTCTTTGAAAATTAAAATTAAATATGGTATCGTTTGTAGTATAAGTATTTATGCCTGACCCCGCTATGGAGCTTCCTTCATTGGGCACGTGAATGCCTATCTGATAAGAAATCGGCAGTACATCTATAGACTCGTTTAAGAACGTTGTATCCCATTGTACTATTACGTCCTTTGAGTTTGTTGAGGGAAATCTCTCTTTAGTCACGGTGCCTTGACCGGGGACTTCGTTATATACGTAAGATGAAGCTAACCTTAAGGAGTGAATGTTAACATCTCTTATCGGAAAATGGTTTGTAATACTGATTCCCGCTTCTTTATAGCTGGAAGAAATGATTCCCACACTATTTACAGAGAAAACTCTAACTGCATAATCATCATTTTTGGGAGGTAAATAAAAAGTTACCGGCTCCCCGTTTTCTTTATAATCACTGAAGTATACGGTTTCAAGATAGAATTCACTATTTGGTACAGAGGAATTACTTGGTGTATCGGTTCCATCAACCCACTCTGTCGAGCCTTTTTTAAGATATATTTTATATCCCGCTGTCGTTCCTATATCACAAGAAGGGGGCGCACTGCTACAGGGATTTATTTTTATTTTTATTCTTCTAGTTTGTTTACTGTCACTTTGCGGGTGCTCTTGATTAGTTAAGGTAACCGAGTGCGGAGTGGGAGGAGGAACAGCTATACCAGAAACAGAAGGAACATAAGAGTAGTATATTCCAGATTCAATGTAGGTAAATTTACCGGTACTATGTAGTAGAGCATTTACCTTATAGCTTAAGTTATCATTTTCCTTGGTAGATATAACAGAGTATAAATTAGTATTTTTGGTAGATATGTCGCCTAAGCTCCAAACAGATTGATCTAATATATCTTTGTCGGTAGTGGAGAACATGTCGGAGCCGCCGCCGAGAGTTATATGGGTTCCACTTATATTTGGATCTTCGCTAGATAGTGCTCCAGTTGTTATGGATAAATTGCTGGTGGTTGACGGATTAAAATCAAAAGTTTGTACGTGAGATCTTCTAAAATCTTGATAATAAGTTTGACTGTCAATATCTACGATAGATGGATCGTAAAAATAAGTGGGGGTTGTAAGGGATAATGAATAATCTGTATTAGGCTTTAACTCAACAATTCTGTCGAAAGCGATTCCCGTTTGATTGGCCGCTATAGCTCTTCCTCCCAACACAGTTTCTGATCTATTCGTATCAGTTACTTTAATAATATCTCCGGGCCTTAGAAGCATAGCCTCTGGACCAGTGTCGAATGATACCGTTTCTTTTTGCTCGGACTCTGTAGAAAGTATCCACCTCCCGAGCCTTAATGCTTGCGCGCGACTGGTGCAGCCAAAAGCGGTAAGCTCTTTTTCTACGACGCCATATTTTCTTATTAATTCGGTGTTTTCTACATATTCTATTGCTGGCTTATAGAAATTTCGTTTGTCGTTATATCTCACCAAACACACTGTGGGAAGTGTCTTTTTAGAAGATGAGCTATATGCAAAATTGCCTTCGCTTACATTGGCGTTAACGAATTGAGCGATTGTATCTCGTGGTTTATCTATCGCTGGGTAAATGTTACCGTATCCATAATATACAATAGACCTAAATATACTTGCAAAATCTTGTAAGACTTTAACCGCGTCTTCCCTAGTATTAATTAAGACATTACAAGTAAACCTAGGCTCATATCCTCCTTCACCGTCGGAAACGAGGGTGTCGCAAAATTTTGATATTTCATATAGAGTCCATTTATCAACAGATATATCCCCCAAAAATCTACCTAAACCGTATCGC
>LULG01000786.1_pt1 | contig 12096 bp, 23 predicted proteins | sample 728211 | NCBI WGS metagenome assembly LULG01 (sample SAMN03860295, study PRJNA289734) | marine metagenome | biome: seawater column; feature: ocean; material: water; isolation source: Red Sea water column Station 169 - depth 200m | place: Saudi Arabia: Red Sea | collected 2011-10-15 | depth 200 m | reverse complement strand
TCACTTGGTATGGCATCAGCACCTGACCAACCTCCAGTATAGGGAGCAAGGTTAAACTTTTCTACTTCAAAATCAATCTTGTCATGGTCAAACATTTTATAATCAAACATTATGCTACGTCCTTCTGGTTGTTTACTGTATGATATCTGTGCATCTCAAAAAGATACTCGTTAATAACATCTATGTCAAGCTCATAGATACTTTTTACATTAGCCACTGTGCAAAGATAACTCTCTGTCAGTGGGTCTATATCTGCATGGGTTTTATATTGCATCACCAGCTCCTATCATATAGGTATGGCACTGGCTTCTCAAGATAAAGGAGTTCTTCTTCTTTGTTACCTGCCATCCCAATGCTCTCCATAATCCAGCATAATTTTGTTCAAGTTCAGCAAGGTCTTTGCAATCTTTCTTGCGTATGATCTTAGCTTTGTCATTCTTATTCATGGTCCTCTCCAAAAAAGGGTGAGGGAATTTCACCCCCACTTAATATTATATCACAAAAGTACGGCCACGCATATCCACTATTCCCTTAATATTCCAGAAATGTGGAGCCTTTGCAACGTGGAGATACATCTTACCAAGGTCAAACCTACGGCCATCCTTGGTCTTACGTGTACCAAAGTAGCGGTCACGTTTACGCAAACGGAATACAAAATTCATATCAATTTCCTTTCGGATTCGTTAATACTAATTAAACCATATGTAGTTCGTAAGAACTTCACTACATATGGTTAATTAGGTTGACAGATTTCAAACTCCTCACGGACATCAATCAATGCCCTATCTTCTGCTATGTAAGGAGCATAGCCTTTCTCTATGTACATAGCATAAAGTTCTTGATAACGATCTTCCATGTTATCATAAATGATATCATTCACGGGGTGTGACATTCTCCAAAGTTCCTTTCACTATATCCAAAGCTATCTTGTCAAGATTAGCATACTTCTCCAACCATTCCAAGGTGGAATGCATTGAACCATGTTGCCTCGCCAACTGACATACATATTCTTGATACTTTTCTTCTGTCATTTAGTTACTCCTTCTAATGTTCATACAATTTGACAATCTGTTGTCTACCTATGGTAGTCTGACTGAAGCAACCAGCTTTGCATATACCACAGTGTCCTTTCAAGCCTTGCTTTGTCTTTGGACAATCAAACATTCTTTTACCAGAAGCAGGGCTTTTGTCAAGACTATCATCACCAAAAAACATGATATTCCAGCCCTGACTTTCCAGCATATCCCATTCTTCTACGCTATTTGATGGGTCAACGCTGGCATTAATCGCTAAGTTCTTGATACAGAATAACTCTGTTCTTATCAAGAAGTTAAGAGTTGGATTTTGCCAAGCTCTTGTAGGTATCCACCATGTAGTTTCTGGCGTAGCTTCTGCCTCTGCTTTGATCTTCCAAATGTCAGAGACTTCTTTGATTGGCTCACCTCTGGTGCAATGCCTCACTCTCTTGGTTTGCTTACGCTTTCTCGCCAAGAGTTCTTTGACTTGCAAAGGCTTTATGTTCTGCCATATCTCCTCACTTCGGACATCTTTGACAGCCATGTTAGGATACATCTTATAGAGCTTGACGTTGTAGCACTTTTCATCGCAATAAGGAGTTCTATGTAAACAAGAACCTTCTGTATCTCCAACGTCATTGATAGGTCTATCGGTGGAAAACATACCGATATCTTCACAATGCCTCACGTATTCTTTGACTTGCATATCAAATCTCCTATTTCTATTAAGCATCCTGTAGTATCTTAAGTAATCTACTACAGGATACTTAATAGGTTGTCAAGTTTACATTGCGGCAAATGCCATGCCGTAATAGTAGCCAACACATAGTCCAAAGATCAAGAAGGTAAACGCTGTTGAGAACAACAGAAATCCACCACCTACTATACCTTTGTTCATAGATTATCTCCTTTCAAGATAAGTGAGTGTATTTGTCCAAAAGGTATTTGGATATAGTAACACCTTTCTTTTCAGCACGTTTCGTAATATATCTCTTGCGTCCATCACTTAGTTTGGTGTAGTCCTTTCCCACATTTTGTGAATATTTTAGATTTATCATAGATTATCTCCTTTATCTATGAGGTTTATCATACCGACAAGTTTGTCACTAACGTCTTCCCCGTCATTAGAAAATGCCAAGATTATACCACTAGGACATTTTTCAATCAACTTTGAAGCACATTCTTTGAGGTTTTCACCCTCAATTACAAAGTCTTTAAAACCACTAGAGTTTCCAAAAAAGCCATCTATAACTACTTTAGCCATAGTATTACTCCTTTCTAAGCCAATTATCCAAGATTTCATCTTGTGATGCAAGTTTAATTTCCACACCAAGCCATTCAATTCTTTGCAAAGTTTCCTTTGTCAAAGTCTTTGTTCCTGCTATCTCAGCGAATAGCTTGGCATTACTACAAGCTGGATAGACAACATCTTGACCGTAGTTATTCTTGATTTGGATTGTGATATCCATAACAGCTCCTTTCAAGACAAGTTAGCTTACACGAACCACATTCAATGTAGCTCATCAAAGACAACTTGTCAACCCCGCAGAGCAAGGGAGAACTCCACGGGGTTGGCAAAGTCAAGAACTATCTTGACCACATAACCTCACCTTTGTTGCTGACAAAGGCAGAGATCGGGAAACCTTCAGGACGGTTTTCCTCGTTATGTGTTATCTTTGTCCAAGATCCAGAAACACCGTTTCTCTTGGCATTAGTCCAAATAGCACACATTGGAAACCCCGCTTCCTTTGCCTCGTACCACCGCTTAGATTTCCCTTTGCCTTGCCTAATTACGGTCAAGGAGCCATCTTTGTTGATCTTTGCAAGTTTCTTCTTCGCTGACATTGGATTCATCCTTTCATGTCATGGGTTGTCATCAGGGTTCATCGAAATTTCTAATTCATCCTAGACCCTTCAATACTTCAGGGTCTAGGAATGAATTAGTATTTTCAAAGCGTTACGAACTCCACAGGGTTGGCATCGAGTCTCTGCAAGAGACTACATAGGCGCTTGCAGGATGAACTTCACGACCACCCTCCTCAACGACCTAGATCCTAATTGGTCCCTGTAGGGTTCACTAAAGTGACCCTACAGGAACCAATTAGTCTTGCAAAGCCTTGCTGACAGCGAGGTTCTTGCATAGCGCATAGGCGCACACACCCCCGCCCCAAAAAACGCACACGCATGTGTATATATATAATGACACTCTCACATATTTACCAAAATTTACGGGCTAATAATTAGTCCATATTATCAATAACTTCCGAGCTACTAAAAAAATTACTTGTGCATAGAGAGTATATAGTGTATAATTAGACTTATAAAGCTAATTAAGAGATAAAGTACATAGTTACTACAGGGACTTAATGGAAATACAACAAGAACAACAATTATCTTCATACTTAGATCTTAATAACCTGTTAAATCTAAGTATACTACAGAGTACTCAGACTGATTTCCTAACATTTGTTCGACTAATGGCTCCAATTCTTGTTTCCGATTGGAAGATGGGACGACATATTGAGCTAATATCTAATAAATTAAAACAATTAGAGTCTGGAGAACTAAAAAGACTGATGGTGTTCCTACCACCACGTAGTTCCAAGTCTGTTATTTGTTCCAAATTGTTTCCAGCGTGGTATATAGGGAGAAATCCACAACATGAAATTCTTACTGTGTCTCACTCTGATCAACTTTCTAGTGATTTTGGCCGTTCTGTTCGTGATGTTGTCAATTCGGAAGAGTTTCAGAACATTTTCAAAGGAGTTTCTCTACGAACAGACGTTAGAGCAGCCGGGAAGTGGAAAACAAACCAAGGTGGAACGTACTACGCAGCCGGGGTACGTAGCCAGATTGCAGGACGAGGGGCTAATATAGCGATATTGGACGATGTGATGTCCGAAGAGGACTCATATTCCGAAGCTGGACGTAGATATGTAAAAGAATGGTATCCTGCTGGTCTACGAACTCGTTTAATGCCCAACGGTTCCATATTAATTATCAATACAAGGTATCATTTTGATGATTTATGTGGATGGCTTCTAAAGCAAGAAGAGGATATGAGCGAATATGAAACTATTCCGTGGGAAGTTATACGAATACCTGCATGGCTAGATGATGAAGCAGCAGAATTATTAGATTTACCTGTGGGATCGTCCTACTTTCCAGAATGGAAGCCAGATGAAGTACTACAGATAGATGAGAATGAGATTAGAGCCTCCAATGGAGCACGATACTGGAATGCATTGTACATGCAGAATCCTACTCCAGAGGAAGGTGGGCTTATAAAGAAGAAATGGATAAAATGGTGGGATTATAATGAGCCTCCTACATGTGATTTTGTCCTACAGACATACGATACGGCTTTCTCCACGAAAACCACAGCAGATTACAGTGTAATTCAGACATGGGGTATATTCTCCATGTACGATCAGGATGAAGATGGAGCAGAAGCCTACGTATCTAACCTGATATTACTGGGTAATATGAAGGGAAGATTTGAATATCCCGAATTACGTAGGATATCACAGGTATTGTACAATGATTTCAAACCTGATGTCTGTATCATAGAGAAGAAGGCAAGTGGTCAGTCGCTACTACAGGATATGCGTAGAAGTGGACTACCAGTAAGAGAATATCTGCCAGATAGGGATAAGGTTAGCCGTGTATATGCAGCCTCTCCACTACTGGAAGCAGGAAAGGTTTGGATACCCAGACATAAGAAGTGGGCTGATGATCTCTTGGAAGAACTGATACAGTTTCCAAATGCAGCTCATGATGATCAGGTAGATGCCCTGACTATGGCTGTACATTTCATGCGAGAGTCGTGGCATCTTACGCATCCTGAAGATCCAGATTGGGAAGATGATAAGCCAAGAAAGAAAAGGGTTGCGTACTGGCGTAGTTAGGTGTATAATGTAAGTAATGGGTAGAACTAATTAGGGGAAATTTATGGCTACAGAAAGAAATCCATACGATCAGATACCACAGGAAGTTGCAAATGTAATTCCTATGGATGCTACTCCTGTGGGTGCAGAACAGGAAGCTACATTTGAAGTAGATCCAGATGGTGGTGTAACAGTAGACTTTACCAAGACTGTTGTTATGGAAGCAGAAGCTCCTGTAAAGGAATGGTATGCTAATCTTGCAGAAGATCTGGATGATAATGTTCTGGAAGAAATAGCAGAGGATGTATATAACAACTACGATGCAGACAAGAACTCCCGGCAGGAATGGGAGTCTATGTTTGAACGTGGCTTTGATCTACTTGGCCTGAAGATACAGGAATCTTCTGAACCTCAGCCGTTAAGTTCCAGAGTAAAGCATCACAGGAATTGTTCCCATCAGCAGGACCAGTAAAGACACAGATACTTGGTAAGTCTAATCCTGAAAGAGAAATGCAAGCCAATCGTGTCAAGAACTTTATGAATTACCAGCTCACAGAGCAGATGCCAGAGTACTTTGACGAATTTGAGAAGATGCTTTTCCATCTTCCATTAATAGGCTCCGCATTTAAGAAAGTATACTACGATGCAAATCTTAAACGACCAGTGTCAGAATTTGTTCCTATTGACCAGTTTTACGTATCTTATTATTCCAGTAATCTTTCCAAAGCTGACAGGTATACACATGTAATATATCGTAGTCCCATTGATCTGGCAAAGGATATTCGTTCAGGAATATATTCCGATACAGATTTACCAGAAGCATCTAATCCTGAACCTAGTGCATTTGCATCCAAGATGGATACAATACTAGGATTCTCTCCAACACAGGATTCAGATCCACAGTATGTACTACTGGAACAGCATTGTTATCTGGAGATAGATGAACCAAATAAAGAAAAGGGAATAGCACTTCCCTATATTGTAACAGTAGAAGAACAATCAAGAAAAGTTTTATGTGTTCGTAGAAACTATAAGCCTGACGATACAAATAAGGAAAAAATAAATCACTTTGTACATTATCGGTTTGTACCGGGATTTGGTTTCTACGGATTTGGCCTAATGCACTTCCTTGGTAATCTTACCATGAGTGCTACAGCAGCAATGAGAAGTCTTATTGATGCGGGTCAATTTGCGAACCTGCCGGGTGGGTTCAAGGCTAAAGGTGTTAGGGTAGTTGGTGACAATGATCCTATTAGCCCCGGTGAGTTTAAAGAAGTTGAATCTACAGGTGTGGACTTGGCAAAGGCTATCGTTCCTCTCCCCTACAAAGAGCCTTCCTCGACCTTGTTCCAGATGTTGGGATTTGTTTCAACAGCAGGTCAGAAGTTTGCAGACAGTACAGAGCAAATTGTATCGGAAGCATCTTCTTACGGACCAGTAGGTACAACAATGGCACTACTGGAAGCGTCCAGTAAATTCTTCTCTGCAATCCATAAACGATTGCATAAATCCCAGAGAGATGAATTTAGGATTCTTGCTAGAATAGACTACGACTATCTACCAAGTGAATATCCCTATGATGTGCCGTTTGAAAGTCGGAGTATATTTAAGTCTGACTTTGATGGAAGAGTGGACGTTATCCCCGTCAGCGATCCCAACATTCCATCTAATGCTCACCGCCTTATGATTGCACAGATGGCTATGCAAATGGCACAGCAATCACCCCCCGGCTTGTTCAATATGGAAGCATTAAGTAGAACAATATTGAATGCGGCAAATATGCCAAACTTGGAAGAGATACTGCCGCCCAAGATAAAACCACAGAATCTTGATCCAGTATCTGATATCATGGCTGCTGTGAAAGGAATGCCCATTGCAGCATTCCCCGGTCAGAACCATGATGCACATGTTCAGATAAAGATGGCCTACTTGCAAGATCCCATGAATGGGGCAAGTCCTACCATGCAGCGTGTTAGACCTATACTGGAAGCTAATATTCAGGAGCATATGGTACATAAGTATCAGGAGCAGATGGATGGTATTACCAAGATGGCTATGGAGCAGATGCCAGAGAAGAAGCCAGAAGCAATTGAAGGTGTAATGACCTATGCTGCACAACAGATATTAAATGCAAATAAAGCAGCAGGTCAAGCTAAGTCACCAGAACAACAACTGGTTATTCTGGAACAGCAGAAAGTACAACTGGAGCAGCAGAAGATACAAATAGAAGCTGCACAGAATGCTGCTGAAGCTGCATTGGATGCACAGAAGTTACAACTGGAAGAAGCTAAACTTATGAAGGAAGTTGTAACAGAAGGACATAATGTTCAGTTCCGTAAGGAGAAAGCAGATCTGGATAGAGCAAGTAAGGAAACTATGAAGTCTCTGGATCTTCTTACCAAGGCTGCTACAGAACAAGAAAAGAATCAAATTAAATCAGTGGAGATGATGGTCAAGATTGCTCTTGGTCAACAAAAACTAGATTTGGATTCTAGTAGATTAACAGCAGAAGTTATGCAAAAAATTGCTGATGTAAATGATAAAAGTGTACACACAACAATGGATATTGTAAATAGTGTTGTTGCAAGTGCAGCTACACAGAAAGGAGAAGAAGATGCCTAAGTATGGAGGAATGCACTACCTTAACGATGTTAAGGGTGTGACAGATGGTTATCCTACGCATGTACCTAATGGTGATGGTGGTGCTTATGGTGATTATACAAAGAGATCTATTGCAGATGGTGGTGCTGGTAAACGAGCAAAAAAAGCTGTTCTAAACCAGACAGACGCTTATGCATGGAAGTATCCCAATCCAACTAAATAATGGAAATTTGGGATGAAGTTATCAAAGAATATAACTACGAACTTAATAGACTGAAGAATGTTCTTGGTGAAGGTACTGTGGAAGGTTATGCACAGTATCGACAAATCGTAGGACAGATAGCAGGTATTGAATGGAGTAGACAAATATTCTCTGATATTATTAAAAAACGTATGTACGATGAAGAGGACCAGAGATACCGGGTTTTCATATTTTAGTAAGACCTGTAAGTATAAAAGGTGTAACAAAAGGGGGCATTATGCTACCTGATTCAACTAAGGACGATATGGCATATCTCACAACGGTAGGTAAAGTTCTATCTTTAGGAGATTTGGCATATTACGATGAGACAAGATTCCCAACTGGAGGGTGGTGTCAGGAAGGTGACTATGTATGTTATGCTAAACATGCTGGTCAGAAACTATTTTATAAGTCCGTAAGGCTTATCTTATTATTTGATGATCAGGTTATATGTACAGTAGAACATCCTAAAGACTTAGATCCTACATTTAATCTAACATCTAGTTCTTAAAGCACTTGCACATTTAGACTTAATGTAGTATAATAGAATAAGAACGTAAACACGTATGCTTCGTAAGCAGCGAAAGGAATTAAAATGATTGAGAAAGAAGAGTGGACTGAGGTGGAAGCTGAAAGTCCAGCAGAAGAGAATAAAGTAGAATTTGAAGTAGAGGAAGATACAGCAAAAGTTGAAGCTCCTTCTGATACAGAGCAAAAAGAAACAAAACCAGAGCAGCCTGAAGAATTAGATGGTATTGAAACTAAAGGTGCTCAGAAAAGAATACGACAATTAATAAAACAACGTAAGGATAGAGATGACCAGATTGCTCAACTTATACAACAGAACGAGCAACTAACTGGTAAACTTACTACTAGAGAACAAGAATTTACTAACATTAGTAAACTGCAACTAGATGCAAATGAGAAGCAGCTTACAGATAAGATGGAGTTGGCAAGAGCCGCTTATAAGTCTGCACATGAAGAAGGTGATACAGGTAAGATTCTTCAAGCGCAGGAATTTTTAAATGAAGCACAGAATGATCTAAAAGCATTAGGTGCTACTAAGGCTCAGTTTGAACAGCAGCCTCAACAGCCTGTTCAGCAACCACAGCAACAAGCTCAACCGCAAGGCGCAGCAGACCCACGAGCCATCGAATGGTCACAGAATAATGATTGGTTTGGACAAGATAGGGTAATGACCGCAGCCGCACTTGCATTAGATGCAGAACTAAAAGAAGAAGGGTTTGATCCAAGTGATCCAGAGTTTTATAAAGAGATTGATAGCAGGATTAGGGAAACATTTCCAAACAAGTTTAACACTGCTGTCAAAGAAAGTTCGGTGCAGGAACAACCGTCTAAACCTGCTCAAGTGGTAGCTGGAGCGTCACGTTCCACTCCAGCTCCGGGGAAAGTGAAACTTACTAAAGAAGATGTAAGGTTAGCACAGAACTGGGGCATACCACTTGAACAATATGCTGCTGAAAAAGCCAAGGTGGAAAACTCCGATGGCGAATACACAGCAATTAAACTGTAACGTGGAGGAGAAATTATGACACGTATTGAATCACGTAGTTCTCAGACTAGGGAAAACGAAACCAGAGAAGAAACAGAATACGTCTTTGAAGAACCAAACGCAACTTATATACCTCGTGAAGTTGAAGAAAGATATCGTCAGCAAGATATGTCTCTTGGTTGGCTACGTATCCTTCTTAATGGTCAGGATGATTACCAAGAAGTTGGTAAGAAACAACAGCAAGGATGGGCTATAGGACTAAGGCCAACGATATGTTGGAAGCTGTTAATGCACAATTAATGCGGCATTCCAATTCTCAGATGCCTATTTCCAATAGTAGTAAATCGAGAACATTTAAAGGACGGACTCCTAATTTTCAGGAGTAGTCCATAAACAATTGGAAGGAGAAATCTAATGTCTAGTACAAGAGCATTACGTGGCTTTCTTCCTGCTCGTAAGAAGGGGCAGAATTATAATACAGGTGGGATATCAAGTGTTATTTCACCGACTACTATAACTCGTGCTCCTAAGAAACTGTATACTGGTGACTTAATCTGTATTGAAGCTAGTGGTACGATTTCGGAATCTATTGGTGCAACCTTGAAGCCTTCGGGTGTATTTGTTGGTTGTAACTATGTAGATACGGATGGTAAGCCAACTTGGTCACGTTATTGGCCCGGTGAAGCTATCACGGCTGCAACCAGTGTTGAGTTCCATGTCATAACTGATCCTGATCAGACGTATTACATTCAAGGTAATGCAACTTGTAGTCATGGAGAGATTTGTAAAGTACTTAATTATACGGCAACTGTTTCGACAGCTTCTGCTGGTAGTACTACTACAGGTCAGTCTGCGTTCTTCGTAGAGACTTCGGCTGCTGGTGTAGAAACCATTGTAGGTAATGTGCGAGTTATTGGATATGCTAAAGATCCGAATGAAGGTACAGACGGACTTGACCAATATCCAATGCTTGAGGTCTGGTTGCCCACGCACAGGGATCGGTTTGCGACTGCAACAGTTTCAACGGCATAACTAGGAAGGAGATAAACTATGGCTGTAAACAGAGCTAGTATTGCCAAAGAACTTCTTCCCGGCTTAAATGCCGTCTTCGGGCTGGAATACGGTCAGGTTGACGATGAGCATAAAGCACTTTATGACACCGAAAACTCTGACAGAGCCTTTGAAGAAGAAGTTCTATTTACAGGTTTCGGCACGGCTCCAGTTAAATCTGAAGGGGCTGCTGTTACCTATGATGATGCACAAGAGAGTTATACTGCCCGTTACACGGCAGAGACTGTAGCTCTAGCTTTTGCAATTACAGAAGAAGCAATGGAAGACAACTTGTATGACACCTTTGCAAAACTACGTGCCAGAGGTTTGGCTCGTGCAATGGCAAATACCAAGGAAGTCAAAGCTGCTAATCTGTTTACCAACGGATTTTCCGATACGATTGGAGATGGTGTTGCATTCTTTAGTGCTGCCCATCCTACCATTTCTGACGGAAACCAGAGCAATCTGGAATCTGCTGGTGCATTGGCTATTGCAACTCTTGAGACTGCTATCACCAACGTCCAAAAGACCAAGGATGATCGTGGTATCCTCATAGGTGCAAGTGCTGTATCTTTGCATATTCCTGTTGATTCATGGAATATTTTTCACTGGAACGGATGATTGGTTTGTAAAAACCGATGTTCCTAATGGTACAAAGATGTTTGCACGTACTCCACTTCAGACAAAGATGGAGCCAGATTTCGACACTGGCAATCTTCGATTTAAAGCACGAGAACGATATAGTTTTGGTGTTTCCGATTGGAGAGGCTGGAGAGGAAATGCTGGAAGCTAAAGGCAACTAATGTGAGGGGGGTGATGCGTTAGCCACTCCCCTTACTATTAAGAGAGAGGAACAGAATATGCCTAAAGGTACAATGCCACCAAAAAGAAAAGATAAACGAACACCAGCTCAAATAAAAAAAGAGCAAGAAGAATCAGCAAAATATTTTAGACGTATGGCTGCTATGGATATGATAGATAATGAGTCTTTAATCGAAAGGGATAGAAGAGAAAGACTAGAAAAAGAAAAGAAAGAAAGAAACAAAAGACAAAAAAGAAAAAATACAGGACCAGCTTTATATGGTGCTAAAAAGGGTGGTAAAATAATGTACGGCTATAAAGCTGGTGGTAAAGTTTAATAAAGGAGAATAACATGGCTTCAAATCTTACAGTTGCAATGGCAACAGTTGGTAGTGGCCCTTTAAAGAGGGTAGATACAGGAGCAACGGTAGGTGCTGATGGTACGACTACTCGTATCGTGGCTATACATGCTACGGCAACTGTATCAGGAATGATTGAGATAATAGGTGAGCAGCAGATCACAAATAAGACTGCACAGGGAACAGCTATACGATTGGCTATTCAGGCAAATGGAGTAATTGATACATATTTAGGAGAAACTGGTGTGGCCGTATACGGTAAGGTAACGGTATCTGCACCTGATGCTGGACCTGTAACTGCCATATTAGGATAAGCCCATGCCTAATTATGCATTCCTTAAAACAGATCTTATAAATACAGCAGAGAATGATTCCTCAGAATATGAGGAGCAAATCTCTAAGTTTGTAGAGAAGGCAGAAGATCGTCTGATAAAAGAACTGGATGATCCCGGTCTGGATAACTTTGCCACTTTCTCATTTACTGCAAATAATCCAACGGTTAGTCTGCCAGCCGATACTCTTGTAGTAAGGAATGTTAATTTTAAAACGAGTGCCTCATCTAATATTACTACTCTATTACAAAGAACATATGAATATGCTCTTGATTACTGGCCGTATGTAAGTTCAT
>LULG01000282.1_pt1 | contig 12104 bp, 11 predicted proteins | sample 728211 | NCBI WGS metagenome assembly LULG01 (sample SAMN03860295, study PRJNA289734) | marine metagenome | biome: seawater column; feature: ocean; material: water; isolation source: Red Sea water column Station 169 - depth 200m | place: Saudi Arabia: Red Sea | collected 2011-10-15 | depth 200 m | reverse complement strand
GTGCTGTTTCGGCGGTGCGGTCGGCATCGCGCTCGCTTTTATCCTGTCCTGGGGGATGGCGAGCGTGATCGACGTGCCCTTCATCTTCAATCCGGTCGTCAATGTGATGAGCTTTCTGTTCTCCGCCTTGATGGGGATAACATTCGGCTATTATCCGGCGCGCCGGGCGTCGAAGCTCGATCCGATCGACGCGCTGCGGCACGAATAGGCGGCACGCGCGGTCGCTGCGTCGCTGCGGTCGTCAGCTCAGCCGGCTGTGCCGCTTCTTGCTGTCATTCTCGATCGCGAGGATGATGCCGATGCAGGTCATGATCGTCAGCATCGACGATCCGCCATAGGAGAAGAGCGGCAGCGGGATGCCGACGACCGGCGCCAGCCCCATCACCATCCCCAGATTGATGGCGATATAGAAAAAGATCGTCATGGTGAGGCCCGTCGCGGTCAATTGGCCGAAGCGCGTCCGTGCATTGAGTGCGACGCGCGTCGACCAGCGCAGCAGGAAGAAGAAGCCGAGGAGCAGCAACAGTCCGCCGACCAGCCCCCATTCCTCCGACATCGTCGCGAAGATGAAGTCGGTATGGCCTTCGGGCAAATAATCGAGGTGGCTTTGCGACCCGTTGAGGAAGCCCTTGCCGAAAATGCCGCCCGATCCGATCGCAATCTTCGACTGGCTGATATGATAGCCGGCACCGAGCGGGTCGCTTTCGGGGTCGAGGAAGATCAGCACGCGCTTCTGCTGATAGTCGTGCAGCATCGAAAAGAGAATCGGCAGCGCGGCCAGTCCCGCGAGCGCGGCGCTGCCGAACCACCACAGCGGAAGGCCCGACACGAACATCACGATCGCCGCGCTGGCGCAGATCGCCAGCGCCGTGCCGAGGTCGGGCTGGAGCATCACGAGCGCCGCGGGGATGCCGATCATCACCAGCGCGGGCCACAAGGCGTTGAAGGTCCGCGTGCTGCCCGGCGGCAATTGCGCGTAGAAGCGCGCGAGGGCGAGGACGATCGCGACCTTCATCAGTTCCGACGGCTGGAGGTTCATGAAACCTAGATTGAGCCATCGCTGGCTGCCGCCGCCGACAAAGCCGAGCGCCTCGACCGCGAGGAGCAGAAGCGCGACGCCCAGATAGCCGAGGTAGGAGAAATCCTCGAAAATGCGGATCGGCATGCGTCCGATCGCGAGCGCGACGAGCAGGAAGACGATGAAGCGCACCCCCTGTTGCAGCGCCCAGGGCGTCACGCTGCCGCCAGCGGCCGAATAGAGGACGAGTAGGCCGAAGCCGGTGATCGCAGACAGAAGTGCGATCAGCTTCCAGGGGATGCGCTGGACGGCGGGCGGAACCGGGATCATTGCGCGAGCCCCGGATCGGGGCGCGTGATACCCGCCTTCCATGCAGCATAGTCGCGGTCCATCCGCTCCTTGATCGTGCCGCCCCAGCCGGCCTCGAAGGCGGTCAGTGCCTCCATCGCCTTTTCACGGTCGTAGAGGAAGGTGAAGATGTCCTTGGCAACGGGCGCAGCCGCGCGGCTGCCGCCCATGCCATGTTCGATGATGACCGACGCGGCATAGCGCGGATTTTCGACCGGCGCGAAGCAGATGAACAGGCCGTGATCGCGAAATTTCCACGTGCCGCCCTTGCCGTTGCCGGTGTTGAGGCCGCGCACCTGCGCCGTGCCGGTCTTGCCCGCCATCTGGATGCCGTCGAGCGGCAGGCGGCTGCGCCCCGCGGTTCCGCCGGGGGCGTTGACGACGCGGTTCATCCCCTCGCGCGCGGTCGCAAAGGCCTCGGCCGAAAAGGGCAGGGGTTCGTTCGAGAATTGCCGGCTGACGAGGCGCGGGTAGAGTTTGCGGCCCGAGGCGATACGCGACGCCATGACGGCGAGCTGGAGCGGATTCACGCTGACATAGCCCTGGCCGATCACCGCATTCAGCGAATCGGACGCCGACCAGGGTTGGCCGTATTTCTTCATCTTCCACGCGCTGTCGGGGATGGTGCCGTAACGCTGGTTGCTTCCGGCAAGCTGGAATTCCTCGCCCAGCCCCATCATCTTCGCGGTCGGCGCGATGGCGTCATAGCCCAGCCGGTCGGCGACCCAATAGAAATAGCTGTTACAGCTTTTCATGATCGCGGTCGGCATGTCGACGCTGCCGTGGGTGCCGAGACAACGGAAGAAACGGTTGCCGAGGCGATAGCCGCCGATGCAGGTGTGGCGCTCGCTCGGGTCCATGCCATGTTCGATCGCGGCGATCGCGGCCATCGGCTTCAGCGTCGATCCCGGCGGGTAGAGGCCGCGGGTCGCCTTGTTGATCAGCGGCTGATGATCGTCGGCGCGCAACCAGCCATATTCGGCATTGCTGATCCCGTCCGAAAAGCTGTTCGGATCGAACGACGGCATCGAGACGAAGGCGAGGATGTCGCCATTGAGGCAGTCGATGACGACCGCCGCCCCCGATTCGGGACCCATGCGGCGCGCGGCATATTCCTGCAGATCGGCGTCGATGGTCAGGTGGACGGTCTTGCCTTGCGTATCGGGCTGGGTGCTGAGATCGCGCACGACCTTGCCCCGCGCGGTGACTTCGACGCGCTTGGCGCCGGCCTTGCCGCGCAGCAATTCCTCGAAATATTTCTCCAACCCGTCCTTGCCGGTCTTGATTCCTCGGCGGTCGGGGCGCCGACATAGCCGATCAGGTGGCCGACCGCGGCGCCGGTGGGATAGTTGCGGGCAAAACCGCGCGTCGGGGCAATGCCCGGCAGGTCGGGGAGGCGGACGAGGATCGATGCATATTGCTGCTCGGTCACGTCCTCCGCAACCGCAACCGGCTGGAATCCCGATGCCGCCTTGAGGTCGCGTTCGATGCGCGCCATTGCGTCGCCGTCGAGCTGCAACAGCGTGCGGAGCTGGCCCAGAACCAGTTCCTTGCTGTGCATGCGATCGGGAATGATGTCGATGCGGAGCGACACGCGGTTGTTGGCAAGGGCTTTGCCGTGGCGGTCGACGATCCAGCCGCGGCGCGGGGGGATGAGCGTCAGATTGACGCGGTTGCTTTCGGATTCGAGGACGTAGCGATCATTGTCGATGATCGAGATATAGCCCATCCGCGTCGCGAGCGCGGCGCCCACGGCGATTTGTCCGCCGCCGACGACAAGGGTGCGGCGCGTGAAGGTGAGGCCCCTCCAGGCTTCGGTAATGGGCGGACTTTTCTTGCGGGACATGAAAGCGGAAATTCGTTGGCAATCTGGGGCGAAGGCTAAGGCGGGGGCGGGAGGCAGGCGATTATCGGCGCTTGAGACGGAAATTGTCAAACTTGCCGGTCAGGCGGAGGAACAGCGGCATCAGCAGCACCGAAATGATGATCTGCGGCAGGACAAGGCCGAGCATATGCCCGGCGGGAGCGTGTGGAAAGGTGATAAACACCGCAAGCGCCTGAACAGCGGCGACGAGCAGGGCGCCGATCGCCCAGTCGTGCAGGAAGCCGCGCCAATAGATGCGCTGCGACAGATAGGCGATCGCGATGCTCGCGGCGGTCCACAGCGCGATGGCGGTGCCGATCGGCGCGCCGCTGAACAGATCGTCCCACAGGCCGAGCGGCAGGCCGATCCACACCGGCCACATTTCGGTGCGCAGAAGTTGCCAGCTCAGGAAGAAGAGGAGGCCGAGCGGGGGCAGCACGGGCGAACTGGCGACGAGCGGCAGCATCAACGGCAGCGCCGACGCGATCATCACCGTCGCGATCGGCACGATCTGCATCCGCCAGCGCGAGGCCGGCTCGCCAATCCGCTGTCCGTGCCGGTTCATGGCGCGCCGGCGGCCGTGGAGGATTGGGCGGGCACGGCCTGCGCCTCGATATTATCGGGCGTATAGGGGCGCAGCACCGCCACCGCATCGACCTTTGCCGGGTCGGCAAGCGGACGCGCGAGCGCACCATCGTCCTGGCGCCGCACGACGATAGCGACTGGAATGTTCGGCGGATAAAGGCCGCCGGTTCCCGACGTCACGAGGATGTCGCCGGGCTTGAAGGGATTGTTCGCGATGTTGAGCGTGCGGACGTCGAGATCGCCGTTGCCGCGTCCCGTTGCGAGCGCCGGCAGGCCGTCGCGCGCGCGGCGCACCGGCACGACATTTTCGACGTCGGTAAGGAGCAGCACCTGCGACACCGACGGTCCGGCGGTCAGCACGCGGCCGATCAGGCCGTCGGCACCGCGTACGGGCTGGCCCGCCGAAACACCCCGGTTGCGCCCGAGGCTGAGCAGCGCGATGCGGCGGCTGCTGGTCGAGGTCGAGGTGAGCAGATAGCCATGGGCGAGCGCCGAGCGATCGGTCTGTTGCAATCCGAGCAGCGACTTGAGCTGACGATTTTCCTCTTCGAGCGCGCTGGTCGCGACGAGACGGCGGCGCGCCTCGGCCAGTTCCTTGCGCAAGCGGCGGTTCTGCGATCCCGCGCCGACGTAGGCCGACACAGTGTCGTCGACGCCGGAGATCGACCCGATCACCGACCGCGTTCCGCGCGCGATCGGCGCGGTTATTTCCTGACTGGCGACGCGCAGGGCGGCAAAGCCGACGGGGTCGGCGACCGAAAGGATTGCCAGCAACAGCCCCGCAAGCGCGCCCGTTATCGCAATAACATAGGCGGCGAACAGGCTGTACTGGGCCTTTCGGGATTGCCCCGGACGCCGATGTGCCGGGCGAACCATGGACCGTCTGTCCGCGATCAGGCTTGCTGCAGCACGCCGCGGAAGGCGGGATCCTCCATCGCGCGGCCGGTGCCGATCGCGACGCAGGTCAGCGGGTCTTCCGCGACCGTCACCGGCAGCCCGGTTGCGTCGCGCAGCAGTTCATCGAGTTCGCGGATCAAAGCGCCGCCGCCGGTGAGGACGATGCCCTGGTCGACGATGTCGGCCGCGAGTTCGGGGGCAGTGTTTTCGAGCGCGATGCGCACGCCTTCGACGATCGTGCCGATCGGTTCGGACAGGGCTTCGGCGATCTGCGCCTGATTGATCGAAATTTCCTTGGGCACGCCGTTGACGAGGTCGCGGCCCTTGATGTGGATCGTCATGCCGACCCCATCAGCGGGCACGCGCGCGATGCCGAAATCCTTCTTGATCCGCTCGGCGGTCGATTCGCCGATCAGCAGGTTATGGTGTCGGCGAACATAGGAAACGATCGCTTCGTCCATCTTGTCGCCACCGGCACGGACCGAGGTAGTGTAGGCGAGGCCGCGCAGCGAGAGCACCGCGACTTCGGTGGTGCCGCCGCCGATGTCGACGACCATCGATCCGATCGGTTCGGTAACCGGCATGTCGGCGCCGATTGCGGCCGCCATCGGTTCTTCGATCAGCCACACCTGGCTTGCCCCGGCGTTCGATGCGGCGTCGCGGATCGCGCGGCGTTCGACGCTGGTCGAGCCTGACGGCACGCAGATCACGATCTCGGGACTGCGGAAGGCGTTGGCCTTGCCGCCGTGTACCTTGGTGATGAAGTGCTTGATCATCTGTTCGGCGACATCGATGTCGGCGATGACGCCGTCGCGCAGCGGGCGGATCGCTTCGATGCTGTCGGGGGTCTTGCCCATCATCAGCTTTGCGTCGTCGCCGACCGCCTTGACCCGCTTGATTCCGTTCAGCGTTTCGACCGCGACGACCGACGGCTCATTGAGCACGATGCCCTTGCCGCGAACGTAAACAACCGTGTTCGCGGTGCCGAGGTCGATTGCCATGTCTTGGGAATTGAACTTCAGAAAACGGGAAAAGAAGGACATCGATACTGCTTCCTGTCATCGGCACCGCCAGCCGGGTCGGTCTGGGCCTGCCGCCATCGAATGTGAACCCGCGCGCCTACCGGCACAGGACCAATCAGGGGGAGATTCCGGCTCTTCCCGGCTGGGGTGGCTGGACAAAATGATCAGGGCTGAGCGGATGGGTCGCGATTTGCGTCCGACTGCGCTAGGACAGCCCCCATGTCAATACGCCGCCTGCCGGAAAAGCTAGTAAATCGGATCGCAGCCGGTGAAGTGGTCGAAAGACCCGCCGCAGCGCTCAAGGAACTGGTCGAAAACGCCCTCGATGCGGGGGCGACTCGCGTTGCGGTGCGAATCGCCGAGGGCGGAATCCTGCGGCTGGAAGTCGACGACGACGGGTGCGGGATGACCGCGTCCGACATGGCGCTCGCGCTCGAGCGCCATGCGACCTCGAAATTGCCGACCGATGCGATCGAGGATGTGACGACGATGGGCTTTCGCGGCGAAGCCTTACCGTCGATTGCCAGCGTTGCGCGGTTGACGCTTGAAAGCCGCATTGCCGGCGCGGACGGGTGGCGCCGTGTGATCGATAATGGCAGCCTCATCGCCGAAGGGCCGGCGGCGCTCGCCAAGGGCACGCGGGTGATGGTCGAGGATCTGTTCGCGCGCGTGCCTGCCCGGCGCAAGTTTCTGCGCAGCGCACGCAGCGAATATGCCGCCTGTCTCGATGTCGTGAAGCGTCTGGCGATGGCGCGTGCAGACGTGGGCTTTACGGTCGAGCATGACGGGCGCCGCGTGCTCGACGTGCAGGGCGGCCAGGATCGTCTCAGCCGTGTCGCGGCACTGACCCAGCGCGACTTGGCGGCGAACAGCATCGGCGTCGATGTCGAGCGCGGCGAGGTCCGGCTCGGCGGCGTGATCAGCCTGCCCACCTACAACCGCGGCATCGCCGACCATCAATATCTGTTTGTCAACGGCCGTCCGGTGAAGGACCGGCTGCTCGTCGGGGCATTGCGCGGCGCCTATGCCGATCTGCTCGCGCGTGATCGCCATCCGGTCGTCGCGCTCTTCCTCGATCTGCCGACGAGCGAGGTCGATGTGAACGTCCATCCGGCGAAGACTGAAGTGCGGTTCCGCGATCCGCAGCTTGTGCGCGGGATGATCGTCGGCGGTCTGCGCCGCGCGCTCGACGAAGAGGGGTTCCGCAGCGTCCAGCGGCCGGCCGATGCGGCGCTTGCGGCGTGGCAGCAGGAACCGGCCGCACCGGCGCCGGAGACCGGATTTCTGTTCGGCCAGCGCAGCGAGCCCGCGGTGCATCTGTTCGGCGCCGATGCCGCGCCGCCGCCCGCCGACGCGGCGCGCGTCTATGACCGGATGATGCCCTTTGCGGGCGCCGCCGCGCCGATCGCAGGGCGAGCCGAAGTGGCCGAAGCGCCGCCGCCGGTGGCCGCCGACCATCCGCTCGGAATCGCACGCGGACAGATTGCCAACACCTATATCGTCGCCGAGGCAGAGGACGGTCTGGTCATCGTCGACCAGCATGCGGCGCACGAGCGGCTGGTGCTCGAACAATTGCGCCGCGGCATGGCGGGGCAGGCGGTGCCGTCGCAGGGCTTGCTGCTGCCCGAGGTCGTCGAGATCGACGAGCCGGCGTGCGACCGCCTCGAAGCGGCGGCGGCGCAGCTTTCCGCGCTGGGAGTCGAGATCGAGCGCTTCGGTCCCGCGGCGGTGATGGTGCGCGCGACACCCGCGATGCTGGGTGCGATCGACTGCCACAAGCTCGTCACCGATATCGCCGACGATCTCGCGGGCTATGACGCCGCGCTGGGTCTGTCCGAACGACTCGAACTCGTGGCGGCGACGATGGCCTGCCATGGGTCGGTGCGCGCCGGGCGTCCGCTTAACGTCGCCGAAATGAACGCCTTGCTCCGACAGATGGAAGTGACGCCCCATTCGGGCCAGTGCAATCACGGCCGTCCGACCTGGGTGAAGCTGGCAATGGACGATGTGGAGAAGCTTTTCGGGCGGAAGTGAGGGCGGCGCGAGGGTCCGGAATCACAATGGCCGGGAATCACAACGCCCGGGCCTCATCCGAGACCCGGGCGCCTGTGACGAACGTCGCCATCCCCCTTGTGCACAGGCCAGGCGACCGGCCTGCACTCCCTGGAACCGGGCCTTGCGCCGCGTTGAACCAGAAGCCATTGGGCTATGCGCCGCGCCGGGCTTTGTCACCCATTCGTCGACAGGCTGCGGCGCTTTTGCACCGCCCTGTGGCCGTTCGGCAACATATTCTGCGAATCGTTCGCAGCGAATTGCGGCCCACGGCGACCATTGCCAGCGGCTCTGACGCCCCCTAAAGCGGCGGCATGACCGCAACGCGCACCGCGCCTGAAGGGGCGTCCGCCCGATGATCCTGCGTCCTTACGAACGCGCCATCTTCAAACGCTATCTGCTTCCGCAACGCGGCGAAGGCTTCATCTTCGTCGCGGCGGCGTTCAGCTTTACCGCGGTGATGCTGGGGGTCGCGGCGCTGGTTATCGTGATGAGCGTGATGAACGGCGTCCGCTCCGACCTGTTCGACAAGATCGTCGGGTTGAACGGGCATGCGGTGGTGCAGGGCTTTGGCGGCCGTCTCGACGACTGGCGCGATCTGCTCAAGGAGGTGAAGGCGACGCCGGGCGTCGTGTCGGCGACCCCGCTGATCGAGCAACCCTTGCTCACCACCTTCAACGGGCGGGTCGAGGGGGTGCTGGTGCGCGGGATGACCGTCGCCGACATTCGCGGCAACGGCGTGCTCAACGGCAAGGTTTTGCAGGGCAATCTCGATTCGCTGACGCCGGGGACGGACAATGTCGCCATCGGCAGCGAATTGGCGCGCAATCTGGGCGCGACAGTCGGGTCGATGATCACGATCATCAACCCCGCAGGTCGGTCGACGCCGTTCGGAACCGTGCCGCGCGAAATTGCCTATCGCGTGTCGGCGATCTTCGAGATCGGCGTCTATGATTTCGACAAGGCCTATGTCGTGATGCCGATGGAGAATGCCCAACTGCTGCTGCTCACCGGCGATCAGGTCGGGATGATCGAGATCAAGACGACCGATCCCGACAAGGTCGGCGAGATATTGCAGCCGCTGGCCGAAAAGGTCGCGGCGCAAGCGGTGATTTCGGACTGGCGATCGATGAACAGCAGCTTGTTCGAGGCGCTGTCGGTCGAGCGCGTCGCGATGTTCGTGATCCTGTCGCTGATCGTGCTCGTTGCCGCTTTCAACATCATCTCTTCGCTCATCATGCTCGTCCGCGCCAAGACGCGCGACATGGCGATCCTGCGCACCATGGGCGCGCCGCGCGATGCGGTGATGCGCATCTTCATGGCGATCGGCCTGTCGATCGGCGTCGCGGGAACAATTGTCGGCATGATTATCGGCTTCAGCCTGCTCTACTTCCGCGCCGGCGTGCTGCGCGGGGCGGAGTTCCTCACCGGGCAGCCACTGTGGGATCCGTCGATCCGCTTTCTGACCGAATTGCCGTCGAAGCCCGATCCGTTCGAAATCGTCGGCATTGCGGTGATGGCGATCGTCTTCAGTTTCCTCGCAACGCTCTATCCGGCGCTCAAGGCCGCGAATACCGATCCCGTGCAGGTGCTGCGCTATGAGTGATGTCGTCCTGGAGCTCGTCGACCTGAAGCGCAGCTTTACACAGGGCGACGTTACCATCCACGTGCTGCGCGGCGTCGATGCGGCGCTGAAGCGCGGCGAGATCGTCGCGCTGCTCGGTCCGTCGGGATCGGGCAAGTCGACGATGCTTCAGGCGGTCGGTCTGCTCGAAGGCGGTTTCGAAGGCACAATCCGCATCGATGGCGAGGATGTGACGCGTTTCGATCAGGGCGCGCGGACCAAGACGCGGCGCGAGAAGATCGGCTTCGTCTACCAATTCCACCATTTGCTCCCCGATTTCAGCGCGGTCGAGAATGTCGTGCTGCCGCAGCTCATTCGCGGCGCGCGCCAGGCCGAAGCCGAAGAGCGTGCCGCCGACCTGCTCGGCCGGCTCGGGCTCGCCGAGCGTCTGCACCACAAGCCGAGCAAGCTTTCGGGCGGCGAGCAACAGCGCGTCGCGGTGGCGCGCGCGCTGGCGAACCGGCCGCTGCTGGTGCTCGCCGACGAACCTACCGGCAATCTCGACGAAGCGACGGCGGACCGCGTGTTCGACCAGTTCGTCAAGCTGGTCCGCGATCATGGTTCGGCCGCATTGGTCGCGACGCACAACGAACGGCTGGCGGCGCGCATGGATCGCGTGTGGCGCTTGCACGAAGGACAGATCGAGGCGTAGGTTTTTACCCCGCCCGCTTGCGGGAGGGGCAGCGAGACTTGGTTCGGTATAGCCGAACCTAGTCGCAGCGGGGTGGACCGGTGACGATTTGGTTCAACCCACCCCGTTGCGAGTAGCGAGCAAGCTCGCAACTCTCTCTGCCCCTCCCGCAAGCGGGTGGGGACGAAGTGAGGAGAAGGCGAATGGGGCTCTACGATTTCTCAGCGAAGCTGCCTGGTGGCGGATCGCAGGCGATGGCCGACTACAAGGGCAAGGTGCTGCTGATCGTCAACACCGCCTCCAAATGCGGCTTTACCCCGCAATATGAAGGCCTGGAGGAGCTCTACCGCGATTACAAGGATCTCGGGTTCGAGGTTCTGGCCTTCCCGTGCAACCAGTTCGGCGCGCAGGAGCCCGGCGACGCGGAGGAAATCAAGAATTTCTGCTCGCTGACCTATGATGTCAGCTTCCCGCTGATGGCGAAGATCGACGTCAACGGCGACGACGCCGATCCGATCTTCAAGCATCTGAAGAAGGAAAAAACCGGCCTGCTCGGCAGCGGGATCAAGTGGACCTTCACCAAATTCCTGGTAGACCGCGACGGCAAGGTCGTCTCGCGCCACGCGCCGACGACCAAGCCCGAGCAGTTGCGCAAAGAGATTGAGGAATTGCTGGGTTAGCAGCAATATTGGCGGTCAATCGACCGTCATTGCGAGCGCAGCGAAGCAATCCAGAGCGGTTTACGCCTACTCTGGATTGCTTCGCTGCGCTCGCAATGACGATTTTGTGAAACGAGGTCATGGTCGAATCGCCATCGTCACGTTAGCGTAATCAAATGGCCTACAGCCCCTTTGTTCCCCTGCGCGTCTTTTCCAGTTTCACCATGCTGGAGGGGGCGATCGAGAAGGACGTGCCCGTCCTGCTCACCGACTCCGCCGAGGCAGAGGCGATCAAGCTATTCGCCAACACCTGCCTTGCGCTGCGGGTCGCCTACTTCAACGAACTTGACACCTACGCGGCCCGGCACGGTCTGTCGACGGCGCAGATCATCGAGGGTGTCGGGCTCGACCCCCGCATCGGTTCCCACTACAACAACCCGAGCTTCGGCTACGGCGGCTACTGCCTACCCAAGGACACCCGCCAGCTTCAGGCCAACTACCAGGACGTACCGCAGAACCTCATCAGCGCCATCGTCTCGGCCAACACGACCCGCAAGGACTTCGTCGCCGACGACATCCTCAGGCGCCAGCCGCGCACGGTCGGCGTCTACCGTCTGGTCATGAAGGAGGGCTCCGACAACTTCCGGATGTCCTCCATCCAAGGCGTGATGAAGCGGATCAAGGCCAAGGGCGTCGAGGTCGTGATCTACGAGCCGACGCTGGGGGACGACCTGTTCTTCAACTCCGAGGTTGTTCGCGATCTCGACGAGTTCAAGAAGCGCAGTGACGTCATCATCGCCAACCGGCGCGCCGACGAGCTGGAGGACGCGGAGGACCGCGTCTACTCGCGGGACATCTACGGTCGGGACTAAGCGCGAAAGTCAATCTCAAGGAGGTACCGGACCCAGTCGCGGTAGCGACGGGTAGCAACCTCAGCCGACAGCTCTCGCTTGGCGTACGCGAGGCCGGCGGCACCCATGACCTCTGTGTTCTGACGCGCCAGTTCCGTTACTGCCGAGACCAAGCGTGCCGCCTGCGCCGGTGGCACCAGGACCCCCGCTCCACTGATCCGCACCTCGTGCGCGGCAGCGCTCTCGGGCTCCGTCACGGCCACCACAGGACGTTGGGCGGCGAAGTAGGTGGTCAGTTTCGAGGGGACGCACATCTCCTTCATGCCCGGTTTCTCGTGGAGCAGCAACGCGTCGGCCGCAGCGAGGGTGTCCATGAATGTCTCCGACGGAAGAGCGTCCATAAATTCCAGGGAACGGATGCCGCCTCCCAGCTCCTCAAGCGCGACGCGCTGACCACCGTTGCCGATCAGCACCAGCCGCACAGGCGACTCCGCCTCGTCCAGCAATCTCGCGGCGGGGAGTAAATGCTCCAGCCCTTGCTTCGCCCCCATGT
>LULG01000666.1_pt1 | contig 12121 bp, 10 predicted proteins | sample 728211 | NCBI WGS metagenome assembly LULG01 (sample SAMN03860295, study PRJNA289734) | marine metagenome | biome: seawater column; feature: ocean; material: water; isolation source: Red Sea water column Station 169 - depth 200m | place: Saudi Arabia: Red Sea | collected 2011-10-15 | depth 200 m | reverse complement strand
CTTCCAACGTCTGACGAGGTTGCCGCCTATATCCGCTTGCAGTGGGAAACGGACTACGGCCCACGATTTGCTCGATTTGCGTCTCGCCCGTCGCAGAAGCCCGTTTTAGTGTCTGTGACTAATGTGCGGTGCGACTATTACATCGCCACGCCGGAATGCTCTTTTGAAGTTGTGGCCCACTTTCTTAACGAGCTCCCGCAGCCGCAGAACATGGTAGATCGATACGGCTGGACAGATGACGGCAAGCTAGAATCGGTGATCGTGATGTATCACCAGCGGAGGCGATAGGCGCGGCCATCTCGCATCGGCCGCAACCGGTCGCTCGCCGTCATTATGACTCCCGTCCCCGAATTGCTAGAACCAGTTCCCCCGCGTGATCGCGGTGCTGCCCGCGGGAAGCGAGTAAAAGTCGCCGTCTTCGCCGACGACGATCGGCCCCGGATAGCGCCGCTTCGCATCGCCCAGAAACGCGGCGTCAAGGTAGCGCGACGGATAGGGCGGGACGATATGGCTGAGGACGAGCATCCGCACCCCGGCGACTTTCGCGCTGTCCGCCGCCTGCGCAGGACTTGCATGATAGTCGAGGATGTCGTGCATGATCTGCCCGGTCTGCGGCCGACCCGACGCCTTGAGCTGCGCAGCGATCAGTTTGACCATTTCGGGTTGCAGCGCTTCGTGCACCAGCAGATCGGCGCCCTTGGCGACCCGTTCGACCATCTTCGACGGCGCCGTATCGCCGCTCAGCACGACGCTGCGCCCCTTGTAATCGAAGCGATAGCCGACCGCCGGTTGCACCGGACGGTGATCGACCGGAAAGGCCGTCACGCGAAGGCCATCGGCTTCATAGACGACAACCGGTTCGGTGGGCGTTGCGAAGGGCAGGGCCGTGGCACCCGCCGCCGCGGGCGGGGTCACGACCGGCCCGTGGTGCGCGGTGCGATAGCCATTGTCGAGCGCATAGGCCGCGTTGAAGCCGCCGATCAGCTGATCGAGGCCCGTCGGGCCATAGACGGGCAGGGGCGCCTTGTTGCCGCTGCCCGTCCAGCGCAGCAGCATCATCGGACCCATGCCGTCGATATGATCCGAATGATAATGGGTCAGGAACAGCGCCTTGATCTGGCCATTGGGGAGCCCCATCAAAGAGATGTTGCGCGCGCCGCCTTCGCCGGCATCGACAACGAACATCGCCTTGCCGGCAATGTGCCGCATAGCGCCACGTGCAAGCCGTCGGGCAGACCGGCGAGATGGTCGCGACCGACGACGCGTTCGACGCCGCGCTTGAACACCCACATGCCGATCTGTTGCTGGAACAGCATCGCCGCGCCGCCGCACAGCGCGATCAGCACCGCAAGCGCGACGAGCAGCCGCAAAGGTTTCCGCATTTTCCTCTCCCGCCCCTTGGTCCGCTCCTTTCATGCGACGGCGCGGGCATCTGGACAAGGGCCGATGTTCGGCGCAGTCTCCGGACGACTGCGTTTCGTCGCGCAACTTACCTTTACGTAAACGTGAGCGCTTTCTATAAGGGCGCCATAGCCCAAGGGAGAATCAGAAAATGGACATGGAGTTCAGCCCCGAAGATCTCGCTTTCCAGAAGGAAGTGCGCGACTTCATCGCCGAAAATTACCCCGCCGAGCTGCGCGGCAAGCAGGACGAAGGGGATGAACTGACCAAGGAAGACTTCCTTGCGTGGCACAAGATTCTCTACAAAAAGGGCTGGGTCGCGCCGGCCTGGCCGGTCGAATATGGCGGCACCGGCTGGACCCCGACGCAGCGCTTCATCTTTTCGGAAGAAACCGCGCGCGCCGATTGTATCCGCTTGATGCCCTTCGGCCTGTCGATGGTCGGCCCGGTCATCTACACCTTCGGAACCCCCGAACAGAAAGCGCGCTTCCTGCCGCGCATCCTGTCGGGCGAGGATTGGTGGTGCCAGGGCTATTCGGAGCCCGGTTCGGGATCGGACCTTGCCTCGCTGCGTACCGTCGCGGTGCGGGACGGCGATGAATATGTCGTCAACGGCCAGAAGACTTGGACGACGATGGCGCAGCATGCCGACTGGGGCTTTTTCCTCGTTCGCACCGACAAGGACGCCAAGCAGCAGGAGGGCATTTCCTTCCTGCTGATCGACATGAAGTCGCCCGGCATCACCGTGCGTCCGATCATTACGCTCGGCGGCGAGCATGAGGTCAACGAAGTGTTCCTCGAAGACGTGCGCGTGCCGGTCGAGCAGCGCGTCTATGAGGAGAACAAGGGCTGGACCTGCGCCAAATTCCTCCTCGCACATGAACGCACGGGCATCGCCGGTGTCGCCTCGTCGAAGCGCGGCGTCGAACGCGTCAAGGCGATCGCGCGCACCGAACTCGACGGCGACAAGGCGCTGCTTCAGAACCCCTTCTTCAAGCGCAAGGTCGCGGAGCTCGAGATCGACCTGACCGCGCTTGAATTCACCGAACTGCGCAGCTTGGCCGGTGCCAATGCCGGCAAGGGGCCGGGGCCGGAATCGAGCCTGCTCAAGATCAAGGGGTCCGAAATCCAGCAGCGGCTCACCGAACTGACGCTGGAAGCGGTCGGCCATTACGGGGCGCCCTATTTCCGCGGCTTCGGGGAAGGCGATAACGAGCATCCGATCGGTCCCGACTATGCACACCGCGCCGCGCCGACCTATTTCAACATGCGCAAGACCACGATCTATGGCGGGTCGAACGAGATCCAGCGCAACATCATCGCGAAGATGGTTCTGGGGCTCTGATCAAATAATCAACGTCATCCCGGTGGAGGCCGGGATCTCGACCTGTTGCCATGATGCGGCGGTGAGATTCCGGCTTTCGCCGGGATGACGTTGAAATCGAGGATAACGACAATGGATTTCACCTATACCGAAACGCAGGACATGATCCGCGACACGCTGTCGCGCTTCCTCTCGGACACCTATGATTTCGAGACGCGTCAGAAGTTCATCAATTCGGACAGCGGGCGCGATCCGGCGATCTGGACCGCGCTGGCGCAGGAACTCGGAATGCTTGGCGCCGCCTTTTCGGAAGAACAGGGCGGCCTTGGCGGCGGGGCGCTGGAAAATGCGATCGTCATGGAGGAACTGGGCAAGGTCATCGGGATCGAGCCCTATCTGCCGACCGTGGTGATCGCGGGCGGCGCGTTGAAGGCCGTCGGCGGCGCGCAGGCCGATGCAATGATCCCCGAAATCATCGGCGGCAACGCCATCGTTGCCTTTGCCTACGCCGAACCGCAGGGGCGCTATGATCTCGCCAATCTGCGCACGACGGCAAAGAAGGATGGAGCGGGCTATGTCCTGAACGGTCACAAGGGCGTCGTCTATGCCGCACCCTGGGCGACCCATCTGCTCGTCACCGCGCGCACCGGCGGCGGCCAGCGCGACCAGGATGGCGTGTCGCTGTTCCTGATCGACGCCAATCTTCCCGGCATCGTGCGCCGCGATTATCCCACCGTCGATGGCAACCGCGCATCGGAAATCTATTTCGAAAATGTCGCGGTCCCGGGCGATGCGCTGCTCGGCGGCGAAGGCGCCGCGCTGCCGCTGATCGAACAGATCGTCGATGAAGCGACCGTCGCGGTCTGTGCCGAGGCGACCGGCGTGATGCAGAAGCTGCACGAAGGCACGCTGGAATATACCCAGCAACGCAAGCAGTTCGGCGTTCCGATCGCCAAGTTCCAGGTGCTGCAGCACCGCATGGTCGATATGTTCATGGAAGTCGAACAGGCGCGGTCGATGACGATCATGGGCACGCTGAAGCTCGACCTCGCGCCCGATGCGCGCAAGGCGGCCGTTTCGGCGTGCAAGTCGAAGGTGAGCCGCGGCGCGAAATTCGTCGGCCAGAACGCGATCCAGACGCACGGCGGCATCGGCATCACGCAGGAACTGGCGATCGGCCATTATTTCAAGCGTGCAACGATGATCGAGGGGCAGTTCGGCAGCGCCGACTATCACCTCGACCGGTTCGAACAACTGACCCTCGCCGAATGAGGGCGTGCCGTCGGCATCGCTTTCAATAAGCGATGTCGACGGCGACCCGCAGCGTCCGCGGCCGCAGCGGTGTCAGATAGCCGGGGCCTCCCTCGACAAAGGGCGTGCCGAGCGCGAATCGATTCCCTTTTGAATCGAGCAGATTGGTCAGCGTCACCGACAGGCCGCGCCGCCCGTTGCCGAGCCGCATCGCAAGACCCGTATCGACATAATCGCCCTGGCCTTCGCCAAGTACCGGTCCGATGCCGAGCCGCGACGGTCCGATATAGTTGGCCCAGCCGTTGATGCGGATTTCCTCATCGTCGCCGACGGGCGCGGCATAGGTGATCGCCCCGCGCACCGCATGGCTTGCGACATTGGGAATCCGCCCCAACCGGCCCGGTGCGAAATCGGCGACCAGCGCGATTTGCGGTGCCAGATCGTCGACGCGGCTATGGTTGTAGACCGCTCCGAGATCGAAGGAGAGGGCAGGCGTGACGCGAACCGCGAGCGATCCCGATATGCTGGTGATCCGCCCGTCGCCGATGTTCGCGGTTGTCGGAAAGCCGTTGCCGTCGATGAAATCAGCCTGAATGTTGAACCAGCGCGTGTGCGATACGGAGATATTGGCATCGAACGGGGTACGGCCGCGCTCGCCGAGCCTTATGCCGCCCTCCCACGTATGAACCCGGTCGTTGCGATAGCGGCGGACGAAATTGCCGTGAGTAACGCAGCCCCGCCGTAGCAATCACATCGGGCAAAAGCTCGGCCGTCAACTCGCCATAGCCGGTATATTCGGTAACGCGGTTGGTGACGCCGGTCAGTGCCGACCGCATCTGGATGCCGCCGAATTCGCGGCGCTGCTGCGTTTCATTGTCGACGATGCTCGCGCCGACCACCCAACCCCAACCGTCGCTATAGGGGCGCGACAATCGCGTCTCGCTCGCCCACATGCGCGTGTCGTTGAACTGGTCCAGAACGCGCGGGTCGCCCCCCGCGGGGGTCGCATCGAAGCGCTCGTAAAGCCGGTGATCGATATAGGCGTTCGAGGATTGCAGGCGCAGATTGTCCCAGTCGCGTGTAACAACGAGCGTGCCCATCCCGTAACGGCCGCGCGCATTCTGCTCGACGAGCGAATTGCGCGTCAGCGGCGGTGCATCCTTGTCGGCATATTGGGCATCATCGGCGGTCGTCGATTGATAGACGCCGCCGATATCGACGGTCCAGTCGTCCGCCGGGACAAGGCGCAATGTCCCCCGGCCACCGCGCACCGTGACGCGATTGACGTCATTCTGACCGAGCAGCGGATTGTCGATATAGCCGCCGTCGGTGATCATATAGCCAACAAGGCGCAGCGCGCTGCCGCCGTCGCCGATCGGGACATTGGCGATGGCGCCGATATCGCCGCCCGGTTCGCCATGTTGTGTCGCGGTCAGCCCGGCGATCGCCTGCACGCTCGCCTCGCGCCCGTCGGGTGCGCGCGGCACGACGCGGATGATGCCGCCGAGCGACCCGGCGCCATAGAGCGTGCCTTGCGGCCCCTCGAGCACCTCGACGCTGTCGATATCGTAGAGGCGTAGGTCGGGGTCGGGGGCGTTATAGCTCAACCGAATGTCGCCGAAATATTGCCCGACGGTTGCCTGTGTCGGCCCCGTAAAGCTGGAATCGGCGATACCGCGGATGAACAGCTTGTTGCGACCCGAGCCAAGATGGGTGGATGACACGGTGGCCATGCGCGACAGGATGGATTCCGTACCGCGCTCGCCTCCGAATGCCAGGTCGTCGCCGTCCATCCGGGTGACGACCCCGGCAAAGCGGGAATAGGGCAGGTCGGCCTTCGTCGCGGTCACGATGAATTCGTAGGGCGGCGCTTCGGGCGGCGGCGCTGCAGCAGGCGCCGCAGGCGGCGGGGGCGGGCGACGTACGGAGCGCGGGGCGACCTGCTTCTCGATCCGCCAGCTTGTCGCGCTGACCCGCACCGCGCGCGCGCCGGTGCCGTCGAGCATCTGCCGGATCGCTTCGTCGACCGACATCCGCCCGCGCACCGGGCGCATCCGCGTCCGCCACAGCGCCGGGTCGCTGACGCTGATGCTGACACCGCCCTGACGGCTGAGCAATGGAAGCGAGGTCGAAAGACTGGCGCGCGGCACGTCGAAGGCGCGTTCTTCAGCCGCCATCGCCTGCGCGGGCAGGGTGATCGTAGCGAGCCCCAGCGCAAGAGACAGGCGCGTGCGCATCGTCAGCGGCTGACCACCCAGCCATCGCCGCGCCGCTCGGCTTTGGCGCCCGACAGCGCCGCAAGGTCGGCCACGGTGCGATCGCTCGCCTTGTCGACGACGAGGGTGCCGCGGAACGACAAGCGCGACGCCGAGGGATCGATCTGCACGGATATCCCAGCCGTCCGCTTCAGATCGTCGGCGACGGTCTGAAGCGACGCGCCGTCATAGACCAGCAGACCGCTCCGCCATCCACCGACGGTGGCGGTATCGACGCGGCGTATGCGCGGGGGCTGCGTATCGCCGTCGCGCGCATCGATCGCTTGCCCTGCCACCAGCCGCAGCTTGGCGCGGTCAGGAGAATAGAGCACGATGCCTTCCGAAACCGCTACCGCGGTCCGATTGTCGGCGCGCACCACGTTGAAGGCCGTCCCCAGATCGACGATCCGCGTACCGCCCGTTTCGACGACGAAAGGGCTGTCGCTGCGGTGCACGACATGGAACATCGCTTCGCCGCTTTCCAGCCGGGCAAAGCGTGGACGGTCCTTGTCGAGTCGCAGGGTCGAGCCGCCGTTGATCTCGATCCGCGAGCCGTCGGCAAGGGTGATCGTGCGATGCTCGCCCGCGGCGGTCTGGATCACGTCGCGGCTGCCCGACAGGTCGAACGAGGGGAGGGCGACGACCCCGACGATTGCCGCGGCGACCGCTCCGCCAAGCCACCAGCGACGCGGCGTACTCCGATTGTCGTCAGCCGGATCATTCGCCGGCGAAACCGACGGTGCAGTCGGGGGCAGCGCAGCGAGATCGACGTCGAGGCTCGCCAGCGCATCGTAGATTTCGGCATGTCCGGGGTCTTCGGCAAGCCAGTCGGCAAAGCCGTCCCAATCGTCAAAATCGGGCGCGCGCTGGCGGACGATCCAGTCGATCGCCTGAGCTTCGGTCGCGGTGACAGGGTCAGCCGACATCGAATTGCCTCCTGACAGCGGCAAGCGCGGCATAGACCTTGCGGAGATCGGCCTCGACCGTGCTTATGCTGATGCCCATTTCGGCGGCGATATCGCGTTGCAGCATGCCGTCGAAGCGGAATCGACGAAAGATATGCGCCGGGCGATCGCCGGTCGCCGCGATGGCGCGCTCGGTCATCGCCAATTGCTCGCGCGAGATAAGCACCGCCTCGGCGCCGGGTTTCTGCACTGCGCTCGCTTCGCCCCAGGCCTTGTCGCGCAACTGGCTCTGACGCACCGAGCGGTAGCGGTCGAGCATCAGATTGTTGGCGGCGCGCATGACATAAGAGAGCGGGTCGGCGACGGGGCCGCTGTGGCGTTCGGTCAGGCGCATCCACAAATCCTGAAACAGATCTTCGGCAGCATCGCCTGCGCCGCGAACCGACAGAAACCGGATGATCCGGTCGCGGTTGGCGAGCAAGACGCCCTCGATACCGTGGGCCGCGTCGGATCGGTCATTCGCCTCGGTCATTCGGAACTTGTTTCGGAACGCCATTCCTCTTCGGTCCCGGTCCGCCCGACCGGCACCCTGCGCCCCCCCGCTGATGCCGCCATATAGCGGCAGCGGGGATGCTTGCAACCAAGGTCGATCGGGGCCGTGCACCGGCGCCTGTGCAAATGCGCACGCCGGCAGGGAGTTTGAAGCTGTCACTCTGGCGGCCTTTGCAAGGGGGAGGCGGGGGTAGGGAGTGCCTCCCCCTTGCGGCTGCGACCGGCCCCGATGGGGGGCTTAGAGGCCGACGCGCAGGCTTGCACGGAACGCCCAGCCGATATGGCTTTGCTGTTCTTCCGCGGACACTTCGGCGCCGGCCTGAAAGGCCGAGTTGCCGACGATGCCACGGATGCGGCCGACCCAGCCGCTCGTGCGATCATCGGGGACCAGGGTAAACGGCGTGCCGTCCTTGAACGACGCAACCGTCGCACCCAACGACCCGCTGACGATCTGGCGGCGGCCACCTTCGATTTCGAAGCGTGTCCAGCCGTCATATTCGTCGGCGCCCCCGAACTCGAGCCCAAGCGCGACGGTACCGCTGACCGACAGTTCGTCGCTGCTGCGGCCGGCGACGGTCAGATCGAGCGCGTCACCGCCGCCGGTTTCGGCATAGCCGTCTTCCTTGAGCTTGAAATAATCCACCGCGAGCGTGGGCCGGAAGCTGATCCCGCCAAGCTGCGCGTCGCGCGCGATCGAGCCCGATGCCGACCACAGCGTCGCATCCCATTTGCCGCGCATCGTTTCGCGAATATCCTCCGCGCCCGCTTCGGCGCTGAAGACGCGCGTGCCCTTGAGCCGGATCGGAGCGCCCGAAACGCGCGCGTGAGCAAGCCAGTCGTTCGAATTCAGGCGCCAGTAGAGCGCCCCTTCCCACTGGGTCGAGCTGACCTCGCTGTCGTTGCTGCTGTTGCCGTCCTTGCCGCTGAGGAAGGCCGCCGACGCACCGAAATTGCCGATGCCGCTCTTGATCTCGGCGCCGAGCGAAATGCCCCAGCCGCTGACATCATAACCCGCGGTATCGCCGATGCTCTTCGACGTGCCCCAGACGGCCTGGTTGACCCAATAGCCCCATTTGCCCTCGTCCTGGAACGGCGCGTTTGGGTCTTGCAGATAGCGCGCGAGAGCGCGCGAGCCCGAGGTGACGGTTTCGAAGACGCCGCCTTCATGTTCGGGCAGCATCTGGTTGAGCTGATTGCGGAACTGGTCGCCGTCGACGATGTCGAGGAACACGCCTTCGACGACCTGGTCGGCCGAAAGCGCATCGACGACTGCGTTGAACGCCGATGCCTGCGACCGGTTGAGGCCCAGCTCGCTCGTGCTCTTGCGTGCGATGTTGACGCGCAGCTCGTTCGCGGTCGAGGTCAGGGTGCCCTTGTAGAGGAAAGGCACGAGCGTCGATGTGGCGGTCAGATTGTTCGCGCCGGTCAGCGTTCCTGCGGTCAGGACGACATGGTCGCCCTCTGCATCCTCGATGCTCGACAGCTTTAGCGCCAGCTTGGAATCGGCGGCAAAGCTGGCCGTGCCCGTCACCTGCAACGCCGTGCCGGTGCTGCCGCTGTCGAGCGTGACCGCAACGATCCCCTTGTTCGTCACCGCCAGCGACGAGATGGTGGCCGCACCGGCAATGTCGAAGGTGCCGCCATCGACCGACACCGCAAGACCCTGTGCATTGGTGAGTTGCCCCGCAAAGCGTGCGGTGCCGCCGATCGACAAGCTGTCCGTGCCGCCGCCGAAGTCGGCATTGCCGGTAAACACTGACGTTCCCGTCAGCGCCATCGTGTCATTGCCGCTGCCGAAGCGCGCATTGCCAGCATAGGTGGCGTCGCCCGACAGCGCGAGGCGGTTGTCGCCGGCGCCGAAATAGCTGTTCCCCTTCACCGAACCGTCGGCGATATCGAAGACATCATTGCCGGTGCCGAAGCGAACGTCGCCGGTGATCGACGGCGCGGTGACACCCGATGCGACCGCTGTCTGCTTGACAGTCGCGCCGCCGCCGTTGGCCGACAGGTCGATCGCGACATTGCGATCCGACGATGCGAGCGCGCCGCTCGCGCTGATCGCGCCGCTATTCTCGACCATGTCGACATTGCCCGACAGATCGACGATCGCACGCGCGGTCGCGGCATCGCCCCCGGCCTTGGCCGAGATCGACCCGCTGTTGCGGATCAGCGCCACGTCGGCCCCCGCTTCCACCAGGATGCCGGTGATCGACGAGGTTGCGCTGCTGCCGCCCGTCGCCTCGATCTTGCCCGCGTTGCGGATTTCGGGCGTGATCGTTCCCGCACCCGCGCGGATCGCGGTTGCCGAGGCGTCTTTCGAGGTTGCAGACACGCTGCCGCTGATGCCGACACCGCCGGCGATGGTAACATTATGCCCCATGCCGCCCAACTGGATCGCGGTCGCGTCCTTGCCGGCATAAAGGCCGTTGCCCTGAACCGAACCGTCGATGATCAGGCCGAAGCCGGTTCCCGTTCCGGCAACGGCACCGATCGCGATGTCGCGGTCCGCCGAGCCGATCCGCATCGCGGGGGCCGAACCGAAGGAGCGGACGACCGCCGATCCTTCCTTGTCGTCGTCGATGCCGTCCTTGTCCTCATCCTTGTCGGCAGCGTTCGTGTCCTTGGGCGGGACAGCCAGGACGATACCGCCGCTGACATCGCCTTCGATCGACAGTGCCGGGCCGCCGATCAGCAGATCGTCGGCGTCGAGCTTCGACGGGTCGGACGGTGCCGTCGTGTAGCGATAGCCGGTGGCGGTGAGCGTCCCCTGCACGACAAGCGCGCCGTTGATGTTGCCCGAAAGCCGCGCGGCGACTGCATCCACGCCCTGCGCCGTAATCGTGCCGGCGAGTCGTGAAATTGCCGGTCAGCGGCCCGCCGAGCCGGATGCCCGCCGAATCATTCCCCTCGACCGTCACTTCACCGCTGTTGACGATATTGCCGGTAAAGGCGCCGCCGGTTGCGATGCCGACGCGGTTCGATCCGACCGCAAAGGGCCCGTCGAGATCGCCGTCATTGTCGATGTCGGTGGGGGTGTAGCTTTCGTCGATGATGATCTTGCCGGTCGCCGAATTGGTGATCGTGCCGGTCACGCCCGCATTGGCAAAAATGCCGCGCGCGCCGTCCGAATTGGTGATCTGGATCGTGCCGTCGTTGGTGACCTTGTTGTTGCTGTCGATCGTGACCGCCGTGCCGCTCGTCGGCTTGATCGAGCCTGCAGAGCCGATCTTGATATCGTCGGCTGCGCCCGATTTGACGGTCGAGGTGCTGACCGGCGTTGTCGTCGCGGTGGTGATGCTCGTTTCGGCGTATGCGGGCATGGCGATGATCGTCGCCAGGCAGGTCGATGCCAGCAGGGTCTTGCGCATGGAGTTCCTCTTTTGATGTCCCCCCGGGTCGATGGCCCGGAACCGAACACAAGACGGAGCGCGCCGCGCGCGACCTTGGAAAAAAGTCCTGCGCCGGCTTTTGGCCGCAAGAAACGGAACGGATCGGGTGTACGGTCCCGCTATTCGCCGCGTCTCACCGCACGACGAAGAGGAAGGATGCCAATGACCGCCGAGCCGGAAATACGGACGCCGCAGCTTGAATCCGATCTGGAAGGGCGGGGATGGCACCGGCTTCCGAAGCTGCTCACCCCGTCCGATTGCGCCGATCTTTCCGCGATGTTCGACGCCGACGAGCGCTTTCGCAGCACGGTGACGATGCAGCGTCATGGTTTTGGCCGCGGCGAATATCGCTACTTTGCTTATCCCTTGCCCGCTGTCCTCGAACGGTTGCGGCAGCGCCTGTATGAAAGCCTGGCGCCGCTTGCGAACCGATGGGCGGCGCGTTTGGGAGCGAACGCTTCCTTTCCCGCCGATCTGCCCGCCTTCACAAGCCTTTGCCACGCGTCGGGACAGGTCCGGCCGACGCCGCTGCTGCTACGGTACCGCGCCGGCGACTATAATTGCCTCCATCAGGATCTTTACGGCGACCTCCATTTTCCGTTTCAGGTGGCGTTCCTGCTGTCCGAGCCGGAAGTCGATTTCGACGGCGGCGAATTCGTCCTGACCGAACAGCGCCCGAGAATGCAGTCGCGCGCACATGTCGTGCCGCTGCGGATGGGTGACGCGGTCGTGTTCGCGGTCAACGAAGCACCGCGAGCCGGAACGCGCGGCACCTACCGCGTCAAAATGCGCCACGGCGTCAGCGAAATTCGCAGGGGCGAGCGCTTCACGCTCGGCATCATATTCCACGACGCGCGTTAGGGGCATGGGCAAATGGCGGACAGGGTGGGATTCGAACCCACGGTGAGCTTGCACCCACGGCGGTTTTCAAGACCGCTGCCTTAAACCACTCGGCCACCTGTCCTTGCGGCGCCGACATAGCGCGGCGGCGGCGCGCGGCAGGAACGCCGCAACATCGGCTTCGCTATCGGGCGGGGCGATGCC
>LULG01001029.1_pt1 | contig 12188 bp, 9 predicted proteins | sample 728211 | NCBI WGS metagenome assembly LULG01 (sample SAMN03860295, study PRJNA289734) | marine metagenome | biome: seawater column; feature: ocean; material: water; isolation source: Red Sea water column Station 169 - depth 200m | place: Saudi Arabia: Red Sea | collected 2011-10-15 | depth 200 m | reverse complement strand
ACATTGGTGATCTTGTAGATGATGATGATGCCATGACGAAGGCCATGGCTACCTATCCTAAAATTATGGAGCGCCCCATTGTGGTTAAAGGGGATCAGGCCGTACTGGGTCGCCCTCCAGAAAATGTATTGGAATTATTATAGGTCATGGCAGTCAAAATCTTTATTACCGGGGGCACCTTTGACAAAGAATACGATGAAATTACTGGAAAACTGTTTTTTAAAGATACTCACATGCGGGAAATGCTGGAGCTGGGCCGATCCAAACTTGATGTAAATATTCGCACCCTTATGATGATTGATAGCCTTGACATGTCCGCCGAGGACCGGCAACTTATTGTTGAAAATTGCCGGAAAGCCAATGAAGATCAAATCATTATTACTCATGGCACAGATACCATGACCGAAACAGGAAAGGTTTTGGCAGAGGAAAAACTGAAAAAAACCATTGTAATCACCGGCGCCATGATTCCATATAAATTTGGCAGTTCCGATGGCCTTTTTAATTTAGGGAGCGCCTTGGGGTTTGTCCAGAGTTTGCCCCATGGTGTTTATGTAGCTATGAATGGCCGATGTTTTGATTATGATAAAGTGAGGAAGAATAAAGAAACAGGTGTTTTTGAAAAACTTTAGTTCCTGTTTTATCCTTAGAATTCTTACTTATCGGTTTCCCAATCAACAATGATCATTTCAGTTTGTCTCGGGTCAATATATTGACAGGATTTTCCATCAAAGAATGCATCTTCTTCTAGCATAATGGCCACTTCCTTATTCCATGAAGGAATGAAAATCTTCGCATTCAGCTCAATCGAATACGCCGTATTCGGATATAGTGGATAATCACCATTTACCGGAACACCTTCTTGTTTATCCCACATGCCTATGGTCGGCCCCGAACCATGGCCATAATACCCAATAGGATGGGTGTAAATCTGAGGTTTAATGCCTTCTTCCTTTGCCTGGGTTAGGGCAGCGTGAAGCATTTCATTTCCAGTTTTCCCCGTTTCAAATTGATCAGTCAATATATCCTGCAGGCGGTTACCAGTGGCTAGCGCTTTTGCCAATTCGTTAGGAACCGTATCTTCCCCCGGCATAAGTACATATGCGTGCTGCTGTGTATCTGTATTTAAACTGAGATAAGTGATGCCAAAATCCACGTGAAGTAAATCTCCCGGGCGGACCACATTATCCGGTTTGGATTTTGAAAAGGCTTCCAAAAAATTAAAATTCTGCTGGTCATTTCTTTGAATATCCACAGAGGGGTGAAACCAAGTAACGAGATTCAGGTCACGAATCCGTTCCCGATACCACCATACAATATCGTCAGTCGTGGTTACGCCCGGCGTAATGACCTTTGCAGAAAAGCCTTCTTTAATAATGTCATGGGCAATCCGGCAAATCTTTGGATAGACGTCCATTTCCTTTTTACTGCGGGTTTCGAGCCAGCCAATAGCCACTTGCTCAGCGCTAACGATCCGTTTCTGATATTTTCTGGGGAGCGCTTTTTTAAACAGATCGTACTCTGTGGCGGTCAATCCGTCAGCTTGCGCAAAAAATTCGCTCATATTTATACCAATCTTTTTCGGATCTTTATCTTTGATTAAATCAGCCAATGCTTTGTATTGATCCGGCTGTTCTTCAGGATCCCACGCCTTTTTAAACACTTCACCTACATCATATCGTGCCACCGCAAAGGTTTCCAAAGGCTTATTTTGTCCCGGATCGAATACAACAAGGACAGTTCTCCGCCGAGCATTGAGCCAAGTAGCAGGGAGCATGGTACGAATCACCGGGTCTTCATTGTATTCACGGGCGATGATGAGCCACATATCCATATTATTTCGCCGCATGATTTCCGGCAGAACAGTTTCAAATCGATCTTTAAGCAAGGCATCCCGAACTGTAGCCCGCTCTCGCATGGGTAAAATATCGTCTTTAAGGTTTCCACCCCATGCTAAAGTGTTTAATAATAATATGATGTGAATGGTTTTAATCTTCATTTTGTGTACTCATTATCTCTGTTGTGTGAATAAAATGGATACGAATATGTCAGAAGTCTGAATAATCATGCAATGAAAATCAGAAGGGTTTATATTTAACTTCTGTACCATAAAAGGAATAAGACACCGCCCACGCCCATATGGCTTTGCGATTGCGGAAAACCTAGAGAAGTCCACTACGATTGGGAAGGCCAACAACGGCCCATAGATATAATGGGTGACAATGATTCTCTTTGGCGATACCAAAGCGTATTGCCTGCAGTGGATGAAATGGTCACCCTCGGAGAAGGAAAAACACCCCTGCTTCAAGTTGATAATAATGTGTGGATTAAAGATGAAACTGTAAACCCCACTGGATCCTTCAAGGATCGAGGCATGGGCCTAGCTGTTACTATGGCGAAAGCACAAAGTGTGGAGTCGATTTGCCTCCCTTCCGCCGGGAATGCTGGTGTATCTGCAGCGGCATATTGCCAAAAAGCAGGAATTGACTGTCATGTATTTTTACCCGAAACCATCCCCACCCCATTTAAAGAAGCCACCGAAAAATATGGTGCCAATCTGGTTTTAAGCGGCAAAACCATTTCTGATGCGGCAAAGGCAATGTTAGATCAAAAGGAGAATAATTGGTTCGACATTTCCACATTGAAAGAGCCTTTCCGCGTGGAAGGTAAAAAAACTTTGGGCTATGAAATTGCGGAGCAGATGGAGTGGACACTTCCGGAAGTAATCATTTATCCCACCGGCGGCGGCACAGGGTTGATCGGCATGTGGAAAGCCTTCCACGAAATGGCGGGTATGGGGTGGATTGATAGCAAAATGCCGCGGATGGTAGCTGCACAATCTGATGGGTGCGCTCCGGTGGTGAGCGCATTTCAAACCATAGAAAAAGATACTGTATTTTGGGACAACAGTGATACCATTGCACTGGGGCTTAATGTGCCGGGACCATTGGGCGGCCATTGGATATTGGATATATTGGCTCAAAGTAATGGGATTGCCGTCTCTGCCCCGGAACAGGAATTGAATGAGCTCACCCATGAGATCAATGGAAAAGCGCAGATTAATGCCAGTGCTGAAGTGGGTGCAGTATGGTCCGCATATTTATCCCTGAAAGCAGCAGGCTGGATCAGCGCGAATGACAAGGTAGTTTTATTTGCCACCGGAATTGAGCGGTGCTAAATTGAAATCCATCTTGGGGAAAATGTCCATGCAATACTCCTTAAAATATATATGTTGTGTCTTGGCCGTGATGCTGTTTTCATCCTGCGACCCTTTAGTGAATCAATTTGCCGATGTAGAAGATGCAGTCATGTATCGGGCTGGCACCATCAAAAATGTGGAAGGCAAAAAAACTATCAAAGTCATGACATGGAATATTCGATTTGGTGTGGCTAGGTTGGATTTTTTTGGAGATGGATGCGGTAACCGATCCATTTTGAGTAAATTCGAGGTAATGAAAGGTTTGGAAGGATTGGCCGCTAAAATCAAAGCAGAAGATCCGGACATTATTCTTTTGCAAGAAGTAGATATTCAATCCAAAAAAACAGCATACATCGATCAGGCCCAATGGCTGCTGGATAATACAGATATGAACTATGGCGCTTATGGATCCATGTGGGAAGCTCAGGTCATATTGGCCGATGGTTTGGGTCGAGTCAATACGGGAAATCTGACTTTATCGAAATGGGAGCTGAAAGAAGCAGAACGACATCAGCTTCCCTTAAGAAATGACCAAGATGGCCTCACACAATATTTCTATCTCCGGCGAAATGTATTAAAGGCAAAAGTGGCCATGCCTGGGAATTCTTTCTATGCTGTAAATACACATCTCACCGCATTCGCCACTGACGATACCAAACAAAAACATATAAACGGATTTAAAAATATTCTAGATGGTATTGTTTCGGAAGGACATAATTTTGTGGCTGGTGGCGACTTAAATGCACTGCCCCCAAACGCAGCTAAATTGGATTATTGTATTGAAGATCAATGCAGTGGGGAATCTTATCATACGGGCGGAGACCACAACCATAAAGAGGGAGCATATTTTGCACCGGAGATTACCTGGTTAAGTCCGCTCTATCAAACCTATACGCCAGCCATTTCATTGTCAGAATATGGTAATCAGGAAACAACACATTTTACCCATAGCCCTGATGACAATTTAAAATTAGATCGGAAGCTGGATTATCTTTGGACCAACACCAGTTGGAGCAATGGTACCACCCATCAAGAAGCCACAGCACTCTCAGATCATATTCCCGTCACTGCATTTTGGGCGGTGAAATGAAGCGAATCTTCCCCATTATTCTTTTATCAATACTTTCCGGACAATGGAGCGGCGGGACAGCCACCAGTGTGGATCTAGGGCGAAAAGAAGTCGGTTTGTTTTCTCCATTTCGGATGGGGTTGAACAATGGGTCCGAGCTGATTATTAATAAATTTGTACTTATGCCAAGTATCGGATTTAAGCAGGAACAAACCATGTATGGCAATTGGGAAAGAGCACGAACTGTTCGTGTGGAATATCCTACCATGGGGATGAAATGGCTCCAGAGCCCTTTGGGTATGGAATTGGGTGAGCCGGACATGTTCGCTTTGATTTCGCCCCAATTTACGATTCCTCAAATGGTGTCATTCCATGGTGAATGGATGGGCACAAGACCCATCACTAACAATAGCACTCTCACATTAAGAGGTGGCTTTGGATTTAGCCTTGGGGGCGACAAGCTATCAAATGATGCCACCATTGATTTACCCATTATTTATCCTCGCCTATCCGTTTATTATAATGGAACTGTGTTTACGATTGGTGGTGAATATGCAAGTTCATTCCGTCCGTCCTGGTCGTATTCCATGGATTACGATATGATAATGATGCCGGGCGGCAGGGGGCGATATGCCTTTGAGCATAAAGGGTTAATGGTTTGGACGAAAAGCCCAAAATTCCAAATTCATTTTGGCTATAAACTTATTGCAGGAGAATATCCGTTTGGGGCTCAGGCGCATTTGTTCCCCGCACTGGATCTACAATTTGGCTGGTAGATATATAATTAGAACCGTCACCATTTTGGTTGCATCATTTGCGTGGGGTCAAAATAATTTACCGCAAAATGATTTAGTCAACGAACTGGGCTGCGGCAATTGCCACAGTGGTGTAGATCAATCTCAAATAATCAATAACAGAGCCCCTGATCTGAGCTATGCCGGTGTACGGTATAATGAAGCATTCCTCTTCGATTATCTAAAATCGCCCCAAAAAGTACGCCAGCATATTGGCAACTCCCGGATGCCGGATTTTGGTTTTTCTGATGGAGAAGCATTGGCCTTGACCCAATACCTGATGACCCGACAGGCTCTGCCAAAGAATCGCACACTTTCGAAAGTAAAAGCAAAGAAAAATGCAGAAGGACTTGCACTGATCCATAATGAATTCCAATGTACTATCTGCCATACATTAAATGAATTGGGTCAGGCAAAATCTACTGATCTCACCGATGCTGCGGTTCGCCTTCAACCAGAATGGCTCTATGATTTAATTCTGAAACCATCTGCATACGTCCCCCGAGAATCACCTATGCCCAGCTTTTTTAGTGAAAACAATAAAGCAGACAAAAAAAATATCGATACCATGATCGGATCTTAAACAGGCAAAAAAAGAAAACCCCGGCGTATCAGCGACTATAGGTCGAGACATATTTCTATCCCAAAATTGTCAGGCCTGTCACAGCATGAGTGGAGCAGATAATTGGTTTGATACACACAATGCTCCCAACCTAACCCATCAACGGATGAAGACACCCTCTATATGGCTTACTCAATATTTAAAAGAAATTCCACCCATTAGACCCAACGGGTTTTTCCCCGGGACGGGGAGCCGGATGCCCAATTATCAGTTAACAGATGCTGAAATTGAAATATTATCCAATTGGATGGGGGGTGCAGTTTCAAAAACAAAACTGCCGGACATATCTGATTTTCAATCCAACAAGGTTGAGCGGCTGCTAAACGATTTTCTCCCCTGCCTTGGCTGCCATGAATTAAATGGGCAAGGAGGAAAGATTGGCCCAAGCTTAAGTAATGTGGGGAAACGTTTAACAGATGGGTTTATTAAAATGGCGATCGAAATGCCCCATATGGTAATGCCGGAAAGTATTATGCCAAAAACAAAAATGGACCCAACAATATTACCCCTTTTACAGTCTTATTTAGCACAACGGACATCCAATGGAAATATTCAATATCTAAATCTTTTAGAAAATCGACCTTATTCAATGAAAAATAAATATATTGAAAACTGTGCAGCATGTCACGGATTCAATGGAAGTGGCAATGGGTTCAATGCGAAATTTTTACCCACAAAGCCCGGTGATTTAACCGATAAAAAATTGATGGGTGAACGGGCAGATGATACATTATTTGACACCATTTATGTTGGGGGGCGGATTATGAATAAAAGTCATTTTATGCCCGGGTGGGGCGAAAAACTCAGTCGAGAAGAAATTGTAAACTATGTAAATCAGATTCGCACATTTTGTGAATGTGATCCGCCGGACTGGTCAAACAATTAAATTATAATGAACTGTGTTCGATGGTGTATAAGCATCCTTGCCTTAGGGTGGTCATGTTTATTTGGTCAATCTAATCAATTTGTCGGTTCAGACGCTTGTGCCACATGTCATCCGGATCAATTTAGTACTTGGCAAAACTCTACCCATGCCAAAGCCGGAGGTTCTCCAGATGAAAAAAGAGTTTTGGCTCCATTTGACGGGGATAAGATCATGCTTAAAAATGGATGGTTCATTCCATTTAAACAAGATGGTCGGTATTATTTCCGCGCCCAGGAAACAGGATTCCCAGAAGTCCGGTACGAAGTAGTTGGTGTTATAGGTGGTGGTCATTTATATGGCGGCGGTACACAAACCTATTTCGGATTATTCCCGGATGGAACCATGCGACTCCTCCCATTTGATTACCATCCTGGTAAACAGACATGGTTTTTTGAAACCAATAATTTATCCGGATGGGTGCCGGCAACCGAATCCATATCTCCTAGACAATTTTCTGAATGGCCACCAAGCCGAGCCTTAGGATTGCTAACAGAAAAAAAGAATTGTCAACAATGTCATGGCAGTCAGATTGTTACATCCTTTAGATCAGAAAAAGGCAAATATCAGACAACTTTCACAGATCTTTCCATTAATTGTGAATCATGTCATGGGCCTGGAAAAACCCATGTTTCACTTATGGAATATGGGAAAAATATCATAAAAGGATACACAGGAATTCGTTCATTAAAAACAGTTACCAAGGAAGAATCGGTTAATGTATGTGCCCAATGCCATGGTTTAAAAGATATGCTGCGTCCCGGCTACCTCCCGGGGATGGATTTTGAATCTTATTTCAGTACAAAATTTGCCATGCTGGGGGGTAACCCATACTTCCCAGATGGCCGAATCAGGGCATTTGGTTATCAGCAAAATCACGTTTTCAGTGATTGTTATCTCAATGGTTCCATGACCTGTGTGGATTGCCACAATCCCCATTCAAATGGATACCAGGATGTAAACCGGAATCCACTTAAAGGGCGGTTTGATAACGGTCAATGCACATCCTGCCATATGTCAAAGAATGAAAATCTAACCTCCCATACATTTCATAAACCGGAATCAAAAGGAAGTCAGTGTACATCATGCCATATGCCTTTTCAGCAGCATCAAGCGGTTGGGAATGCACTCAAGTTTGCCCGCGCAGATCACACCATTTCCATACCAAGGCCGGAGTTAGATAAACAATTGGGATTAGAGAATGCCTGTCAGCAGTGTCATGTGGATATGTCCACCCAATCGATTGCAGATCAGGTAGAAATCTGGTACGGCGAGCTTAAACCACTCCATGCTTTAGAAATTGCTCTTCTTCAACATGAGTTAGGAGAGATATCAAAAGAAAATATCCTTTCATTAATTGGATCTAATGCAGATCCGGAACCACAATTATTTGCTGGTCTAGCTATAACATTTATGTCTGGAGATGCTTCACGGCCATCGGATACTTTAATCAAAAAACTAAAAATATTAACTCAGAATATTGATATAGATATACAAGGTCTAGCATTGGCATTTTTGGATTTATTCAGTGATAATGACCCATCCGTTGCTGATTTTACAATACAGGCTCTGGCAGCCTCTGGTCAAAATCAGAGCAAGATACGAGTCAGATGGAGCACAGCTTTGGCCTATCGGGCAGAACAATTAGGTAAAATGGGAATCACCATGTCCAGCATACATCATTATGAAAAATCCGTAAAAATTTGGCCTAAAAACACCCGGGCAAAAATGGGATTGGCAGAAGCCTATTTAACCATTGATGATATGGATAAGGCAGTTAAAATCTATGGTGAAATTGTGCAATCCAACCCGGCAGATTGGCAAGGATGGGCCGGGCTGGGTTATGCCCAAAGCAGAAATGGACAAAGGGATATTGCCATCGAAGCCTATATGCGATCATTGGAGATTAACACCTTTAATCCTACAGCCCACTTAGGGATAGGTCATTTATTATTTCAATTAAAAAAAGATATATTGGCAGCCAATCATTTGGCCAAAGCAGTAGAGTTGGATCCTGCATTAACGGAGGGTTATATCTATCTTGCAGGTGTTAAAATAAGGCAACAGCAATTGAAAGAAGCGGCATCTATTTTAAATCGGGGACTCATACTTAACCCAAACCATGAGATTGGTAAAATGATGAAGAACGAAATCGATCGGTTTATGAAGTAAATTTCAAGCAGAGAATCAAGGTTTACCTTAAAACGGAAGATAGACGATAATTGGAATTATAGTAATAAATAATTATCTATATATAATTTTTAAAATCAATTTTAAATGGATGTATATTCACCAGCATCTTTAGAAAGTATAAATTAGAGGAGTAATTACTTATGAATGCAATGCGCCAGCTTATTGCACCTATTTTACTACTTACAATGGTATTTGGCCAAGAGAGCCAACAAGACAAATTTCATTTTGAATTTGATGTGGATTCAGTTGAAATCCACGTGGGGGAAAGCAAAGAAATCACTATCCGCCTATTAGATGAAAATGGAAAACTTGCACAAAATCCATTTTATGTTTTTGGGGAACGAAAAACATTATCAGTTTCGCCTCGCATTAGTGATTCCACAGGCATTGCCAGTGTAACACTAAAAGCTCATAAGCCAGGACGTTTGAGCTTAAGTACTCGAACTATTACAGTAAAAAGAGAAGATCGTATTAGTGCAAACTTAATTATAAATGTGCCTTCGCCTCCTCTAGATCGTATTGTTTTTAACCAAAGGCCTACTAAGCTTTACTCAGGCACCTCAACACCTTTATCAGTAGAGGTTTTTGATGAGGCCGATCTAAAAAGATCAGAATTAAATGTTAAATTAACATCTAGTAATAAAGACGTAGCTGAATTTGATATTCTCGGGAATTTAGAAACAAAAAAATCAGGCAGTACTACCATTTCTGCTAAAGTTGAAAACTTAAAAGAATCATTTAAAATTAGAGTGGTTAAAAATCCTGCACGTAAAGTGACACTGTCTTTAGATAAAGAAGAAATTAGAACTGGTGACGTTATTTCTTTGAATGCAAAAGCTTTAAATAGAAGTGGTCGCATTATTAATGATATACCAATCACTTATTCTTACCTCGGTCAAGCTAACTATGGTGAGTTTGGATTACCAGCAGCAGGTTTAATAACGGATGATGGAAGGTTTGTTGCTGAAACTGCGGGTCTGTATACGCTTATTGCTTCTAGTAATGGCTATTCAGCTCAGAAAACAATTAAAGTTGTCCAAAGAGATGTAAAGAAGCAAGTAAAGTTAGTGGGGCACGGATTAATTTCGGATGTATTAACAGGTGATTTGTGGGTTTGGGCTGGTGTGGACGAGCATGAAGGAAAAGATTTTGCTGTAACCGGCACATGGGGTTCTAATGGTGAAGCCTATTTCTGGGATGTAACCGATCCTTCTAATATGACAATTATTGATACGATTACAGTAGATGCTCGTACGGTTAATGATGTAAAAATCTCAGAGGATGGTCGTGTAGGAGTGATTACAAGAGAAGGAGCCTCAAATCGAAAGAATGGCTTTGTTGTACTAGATGTTACGGACCCGTACAATGTAAAAATAACTGCTGAGTTTAATGATGATATGACAGGTGGTGTACATTTTTGAATTAGACACACCGGGACATAGTATACATGATGTCTGGATTGAAAATGGAATTGCATATTCATCTAATTGGGCTGATGGGGTTGTTGCAGTTGATATTGGAGGGGCAAAATTTGATGAAGCTGATCGGTCTAAATCACAGTTTAACCCATTGTTATCAAGAACAGGCCAAGGTAGTCCCTCAAATCCAGTAAAACTAGCTTCAATGGAAGATCCAACAGGACGCAATCATGCGGCCTTCCCATTTCTGAGTAAATCAACTGGGAATTTCTATATTATAGCAGGTGATGAAAATTTTCCGTGGGGTGTTTTAGCTCCTAAAGGACAGCCATCAAATCCGAGAGGCGGTTACCATTTTTTGAATTTTTCTGATCCTGATAACCCAAAGGAAGAAGCTATTTATGAGGTGCCAGAAGCTGGTTCTCATAACTTGTGGGTATTCGATGATATACTAATAGCTGGAAACTATCAAGGCGGATTACGAGTCGTAGATATTTCTGGTGAACTCCTTGGAGATATTTACAAACAAGGCCGTGAAATTGGTCTTTATGTACCTTACCATAAAGAAGGTAAAATACCAAATGCACCAATGGTTTGGGGTGCACAACCGTATAAAGATTATATTTTCTTTGCTGATATGAATTCAGGGTTGTATTGTATTCAATTGGTTGATGGACAGCCATCAGCTAGGCGGATCCCCGGATAGATTAGGCGGCAATATTATACTTTTAAAAATTTGGAGATTAAAATGAAAAAAATATATTCAATATTATTTCTATTATCACTTACTGGATTATTTGGGCAACCTCCAAGGTCCCTCAATACGGATCTTGAATTTGTTTTTGAACATCCATTATTACTTCACCGTCTGGATTCTCTATCATTGAATATTGGTGAAGAAGCCTCAGTATTGATTCGCCTTGTTGATTCAAAAGGGAATCAAGTAAAAACCACATTTATGATTCGAGGACAAAGAAAAGCAATAGTTGCTGAGCCAAGAAGAAGTGATACAACTGGAGTAGCGAAAGTAACAGTAAAAGCACTTGATTCTGGAGAATTAAATCTTAGAGCCATGGCTATTGGGAAAAAAGGAAGAACTGTTGGTGCATTGAAAGTTAATGTACCTTTAGTTCCATTAGAAAAAATAACTTTTGTTGATCCGATCCAAAAAGTTTTTGTTGGTACATCCGTAAATTATTCTGTTAAAGTTTTTGACAAGGCAAAAAGAATCAGAAAGAATACGAATGTTGTTTTTACATCGAGCAATAATAAAGTAGCTGAATTTGATAACTTTGGCAATTTGACTATTAATAAACCCGGCAAATCAACCATTACTGCTACAGTAGATGATATTGATGAATCCTTAGTAGTATCAGCCAAAAAAAACCCAGCAAGAAGAATAAAATTTGATATAAGTGAGAATCAAGTAAGAACTGGTGATGTAATAAAATTAAATGCTACTGTTTTAGATGGTCGGGATAAAGTTCTTAAAAACATTCCTATAACTTTTTCTTTTTCAGGCAAAGCTATTCATCAAACTGATAATTTTATTAATAATCGATCTACTGAAAGTGTTGGTTTACCAGCATCTGGATTGATTACACAAAATGGTAAATTTGTTGCTGAAACACCTGGGATTTATACCTTAACTGCCCAATCAAGCGGATTTTCAGCATCTAAAAAAGTCAAAGTTGTTCCTAGAAATGTACGTAAGAGGCTTGAGGTTGTAGGACACGGCACTATTTCAAATGTGAATACTTCAGATCTATGGGTTTGGCCGGGTGTTGGTAAACATAAGGGAAAAGATTTTGCTGTAACAGGCACACACAGTGCAGATGGTGAGGCATATTTTTGGGATATTAGTGACCCAGCTAATATGGAAATAATTGATACAATAAAGGTTGATGCACGTACTGTAAATGATGTCAAAATTTCTGAAGATGGTAGAGTTGGTGTTATATCAAGAGAAGG
>LULG01002352.1_pt1 | contig 12211 bp, 17 predicted proteins | sample 728211 | NCBI WGS metagenome assembly LULG01 (sample SAMN03860295, study PRJNA289734) | marine metagenome | biome: seawater column; feature: ocean; material: water; isolation source: Red Sea water column Station 169 - depth 200m | place: Saudi Arabia: Red Sea | collected 2011-10-15 | depth 200 m | reverse complement strand
GTGCAGCGCCTCGCCGCGCTCCAGCGTCAGATCGAGACCGCCGAACAGCGGCCGGTCGCCCCTGCGGCAATAAAGCTCCCGCGCCGTGAGACCCGCCCCTTGCATGGGGGCCAGCGATAGGCAAAAGGCGGGCACCCCACAAGCGCAGGAGCATATCATGCCGGTCGAGGAATTGAGCCAGGAAGAACGCGACAGCTGGATGCGCGCACTGCCCGAATGGTCGCTCTCGCGAGAGGGCAAGGCGATCGAGCGAAGCTTCGAATTCGCCGATTTCTCCGAAGCCTTCGCCTTCATGGCGCGCGTGGCGCTGATTGCGGAAAAACGCGATCATCACCCCGAATGGTTCAACGTCTACAATAAGGTGGACGTCACGCTGACCACGCATGACGCGGGCGGATTGTCCCTGAAGGATATGAAGATGGCCAAGGCGATCGGCGCGCTTCTCTAACCGAGACCCTATCCCAGGCCGCGGGCGCTGGAGCGGGTCTGCTTGCGGACCACGCCCGGCATCCAGCGGCTGAAAAAGCCCAGCCGCTTGGCGGTCTTGCCCACCAGCGTGTGCAGTTTGTCGCCATGCACAGCGTCCCACGCGGCATCCGCGACATCCTGAACCGGAGTGATTTCCAGCCCGGCATCGGTCACGCGCTGGCGGATGTCCTGATTGGATCCGGCATTGGGATTCTTGTCATCGGCCCATTCTCCGTCGAGGCTTTCGGTGATCCCGCGCACGCCGAATTTCGTGGCGGAATAGACGCTGGCCCCCGGCGTCCCGTAAATGCCCGCCGCGCTGGCAGTGTTGAGCAGGCACGATCCCGGCGCGGTCTTCTTCAAATGCTCGTACGCCGCCTGCGCGCCGAACAGGACACCCTTGAGATTGATGTCGAGGCAGCGTTCGATCTCGTCGGTGGAGTTTTCCATCAGCGTGCCGCCCAGCGGGATACCGGCATTGTTGACCACCACGTCGATCCGGCCGCCCGCCGCCATGGCGAAGCCGCTCAGCGCTTCGTCCCATGCTGCGCGATCGCGGACGTCGAGCTTGTGAGTGTAGGAATAGCCGCCGGGGAGGAAATCCTCGGTCACCGCCATGCCATGCGCGTCGATATCGCCGAGGCCCACGAACCAGCCCTCGCGCCCGAAGCGGATCGCGATCGCCCGCCCGATGCCCGAGCCTCCGCCGCTGATGAAAATAGCCTTGCGGTCCGCCATGTCGTGTCTCTCCCTAATCGTCTCGAAGCGTCGGCTCAAAGCGCCGGATTGTTGTAGATATGCCAGGTGAAGATGGCCATCGCGCCGCGATGCGGACGCCAATGCTCGGCCAGCGCGCGGGTTTCTTTCTCGCTCGGGCGTTCTTTCAGGTCGAGCAGTTTGCCGAGCCCTGCTTGGACGGCGAGATCGCCCGCCGGCCAGATATCGGGGCGCCCTTCGGCGAACAGCAGGTAGATTTCCGCGGACCAGCGCCCGATCCCCTTGATCCTGGTCAGGTCCGCGATCGCCGCCTCGTCGTCGCCGGGCAGGCTCTCCAGATCGAGCTCTCCGTCCGCGACCAATTCGCATAGCGAGCGGGCATAGCCCTGTTTCTGGCGCGACAGGCCGCAGGCGCGCAAGGTTTCGAAATCGCGTTCGAGTAGGCAGGCGGGGGTGAAATCTTCGCCCAATTCGGCCTCCAGTTTGGTCCACACCGATGCCGCTGCGGCGACCGAGACCTGCTGGCCGACGATGGTGCGCAGCAGGGTCTTGTACCCGGTATCGCGCAGGCGCGGTTCGGGATAGCCGGTTCTGGCAAGCGCATCGGCCACGCGCGGCTCCTTTGCCGCAACCGCGTCGATCCCGTCCCTTAATTGCTCTGCGGTCAGTCCCATGCCGGCGTGCTGCCGCTCCTTGCCAAAACTGCGCTCGCCCCGTAGCAGCGCGGCGACTGGCAAACCACAGGAACGAGGCCGCGACAATGCCCAAGCTGATCGTAACCACCCGCGAAGGTGAAACATCCGAGATCGACGTCGCGGACGGGCTGACCGTCATGGAGGCGATCCGCGACAACGGCTTCGACGAATTGCTGGCGCTGTGCGGCGGTTGCTGCTCCTGCGCGACCTGTCACGTCCACATCGATCCTTCCTTTCAGGACAAGCTGCCTGCGATGAGCGAGGACGAGGACGATCTGCTCGAATCCTCCGACCATCGCGATGCCAATTCGCGGCTTGGCTGCCAGATCCCCTTCACAGGCGACTTGGACGGGTTGAAAGTGACCATCGCGCCCGAAGACTGATGGAAGACTGATTTCGGATCGCTTTGCGGCCTGCAAGCGCATCTAGTTTGCGACCGCCGGAGCGACTGCTTACCTCTTCGGCATGACTGCCATACCCCTTAGCGCCAATAGGCGCGCCGATACGCTCGACCTGATCGGCAACACGCCGATCGTGTTGCTGCGGGGCGCCAGCGAAGCCACGAACACCGGTATCGGGCTGGCGCTCGTCGGCAACGCGCTCGGCTACCGGACGATCATTGTCATGCCCGACAATCAGAGTGCCGAGAAGATGGCGACGATCCGCGCGCTTGGTGCCGAGCTGGTGCTGGTGCCGCCGGCGCCCTTTGCCAACCCCGGCCATTTCGTCCACACCTCGCGCCGCATCGCCGAAGAAACCGACAATGCGATCTGGGCCAACCAGTTCGACAATATCGCAAACCGCAAGGCGCATATCTGCGGCACCGCCGAGGAGATCTGGCAGCAGATGGAGGGGCGCGTCGACGGCTTCACCTGCGCGGCGGGGACCGGCGGCACGATCGCAGGAACCGGCCTGGGCCTCAAGGCCAAGGACGAGCGGATCACCATTGCGCTGACCGATCCGCACGGCGCCGGCCTCTATAATTACTACAAGTGCGGCGAGCTGAAACCCGAAGGGTCGAGCGTCGCCGAAGGCATCGGGCAGAACCGCATCACCGGCAATCTGGACGGCGCGCCGATCGACACGCAATTCCGCATTTCGGATGCCGAAGGCCTCTCGGTCTGTCGCAGCCTGCTCGACGACGAGGGGCTGTGCGTCGGCCTGTCGTCGGGGATCAATGTCGCGGGCGCGATGGCGCTCGCGCGCGAACTTGGTCCCGGCAAGCGCATCGTGACGATCCTGTGCGACAGCGGCTTTCGCTATCTGTCGACGCTCTACAATCCCGAATGGCTGGCGAGCAAAGGCCTCGCCGAGGCGGCAGCATGAGCAGCAAGCCCGAGATCAAGCCAGCGATCGCGCCGAACCCCGCGGCACCCGCCGATGCGGCGCCGCCGCCGCCACATGATGCGATGCGGCGGCTCCAGATCGGCATTGCCGGGGTGTTGACCGTCCTGCTGCTCGTCGGGATGGCGGGGCTGATCGGCGACCGGGCGCGCGAACGCGCCGCTGCAGACCCCGATACAGCGGCAGAGGTCAAGGTGCCGGGCGCCGACCAGAAGCCCGCGAGCGCGCCGCTCGAGGAGCTGGGCGTGCAGCCGGTTTCGAAGGAGCAGAATGACGACCCGGCGGCGAAGGTGCCGACCGCGCCCGCCGTCCCCGATCTCGAACCCGATCCTGAACTCGAGCGCGTTCGCCAGTCGAAACAGTGACGTTGCCGCCTCTCGGCGCTCTGCTGTGTGGCGTACTGGCCGCACTCGCGGTGCTGGCGCTCGGCTGGTTCGTCGGACTGTGCCCGGTCGAGTTCGCCGTTGGCGTCGTTCCTGGCGGTTCCAGAATGGAGCCGCTTCTATCGATACGCAAGAAGAGCGGTTATCCCTTGGATTTTCTTTGCCCCGTGCCGTCAGGTCCCGGGCTTTCGGGCCTCGATGATTCCATACACTGCTCCGATCTTCAGTGTCGGCCACGCAAAGTCTTCGACAAAATCTGAACGTAAGTCTTCGCCAAAAAATGCTGATGCACCTGTCGCTAATGCCTTTTCCTCAAGCCCGACCTGATGAAGGACGAGGCAGATCGCAATCTTGGCAGGCGGGGGCCAGTCATCGATCGCCGAAGCCGCGAAAAAGCCAACTCGAAACTCCGGCGGTGGAACAATCTGCGCGGTCTTCGTTCGGGCAATTCGCGTCGCTGCCTCGTCGGGGTCGAAACCAAGATAGCGGACGTCCCGGCTATGGCGAGCGATCGCCAGCGCAAGATTTCCCGTACCCGAGCCGATATCGAGAATGACGTCACCCTCGCCGAGCGCCATATGGCGAACGAGACGGTCGCGCCACACGCGCTCGCGCGTTGTCACCGCGACGCCGAAATCATAAAAGGGCGTCAGGAAGTGATATCCTGCCGCTGGCGTGTAGGATCTTGCTACGGGTTTCGGGTCGGGCATGGCCGTCTCCTTTCGACGCTTTGGCTTGCCGCCGGATTGCGGCCGCAATCGCCGGTCTCGACGAGACGCTTAAGGGCAAACAGGCGCGGCAGTGTTGAATGTTTCGCCGGGGCGACGCGGTGCGAGGCGCATCCGGCTCAGGGCACGATTTCGAACGCGAAGGCACTAAGGCCGGCCGAAGGCGTCACGCCTAGCCATTGAGCGCAGCGGCGCGTGAAGTGCGACTGATCGGCGAAGCCTCCCGCCGCCGCGGCGTCGGCAAGACCTCCGCCGCCGACCAGCGTCCGCACGGCGCGTTGAAGCTGGAGCCATTGCAGCAATTTGGCCGGAGGCACGCCGAAGTCGCGGCTGACGATTTCGCGGAGGCGCGAGGGCGAAAGGCAGGCGACGTCGGCCAAGGCGCGCGCGGTCGACAAATCGTCAGGGGCCGCGAGCACTTCGGACAGGCGGGCATCCACCGGACGCGCCTGCGAGCGGTCGAGATAGTCGGACGCCCAGCGCTTCGCGTCCGCGCCGCTTGCGATGTCACCTAGTCCGGCTGTCTCTATCGGCGTCAACAGGACAGGCGCCGATCCGGCGGACAGCCGGGTGCCGGCACGAAAAAGCGGGTCGAGATAAAATGACCGCACGAGGGCGCCCGGCGGCCCGAGGCGGTGCCGGACATGCGACGCTATCGCAATGGCGTGTCCGGCGGGAACTATCAGGTCGGCATCATCGGAAATTTCGAGGTCGCGTTCGATGGCGAGGCTGATCTGGTGCGCCACATGGTTATGGGGACGGCTGCTCCCGATGCGCGCGTCAATGAGCGCCCAGCCGGTCCCGAGCATGATCGAACCCGACCAAGAGGCGGTGCTTGGGGTCAAACCGGATCGGCGGTGACGAAGGGTTCGAGCGTACCGAACCAGGCAACCAGCGCGAGTATGGCGAGCGCGGCCGACGCTTCGATGATGAGGCTTCTGCGCATGGCTGCAATCGCGAGGTCGGGCAATTGTCCATAGGGCGAGCCGAGGGAACGGCCGAGATTCTCGGCGCCGACGATCATCTGGCTGTTGACGAGGCCGGTGGCGGCGATGACGAGGACGCAGATCGTACCGACGCGCGAGAATTGATCGAGGCTCCGCGCCGCAATTTGGAGTCCGCCCGGCCATTCGCGGACACGACGTGGTGAGATCAGGATCAGGAAGGCGCCGATCGCGCCGATCCAGACCGCCGCTGCAATCAGGTGCAAGATGTCGCTGATCCGGTGCACGGTGCCTGCGGCGCCTTCGGTCGCGCCGGCGTGGCCGGACCAGACCAGACTCGCGACGGCCACCGAGCCCGCGGCCGCGAGTACGGCGGCCGAAGTTGTCGGCCAGCGGACCATCCAGATCGCGACTCCCAGCGCGAGCAGCAGCGCTGCGCTCCGGTAGACCCAGGCTGTGCCGACCTCGGTCTCGCGAACAAGGTCCCAAAAAGGCTGGAGTTCCAGGGAGAGGAGCCCCACGCGTTCGCTCCGTGTCAGCGCAAAAAGCGGGAACGCAGCAAGGCCGGCGATGAGCATCAGGTCCGCATAAAGTGCGAACCTGATGCCGATCAGAACGGGGTCCCCCACCGTCTTTTACTTTACGGTGAAGCTGAATTCGCTGCCCATGCGGTGGGTATCAGCGCCCGCCGCCGACCATGTGACCTTGTAGGTTCCGGCTGTCAGCGGCCGCTTGAGCATCAGCATCGCCGACTTGCCCTCTTTGCCCATCATCGACGAGTAAGGCACCTTCATCGGGGCATGATTGGCCATGCCGGGCATGCCGGTCATGACCAGCTCGGTCTTGAGGGTCGAGGCGACGATCTTTTCGTTGAACTGAAGATTGACCGACGTGACCTTCGAAACGGTCGAATTGGCGGCGGGCGTCGAGCTGACGAGCTTGGTGTGCGCGCTTGCCGTGGCCGGCATGAGAAGCAGAGCGAAAGCCGCCGCTGCAGAGGGGAGAAGAGACTTGAACATGAACACCTCCAAATGCGTGTCTGTCCTGCTAATACGCAGGATATCGGCATGGCCCTCAAATATTCCGGAATAATATTCTGGTGTGAGGGGTGAGGCGCTTCGGCGCGTATGTACAATGATGGAAAGGTTTGAAGAGACGATCGATGGATAAGGAGCTTCGCATTTTGAACAGGATCGATCTGCCCGCAGCGCTCGATGCGCTCGATGATCGCATCATGGGCGCATTGGCGATCCGCCGGCGCGAAGCGGTAGCGATGCGCCGCCTGATGGCGCTCGCGGCCTTTGTCTCGCTCGGCGGCGGTGTCTTTGCGGGGAGTGCGATTTCCCAGCCGGCGGTCGCGGCAAGCCCCCTGACCCCATTCGGCCCGCCTAGCGCATTGGTGCCTTCCACCTTGCTGGATGTACAGTAGCGATGCCGTCGCGCCGTCTTCTTCTCTTGGGGCTCATTGCCTTCGCCGCGGCGATTGCCGGCGTGTTCATCGGCCGTCTGGTAGCCGATGCGCCCAAAGCCAGCGAAACCGAACTTCATGCGCTTCTCCACGGCCAACTCGACCTGACCCCGGAGCAGGAAAAGAAACTCGAGCGGATCGAAGCCGACTTCGCCGGTCGCCGCCAGGCGCTCGAACTCGAGATGCGCGCCGCCAATGTCCGGCTCGCGCAGGCGATCGAAGCCGAGCATGGCTATGGACCGCGCGTCACCGAGGCGATCGACGAGACGCATGAGGTGATGGGGACATTGCAGAAGGAAACGCTCCAGCATCTCTTCGCGATGCGCGGGGTTCTCAACCCCGATCAAGCGGAAATGTTCGACAAAAGCGTGGTCAAGGCGCTGACCGCCGATGCGCGGTGAGCGCCGACCTATCGCAATGTAGCGACCAGGATCTGGCGGCCTTTGCGCGCGCGCACCGCGAAGACGCCTATCGCGAGTTGCTGCGCCGTTACAAAACGGGCGTCTACCGGCTCATCGTAAAGCAGATCGGCGATGCCGACGAGGCGATGGATTTGACGCAGGAGACGTTCGTCTCCGGCTTTTCGGCGCTCGATCGCTATGATGGCGAACGCCCCTTCCGCACATGGATCGCCCGTATCGCGCTCAACAAATGTCGCGACTGGGCACGGCGGCGAAAGGTGCGCGCCTTTTTCTCCCGCGCGCTCCCGCTCGAAAATGCGCATCACGTAGCAAGCGATGGTCCTGGGCCCGATTCCGCGGCGACCGACAGGCGAGAGCTCGCCAGGGTTCGCGGGGCGATCGATCAGCTGCCGCAGAATTTGCGCGAAGTGTTGCTCCTCCGCGGTGTCGACGAGGTCAGCCAGGCCGAAACAGCGGTCATTTTGCGGGTCAGCGAGAAAACAGTCGAAACGCGCCTCTATCGAGCGCGGACCAGGCTCCGGGAATTGCTCGCGGGAACATCTGCGAGCGCCGAGGGTTGAGGGTTCGACCGCTCGTTCAGGCGGCATCTCCTCATCGTCCGGCATTTTTATTGAGGGGCAGGCGTGCCGCCTGCGTATAGCTTTAGGAACAGTCAGTAACGGTCGGAAAGAATATGCAGATGGAAAGGCGTCGGTTCGTCAGTGGAGCTTTGGGTGGAGGGGCTGCTGCGGCGATGGCCGCATGGTTCCCGGCCTGGGCCCAGCCGGTGTCGTCCGGCATCACCGCGCCGCTTCCGACCGTATCCGGCAATGACATAACGCTGCGCATCGCGCGCCAGACGATGCGCATCGACGGCAAGGTCAGTCGCGCGATCGGGATCAACGGCACCGTGCCCGCGCCGCTCGTCCGGCTGAAGGAGGGACAAAACGCGCGCCTCACCGTCGTCAACGATCTCGACGAGGACAGCTCGATTCACTGGCACGGCCTGATCCTGCCGTTCCAGATGGACGGCGTGCCCGGCGTCAGCTTCCCCGGGATCAAGCCGCGCTCGAAGTTTGTCTATGAATTCCCGGTCGTTCAATCGGGGACCTATTGGTATCACAGCCATTCGGGGCTTCAGGAACAGCTCGGCCATTATGGCCCGATCGTCATCGATCCCGCGGGCGCCGACCCGATCGGCTACGACCGCGAGCATGTCGTCGTCCTGTCCGACCACAGTCAATTGTCGCCCGAGGCGATCTTCCGCAAGCTCAAGGTCAATCCCGGCCATTTCAACATGCAGCGCCAGACGCTGGCGGGCCTGCTTGCCGGCAAGGATCAACCGCTCAAGGAGCGGATCGATTGGGGCAAGATGCGGATGGACCCGACCGACGTCGCCGACGTCAATGGTTCGACCTACACCTTCCTCGTCAACGGCCATGGTCCGCGCGACAACTGGACCGCGCTCTTCAGCCCCGGCGAGCGGGTACGCCTGCGCATCGTCAATGCGTCGGCGATGACGATCTTCAACGTCCGTATCCCGGGCCTCAGGATGACCGTCGTCCAGGCTGATGGGCTCAATGTCGTGCCGACCGAAATCGACGAGGGCATGGGACGCGCGACGCTCGCACCGCGCGCTGGCATGGTCGCCGAGGTGCCGCCGCTCCGCGAACGGCCGCTCGCGACCATGAAGGACATGGGCATGGGCGACATGTCGGGCGGCGCGATGGCGGGTATGGACCATTCGGGCGGCGATATGGGCGCCATGCCCATGCCGGCGAGCGACCCTTCTTGTCCTCCCGAACATGCCAAGATGGGCCATTGTACGCCAGCGGGGGAAAGCGGCGCGATGGCGGGCATGGATCATGGATCTGGCGGAGGCATGCAGCACAGCATGCGCGACTTCAGTGTCGCGCCGCAGGTCAAGCGCGATCCCAGCGTTCAGACGATCTCGCCGATGCCGATGGATCGCATGGGCGAGCCGGGGCAGGGACTGGAGAATGTCGGGCACAAGGTGCTGACCTACCATGACCTTGTCGCGCTCGAGCGCAACCCCGATACCCGCGCCGCCTCGCGCTCGCTCGACATCCATCTGACCGGCAATATGGAACGCTTCATGTGGTCGTTCGACGGCATCAAGATGTCCGACTATCACGAGCCCATCCCCTTCATCGAGGGAGAGCGCGTGCGGATCAACCTCATCAACGATTCGATGATTCTCTATCACATGCACGCGGGGATGATGCGCGTCGTCAGCGTCCGTCCGAAGGGAGACGGCGAATGACCCGGGTCGCGCTTCTCCTCGCGGGTATCGCCCGGCTGGCCTTTGCTGTGCCCGCCGCGGCGCAGTCGATGGATCATTCGATGCATGGTGCGGCGCCCGCGCCGACACCCGCTCCCTCGCCAACGCCAGCACCCGTAGCGCAGTCCGCGCCCGAAGCGCCCGCCGAAGGGTCGATGGAGCAGATGGACCATGGGAACATGCAGGGCATGGACATGGAACCCGAGGCTTCAAGCTGCCCGCCCGAACATGCGGCGATGGGTCATTGTACGCCTGAGGCGGAAGCTCCAGGCAAGGGCGCTTCGGACATGGGTGCGATGGATCATGGCGCACCGCAGCCGTCCGATCCCGATTGCCCGCCCGAACATGCCAAAATGGGCCATTGCACCCCGAAGGGCGGATCTGCGGACGCGATGGCGGGAATGGAAGGCATGGCGACCACGAGCAGCGCTAGCGGCACCGATTTGCCGCCGGGCGATGCTACCGCGCCTGCGCCTCCCGGCGACTGGTATGCCGATCGCATTTATCCCCAAGCCGAAATGGAGCATTCGCGCCACGACATGATGAAAGAGAATGGTGCGCAGACCATCGCTTTCATCAGCTTCAACCTTGCCGAATATCAGGCGCGCAAGGGCCGCGACGGGTTCCGCTGGGACGGTGAGGCTTGGTACGGCGGCGACATTAACCGGCTGACGATCAAGAGCGAAGGCGAGGGCGTGTTCGGCGAAGGCATCGAGAGCGCCGAGGTACAGGCGCTCTACAGCCGGGCGATCGGACCCTATTTCAACGCGCAGGCGGGTATCAGGCAGGATCTTGGGCCCGGCCCCGACCGCACCTATGCGACGATCGGCTTCGAGGGGCTCGCCCCCTATTGGTTCGAAGTCGAGGGCGCGCTGTTTCTTTCGAACAAGGGTGATCTGCTCGCCCGGCTCGAAGGCTATTACGACCAGCGCATCACCCAGAAACTGATCCTCCAGCCGATGGCGGAGGTCAATTTTGCGCTCCAGGATGTCCCCGAGACCGGCGTTGGTTCGGGGCTTTCGGATTTCGAGCTCGGGCTTCGCCTGCGTTACGAGGTCGTGAAGGAATTCGCGCCTTATGTCGGCGTCGAATGGGCGCGCAAGGTCGGCGATACCGCGCGTTTTGCCCGCGCCGCGGGCGAGGATGCGAGCGGCGTCAGCTTCGTGATGGGGGTGCGGGCCTGGTTCTAGAAGTTTCGCGGGGTGGCGACACGTCGAGGAGAAATGCCGTGAAACCAGCCTATCGCAGCCTCGCGCTGCAGACGATCGTCAGCGGCGTCATCATGTATCTGGTGATGTTCGTCATGATCGACCGCCTCTCGAGCTTCTACAATAATCTCAACATGCTCTACATGACGCTGATGATGGTCTCGCCGATGGTCGTGCTGATGATCGTCGCAATGCCGGGCATGTTCCCGTCGAAACGTCTCAATACGTTCCTGCTGCTGGGATCGGCAGTTGCCTTCTTCGGGAGCTTCGGGCTCATCCGGACACAGACGACGATCGGCGACACGGCCTTCTTGCGTTCGATGATCCCGCATCACTCGGGCGCGATCCTCATGTGTGAACAGGCTTCTCTCAAAGATGCCGAGATACGCGAACTCTGCCGCGGCATCATCGCGGGGCAGGCGGCCGAAATCGAACAGATGAAATCCATTCTCGCGAGGAAATGACATGAAAAATCTGATGACGCGCCGTCATCTTTTCGGCCTGATTGCGGTCGGATCGGGGATGGCGCTTGCGGCATGCAATTCTGCCTCGGGCCCGGCGGCGACCAGCGATAAGAATGGCGCGGCGCCCGCGCCGGGCGCCGAGACGTCCAGCCCCAAGCGAATGCTCGTTTATCGCGATCCCGAATGCGGCTGCTGCGAAGCTTGGGCGGATATCGCACGCAAGGCCGGTTATGATGTGACTGTCGAGAACCGCGCTGACATGGCCGCCGTAAAGACGCGATATGGTGTGCCTGGCCAGCTGGCGTCGTGCCACACGGCCGTGATCGGCGGCTATGCGATCGAGGGTCATGTGCCGATGCGGCATGTTGCGAGACTCCTCCACGACAAGCCACGCGACATTCGCGGAATCGCCGTGCCCGGCATGCCGCGCGGTTCTCCGGGAATGGAAATGCCGGACGGAAGCGCGGACGCATTCGAAGTGATCCTAGCGAGCGCCGCCGCGCTGATATTTGCTCTGGCAGGATGCGGCACTGAGCCCGCGCAGCAGAGCGACGTCACACCGGAACAGAGTGAGGTCACTGCCGGTGAGCCGCCCGCAATGGTCGAGACCATGCCCGTAGCGGACGAGCCGCCCGCCGCGTCTGCCCCGGCGGCGCCGACCGAAGAAGCGATGCCTCCGGAGAAATCCCGCCCCAAGCAAGAACCCGCCGCGAAGGCCGCTGTGCCGCCGCGGGCAAAGGCCGCGCCGGAAGCGCCGAAACCTGTCGAACCCGAACCCGATCCTCATGCCGGGCACGATATGGACAAAAAATAAGGAGCATGTGCCGACGCGGCATGTCGCCCGGGCGGTCGAGGACAAGCTGCGCGAAGTGTCCGGCATCGCCGCGCCCGGCATGCCGCGCGGTCGGGCGCTGCTCGATGCCGCAGCGAGAGATATAACCATATGGAATAACCATCTCGTTTATAGCGATGAGTGGTGATTATTTCTGGTCATGCCAAGGCCGCGAAGATAGCTCGGTGGCGAAGCCGAGAGCTTTCGCAAATGGGAGGGGACCATGAGAAAATTGCTTCGCACGAGTGGCTCGATTA
>LULG01000201.1_pt1 | contig 12234 bp, 10 predicted proteins | sample 728211 | NCBI WGS metagenome assembly LULG01 (sample SAMN03860295, study PRJNA289734) | marine metagenome | biome: seawater column; feature: ocean; material: water; isolation source: Red Sea water column Station 169 - depth 200m | place: Saudi Arabia: Red Sea | collected 2011-10-15 | depth 200 m | reverse complement strand
GCCAGTGATCAATTACAAAAGCAGGATTGAAAAGCATTCCAACTGAAGCAAAAAACAGCAGTCCAAAAAGGTCACGAACCGGAATAATATCGCTCAATGCCTGGTGTCCATAATCTGACTCGCTTAATACCATTCCTGCTACAAATGCACCGAAAGCAAAAGAAAGCCCAACCAAGTACGTAACATAACCCACGCCCAGACCAATCGCTGTGATTGCAAGCACGAATAATTCGCGTGAGCCTAAATGGGCTACGTGCTGCATGATCCGAGGTAGCAGGCGTGTTCCGAAGAAAATCATTCCGGCCAGGAACAGAACCGCTTTAAGGATCGCAATTTCCAGTGAAAGCCAGCCGACTGATGGGTCATTCATCATCGGCAGTAAAACCATGAACGGGACAACGGCTAAATCCTGAACAATCAGCATCCCAACCATGACCTTGCTGGAGAGAGTACCCAGCCATCCCTGGCTCATTAATGTTTTCAGCAACACCATGGTGCTGGAAAGCGAAACCAGTGTACCAAGCCAGATAGATGATTTATGATCCCATCCCATCAGCTGACCTATTCCGTAGCCCATGCCGATTGTAAGCATTATTTGAATCGGTGTGCCGATAAGAGCAATTTTTTTGACAGGCTTAAGGTCTTTGAGTGAAAACTCCAGACCCAGTGCGAAAAGCAGGAGCGCCACCCCGATTTCCGCCAGCAGCTCAATCTCGTGTACACTTGTCAGTGCAAAGCCGCCTGTATAAGGACTGAAGGCGATTCCGGTAAGAATATAACCCAACACCAGCGGCTGTCCTAGCTTCTGCATTACAACTCCGCTGAAGAACGCTGTTACTACCAGAAGGATGAGGTCGGTTGCGATGCCCATAAAGTGAAATAAAGTAAAACGCAGCAGAGGGAATTATTATGAGTTTTATTTTTTTCCCTTCTGATTTATGCTCATACACTATATATGACAATACAAAATCATGGGGTAAATGTGAATCTGTTTGCAGAACATGCTCTTATTTCGGAAGGCTGGGCTCAAAATGTCCGAATTTCAGTAGGTCAGGATGGGAAAATTACAAACGTAGAAATCGGGGTTGATCCTGGTCTGAATGACAGGCATCTGCGCAACCGCATACTGCTTCCTGCAATGGCAAACCTTCACAGTCATTCTTTTCAACGATCTATGGCAGGAATGTCAGAGAAGCGAGTGAAAAAGAGGGACAGTTTCTGGAGCTGGCGCGAACTGATGTACAGTTTCCTGGAACAGCTTAATCCAGAGCATGTTGAGGCTATTGCTGCACTTGTTTTCATGGAAATGCTTGAATCTGGATTTGCATCAGTTGGCGAGTTTCATTATCTTCACCATCAGCAGGGTGGTCAACCTTATGAAAATATCGCTGAAACATCATCACGCATAATTGCTGCAGCCAAACAAACTGGAATTGGATTAACACATTTACCGGTTTTTTACATGCAAGGCGGATTAAGCGGGGAACAACTTTCCAAGGGTCAATTGCGCTTTGGGAATAATACCGAGCAGTATTTTCGTCTTCTGGAACAAATCGAAAATGAAATTCAAAGAGCCCCGGAAGATTATCTGTTGGGTATGGCACCGCATTCTCTCCGTGCTGTATCTCCAGAAGCCTTAAAGGAAATACTTGATTCAAGACAACTTGGACCAGTCCACATTCACATCTCTGAGCAGCAAAAGGAAGTTGAAGATATTCAAAACAAATACGGCAAACGTCCGGTGAAGTGGCTAATGGACAACGTTCCTGTCGATTCACGCTGGTGCCTTGTTCATGCAACGCACATGACTCCGGAAGAAACAGTTAAACTTGCAAAGTCTGGTGCTGTGGCCGGGCTGTGTCCTGTCACTGAGGCTAACCTGGGAGACGGAATCTTTAACGGATCTGAATATGTTTCCTCCGGAGGAAAATACGGTATTGGTTCAGATTCAAACGTTCGTATCTCACTTACTGAAGAACTGAGGATGCTTGAGTACAGTCAGAGAATATTCCGGAGGGAAAGGAATGTGATGACTGATACTCCCGGGTCATTAGGAACATCTCTATACAAAAGTGCACTAAGTGGAGGGTCTCAGTCATTGTCACGCAATTCAGGAAGCATTGCATCCGGACAATGGGCCGATTTAATTGCGCTGGATTATGATGCCCTGGCTTTCTACGGTTCTTCAGATGATGAAATACTTGACCGCTGGATATTTTCTGCTGATGATTCGCTGGTTCGTGAGGTCTGGTCTGCAGGCAGGCAGATGGTTGTGGACGGACGCCACGTCAGGCATGGTCAAATAGAAAAACAGTACCGAAAAACCATTAGAGAATTAAACTGAGAAAATCAAATATAATTAGGGTCAGGGTTAATTTAAAACAACACTATTATCAAATTCGAAAATCATAACTCATTTAAATATCAGTTAGGAAATAACCCCTGGTAAATCTGGTATCCTTCTTTTTCCAACTCACTTTTAGGAATAAACTTAAGTGCGGCGGAATTAATGCAGTACCTCAATCCCAGCGGTCCTGGACCGTCATTGAAGAGGTGTCCAAGGTGGGAATCAGCATGCTTGCTTCTAATCTCAGTTCTTACCATAAACAAACTTCTGTCTTCTTTCATAACTACGTTTTCTACTTCAAGTGGTTTTGTGAAACTTGGCCAACCAGTTCCAGATTTATATTTGTCAGTTGAACTAAACAGAGGTTCACCCGAAACAACATCCACATAGATACCTTCGCTTTTATTGTTCCAGTATTTATTCCTGAAAGGCGGTTCTGTAGCGTCATTCTGTGTAACTTCAAACTGCAGGGTGGTGAGTTTTGTAGTTAGTTCTTCCACTGAAGGTATGTCATAGCTGGAAGTTTGATTTATATGTTTTAATTTATCCTTCTTATCACCCCAAAGCTCTTCAAGTCGTTTGTCACGTCCGCACCTGAAGCGGTAATAATGGTATCTTAATTTGTTTTTGTTGTAGTAATCCTGATGGTAATCTTCCGCGATGTAAAACTCACCTGCTTTTAAAATTGGTGTTTTGACAGGCTCACTCAGTATTCCAGACTTTTCAATCAGAGTTTTGGATGCTGCAGCCAGTTTCTGCTGGTCTTTTGTGAGAAAAAAAATTGCAGATGAATATTCATGTCCACGGTCACAGAACTGTCCGTCTTTATCAGTAGGGTCAATATTAACCCAGAAAATATCTAGCAGTTGCCTGTATTTAATTACGGATGGTTCATATTCAATCCGGACTGCTTCTATGTGTCCTGATTTACCATAGTTGTTGTAATTTGGGTTATTTGATGTTCCCCCGGTGTATCCGGAAACCACCTCTATAATTCCAGGAACCTTTTCAAAGTCTGCCTCCATGCACCAGAAACATCCTCCTGCAAAAACAGCCGTTTTAACATGCTCCCCAGCTGGAGAATTGCCTGCTGAAAAAAATAACACTGAAAATAATAAACAGGGGAAAAGCAAAAATTTTGTATTTGATTTCATTTTGGAGTGAACAAATTATGACATTTGAGCCATTAGCGCGGCTCCAACAACAGGCGTATATTTTGGACAAGGTGCACCCTTGAGACCCATTTTTTTCATCAACAATTTTTGAAGCAGCGTTTCTGAAGTAAGCAATCCTCCTGCGAACATCACTGGAGGATCAATGAAATTTAGTCGATCAACCAGGTTCATATAAAGTTGAAAAAGATGCTCAGCTCCACTTTCCACAATCTTTCTAGCAACCTGGTCTCCACGTGAAGCAACCTCTAAAACAAGTTCTGAAATTTGTGCTATTTTACGGTTTGTTGTCTCTGGATTGTAGGTCCAGCTGATCAGATCATCAGGGTGGGAAATATTTAAATGATGAAATAATTTTTGATAAAGTTCGGTTTTTTCCTCAAACCCATCTGCTACGTTGGCAACTGCTTTTAAGGTTTGCATTCCCAGCCAGTAGCCTCCTCCTTCATCACCAAGAAGATATCCCCACCCTCCTGAATGGGCGGAATCACCTGATTTATTAATGCCGCAGGCAGAGCTGCCTGTCCCGGAAAGTATAAGTATACCGTAGCGTTTGCCGTGAGCGCCAATCAGTGCAATCTCATAATCGGGTGCAACTGTTATTTTTGATTGAGGGAAAAGAGAAGCAAATTCATTTCTGAGCCATTCCCCAGCCTGAGCCGCTCCGGCCATTCCAGCTCCAAGACACTTAACTTCAGCTGGTTCCACTGAAGCTTTGTGCAGTGTTTCAATCACAGAAGAGCGCAATAGACTCCCAACTTTTTCAAAACCTATTACGCTGGGATTTGCTGTTTCCTGAAACTCTTCCAGATGCAGGCATTCTAAGGTTTCAGAAAACAATCCCACCCGCAAGGTGGAACCACCTGCGTCAATCCCCATGCAAAGCATATTTTTTATTCAAGCTATAAACTGACTGAGAAGTCTGGCTGCATGCTGAATATCGGCTGAGCGTTGAGTACCTGCTTCTCGTTCAATTGCCAAGGCTCCTTTGTAGTCAATACTGATTAAGGTGTTAAGGAATTCTCCGTTGTTTAAATCACCTTCTCCCCAAGGGACTTCCTCTCCCCATTGATCGGGAACGGCACTTTTTTTTGCGTCTTTTATATGAACATGTTTGACCCATGGTTTGAGAGTTTCCAGGGCGAAAACCGGATTCCCCTTTCCATAAAGAACCATATTTGCCGGATCAAAATTTACACCGATAGAGGGGTGTGATAACTCTTCTAAAAAATCACGTAATGACTGAGCCGTTTCCTGCCCTGTTTCCATAAGAAGCACTACATTATTACGATGCGCTGCATCTGCCAGAAAGAGCACTCTTTCACGCAATTCTTGCTGAGAATCATCAATAAAACCAAAATGGAAAGACAGTAGTTCTATGCCTAGCTTAGAGCTTAATTCAATGGCCTGCAGAACTTTTTCCCTGTTTTTATCCCAATGCTGGTCAGGTACAATACCACCAGTTTCACGGATTGATTCCAGGGTAGAATAATCCTCCTGGTCAAAGCCAATCATAGCCGCGGTTGGCTGCCATCCGTTTTTTTGAATGGTTTTTAAATATTCGGAATTTTCGTTGTTCAGCTCAGGATCAAGAGAAAGGTGCAGATTTGTAATTCCAGATTCATTCATAACAGATTCTAAATCCGGTATCTCGTTTTGCAGCGACCAGGTACAAATACCTATCGGCCAGACATGACAGGAAAGCATGAATCTTTTTTTTATTTAAGTTTGATTTTGGTTCTTTGCCGGATAGACTCTTTTTCTGCTTCAATAATTTTTACGGAATCTGCTGATTGTTCGGGAGTTATAACAGAATGTACCGATTTTCCTGAAATAAAATCAACAAAATGATGGATCTCAAATGAATAGCCGTCACCATCCTCAATTTCAGGAATTATCATTTCACCTTCTTTGGGGCAAATTTTGAACGTAGGCTCTTGAGCTGAACTGTATAGCAATGTCGCGTCTTCAAGCATAATCTTGAAACTCATTTCAAAACCGAATTCCGGTGCCATGATCCATCCACCTTCTGCTGTAACTACTTTTTGATCATCATATAAATATTGAGTTACAGTATGGTCATAATCACCGCTTGGTCCGATCACGCCTCTGCTAAAAACCTCATTTGGAACACCGAATACATGCTGCACAAAATCTGTGTCATGAATATGCAAATCCAGCATCGCCCCACCGCTGCGATTCCCATCAAGAAAACAATTGTCCCAGCTCCAAGTCGGAGTGAGACTCAAACGCTGGAATGAGGCTGCCAAAATTTTACCGTATTGCTCAGAATCAATAATTTGTTTGGCTCGCACATATTCAGGCCAGAATCGAATGCAATGTCCAATTTGCAGACATTTCCCATTTTTCTTAGCAGTTTCAACCATCTTAAGGCAATCAGAATAATTCAAAGCCATTGGCTTTTCACATAAGACATCCTTTCCTGAGTTAAGCGTTTCAATAGTTTGGCTTGCATGCATGAAAGTGGGCGATGCAATGGAAACAGCATCCAAGTCTGCTTCGGCTAGCATACGGGTTAAGTCTGAATAAAGCTGTTTGTCACTAAAATCCAGCTCCTGTTCTGCCCCTGAAATATTGCCTGAGACTCCGGAAGTATTTTTCAATTGCTCAGCATCTGCGTCGCAAATCGCAGTTATTTGAACATTGTCCATGGAATTGTAGCAACGGTAATGCATCTTACCCATAAATCCTAGACCTACTATTCCAATCTTCAGCATAACTGTATTACTTATTTAAAAATTTTTTTCATAGCAGCAGCCGTTTTTTCCGGACGGCCAGGTGTAAATGGAATCATTTCAGCAGTCACGTAACCGTCATAATTAATTTCTGAAAGGGCCTGTTTAACTGCTTCAAAGTCAACATCCCCTTCGAGTAAATCAACAAAACCGTCCGCATTCCCAACAGAGAGTTTGAAATCCTTGATATGAACACGTTTTATACGAGAACCCAAAATACGAATCCACTGGTCTGGATATCCGGTTAGCAAAACATTCCCTACATCAAAATATACACCTACCTGGCTGGTATTAAAATTATCTATAAACTCTCGCATTTCCAACGGGCTCAGTAAAAATTTATTCCAGACATTCTCTACAGCAATAGCCACTCCAAGTTTTTCCGCTACAGGTACAAGCTGAGATATTGCTTCACTTGCACGCTGATAGCATACATCGTAGGGAATGACTTCAGCATCGGGCAGAAAAAAAACTTCAACTGCTCCTGGAACAAACAGATAAGCATCACTGCCGAGCCAATGAGTTATCTGCAATGCTTTCTGTGTGAAGTCTATTATTTTTAGCCTTACATCTTCATCATTCGCTGTAGGTGAAGTTGTCCAACTTTCACCACTGGCGACTCCAGATATTTCCAGCCCATGTTTTTCAGCCTCTCTCACAATCTCCTCGCATTCAGCCTGGGAGGTGTTATGTGTCAGTACTCCCTGACTTGCAATTCCAAGTTCTATTCCCTCAAAACCCATTTTACTCGCCTGTTCCATGGCGCTTTTGATGGGTAATGTACCATCCAGTCCGCCATCAAATATCCAGTAACTTGCGCTAATTTTCATTATAAAATTTCGATGAAAAAATTATTTTGCAGGAAATTATGCTTATCTATGTTTTTCAGGAATTTCCCGACGTCTCATTGCGTCACCATTAGAATCAAATACATGTATGCTGGCCGGATTAACTTCCAAATTTATTACTGAGTCATCAGTAACTTCTACATCTCCAGGGAGTAATGCACAGATGTTAAGATGATCATCATTACTGCCGTAAACCATTGTACTGCCTCCAAGGTGTTCCACAACTTCAACCTTAATGGGCATACCTTTTTCTGTTTCAGACAGATATAAGTCTTCAGGTCTGATACCAACTTCTATATCTTGACACTCTCCAAGAGGTGCTGAATCAACAGGGAGTAATTGTTCTCCTATTCCTTGCAGATTTACCTTTACACCATTTGAATCAGTGGACAGACAAGGAATCTTAAGGAAATTCATTTTTGGATTTCCTATGAATCCAGCGACAAACTTGGTTTTTGGTCTATGATATAATTCCATTGGTGTTCCGAACTGTTCCAGCCTGCCTTCTGAAATTACTACAATTCTATCAGCAAGAGTCATTGCTTCCACCTGATCATGGGTAACATAAATCATTGTAGCATCAAGACTCTTATGCAGCTTGGCTAACTCCACCCTCATTTCACCACGTAATGCTGCATCAAGATTTGACAGGGGCTCATCAAAAAGAAATATTTTTGGGTGTCTGACAATTGAGCGTCCAATAGCAACACGCTGTCGCTGACCTCCAGAAAGCTGACCGGGTTTGTGATGCAGCCTATCTGTCAAACGCAGAGTTTCAGCTGCGAGCATAACCTGTTTTTCCAATTCTGCTTTTGGCGTTTTTGCAACACGCAGAGGGAAGGCAATATTTTCGAAAACTGTTAAATGAGGATAAAGCGCGTATGATTGAAATACCATAGAGATTCCACGTTCAATAGGGTGTGCCAATGAAACTTCAACGCCGTCAATCTCTATTTCTCCATTCGTTGCATCTTCAAGACCTGCAACTATTCGCAGCAAGGTTGTCTTTCCGCATCCTGATGGTCCGACGAATACAACAAATTCCTTGTCTTCGATATCGAGACTTATATTATTTAATACCTGGGAACTATCGAACCACTTGTCAATTGATTTTAGAGATACGGTTGCCATGTATGTTCGTCAATCATACCGTTTTCAAAGTGATGAGTGTAAAAAGGCGGGCATTTAGTGCCCGCCTTCAGTTACTGTTACTTGAACTCCTCAAGTTCTTCAGCTGCAGTAGCGACAAGATTCGCCGCTGAACCTTCACCAAGGACAATTCCCTGAATCATGTTGTTCATAACTGTCTGCAGTGATTTATATTCCACAAACAATGGCTCCGGACCTCCGGAAGCAATTGGTTTAACAAACACACTCCAATAGGAATCATTTGCATAATAAGGATTATCAATGAAATTTTCATATTTCATGATAGGAGTTAAACCCCAGCTGCTATCAAGTTCATACTGCGCTTGCCCGGAAGAAAGAGCCCTTGCCAACTCCATAGCTACATTTTCGTGACCTGTTCCCTTAAATACAGCTATTGAATCTGTAATCAAAAGGGTTCCATTGGTACCGCTAGGTCCTGCTGGAATTGGTACATTAATGGTTTTCAGCGTTTTTTTATGCTGTCCACGAGCCCATGGTCCATCAATGTACATGGCCACTTTTTCATCATTAAATAGATCTTTTACCTGTGATCTTTCAAAAGCAGTAGGCCCTTCCTGGGCGACACTCGCTAGTTTCCCATAAAATTCAAGTGCCTCAACTGTCTGAGGACTGTTTAAGGTAATTTTATTGGTGTCAGGGTCAATCACCGATCCACCGTTACTATATAGATAATTCAGGAACTGGTGCATGGTGTTATCGAAATCCTTGGCAACAAGGCCAACACCGGCTACTCCCAGCTTGTCCTTGACAGTCTTTGCCATTTGATACATACCTTCCCAGGTACGTGGACCGACACATTGCATTCCGGCTTTTTCAATCATTCCACAGTTAATGAACAGTGCTTTTGTAGAAAAAGCATGAGGGAATCCCCAGAATTTTCCAAGATGACTGACGGTGTTTAAAATCCCAGGCTGGTAATTTGCCTGGTCTTTTTCCGGAATAGTGACAGGAACAATTAAGTTATTTTCTCCAAGCTGTTTCAGGGTTCTTGAACCCATATATGACAGACTCACAGGGTCACCTGCAGCAGCAAGAGTCATTGACTTGTCCTGGCAAGTGCCCCAGGGAACTGCTTCCATATTAACAGTTACACCGGGATTACTGGCTTTAAAGTCATCGATTACTCTTTGATCTGCTTCACGTACTTCTCCACCGCACATGATGAATCTAAGTTCCTGAGCCTGGATTTGAAAAAATCCAGTTAGCAGCAGTAAAACTGAGCTGATAAGCGAAAAGCGCTTAATTAGTTGTATTGTATTCATTTTTCTCCTTTATTTATTGAATGGACTTTTTCAAGTCCGGTTAAATATCAAACTCAGCATTATAGAATTTACGGGATACACTTCAAATTCAAATACGAGTTTTTGGAATTCCCCATTAATAATTTAATGAAAAATTGAATGTAAGTTATTTCAATCCTCCTTTCTTATCAAGTCATTAAGTAGTTGAAAAATGAACCAGTTGACTAGACGTAATTCACTCTTTAATGGCACCTTTGGTTAAACCTTCCACGAGGTACCTTTGTAAAAAAAGGAAAATAATTAAAACTGGCACAATTCCAACTATGCTTGCTGCCATCAATTCATTCCAGATCACGCTCTGATATCCTACAAATTCAAATATTCCTGCAGGAAGAGGCATATATTCTCTTTTTTGATTAAACGTGATTGCGAAGAGAAATTGCTGAGCGTAAGCCCCTATAAATGTTGCGACTCCCACAACAATCAAACCTGGAACTGCAAGCGGAAGTACCACCCTTCTTAGAATATACATTCTGGATGCGCCATCAATGTATGCTGACTCTTCCAGTTCTACAGGAATTTTTTCCAAATAAGCTTTCAGAAGCCATATTCCTGTAGGAACCAAAAATGCCGCTCCCGGTACGAACATAGCCGCATAAGTATTGAGCAGTCCCATAGAGCGTAGCAATTTATACAACGGAATCAGAAGCACTGCGCCTGCAAACATATTGACACCCAGAAACAAACCCAAACTGATTTTTTTCCCTCTGAAATTGAAACGCGCATAGGAATAGGCTGCCGGTATAACAAAGCTCATGCACAGTATCGTAGTAACGCTAGCTAAAAAAACACTGTTAAAAATGTACCTTCCAAGCATGGGGACAGTCACCCAGATATCTGAATATGCCTTGAAAGACATGTCATCAGACCAGAACTGGTAAGGGGAACGAAACAAATGTTCAAGCGGCCGTAGAGAAGCCATGAACATCTCAAAAAATGGCAGTAGAATATATGTCATAAAGACAGCAATGGCTGCGTAAAGCAAAACTTTCTGAAAAATCGTGAATCTCTCCATAACTATTTTACTTTAAAACGTTCATGTACTTTGCTCAGTAAAAACAAGTAAATCAATGAAAATGCCGTTAAAAACAAGACTACCATCAATGCCCGTGTTGCGCCGTAACCGAACTTGTAATTTGCAATTGCCAGTTTATAGGTGTCAATGATCATGGTAGTAGTTGCGCCACGCGGTCCACCTTCGGTAAGAATCCAAATAATTTCAAAAGAGTTGAAAGTCCAAATTGCTGAGAGAAGTGCCATGGAAACAATTACAGGCATGATCTGCGGTATCGTAATACGGCGGAAGCGATACCACCTTGAAGCACCATCCACATAAGCTGCTTCATAAAGATCCTGTGATACACCCTGCATGGCAGCCAGTAAAAATAGTGTTACCATTGGTGTCCCTATCCATACATCAGTAACAACTGTTGAGTAAAATGCGCTCGTTTTATACGCTAGAAATTCAAAAGGCCCATCCAAGATACCAAGATGCATCAAAACTCCTGCAAGAATGCCAAAATGACCATTGTAAACCCAGAGCCATCCGATACATCCAATTGCCATTGGCACAATCCATGGTGGCATCACCAATACACGAAAGGCACTCCTTCCCTTTAACTTGGCATTAAGCAGCATCGCTCCTACGATACCCAATATCATTTTCAGACTGACAGAAAGAAACATCCAATAAAAAGTCCTTCCTACAATGCCAGAATATTTACGGCTATTGAAAAGTTTTTCAAAGTTTTTCCATCCTATATACTCCTCTCCACCGAGTCCTGCGTTTGTAAAAGAAAGTCTAACAGTCTCAGCCAACGGCCAGCCGACTATTGTTATCAGGAACAGGGCTGCAGGAATAACTAGCAGCCAGGCAAAAACTGTGTGCGAACGTACAAATTTATGCCACGTTGTATTATGTTTAGTTGAATTTGAGTTCATATAATTTTTCAAAAAATAATTTTAATTCCTAACTCAAACCAATTCATGACTGTTCCAGTTAAACTTTTTAAATAGTTTTCCATAGTATTCTGCCGCACCAATGAACTCTTTAAATTCACGTTTCCTTTTTGTATCTGTCCATGCTACTTCAGACAGTGCCAATATTCTTGGAGCTAGCAATGGTTCCATATCTTTATCTTCCATCACGGTTTCTGACCACAACTCACCTTGTATGCCTATAATTTTCAATTCCAGTTCGGGCTCGTCTTCTGGAACTGGATCCCAACGACCATCAGTGTGTGCCATATCAAAATAAACATGCTGCGCTGGACACATAACTACTTCATATCCATCCTTTATCGCCTTAAGTCCAGGTTCTTTACCACTCCAGGAAAAAATAACGGTATCATGTCCAATACCTCCATTTTTGCCTCGTCCAGCTACTTCCCATGCAGCAGGCCTTCCTCCTGCTTTCTCTACAATCTCTGCGGCCCTATTCATCGTCCATTCCTGTACATCTTCGGTTGATTCCAATCCTTGTTGTTTCTTTAATTCATTTATAGCAGGTGATTTTTCCCAGACTTTATCCGGCATCTCATCACATCCCAAGTGTATTACACCAAACGGGAACATCCTTTTTATTTCCGGAATCGCCTTTACAAGGAATTTCCATGTCTCCTCTTTTGCAGGATTTATCGT
>LULG01000222.1_pt1 | contig 12243 bp, 9 predicted proteins | sample 728211 | NCBI WGS metagenome assembly LULG01 (sample SAMN03860295, study PRJNA289734) | marine metagenome | biome: seawater column; feature: ocean; material: water; isolation source: Red Sea water column Station 169 - depth 200m | place: Saudi Arabia: Red Sea | collected 2011-10-15 | depth 200 m | reverse complement strand
TTCCTTATCTTTTTTAATCTTTTTCTTGTTTCTACCAATTACAAGAATTATTCTAATCGGTCTATTTACTTTTAAGTTAGGAGTTCCATATGGATTTAGAGTACGGACCTGAATACGACGAATTTCGTGCAGAAGTTAAGTCTTTTGTTAAGGAAAATGAAGGAGTTAATCTAATTGGAAAATCCTTAAGAAGTTCAGACAGGGTTGATTGGCAACAAAAACTTATTGATCATGGTTATTTTGCTAGGTCCATTCCCAAAGAATATGGAGGATTTGGAGGCGATATGGATATCTTAAAAACCAGAATAATTGCAGAAGAGTTTTCTAAATCCCCTATTCCTAAACCCTTAGGAGGTCAAGGCATACAAATGCTTGTACCTACTTTGTTAGAACTTGGTACCGAGGAACAAAAACAAGCATATGTTAAGCCCACTCTTAGAGGAGAGACCTTGCTAGCCTTCAAACAAAAGGAGAATTGGATGGAGATGAGTGGGTTATTAATGGCCAAAAGATTTGGACGAGTACTGCTAAATTTGCACAGATGTGTTTCTGTCTGGTCAGAACAGAACCTGATGCTCCAAAACACCAAGGTATCAGTTATCTGCTGATACCGATGGATACACCTGGTATAGAAATCCGACCCATTATGCAAATGACAGGCGATGCAGACTTCAATGAAGTTTTTTTTACGGATGTGCGAATACCTGCTGACAACATTGTTGGCAAGCGCGGTGAAGGCTGGAAAGTAGCTAATGCTACTCTTACCCACGAGAGAGGATCTTTGGCTGATCCAGATGTAATGATGAATAGACTTTATGCACTCATAGATTTGATGAAATCTGAAACGATTGATGGTGAAAGAGTTATAGATAAACCTGCGTTTAGAGATAGATTATTAAGGGTTCAAGGAAAAGTTTTAGCTCAACAAGCTAATGCACTTAGACTACTTTCTAGCTCCATTAATAAAGGACAAGATACAACGATGGCAAGATTTATAACTAAACTTATCGGAACCGAACTAAGGCATGAGTTAGAAGGTTTAGCTATAGATGCCATGGGTGAGATAGGAACTCTATATGAGGACAGTCCTCACTTGAGAGACAGTGGTTCTTGGCAGATGTCCTATATGTATTTCCTAGGATTAATTATTGGTGGAGGTACAAACCAGATTCAAAAAAATATTATTAGTGAAAGGGCCTTAGGTATGCCTAAGGAACCAAAAATTCCAGGAGCATAAAAATGTATTTTGGTTTATCAGAAGAACAACAAAGTTTACAAGACAACATTAAGAAATACCTAGAGGATAATGCTTCCCTTGATACCATCAAAGAAGTCGCCTCTGGTAACACAGCTAAGTCAGCAGATATTCACAAAGGACTTCTAGAATTAGGAATAAGTGGCTTAATGGTTCCAGAACAATATGGAGGCTTAGAGCTTGATATGCTTTTTGCTTCTGTGGTTTCAGGAGCTCTTGGTTCTGGAACAGCACCTGTTCCGTATGCTGGTGCTTATGTCATGGCACCCATTGCTTTAACTTTGGCAGGAACTGACACTCAGAAAGAAAATTGGTTACCTAAGATAGCAGGCGGTGAAGCAGTTGTCGGAATTGGTCTTTCAGAATATGTAGGAGCACGAGAAGATGCAGCAATCATGGCGTCGGGTAAGACTATATCTGGACGCTGTCTGTTTGTAATAGATGCAAAAGAAGCGGATGCTTATATTCTTGCGAATAAAGCTGGCGAACTTTACTTAGTTGATGCAAAAGCTAAAGGTATATCTGTAACAGATCTGGTTACAGTTGATAAAACACGTCCTTCAATTGAACTAAATTTAGATAATGTAGAGGCAGAACTACTTCCTGGATCTGAAAATAACCAAGACATTATTAATAAAGTTTTAGATGCCGGAAGACTTATGCTTGCAGCAGATAGCATTGGGGCTTCTCAAGTTATGTTGGATAAGGCTGTAGCTTACTCGCTAGAAAGAAAGCAATTTGGAAGAGTGATAGGATCTTTTCAAGCCGTAAAACATATGTGTGCTGAAATGGCAGCCGAACTAGAACCCTGTCATTCAATGATTTGGCATGCTTCCCATTGCTATGATCATGACCCCTCACAAGCTAGATTAATGGCTTGTCATACTAAAGCTCATGTTTCTGAAGTGGGTAAGCAAATTTCTAAAACAGCTACAGAAGTGCATGGCGGTATGGGTTTTACTGACGAGTTAGGATTACATTATTGGTTTAAAAGAATAGGATTAAACAGACAACTGTTAGGTTCTCCTGAGCTAGTTAGAGAAGAAGCGGCAAGGATCCAAAACTTTGACCAATCACCCGCTGGGGGCCAAAGTAAAAAAGAAGTTGGTAACCCGCTTCTAGTCTAAAGAGAATAAAACTCCGCCGCTGTTTTATAAAAAAGATATTCTTTTTCTTCTGTGGAAAAATCTTCAACGATTTTTTTGAATCCATTCCAAAGAATAGGATAAGAGATAGATCGTTTATCTACAGGAAAGTTACTTTCGAACATACAGCGTTCTACCCCAAAACATTTAATTGCATGTAAATAATACCTACCATGACTTTCAATAAACTCATCTGAATTAGCTGGTAGTTCTCTTTTGTGCCAACCCCAACCGTTTATGGGCATAGCGAGTCCACCTATTTTTATAAATACATTATCTCTTTCTGCTAACTCAGCGATTGATTCTTGCCATACTGAAAAAACCTCTTCTCGACGACCTGCATAAGGACCTATACCTAGAGGACCACCAAAATGATTTTGGACTATCTTAAGGTTTGGAAAACATTTAGCTAATTCTGTTAACTCCTTAATTTGTTTATGATAATTCCATGCATCTAAGGTGAGGTTAAGAGCATCTAGCTGTTCTATTCCTTTCTGAAATTCATCATCTAAGTAGATGGATTGAATAGGGTTTGAATGAGAATTTCTTATCTCATCACTTTCATCCCAACTTGCTCCATGACGTATTCCTTTAAACCTTTCCTTTCCTTCCTCTAAGTGCGCTTCCAACACCTCTCTAGCTGATTCTCCTAACATCATGTCTGCATGCCCTACTATGCCTTCAATTTGTGCTTTGGAAACATCTTGTTTGGCTTCTTCAGCAACTCCAACAACAAACTTGGTCTCGCCTACCGGTTTCATTGCTTCAGAACCTGATTCATAGTAACCCTGACCGCATTCCACAAAGACCGTCTTCACAACATTATGACCAGATTGAGTATCATTCCATAAATCTTCTAACAAATAACGATTCTCTGCAGAAACTCCATCAGTACCAGGAGGTCCAGGCCAAAGATGATGGTGGGGATCTATTATTTCTAAGTCTTGGTCAACTATTTTTTCAGTGACTTGATCTAACCACTCCCGTTGATTGGAAGGTCTGTTCACTTGTTAACTTCTAGCCCGGGTAAAAGTTTTAACCAGTTTTTCAGCTTCTCCTCCAGCTCCCCCTTTGGAAAAGTCTTTGTGACCTAAAAAGTCATCTCGTCCTAACATTGTAGCTAGTTCCTTAGGTTTTCCTTCAAGCCATTTGTCATCTAAATGGTCATAACACTCTACAGTTCTTAATGCCAACCTGCTAAAAGTTATATGAATTACAACTCTTTCACCTTCTATAGTTCTGGGATAATTACTGTGCCATATAGAACCATCCCACATAACCAAAGAACCTGGTGGGCATTCGACTGGAATGGCCCCTTTCTGGGCTGTTATCTCTTCAGGTAAAGGATGTCTTCTCTTTAAATGAGATTTTGGAATCACCTTAGTACAACCGCCCTCTTCAGTATATTCATCACAAGCCCAACAGAGAGTGAGTAGTTGGTTGTGGACAGGAAAAGGTGCTGGCGTCCAATTTTGATCAGCATGTAATCCTATTTCTGGAGCACCTTTAGGTCTAATACTTGCTATTAATTGAGATAATAAAGCCCCTTTTCCACACATCACCTCCACCATGGCTTGAATTTTTGGATTTAAAACAACTTCCTCAAAGATGGGGTCTCGCCCTAAAAGGATTGCAGCAGTGTAACCTTTTGCCGCACCTTTTGTTTCTTGAGCTAATTCAATACATGTTTCCCTTAATCTATTATTAAAGTCTTCAGAAACTCCTGCATCCATTACTGCATAACCTTCCTCTTTTATATGCTCAGCGGTTCCCAATAGATCTAAATCTCTTAGTTGTTTAGTAAATTCCTTAGTGAATTCAAAAGGCTGAACAGAACTTAAAGTTTCGTCTGGTTTAGATATAGCTTTAGACATGCTTAATTATTTTTCTAAATAGTAGCACTTTCAAGACAATTAACTCAATCTAACCATCTTTAATGACTGATAAGGCATAACCATATATATCAGCTATCTCTTCTATCCTCTTGTCTCTTGGGGTACCAGAACCATGGCCTGCTCTGGTTTCAACTCTTAGTAAAACTGGATTGTCGCATCCTTGAAGTTCTTGTAGTCTTGCTGCAAATTTAAAAGAGTGAGAAGGAACCACACGATCATCTCTGCTTGCGGTTGTAATTAATGTTGGAGGGTAACAAACCCCTGCCTCTATATTATGGTAAGGTGAGTAAGAGAGTAGATTTAAAAATTCTTGCCTGTTTTCAGTTGATCCGTAGTCACTTTCCCACGCCCAGCCTATTGTAAATTTATTAAACCTCAACATATCCATAACTCCTACTTGAGGGATTGCTACCGCAAACAAGGAGGGATTTTGCAACATGGTCGATCCGACCAACAAACCTCCGTTTGACCTACCTAAGACAACTGTGGACTTAGTACTTCCTATGTTTTTTGAATGTAAAAACTTGGCTGCATAAGCAAAATCATCAAATACATTCTGTTTATTTAACAACATACCTGCTTCATGCCAAGAATCTCCATATTCAGAGCCACCTCTTAGATTTGCAACTGCCACAACACCTCCTTGATTCATCCATGCTAAATAGGTTTTACTAAATCTAGGTAGTATGGAAATATTAAACCCTCCGTAACCATAGAGCAGAATGGGTGTATCTGCTTTTATTTGGGTGTCTTTCTTATAGGTTATATGTAGTGGTATTTTTGTTCCGTCTTTTGAATCATAGAAACTTAAGTCAGTAATAAAATCTGAAGAGCTAAAGTTAGGAAGGGATTCTTTCCAGTACTCTTCGTAAACAAGAGTCTCCATATCCATTTTATAAATCTTGGTAGGTGTTATGTAATTGGTAAAGCTAAAGTAAGTATACCTATCACTCCTTTTTCCATTGAAACCAGACACTGAACCATTTGATGGCAAACTTAGATTAGAAATAAACTCACCTTTTAGATTAAAAAAATCTACCTTAGATAAGGTGTCTTTAAGATACTCAATCACAAACTTATTATTGATTAAGCTAAATCCTGAAATTGGGAAAGCGGTTTCTTTTATCACGTCTTCCCAAAGAAAAGACTCATCTTCATTAACTTTTAACTTAACAATTTTTCCATTAGGAGCATTCTTATTTGTAAAAAACCATAGATCATTTCCCTTATTACCTAAAAATATATAAGTTGCTTCCAGTTCCTCGACTATAGGAGTAAAAGAGTTATTCTTGCTAATTTGAATGAAGAGTCTATTGCTATCATCAGTACCTTCACTCACTGATAAAATCCTATACGTTCCTTCTTCACTTGTTTGAATACCCCAAGACCAGTTTGGCTTATCAGGTCGATCGTAAATCAGTAAGTCTTCTTTTTGTGAAGTACCTACTTTATGGAAATAGAGCTTAGGGCTTCTATTAATCTCTGACAGAGCTACCTTTTTAGGTTCTGAGTATTTTTGATAATAAAAGCCTGAACTATCTGCTTCCCAAGAGCCAGATGAAAACTTTGTCCAGTTAATTGTGTCTTCTAATACTTGATTTGAGTAGACATCTAATACCTTCCAGGTTTTCCAGTCGGACCCTCCATCAGAAATAGAATAGGCAATAAATTTTCCATCTGGACTGATACTTAAGTTAGATAAAGAGACCGTACCATCTTCGGAAAACTTATTAGGATCAATTATTACTTCTGATGTGCAGGTAGCACATTCCTGCTTCATTAATTTACTTTGTTGCCAACTGCCTTCGTTAAAAAAGTAAAAAATATTACTTCCTCGTATCTGAGGGATGCTTTTTGAGTTACTTACCCATATAGATTCAAGATTTTCTTTTATCTTTTTTCTATATTTATTCTTAGTTAAGTGCCTTTGACTTAAAGTATTTTGCTCTCCTACCCAAGACTCGACTTCTTCGCTAGTAAAATCTTCTAACCAGCGATAAGGATCTTGAACTTCTACACCATGTAATAAGTCTATTTGTGAAACCTTTCTAGTAACTGGATATTCTGTTAGTGATGCACAAGATCCTATCAATAAAAAACAAATCAGGCCTAAAAACATATATGTTTTATTCTTCATGCCTATATCCTATCAACTTAAAGTTTTATCAGGTAGATTGCTTAACTTTACTTTCTTCCAGTTATTCTTAGTATGGTGGATATGATGAATTCACGTATTAAAATTCTTTATTTAGTCTTATCACTGATTTTAAGTTCATTAAGTTTAGCGGAAGACAATATTGAGTCATTAAAGATCGGATTCGGATCCTGTATAGACGAAGCAAGACCTCAACCTATATGGAAAGCCGTAGAAAAGGAAAATCTCAATGACTTCTTCTTTATGGGAGATAATGTTTACGGAGATCTGGATTCTGGTGAACTTTCTAACATGGGTCCAGCTTATGATAAGCAAGAAGAAAATTTCCCGAGCTGGTTAAAAAACTTAAAGCCTCTAGCAATTTGGGATGACCATGATTACGGACTAAATGATGGCGGTAAAGAATACACTTTAAAAAAAGATTCTCAGAAGTTATTTTTAGATTTTTGGAAAATAGATAAGCAAGATGACCGTCATAAAAGAGAAGGTATTTATTTTTCTGAAACCAGGCAAATAAAAGATACAAAGATCCTTTTAATAGGTTTAGATACGAGATACTTCCGCTCCCCTCTTGAAGGAGAAAAAAGGAACTATCAGTCTACCTCTGATGTAAGTAAAACTATTTTAGGAGAACAGCAGTGGGAGTGGCTAGAAAGAACATTCCAGAACAGTGCAGATATTATTATTTTGGTTTCGTCGATACAAATTCTTGCAACCAATCATGGATTTGAGAAGTGGAGTAACTTTCCTCATGAAAAAGAGAGGTTGTTATCTTTAATTGAACAATTCAAAAAACCTGTGGTCCTTGTTTCTGGAGATAGACATAAAGCAGGAATATACAAACAAGGTAATCTTTATGAATTAACCAGTTCCTCCCTGAATAAACCCTTACCCAGGTGGTTAGTAGCGGTTTGGAATGAAACTGATCCCCTGCTTTTAGGTAAGATGCATTACGACATGAATTATGGATTGATCAGCATTAACTCTTCTGGAACCGTTTCTATTGACTTAAAAAATGAGAAAGGAAAAGTCTTGGAAGCCGTAAAGTTAGAAATTAAAGAAAATTGAAGTGCTTTTTAAGAACCGCTAACATGAAAGAGTAATAAGAAGATTTAATTTATGGCTAGAACAAAAAACAAAACTCCTCCATATTTAGGAGAGAACCTAAGTCAAATTAAAAAACTAGGGTTACAAAATAATATAAACGATCTAGAGATTGATGGTTTCACAATCATTCCTCCAAAAAAAGTAGCTTCAACACAATTTCTTAACAAAATGAGGAAAACCGTTCTGCGTATCTGTCAGGAAAGAACAGGAAAGAAGTTTGATATCAATAAAAATGGACAGATAGGCAAATATAAAGCTCAGCCTCAAACTGGCAGTCAATTTTTACTTTACTACTTACTCATGGCAGATCCTATATTTGAGAAATGGTTAATGAACCCAACTCTTAATGCCATGATGGATTACTTAATGAAAGGAACACAACAGTTGTCTAGCATGACTTCTTTTGTTAAATGGCAGGGAGAGGGATATGGTGAAACCTTAGGTTTGCATAGTGACACTAGACCAAGCACCCCTGAAGGATTAATTCCCAACTCTTGGTTTGATGTTTCTAACTCAACTTATTGTCTGACCGATTACACAAAGAAAGATGGTGCCATGGCAATGGTCCCAGGTAGCCATAGGTTATATAGACAACCAAAACCGGGAGAAGGAGTTGATAAAGCTGTGCCTGTTGAAGCAAAAGCAGGCTCTCTGATCATTTTCAATGGCGGTATATGGCATGGAGCTTTCCCTAAAAAAACGGAAGGATTACGCTTAAATGTTACAAGTTATTTCTGCCATAGAACATATTCAGGAGTATATAAATTGAATAGTTTTGAATCATTTGTTTTAAAAAACAGACTTAATTTCTCTTAACAAAGCCTGCACTGGATGAAGAGGGCGAAATCCATCAAAACGCTTTACCTGACTGCGGCAGGAAAAACCGGTAACCAATATTTTTTGCCTGTAAAATGGATCTTCAGGGATTTTTTTTCTCCAGCTTAAATTGTATATACCGAGTGACTCTTCATAATGCTCTGTTTCATGTCCATATGTTCCTGCCATTCCGCAGCACCCTGCATTTATAAGCATTAAATCTAAACCAAATAGATCGAAAACATCCTTCCAAAGTTCAAGTGAACCTTCAGCTGTTGTTTTTTCAGTACAATGCCCGAGCAAATGATATTCTTCAATATTTTGCTTTGATTTAACTGAATGCCTTCTGCAGTTTTTACTATTCATCATTAAAAATTCCTGTGGCAACTGCACTTTGAATGGTAAATCCTTTTGTCCAAGAATTCTAAGGTATTCATCACGATAGGTTAGCACAATACTGGGATCAAGCCCGACAATAGGAATCCCTGCTCCTCCAACATGTGTCAGCCATTTTGTATTTCTCTCTGCAACAGATCTGAATTTTGTTAAGAACCCTTTTACATGAAGTGGCTTACCGTTAGGATGGAACGGAGCAACATAAACTGAAAAATCCAATTTCTTTAGCAACTGATAAAACTCAACTACAACCTGAGATTCATAAAATGAAGTGAATGCATCTTGAAGAAGAATCACACTGCGTTTAGATTCTTCAGCTGAAAGTGTATACAGATCATCTAAATTAAATGCTGTTTGATCATAATTCAGAAGACGCTTCCTTACAGATTCCGGACTGTATTCCGGGAAATCCCTTAAACCAATTTGTTTTTTGAGTAATTCCCTGCACAAAGGTAAACTTAAAAATGAATTTATCAGCCATGGCATTTGTGAAAATAAACGGCCAAGGCTTTCAGTTGATCCCACAAGATAATCTTTTACCGGGCGAAAATAACGTGAATGATACAGTTCCAGAAATTTTGAACGAAATTCAGGTACGTCAACATTTACCGGACATTGTGTTACACATGCTTTACAGACTAAACATCCAGCCATGGACTCATAAACCTCGTGTGAAAAATCATATTCTCCCTGAATTTTGCGCAATGAAATAAAAAATTTACTGAGAAAGTTTTGTATTACACCTTTGCGCTTGATTTCAGGAAGAGTTTTTTGCTGCTTTAAAGAAAGCAGTCTTAACCACTCACGTATCAATGATGCTCTTCCTTTAGGAGAATGAATGCTTTCACGAGTAATTCTTGAAGAAGGACACATGACGCTGTCATGCGAGTAATCGAAACAAGCCGCATTCCCATTGCAGTGCATGGCAGACTGATATTCTTTAAGATAATCCTGATGTATCTGACGTTCTTTCTGTCCACGTAAAGGTCCTTCCAGAGTGACTACAGGATCTTTATGTGAGAAAGGTGTGACTATTTTTCCTGGATTTAGCCGATTATTTGGATCGAAAGCTTCTTTAATGTACTGCAAATCCTGATGCAATTCCTTACCAAAAAAATCAACTGTATATTCACTGCGGAAACCACGGCCGTGTTCGCTCCACATGACACCATCATATTTTTTCACCAGTCCAACAACTTGATCGGAAAGTTCTCTGACCCATACTTCCTCTTCAGGATTTTTTAAGTCCAGGGCCGGACGCACATGCAAACATCCAACGTCCACATGCCCAAACATTGCATATTCCAGATCATAGGAATCTAGAAGTTTTTTGAACTCACTGATATATCTCGCCAGATTTTTTACAGGAACTGCTGTATCTTCCACAAAAGGGATTGGTTTCCTTTCGCCTATTGTCTTTCCTAAAAGCCCTACCCCTTTTTTACGCAAATTCCACAGATCATTAATTTCCTTTGGATCAGTCGTTTTGTAATAACCTGTTGCTTTTCCAGACTCATTTTTGTTTTGTTCAATAATTTTACATAATGAAGCAATTCTCTGCTCCAGTTTGTTCTTGTTATTACCACTGAATTCAATTAGGTTGATCGTACGGGTAGGACGCTTTTTTGTTCCGGAATTGTCAGTTTCATCAGCAATGAATGACTTTATTTTATTATATATTTCGTCGGTTCTAGCCAGACTGAGAATTTTTTCGTCAATTGTCTCAATTGCTGTAGGATCAGACTCAACCAATATTTCTGCATCTCTAAGAGCATCATCAAAACTCTCGTATTTCACTACAAGGAGGTGCTTGTATTTTGGAAGCTGAGTCAAACGCAATTTTGCCTCACATACAACGGCCAATGTTCCTTCTGAGCCGCACAGCAAATAGTTTAGATTAAATCGATTTTCAGTGTTACCATATACTTTGGCAAGGTTATATCCGGTCATGAAGCGGTGCATCTTCGGGAATTTCCTGTCAATGAGGTCTGCTTTTCTGGAAACAATCTCATCCACAATCTTAAATACTTTTCCTGCAAGACCTGGTTTGTTCTTGTATTCACTTAACGCCGAATCATCAAGCGGAATAGATTTTAATAATTCACCGTTTGAGAGTACACATGACAGTTCAATTACATGATTGCTGGTGCGTCCGTATATTCTCGAACCTTTCCCACATGCGTCAGTATTAACCATACCTCCTAGTGTCGCCCTGTTACTAGGAGATAAATCAGGTGCAAAAAAAACATTATGTGGCTCTAGATATTTGTTCAACTGATCCAAAACCACTCCAGGTTCCACTCTTACCCAACCCTGCTTGAGATTAATTTCAAGAATTCGATTCATAAAACGTGAACAATCAAGCACAATTCCGTCTGACAGTGATTGTCCGTTTGTACCTGTACCTCCACCACGAGCTGTAATTTTGATGTTTTTGCGAAACTGTTTTTTGTCAGCAATAGACATCACTGTCTGTATGTCACTTATATTTTTTGGTGAAATAATTGCCTGTGGTAAAACCTGATATATGCTGTTGTCGGTTGAAGTTACAACACGTGAATCATATTTAATTTTTAGTTAAATTGATAAAGCGATTATATTTTTTCCTCCTGTATGAATGTTTAAAGAATAATATTTATCAAAACACCAAAAATAGGAGAATGTCAGTCATTATATTCCGGAGGTCTATTTTGCATCAAAGCCATTATTGATTCTTCGAGATCAGATGACAAAAGCATTGCTGAGTTCCATGTTGCCACATGATTTAATCCGGAAGCTACAGAATGATCACGTGAATAAAGAAGCATTTCCTTTACACCGCGCATTGCTAAGGGTGATTTACTTGCTATTTGCTCCGCAATTTTTCTGACTTCAGTCATCATGGTTTTCTTATCCTCATAACAGTTGTTGACCAAGCCCAGCGATTGAGCTTCATTTCCGGAAAACTTCCTGCCTGTAAAGGCCAACTCCCTGACAATTCCCTGAGGAATCAGATGAGGCAAGCGTTGTAATGTACCAACATCTGCAGTGATGCCAAGATCAATTTCTTTAATTTGAAATACAGATTTTTTAGTAGAATATCTGATGTCACATGCACTAATCAAATCAACTCCTGCTCCAATACACCCTCCATGAATTGCAGCAATTACAGGTTTTCTGCAGCTTTCTATTTGTGAGAATGCTGCTTGAAGCTTTAAGATTTTACTTCTTAAAAATTCACGCTTTCGTCCATCACAGTCATAATTGTCGATTTCCTGTGACAGGTGCTGTAAATATTTTAAATCGATTCCGGAAGTAAAATTGCTACCAACCCCGCTGATGATGCAAACACGTACACTTTTGCTTTCATCTAGTTCACTGAAACAATTTCCAATGGCAAACCATAATTCTTCGTCTATTGCGTTAGCATAGTCCGGACGGTTAATTTCAATTTCGGCGATATTAGAATCAGTTTTGATCAGCAAAGAATCAGGC
>LULG01000459.1_pt1 | contig 12259 bp, 9 predicted proteins | sample 728211 | NCBI WGS metagenome assembly LULG01 (sample SAMN03860295, study PRJNA289734) | marine metagenome | biome: seawater column; feature: ocean; material: water; isolation source: Red Sea water column Station 169 - depth 200m | place: Saudi Arabia: Red Sea | collected 2011-10-15 | depth 200 m | reverse complement strand
ATGGGGAATAGTGTCTGCTTCCAATCATATAAAGGATCATTTTTCGTGAGAAAATCACGACATTGCTGAATCCATCGGGTGGTGCGATTTACCGCAGTTTCAACTGTTTTTTGATCAGCCTTTCCCGGTGGACATTCATCAAATGCCATAATAATGTCCGAACCCAAATGCCGTTGAATATCCATTGAAAATTCCGGTGTAAAAAAGTGACGGCTTCCATCCAAATGAGATTGGAATTCTACCCCTTCATCTGAAATTTTATTAAGATTTGCCAGAGAGAATACTTGGAATCCACCACTATCCGTTAAAATTGAATTTTCCCAATTCATGAATGAATGGAGGCTGCCTGCCTTATGGATGAGTTCATGACCTGGGCGAATATATAAATGGTATGTATTTCCCAAAATGATCTGAGTATCCAAATGGGATAAGACTTCTGGATCAATTGTTTTTACAGCGCCTTGTGTACCAATAGGCATGAATACAGGTGTTTGAATTTCACTGTGGTTCGTCTTTATGATCCCTAGGCGAGCCGAGGTAATCTGATCAAAGTGTAAAATAGAAAATTGCATTAAAACAAGTGGTGAAACGCTTCACCCACATTGGATATGCCAATTATTTTAATTCCTTTCAGTGAAGACTTTAACCTTTTCACATTGGCAGCAGGTGCGATAACTGTTTTAAATCCCAAGGATTTTGCTTCCGTAATTCTTGCTTCTAACCGACTCGCAGACCGGACTTCACCACCCAAACCCACTTCACCGATCAATACGACAGAACCATCAATTAATTTATCCCGCGCACCTGAAGCCACTGCTGAAATCACTGCCAAATCTGCAGCAGGGTCATCGATTTTGAGTCCTCCCACTAAATTGACAAATACATCCTTAGTTCCCATATGCGTTCCAAGGCGTTTTTCAAGAACGGCCAAAAGCATGGACAGTCTTTTAAAGTCAAAACCGTTCACATTTCGTTGAGGTGTCCCAAAATTTGCATTGGAAACCAAAGCCTGTACTTCCACCAAAATGGGGCGACTGCCTTCTAAAGATGGAAATATAGTTGAGCCCGTAATATCATCCCTTCTTTCCGCTAAAAATAGTTCTGACGGATTATCTACCTCTACCAATCCATGGCTATCCATTTGAAAAATGCCCACTTCATTTGTGGTGCCAAATCTGTTTTTTGCTGATCGTAAAATTCGATGATCATGTCTATCATCCCCTTCTAAATAGAGGACGGTATCCACCATGTGCTCCAACATTTTTGGTCCTGCGATGACCCCTTCTTTGGTTACGTGACCAATAATAATAACAGCAATTCCTTTTTGCTTAGCCAATTGCAAGAGCTGTTGTCCACATTCTCTAATTTGAGAGACTGAACCAGGAAGTGAATCCAGTTCATCGCTGAAAACAGTTTGAATAGAGTCCACCACTAAGAGTTGTGGTCGAATTAGGGAGACTTGATCTAATATTCCACCAATTCTATTTTCAGATGATAGATGGAGTGATTTGGAATTGACACCGAGCCGTTTTGCCCGTAGCCCGACCTGATCTTCACTTTCTTCTGCAGATACATACAGAACGGATTTTTCAAATGCAGGTAATATTTGAAGTGCCAGTGTGGATTTACCAATCCCCGGATTGCCGCCCAATAACACAAGTGAACCGGAAAGTAAACCGCCACCCAAGACCCGATCCATCTCTGAAATACCAACAGGAATCCGTTCTACTGGTTCTCCATGAAGAACCTCTTCTAAAGTTTTGGATTCACGGGCAAGACCGTTGGCGCCCTTCTTACGATTTTTGGAAACTTTATATTCGCTAAGGGTTCCCCATTCATTGCATGAGGGGCATTGTCCATGCCATTTGGGATGGTCATTGCCACAGGCAGAACATAGGTATACAGTTTTAGATTTTAATTGGGCCATTTGATATAAAGAAATTCAGTCAGACTGAGGGGAGAATCAAGTCGAAAGGCAGATTACCAATCATACCCAATAGAGAGATACCATTGTGGTTTTGAGAGCCCACTGTCAGTCCAGTCGTAGGCAGCTTCAATTCGCCACATCATGAAAATAGGTAATTTAATACCATATCCAATGGAGCGAACCCATGGTGAAAATTTATCCGGGAGATCATTCCCATATTTTGCTTGAAGAAAAGCAAAATCCGAGAATTCACGCTGGTCATCCCAAGCCGCACCCACATCCATAAAAACATGGCCGCGAATATTACCTAAGACCATCTTGAAAGGGAATCCCAATGCCAAATACTGAATTAAAGGAAAACGAAATTCAAAATTGGCCAACATGACATTGGTACCAAACCGTTCTGAGAAGCGGGCACCCCTAAGCGGATAAGCAAATTCAGAAAAATAGATATCTTGAAGCAGTGATTGATTCTCGCTATCCAAAATTACATTCCGCCACCGAGCTTCATTTGTATCAGAGTCCTTGGCTCCGTCAGTAACGCCTGTACCCAACAGCCAGTTTTGCATCCCGCCCAGAAAATACTTTTGAGGATTCTTCCCGGTGCTTGTACCAAAATACACGCGGCCTGCAAAGGAATAATCTCTGTTGATCATATGGTATTTTCTCAAATCCACTTTCAACTTTTGAAAGGATATACCCTTATCCCCCATCGCAGGGCTCAGCTCTAAGGTAGTGTTTTGTCGAAATCCATCAATGGGACCCGTGTATCCATTTACTGAATTATCATAGATATAGCTCAAAGTTGGATTGGCTGCAATAAATCCATCATCATTCATTATGGTATTTTCTCTTAAGATAGGATCTATTTGAAATAGTTTGTAATCCAAATTATGAAAGACAACACCTGCATCGACCCGATGAAAACGATTGATGGGTCTAGACGCAACGGCCGCCACACCAAAATGGCGCATCCGCGCTGTCATTTCAGTTAATACACCAATTTCATTCGTTCCATATCCCGCAAAGAAAAAATCTGCCTGATGAAAAAGGGTAAAATAATAATTCATCCGCTGTTTCAAATAACCATAATTCAAAAAGTAATCACTATTGGTTAACGATATTTGGGATTCCATAGCCAATGAAATTTGATGGTCGCCCATTAAATCACTGAAGTAGAATACGAGCAATCCTTGGTGACCAAATACATTATTATATCCCAACGTACCCTGGGCCACATCCAAACTGAATTTGGTTTTATAGGCTTGAGGGATATAATCCCCATCATCAGTAATCCGGGATGAGTCAATTTTTACTGTAACCGGTTCTTGCTCCCGATCTTGATCATTATAGTGTTCAAATTCCCACGCAAAAATATAATTGGAGTAATCGGATACGTTGGCAGAGGCACCTTGACGTTTATGCTTTCGCAAATCCACCAATTCTTCTTTATCGTTTTCAGACCGATTTAAGATATAATTAGTAGGGGCAACTTCCGTCGCTTTCAAATCCAATGGATTGCTGACACGATATACATCCCATCCCAATCCGGAATAACCTGCAAAGACCATAGATCCATCATCCTTAGTCAGGCTCAATTGGAATAAACCGGTTAAAAGATTAGTAATAACAGTACTTTCACCTGAATCTAAATCATGGCGAAATAAGTTCCAGGTACCGTTATAATCTCCTGTGTAGAAAATCACATTTTCAGTATTCGAAAATATGGGGTAATTCTCATTGTAATCTGTATAAGTGATTTGTTCAATTTCAGACGAAGCCACATCGATGGTGTACACATCCCGCTGATCATAGGAATGATCGATCATATCTATTGCTGTGGTATTTTGACCATTTTTCTGGTTGCCACGATCTGAAATAAATGCAATCTTTTTTCCATCGGGACTCCATGATGGTTCTGTATCCGAATAAATATCATCTGTAATGTTGGTCAATTCTTTAGATGGAATATTATATATATATATGTCGCTTGCACCGCCTTCATTTCCTACAAATGCCAAATTTTTCCCATCGGGACTCCAAGAGGCAGTAAAAACGCCATCCAGTTTGAAAGGTATTTTTTCCTGCTTTTCAGTATCCACGTGAATCAAATACAGCGCATCGGTTGCACCTGCTTTTGCGGCAATAACAATTTTTTTACTGTCCGGGGACCAACTAATACCGGGCTGAAGGAATTTTAATTCTTCAAAATCGATGGACCGGCTACCCTTTACCAATCGCTTGATCTTCTTCCCCGTCACTGCATCTAGAATATAAATATCCATATATCCGGACCGATCGGATAACACGGCAATCTTACTTCCGTCAGGTGAAACGGTAGGAGATACATTATAAAAATTATTCTCTTTTTTGTGATCAGTTAACCGTACTCCAATATCCTTGACTTCATCCCGACCCGCCACATCAGGGAAATATTCTTGTTTAATATATTTATGCCACTGTTCTGTTAGTTCTTCAAAGTCCATTCCCAGTGCATCTTCAAATCCCTTTTCAGCATTACCGAATCGCTTCATGGATTGAAACACTTCACCAATTTTTTCTCGGCCATATTTCGATGCAATAAACCGCCAGACCGATTGGCCACCTTTATATGCCAGGAAAAATTCCAGTTCGCGGATCGAAGGGATTCGTTCATTGATGGCTAAATCTCGAATGATCATATCCGCTTCTGTATCCCAATTCATAGATAAATATTCGGCTAACCCTTCATTGACCCACAGTGGCAGCACCAATTGAATACGATTGGATACTACATTTTGCATTCGACCACCATAAATCAAATCATTAATCATTGCATGAACCAATTCATGGTGAAGCACATGACGGAAAGCCTCGTAATCTCCTTCAAAAGGCATAACGACTCGGTTTTTAAATAATTCTGTTACACCTCCAATACCTTCTTGCATATAGACACCGACAACATTATTCTGCTGAAATTCATTATGAGAATGAAATACAATAATCGAAACACGTTTTTTTAATGTCCATGCTTTAATGGACGCTTCCATGGTAAAGTTGGCCAGTTCAATTTCATCACCGTAATAATAAACATCAAAATGAGGAGATGAGATAAATTCCCAGTCGAATTCCCGATATTGGACTTTATTTTGACCAAAAGACTGGGCGGACAGCATGGATACTGTGCAAAGAATGGCGATGAGAATAAAACGTTTCATGTATTTATAAAGTCGAATTTAAATAGATAGTTCCTGAATTTCGACGATTAACCTGAAAAATGGTTAAAAATATTATTCTAAAATTTTATCGTTTCAAGATTGACTGACCCCTCGTGAAACCATTAGTTTGTCTGCTATGGATTTACCCGTCTATTTTATTTCCGACATCCATTTGATGTTAGAAAGATCAGAATCTGAGGTTCAGCGCCAAGATATCCTATTCCGTTTTCTTCGTCACGTCAAAGAAACGGGAGGTACATTAATCATAAACGGCGACCTCTTCGATTTCTACTTCGAATACAAGGATGTAATTCCAAAAGTCTTTATGCCTTTTTATCATGAAATCCTAAAACTTCGTGAAGCGGGCATAAAAGTGCATTATGTATTGGGGAACCATGATTATTGGGTACAGGATTTCATCACGGATACATTGTTTGACCACACTTATTTCACCGATACGGAATTTATGATCAATGGTAAACGCTTTTTTGTCACTCATGGGGACGGGTATTTATCTTGGGATCGAGGTTATCGGATCCTGCGGGGGTTTATTCGATCTCGCTTATTCACCTGGTCTTATCGTTGGATTCATCCCCGGATTGGGTATGCATTTGCCCGTTGGGTGTCTAAAAAAGGCGAACACTATGAACATTCAGATGCTTATAATAATAAAATTGCGGATGAAATGTCTATTCATGCCAATCATAAATTTGAAGCAGGATTCCAATATTTTGTAACAGGCCATTATCACCAAGCAAAGGAATTACCGCTTAATGGTGGTAAATTACTCATTCTCGGTGACTGGCTCAGCTTTTTTTCCTACGCAAAATTTGACGGCCAAGATTTAAAATTACATTTTTGGAAAGATCATGAAACGGCATAACCTCATCCCAATTCTCTTGGTATCCATCCTGTGGATTGATGGGTGTTCTATGATTAAAAAGTTCTGGCCAGGGAAAAAAGGTGGCAGTGATGATATTTCTTATGAATTGATTGAGAATCTCAGTACTGCTTTTAGCGAAGGCAAACTGCAAGCTCTAGAAGAAATGATCGCTATTTATAATGACGCCAATCAACCATTTGATGTTCGAATGGCTGCGGGTAAAGCATTGGCCGAAACCCAACATCCCACCGCATTAAATGCATTATCTGAAACAGTAGGAGATGCAGCTGCACTGGATGTTTCATTTATGATTGCATCCATCGAATTGTTGGCTGAATTCCGGGATGACCCCAGAGCGGCCGATGCCATGGTGAATGCCATGAACAAGGTGGAAGAAAAAACCAATACACTTCAAATGGCTTTGGTCCAAAACCTAAATAAAGTCCGAACCAAGGATCAAGTGTTGGCCCTTTTGGATTTATACGAAGTGAGCCGCAATAATTTTAATCGGACGGAAAAATTACTGACAGAGACCCTAGGTGCTTTAGGAACTGACGAAGTGGTGCCCATTCTCACCCAAATCTCCCGTGATCCCAATGTAAATTTGGGAATTCGAAATCGTGCTGTTGAAATCCTTGGGAAAAAAGATCCGAGCCAAGTGGCCGGTGCATTTGCGGAATTATTGAATGACCCTGAAACCAATTTAGAGGTAAAAGACTTTGCCCTTGAAACCATGCGAGGGGTTAAGGAAGAAAATTTGATATTGGCATTGCTCCAAACCTATCGTAGTGGTAAAGATGAATATTATCAAATGCTCAATACCTTATTGGAGGCTTTGGGTGAATTTGATGATCCTGAAATTCGTCGTGCCGTATTGGAAGTGGCCATGAATGACGACTATCCATTAGAAATTCGTACAAAGGCAATCGGCAAGTTGGCAGATGTGAGTGATGAAACAGTCATCCCTTCTATATTGCCTATTTTATCAGACTACGAACAATATAAACTTCATGAGGCCGTCATCCAGACTGTGAGAGATCTGGGACAATATGATCAATATGCTCAGGAAATCAAACGACGAACCTTTGAAGCCCACCAAAAAGCAGCCGCAATCGATGATTAAACGAATCATATTACTCAGTTTTTCATCGGTACTTTTTGGCCAAGAGGTGGACTCAGTTGCCGTTGATACAACCGCCGCTGCACCAAAGATTGAATCCGTTTTACAAGATACCACTCAAACACCATTGCCGGATATTCGTCCATTAAAAGAAAAGGCCGATAAACTTGAGCCCGGGGACCCTTTCTTTCAATTGCAATCCAGCATTGATCAGTTGAATCAACAAATGGATTCATTAAAACAGGTGATTGCCATTTATGAAGAAGGAAAAGGCACCATCCCAACCATCGATGAAGAATTATTAAATTTAATTAAGGTGCCTCAACTTCGGCATCGAATTGAATTGCAAAATGGAACCATCGTGAATGGTGAAATTATTGAAGAAGATGATTTGGGGATTATTGTTCAAACATCCATTGGGCAACTTATGATCGAGCGTGATCGTGTGATAAATATCACTGAAGACTTGCCCCCCATCGCTAAAGTTGAATTGGTGTCAGAGCCATTCGTGAATGCATTCCCTGACCGAGAAGAAATTTCAGGCACCATCAAAAATATTGGTTCCAAGCGTGCAGACTTCGTAAGAGTAATCGCCAACTTGTGGTCTCCAACTACAGAATTAATTCGACAAGATTCTATTTTTGTTAATGGTCAAAATCAGAAATATTATACAGGAATTCGTTCGGATACGGCAATGGAGCCGGGTACAATCAGTGAATTTCGAATGGTGATCCCTTTAGAAGATGGGGATAATGTATCCTACCGCACGTATGAGGTGAGGTGGGAATCATATAAATAAATTAAAAGAGGCGCGTCTGATAGACGTCATGGAGTCGCAATAAACCGGCGCAGGATTTCCCATCACCATTCACTACGGGTAATACAGAAATTTGGGATTCCCGATCTTCCATTAAAGTTACCGCATCGTTGAGTGGCGCATCTAGATTGACTGATACAGGCTTTTCTGTCATCACCTCACTAACCTTTAGCTGATCAATATCGCCATTTTCAGCTAAACACCGTCGCAAATCACCTTCAGTCACAATACCTAAAAGTGTGCTGTCTCCATCCATAACTAAGGCTGCACCTTGAGGCTTTTCTGTCATTTCAATGACCACTTTTCTCAAGTTATCATCCAAATGAACAGTGGCCACATCTTTGATAGGCTGCATTATTTTTTCAACAGTTAGGCGCAATCGACGACCCAAATCCCCAGCAGGATGTAGCTTGGCAAAATCATCATGGTCAAATCCACGGTGACTCATCAGTACTGCTGCAAGTGCATCTCCGATGGCCAAAGTCAGAGTGGTACTAGAGGTGGGTACAATGCCCAAAGGATCTGCTTCTTTAGAAACGGATGCATCCAAGACCACATCCATTTGATCTGCAAGTGGTGATTTTAAGTTTCCTAAGATCCCAATCAATTGAGAATTGAATTCTTTTAATATGGGAATCAATCGAATCAATTCTTCTGTAGCACCACTTTTGGATATAACAATAGTGGGATCCCCCGGAGCATAAATGCCTAAATCGCCATGCACCGCTTCTGCCGCATGAAGAAAAACTGCCTTATTCCCGATACTGCATAAGGTTGCCGCAATTTTTTGAGCAATCAATCCCGATTTACCCATACCACAAATCACCACTTTACCGGGATGATTAGCGATAATTTCACAAACTCGAGCCATAGGCTCTGGAATGCGGTCTGCTGCATCAATCAGCTCTTGTCCTTCTTTTCGAAGAATCTTGGCTGCGATTGTTTTGAGTTCTGAGTCCGTCATTAGAACGAGAAAGTTACTGCTTTCCTGCTATTTTTACCATGATGGCATTTTGAGCGTGCATCCGGTTCTCTGCTTCATCAAATACAATAGAATTGGGTGATTCCATAACTGCATCCGTCACTTCTCTACCTCGCTCAGCCGGCAGACAATGCATGAAAAGTGTTTCCTTGCCAGTGGCATTCATCATGGCTGTGTTTACCTGAAAATCTGTGAATATTTTTTCACGCGCTTCCGCTTCTTCTTTTTGTCCCATAGAAGCCCATACATCTGTATAAATGACGTCGGCACCAGCTACGCCCACTATGGGGTCATTTGTAACTTCAACGCTAGAAATACCCGCATCTTCTACCAATCGGACCGCAGTTTCATCGGGCTCAAATCCCTCCGGACATACACAGATAAAATGGAATGGAATCCTTGCGGCCAAATGAAGCCAAGAATGGACGATATTATTTCCGTCGCCCACATAAACAATTTTCATATCATTTAAATTACCACGGTGTTCATATACAGTCAATATATCCGCCATGATCTGGCAAGGATGGTTATAATCAGTCAACCCATTGACCACAGGGATGGATGCATATTCAGCCAATTCTACAATATGCTGATGGTCAAAAAGTCGGGCCATAATCATATCGTTATACCCACTGAATACCCGGGCAATATCTTTGATAGCTTCTCGCTTGCCAATCCCAATATCATTGGGACCTAAGAATAGTGCATGGCCGCCCAATCGAAAGAATCCTGTCTCAAATGATACTCTAGTGCGCGCTGATGGTTTGGCAAAAATCATGGCCAGAGAATGATCCTTAAATGGTTTATAATCTTCTCTATTTTTCAATTTAGCTTTAATCTCTTTTGCCAGTTCAAGAGTCTCCCAAATTTCATCCGTCGTAAAATCGGTAATATGCAAAAAGTCTCTTTTCATCTTCTCCTATCCTTATAAGATGTATTTACTGAGATCTTGATCCTCAGCAATATCTTTCAATTTATTATCGACCATTTTTTTGGTAATGGTGATGGTCTTTTTTCGTCCCGAGGATTCATCAAACATATAATCATCTAAAAGGGTGGTCATGACAGTGTGCAAACGGCGGGCACCAATATTTTCCATTTTTGAATTTACATCTGCAGCAATTTTAGCAATCGCTCGGATGGCATTTGTGTCAAATTTTAAAGTCACATTTTCTGCACCCAAAAGCGCCATGTATTGCTTAATCAATGATGATTCAGGATGTTTTAATATTTTAACAAAATCATTGACGGTGAGTTTGTCCATTTCGACTCGAATGGGAAAACGCCCCTGAAGTTCGGGAATCATATCCGAAGGAGAGGAAACATGAAAAGCCCCAGCTGCAATAAAGAGAATATGATCTGTTTTGACCATCCCATACTTAGTGGGTACGCGGCTCCCTTCAACAATCGGCAATAAATCCCGTTGTACACCTTCTCGACTCACATCCGGCCCGGAGCCGCTATTACCTTCATCTACGATTTTATCAATCTCATCTAAAAATACAATGCCATTGTTTTCCACTCTATATTTGGTTATACGGACCAATTCATCTTGATCCATGAGACTATCTGCTTCCATATCGATAAGAATATTTCTTGCTTCAGAAATAGGCATCTTCCGCCTTTTCTTTTGCCCCGGCATCACATTAGAAAGCATCTCCTTAATGTTCATGCCCAAATCATCACCACCCAAGGGACCAACCACCTGCATCGTAGGGCCGGTTTCTTCGGTAACATTAATTTCAATATCCCGATCTTCAAAATCACCATTCTGAAGTTTTTTACGCAACCGCTCCCGTGTCTTCTCATGGCGGGCTTCTTCTGCTTCTGTCTTTTTATGTGATCCATCACTGGGGAATAGTGAATCCAATATCCGTTCTTCAGCCAAAGTTTCAGCCAATGCTTGGACTTCAGTTTGTTTTTCTCGTTTCACTATGGACATAGCCACATCTGTGAGATCTCTCACTATGGATTCCACATCTCGTCCCACATAGCCAACTTCTGTAAATTTACTCGCTTCTACCTTCACAAAGGGGGCCTTTGCCAGTTTGGCCAATCGTCGCGATATTTCTGTTTTACCCACACCAGTTGGACCAATCAAAATGATATTGTTAGGGACAATTTCATTCCGCATATCACCAGAAACCTGTTGGCGCCGCCAGCGGTTTCTTAAAGCAATTGCCACAGCACGTTTGGCACCATCTTGCGCCACGATGTATCGATCTAATTCAGATACAATTTCTTTCGGTGTCCAGCTACTCATTTGGCCTCGAGGACCGTGATGGCATCATTGGTATAAATACAAAGATCCGCGGCGATTTGGAGTGATTTTTCTACCACTTTTTTTGCGGAAAATGTGGTACTCCTGAGGTAAGCTGTTGCTGCCGCTTGGGCAAAACCGCCGCCTGAACCGATGGCCACAATAGGTCCGTCGGGTTGGATGACATTCCCATCACCTGAGATGATGAAAGCATTCCGTTTATCCATGAGGGCCAAAAGGGCCTCAAGGTTGCGGAGGTATTTATCCATCCGCCATTCTTTCGCCAATTCAACAACAGCTCTAGTTAAGTCGCCTTCATATTCGTCTAGTTTGGTTTCGAACTTTTCAAAAAGCGTTAATGCATCTGCGGCAGCACCGGCGAACCCACCAAGAATAATGCCTTTTTCCGTTTCAAATTTTCTCACCTTCACTGCCTTTTGTTTGAAAGCCATATCACCAAATGTCACTTGGCCGTCACCACCTAAAGCCACCATCCCTTTTTTCCGAACACCAAGGATGGTCGTGGAGCGAATTTTGATATCCATCTATTTATCCATCAACAATTTGAACAGTCGCGAATCGGATGGCAGTACCAAGGTAGTTTTATCATCAATTACTTTTTTGTATGCATCCAGTGTTCTGACAAATTCATAGAATTTTGGATCAGCAGAATAAGCATCCGCATAGACTTCCACCGCTTTTGCATCACCTTCACCGCGAACCCGTTCTGCTTCTTTATATGCATCAGCAAGAATGATGGTTTTATCTTTATCTGTCGCCGCCCGAATTTTTTGGGCTTCTTCTTCCCCTTCAGATCGGAATTTATTTGCCTGGCGTTTCCGTTCTGCGTCCATCCGGGCATAAATGGATTCTTCATTTTCTGTAGGTAAATCCACACGTCGAATCCGTACATCCACTACTGAAATACCATAGTCCATGGTAGCCTCATTACTGGCCTGAGTCACCACTTCCATAATGGCTTCACGATTATCTGTAATGATATCAACCATATCATGGGTTCCCAATTCACGGCGCAATTCAGAATAGACAATATCATCCATCCGGCTTAATGC
>LULG01000223.1_pt1 | contig 12392 bp, 8 predicted proteins | sample 728211 | NCBI WGS metagenome assembly LULG01 (sample SAMN03860295, study PRJNA289734) | marine metagenome | biome: seawater column; feature: ocean; material: water; isolation source: Red Sea water column Station 169 - depth 200m | place: Saudi Arabia: Red Sea | collected 2011-10-15 | depth 200 m | reverse complement strand
GGCGGGCGACGCGCAGGCGGTGACCGACCACCTGCGCAGCGAGGGGTTCCTGCGTCCCGGCACCAAGATCGATCCCGAGGTGATGGCCGGGTACATCGCGCCGTTCGTCGAGCCGGCGGGCGCCCCGACGTTCACGTTCTCGAGGGCCTGGCTGCGTGAGCAAGCAGGCCGGGTCGGCCTCGGCGGCGAGGGCATGTCGACGTCGATGAAGATCAACCTGCCGCCGGAGTACCTGCTCATCCACCGCGTCTGGCTGGGTGGCGTCGGCGTGCTGTGCCAGCTCAACGCGACGGCACCGTTCCGCTCGATCCTGGAGGAGTCGATCCCCGGGTTCGAGCCACCGGACTGAGGCTCAGCGGAGCACGAGGCCGGCGGCCAGCACCAGCATGACGCAGCCGATCGCGCCGTCGAGCAGGCGCCACGCGCGCGGCTCGCGCAGCCAGCGGCCCAGGTGACGCGCACCGAACCCGAGCGCCGCGAACCAGACGACGCTGCCCGTCATGGCGCCGACAGCGAACCACCCACGGGCGTCACCGTGCGAGGCGGCGACCGACCCCAGCAGCACGACCGTGTCGAGGTACACGTGCGGGTTCAGCCATGTCAGGGCGAGCGCGGTCAGCCCGACCCGCGCCGCCGACGGCCTCACCCGCACCGCCAGCCCGCCGCCTGACTCGACGCGGGCGTCGCCGTCGACCTCGAGCGACTCCCCCGACCCCGTGACCGCCCGGCGCAGCGCCAGGACCGCGTAGCCGGCGAGGAACGCCGTGCCACCCCAGCGGGCCGCGTCGACGAACCAGGGCACCGACTCGACGAGTCGCCCCAGGCCGACGACCCCGACGGCGACGAGCACGACGTCGGAGAGAGCGCACACCGCCACCACCAGGCCGACGTGCTCGCGACGCAGCCCTTGCCGCAGGACGAAGGCGTTCTGCGCGCCGATCGCGACGATGAGGGCGAGGCCGGCACCGAGGCCGGAGAGGAGGCTGGTCACGCAGCCACGCTAGGGCGCAAGCATCTTCAGGACCAGCGAAGAATTCTTCAGGTGCATTAGCATGGCTTCATGTGGTCCGACCCCGTCGCCGTGCGCACCGTGGCCGCGGTGGTCGAGGCCGGCACCTTCGACGGCGCCGCCCGCGCCCTGCACGTGACGCCGTCCGCGGTGAGCCAGCGTGTGAAGGCCATCGAGGAGTCGGTCGGCCAGCGCCTGCTGGTGCGCACGACTCCCGTGCGGCCGACGGCCGCCGGGGAGGTCACGGCCCGCGCCGAGCCGGTGCCCGGGGGCCGGGCAGTCCCGCTCGGCGCGCTGACCTACCGGGCGATGGCGTCGCGCACCTGGATGGACCGCTGGGCCCCCGACGGGGTCGGCGAGGCCGAGCTGCGGACCGCACCGCGCGTCGACTACGACCCGACCGACTCGCTCCAGGCCGACTGGCTCGCCGCGCACGACGTCGACGCGTCCCTGACCCCACGCCACCTCGTGCCGTCGCCGCACGACTTCGCGCGGGCCGTCTCCCTCGGTCTCGGCTGGGGCCTGCTGCCCGCCGAGCACGCCGCCACGTACGGGCCCGACCTCGTCGACCTCGCAGGTCCGACGATCCGCTCCCCGCTGTCGTGGCAGCGCTGGCGGACGCCGTCGAGCCTGCTCGACCGGCTGACCGACGTCGTGGTGGCGACGGCCGCCGAGCGCCTCAGCCCTGCTGGGCGATGACCTCGAGCACCGCCTCGCCGTAGCGCTCGCGCTTCGTCTGGCCGATCCCCGGGATGCCGACGAGCCCGTGGGCGTCGGCGGGGCGCAGCTCGGCCAGGGCGAGCAGGGTGGCGTCGGTGAACACGACGTAGGCCGGCACCTTCGCGTCCGCGGCGGTGGTGCTGCGCCACTCCCGCAGACGCTCGAACACCGCGCGGGCGTCGGCGTCGAGCGACTCGAGCTCGACGTTGCTGCGCTTCTTGGGGCGCGGCCCGGCCGAGCCGCCGCGCGCCGGGTGGTCCGGCGGCAGCAGCGGGTCGAGGAACCGGGTCGGCTTGCGCCCCTGCCGCCCGCCGGGCTTGCGTGCCCGCGCCCAGGAGATGGTCAGGTGGCGCCGCGCCCGGGTGACGCCGACGTAGAACAGCCGACGCTCCTCGGCCACGGCCTGCGGGGTGTCGGCGTGGGTGATGGGCATCATCCCCTCGTGCGCCCCGACGCAGAACACGGCGTCCCACTCCAGGCCCTTGGCCGCGTGCAGGGTCGCGAGGGTCACGCCCTCCGCGGTGGGCGCGTGGGCCGACTGCGCGCGACGGTCGAGGTCGGCGAGCAGCTCGGTGAGACCGGCCTCCGGCTGGGACTCGGCGAGGTCGTCGGCCATCGTCACGAGAGCGTGCAGCGACTCCCAGCGGTCGCGCGTGGCGCCCGGACCTGACGGCGCGGTCTCGGTGTGTCCCATGCTCGCCAGGACCGCGCGGACCTCGTGCCCGAGCCGACCGTGGTCGGGGGCGTCGACGTCGACCGTCGCGTCGGCCCCGTCCTCGCCGGCGCGCGCCGCACCGCGCAGGAGGGTGACGGCCTGACGCACCTCGGCGCGCTGGAAGTAGCCCTCGACCCCGCGCAGGGTGACGGGGACGTCGCGCTCGCCCAGCGCCTCCTCGAAGGCCTCCGACTGCGCGTTGATCCGGAACAGGACGGCCATCTCGCGGTAGGGCACCCCCGAGCGGTGCAGCCGGACGACCTCGTCGGCCACCGCGGACGCCTCGCTCGGCTCGTCGCTGTACCCCAGGTAGCGCACGGGCTCGGCGGGAGCGGCCTGCGCCTGCAGCGGTCGGCCGTGGGCCTCGCCCCGGACGCCGTCGAACACGGCGTTGGCGACGGCCACGACCTGCGGGGTGGAGCGGTAGTTGCGCACCAGCGAGACCCGCTCGGCGTCGGGGTAGCGCTGGGCGAAGTCGGCGAGGATCTGCGGCGACGCCCCGGCGAAGGTGTAGATGGTCTGGCGCGGGTCGCCGACGACGCAGACGTCGTCGCGTCCGCCGAGCCAGAGGTCGAGCAGCGTCGACTGGAGCGGGTTGACGTCCTGGTACTCGTCGACGACGAACCACCGGTACTGGCGTCGGACCTGCGCGGCGATGCGCTCGTCGTCGGCGAGGATCGCGGCGGTGATGAGCAGGATGTCCTCGAAGTCGATGCGCCCGCGCTCGCGCTTGACGTCCTCGTAGGCGGCCATGACCGCGGCGACCCGGCCCGGGTCGAGGTCGGCGACCTCGCGTCCGCGGCGGCGCGCCACATCGGGGTAGTCGGCGCCACGGACGTTGCTGACCTTGGCCCACTCGACCTCGGCGGCGAGGTCGCGGATGACGGCGTTGTCGGGTCGGCGGATGCCCTCACGGCTCGCGGCCTCCGCGACGAGGCCGAACTTGGAGCCCACGACCTCCGGCAGCTCGGTGCCGTAGACCTGCGGCCAGAAGTACCGCGCCTGGCGCAGCGCGGCGGAGTGGAACGTGCGGGCCTGCACGTGCGGCGCGCCGAGCTGGGCGAGCCGTCCGCGCATCTCGCCCGCGGCACGCGTCGTGAAGGTGAGCGCGAGCACCTCGGTGGGCACGTACAGGCCGGTCGCGACGCCGTAGGCGATGCGGTGGGTGATGGCGCGGGTCTTGCCCGTCCCGGCGCCCGCGACGATGCAGACCGGGCCGCGCAGGGCCTCGGCGGCGGCCCGCTGCTCGGGGTCGAGGTTCTCGAGGAGGTCCTCGGGGCTGGGCACGCGGGCACTTCTCCTCGGTCGGGGACGGGTCGGGGGGTGCCGGACAGGCCGGCGGGGCGGAACAAGCCCGGCCGTGGTGTCGTTGACACCCGTGGCACCGGCGTCGTCGACACCGGTGCGACCAGCCTAGACCGCACAGGAGACAACGATGACCGGCGACTTCACCCTCTACTCGACCCCGTGGTGCGGCTACTGCCACCGGCTGAAGTCGCAGCTCCAGCGCGAGGGCATCAGCTTCGAGGAGGTCGACATCGAGCAGGTCCCCGAGGCCGCGGCGATCGTCGAGAAGGCCAACAACGGCAACCAGACGGTCCCCACCCTGGTGTTCGCCGACGGCACCGCCCTCACGAACCCGTCCGTCGCGCAGGTCAAGGCCCAGCTGGGCGTCTGACCCCCTGGCGGTAGGTGAGCCGCGGAACGAGTGCTGGCGGTCGCGGACCCGCGTCATCGTCGTCAGGTGACGCGCGCCAGCTACCGCTCGCTCGAGCTCCGCGGCGGCCTACCGCCCCGACGTCAGTACCAGCCGGACGGGATGCGCTCGCCCAGCCAGCTCTCGATGAGCCAGCTGGAGATCGAGACTCCGGACGGCGGGAGCAGCAGCGTCCCCGCCTCGCCCTGCGCCAGCAGCTCCTCGCGGGTGACCCACTGGGCCGCCGCCATCTCGACGCCGTCGACCTCGATGTCGGTGGCCGTCGCCCGACCGAAGAAGCCGACCATCAGGCTCGCCGGGAAGGGCCACGGCTGGCTGCCCGCGTAGGCCACGTCGCCGACCACGACACCGGACTCCTCGGTCACCTCGCGGCGGACGGCGTCCTCGAGGGTCTCCCCCGGCTCGACGAACCCCGCGAGCGTCGACCAGCGACCCTCCGGCCAGCTGGCCTGGTGCCCGAGGAGTGCGCGGTCCTGGTCGTCGGTGACGAGCATGATGACGGCGGGGTCGGTACGCGGGAAGTGGTCGGTGCCGCACACGGTGCACCGGCGCAGGTGACCGGCCGACCGGATCTCGGTGGCCCCGCCGCAGCGCGGGCAGAACGGCGTGGCAGCGAGCCAGCGGGCCATCCCGACGGCGTGGACGGCCAGGGAGAGGTCGTCGGCACCCAGCAGGGGCGCCAGGACGCGGATGCTCACCGGCACCAGGTCCTGCGGCACGCGCTCGACGACGACCGCGGCGTGCGGCACCCCGGCGAGCTCGCCGAGGAAGATCCACGTGCCCTCCGGCGCCTCCTCGCGCGGCAGCCAGCGCAGGGCGGGCCCGTCGACCGTCGCGACGTGCTCACCGCCCAGCACCAGCACGCGCACCTGCGGACCGTCCCACGCGTCGTCGGCCCGTAGCAGGCCCGCACGGTCGTGGCGGGCCCGGTCGAAGGCGAACGGCGGGGTCGCGGACGAGGTCGAGGCGCTCACCCTGCCAGGTTAGGCCCGGGTCCGGTCCCGGGCGCGAGCAGCGCCTCGAGAGCCTCGCGGTCGAGCAGGTCCTCGGGTGCGTACCGCACCACCGTGCCGAGACGCACGTAGTAGAACGCGCCCGAGACGAGTGCGGGGTCGAGACCCTGGAGCTCGGCCCACGCCAACCGGTACAGGCTGAGCTGCAGCGGGTCGGCGTCGGCCTGTCGGCTCGTCTTCCAGTCGACCACCTCGAAGCCACGGCCGGCCGGCGTGGTCGTGGCGAAGACGGCGTCGATGCGGCCGACCACCTGCTGGCCGGCCAGCAGCATCGAGAAGGGCGCCTCGATCGTGTGCGGCGTGCGGTGTCCGTACGGGCCCGACTCGAACCGCTCGATGACGTCGGCCAGCTCGGCGTCGTCGGCGAGCTCGACGTCGCCCTGTCCCGGCAGCTCGGTGGGCTCCAGCAGAGGTCGCTGGCCGTAGTGCGACTCGACCCAGGCGTGGAACCGGGTGCCGAACCTGGCGGCGCCCGAGGGCTGGCGCGGCATCGGCCGCGCCAGGGTGCGCGCGAACGACGACTCGTCCTGCGCCAGCGCCAGCACCGCCGTCGCCGACAGCGTGGACGGCAGCTCGACGGGACGCGCCTCTGCCTGCGCCGCCTCGGCCTCGGCGAGGAGGAGGTCGATCTCGAGGGACAGCTCGGCCACTCGGTCGCCAGGGACCGGCAGCTCGGGCACCGGCGCCGCGCCGCCGTCGAGGGCAGCCAGGACCTCCGCGGCCAGCGCTCGCCGCCCGTCGAGAGCCGGCGGCTCCACCGGCCACGCGATCCCGTCGGCGAGCACGAGGTGCGGGTTGGTCTCGTCGTCGGCGGGAGGCTCGGCCCAGTGCAGCGGGTCGATCCCCTGCTCGACGAGCCAGTCGCGCGTGGTGAGCAGGAAGTCCGACGGTCCGAGCGGCTTCAGCTGGGTGCGTCCCCACCAGTGGCCGCTCACGACCACGCGCTCCTTGGCGCGGGTGTAGGCGACGTACCCGAGGCGGAGCTCCTCGAGCAGGTCGGCCTCGCGGCTCGCCGCGCGCAGCTCTTTGCCCGCGGTCGGCGTCCACTCCGCGAGGTCGGGCAGGCTCGCCGCGTCGCCACGCAGCGACGTCGGCAGCGCGCTGCCGTTCGTCAGCCAGCTCGGCCGGCCACGACCGGACGGGAACACGCTGCTCGACACGAGGGGCACGAACACCGCGCCCCACTCCAGGCCCTTGGAGCGGTGGATGGTCAGCAGCTTGACCGAGTCGGCCTCCGAGGGCGTCGTGACCTCCATGCCCTCGTTGAACTCCGACTCCGCCCGCAGGTAGGTCACCAGGCCCGTGAGCGAGGCGTAGCGGTCGGTGGCCCCGTAGTCGGCCACGGCGTCGAGGAACGTCGCGAGGTTGTCGGACGCACCCTCGACGTCGCCGGCCTCGAGCTCGACGTCGAGGTCGAGCGCGCGGACGGCGCGACGCGCGAGGTCGAGCAGCGGCTCGCCCACGTGCGCCCGGACGCGGTGCACCACCCGCGAGAGGTCGGCGAAGCGCTCGAGCGCGCGGGGGTCGTAGGGCAGGTCGCCGGGGTCGTCGAGCGCCTCGGCGAGCGAGACGACCTCGGTGGGGTCGGTGCCCTCGACCGCGCGGGCCAGCTCCTCGGCGAGCGTCGCGTCGTCCTGGGCGCCGTGCGCGCGTCCGCTCAACGTCGCGGCACGTCGACCGAGCAGCGCGAGGTCGCGGGGTCCGACGTTCCAGCGCGGCCCGGCCAGCAGCCGGAGCACCGCGGGGTTGGCGGTGACGTCCTCGACGACCTCGAGCAGGGAGACGACGTCGAGCACCTCGGGCTGCACGAGCAGCCCCGCCAGGCCGACGATCTCGAAGGGCACGTGCGCGTCGCGCAGCGCCTTGACGATCTCGCCGTTCTCGCGGGCCACCCGTACGAGGACCGCGATGTCGGCCCACGGTCGGCCGGCGTCGTGCTCGGCGACGACCCCGGCGACGAGCGCGGCGATCTCCTCGTCGACGGTGCGGTGCAGCGCGACGTCGACGCGCCCGGTCAGGTCGGCGGCCGAGACGAGCGGGGAGACCACCGACGACGACGCGTAGAACGGCTGCGCCAGGTGGTTGGCGGCCGCGATGACCTCCGGCGCGCAGCGTCGGGTCTCCACGAGGGCGAACTGGCGACCCCGGCTGCCGTCGGCGGCCGGGAAGTCGTCGAGGAACTCCTCGAGGTTGCCGGTGGCCGCTCCGCGCCAGCCGTAGATGCCTTGCGCGGGGTCGCCGACGGCCGTGACGGGGAGCCCGGAGAACAGCGCCTGCAGCAGGTCGCGCTGGGCGACGGAGGTGTCCTGGTACTCGTCGAGCAGGACGACGTCGTAGCGCTCGAGCATGGCGGCCCGGACCTCCGGCAGCTGCGCGAGCTGGGCGCCCCAGGCCATCTGGTCGGAGAAGTCCATGACGCCGTCGGCGGCCTTGGCGACGCGGTAGGCCTCCACGAGGAGGCTGAGCTCGCTGCGCTTGAGCGCGGTCAGCGCGGCGTCGCGCAGCAGCGCCGGCTTGCCGACCGCCTCGAACTCCGCGACGACGGCGGCGTCGTGCTGGCGCAGCTGCTCGGGGCTGACGAGGTGCTCGGACAGCTGGGAGTCCAGCGCCATCACCTGGCCGACCAGCGTGGGCACGTGGGTGCCGATGAAGCGCAGCTCGCGGTCGTAGGCGGAGATCACGCGGGCCATCCGCTGGAACCGCGACGCGTCGGTGACGACCTGCAGGTCGGGCTCGATGCCGAGCCGCAGGCCGTGCTCGGTGATGAGCGACCCGGCGAACGCGTGGTACGTCGAGGCCGTGACGTCGCTCCACGGGTCGCCCGGGTCGGCGGGCAGGTGCTCCAGGCTCGCCCGGATCCGCTGTCCCAGCTCGGCGGCCGCCTTGTTGGTGAAGGTCAGGCCGAGGATCCGCTCGGGTGCCACGCCGAGGTGGCCGACGAGCCACAGCACCCGCGCCGCCATGACCGTCGTCTTGCCCGACCCGGCCCCGGCGATGATGGCGCCCGGGCGGTCGAGCCCGGCGGTGATGGCGGCGACCTGCGGCTCGCTGAACGGGATGCCGACGAGGTCGCGCAGGTGCTGCGCGTCGCGGACGAGGCTCATGCCTGCTCCTCCCCCGCGACCGGCCCGCGCTGGCGGACGAGGATGCTGGCGCCGTCGTCGTGGGCGGGGCAGACCCGGCGGAACTGGCACCAGCCGCAGGCGTTCGGAGAGGCGGTGGCGACCAGCTGCTCCTCGGCGACGGTGCGCACGCTGCGCCGCAGCTGCTCCACCGCGAAGAACGGCTGGTCGTCGCGGGGGCCGTCCTGCGGCTGGACCTTGGGGGCGCCGGAGGCGTCGACGCGCAGCTGCACCAGCTCCGCACCGGCCGCGTGACCGTCGGGGACGACGTCGGCGGTGGCGCCGTGCTCGACCGCGAGCTGGTAGACGCCGAGCTGCGGGTGCTCGGCGATGTCGCGCGAGGACGGCGGGTTCTTGGACGTCTTGAGGTCCACGACGTGCACGCCGCCCTCGTCGTCGACCTCGACCCGGTCCATCGACCCGCCGAGGCGGACCGCGCGCCCCTCGACCTCGACCTCGACGTCGAAGGGGTGCTCGGCCGCGACGACGGTGCGCGGGTTCTCGGTGTGCCAGGTGGCGAACCGGCCGAGCGCCTCGACGGCGGCGGTCTTCTCGCGGGCACCGACCCAGGGCGGGAGGTCGAGCTCGTGCCAGACGTCGTCGAGGTGCGCCGACATGGCGGTGACGTCGGGCGTGACCCCGGTGCGCACGACGTCAGCGGCGATGGCGTGCACGATCGAGCCGAAGCCCTGCGCCGACGTGGTGGCGTGCGCGCCGCGGGCCTCGTGGTCGAGGAACCACTGCAGGGGGCACTGCTCGAGGGCGGACACCTGGCTGCCCGAGAGCCGGATCGGCTGGTCGGCGGGCCGCAGGGGTGCGTCGGAGGTCGTGCGAGGCGCCAGCCCCCACCAGCGGTCGGGGTGGGCGGCCCGGCTCGCCGGGTGGCCGGCCAGCCGTGCGAGCTGCTCGGCGACGCGCCTCCGCTCGGCCGGGTCGTCGGTGTTCTCGCCGATCCGCCGCAGCTCGGCCACGGCGGAGCGCAGCGACAGCGCGCGGCGCGGTCGGTGCTCGGTCTCGGGCAGCGTCCGGCGCGCCGGGCGGTCCTCGTCGGGCTGCGTCAGCGACGTGTGGAGCTCACCGACGAAGCGCGACGGCTGGTCGCCGTCGTCGGAGCCGCTGGCGACGGCGGTGACGACGAGCCGCTCGCGGGCGCGGCTGCACGCGACGTAGAACAGCCGACGCTCCTCCGCGATCGCCGAGCGGGTGCTCGGGTAGGGCGCCACGCCCTCGCGGGTCAGTCGTTCGGGCTGCAGCAGGCTGCTGCGCAGGCGCGTGTCGGGCCACTCGCCGTCCTGCACGCCGGCCACGACGACGAGGTCCCACTCCAGGCCCTTGGAGCGGTGCGCCGTCATGAGACGGACGGCGCGGGTGTCGTCGGGGGCCTGGGCGAGCGTGTCGGAGGGGATCTGCTGCGCCTCGAGGGCGAGCACGACCTCGCCGACCGAGCGATGCGCCTCGCGCTCCTCGGCGCGGGCAGCCTCGGCGAACAGCGCGCAGAGGGCGTCGAGGTCGTGGTGGGCCCGGGCCGCGCCCTCGCCACCGGACTCCGCCTCGGCGCGCAGCCGCTGCGGCCAGGTGGTGCCGTCCCACAACGTCCAGAGCACCTCCTCGGCGGACGCGCCGGCCGCGAGCTGCTCGACGGCGCGCACCAGCAGCCCCGAGACACGTCGTGCCTGCTGGACGGCGAGGCCCTCGGGACCGTCGGCGGCGAGCGTGGCGAGCCGGGGCGGGTCGGCGAGCACCTCGGCGAGGAGGAGACGTGAGGGTCGAGGCCGGCCGTGCTCGGCCGCGTCGTCGCGACGCAGCACGCGGCCGAGGCGTCGTAGTCCGGCCGCGTCCATCGCGCCCAGCGGGCCGGTGAGCAGCGACGTGGCCGCCTCGGGGTCGAGCGGCTCGCCCGCGTGCAGGGTCTGCGCGGCGTGCAGCGCGGCGAGCAGGGTGCGCACGGCGGGCTCGACGGCGAGGGGCAGCTCGTCACCCGCGACCTGGACGGGCACGCCCGCGGCGGACAGCGCCCGGTGGAGCCGGTCGAGGTGGGCCGAGGAGCGGACGAGCACCGCCATGCGGTCCCAGGGGACGGGTCGGTCGGCCACCAGGTGGGCTTCGCGCAGCAGGAGCGCCACGTGCTCGGCCTCGGCGGTGGCGGAGGAGAACGTGCGCACCTCGACGCTGCCCGACCGCTCGGGATCGGTGGCCGGCGAGCGTAGCGCGGCGAGGCGCTCCCCGTCGGGACCCGGGACCGCTCCGCGGTTCTCGACGACCGAGCGGACCGCCGCCGCGATGGCGGCGCCGTAGCGGTTGGTGCGGGCGAGGGTGAGCACGGCGGGCTCGCCGAGCGGCGTGGCGAACTGCTCGGTGAAGCGCAGGATGCCGGTGACGTCGGCGCCGCGGAACCCGTAGATGGACTGGTAGGGGTCGCCGACCACGACGAGGTCGCGACCGTCGCCGGCCAGGGCCTGCAGCAGCGCGACCTGCAGCGGGTCGGTGTCCTGGAACTCGTCGACGACGACGAGCCGGAGCCGGTCGCGCCAGCGGCGCCGGCACTCGGGGTCGTCCAGGAGCGTGACCGCCTGGAACACGAGGTCGGTGTGGTCGATCGTGTTGGTGAACGCGGCCACGGAGGTGACGTCGTCGAAGAAGCGGGCGGCGGCCTGCCAGTCGGCGCGACCGGTCTGCTGGCCGACGGCGAGGAGGTCGACGCTGTCGAGACCTTGCGCGCGGGCGGCACCCAGCAGACGCTGCAGCTCCGCCGTCAGGCCGCGCGTGCGCAGCGCGGGCCGCAGCGCCTCGGGCCACTCCTGCGGGTCGGTGCCGGCGAGGAGGTCGGCGAGCACCGCGTCCTGCTCGGGCGCGCTCAGCAACGAGACGGGGCTGCGGAAGTCGGTGGTGCCCTGCTCGGCGCGCACGAGCGCGTAGCAGAAGGAGTGGAAGGTCATGGCCGGCGTGGTGGCCACCGTGCGACCCAGCCGTCGGGCGATGCGCGCCCTGACCTCCTGCGCCGCGGCCCGGCTGAACGTGAGGACGAGGACCTCGTCGGCCGCGACCGCGCCGGACTCCACGCGCTGCGCCACCAGCTCCACCAGCGTCGTCGTCTTGCCGGTGCCCGGCCCCGCCAGCACCTGGAGCGGCCCGCCGACGGTGGCGACGTGGTCGAGCACGGCCTGCTGGCTCGGGTCGAGCACCACCCGCCGCGCCGCCGTCGCGGGCTCGGGAGGCTGGATGCGGTACTCGACGGTCACGTGACCATCCCAGCAGAGGCCACCGACAGGCTCAGGACGCCCCCGCCTCGCCCCACAGCGCCTCGGCGACGTGCACCCGACCGTTGCGCACCGGCGTGCCCTCCTGCGCCCACCGCTGCTGCGCCTCCATCATCAGCGGCGCCGGCAGCGTCCCGTCGGCGCGCGGCACCCGCCACCAGCACACGGCGTGCCCGTACAGCGACATGATGCGCCCGACGTAGCGCGGGCCGTACCCGCCGGCGACCACCTCCGCCACCCGCCCGTACGGCAGCACCCGTCCGGCCGGGATCCGCTCCACCAGCCGCAGCACCTGCTCGACGTACGCCTCGTCCACCCCTCGATGATGCCTGGCGACTGCGTCGGCGCGGCTCCTCGGTCGGGTGGGTGCGGTGGTGCGGCTCATCGTCGACCTGCGGCTGCAGTGGTGCGGCTTCTCGCTCGGTGGGGCTGCGTCGGCGCGGCTTCTCGTCGACCTGCGGCTGCGCTGGCGCAGCTTCTCGTCGACCTGCGGCTGCGCTGGCGCGGCTTCGACTCGTCCTGCGCTCCGAAAGGGCCTCGACCGGACGGCTGGCGACGGCGCTGGTCCGGGGTCCCGGGCTGTGGGTTCGTCTCGAGGGTCGAGCGGTGGGTCTGCCACCGAATCGGCGTCGGCGGTGGATCTGCCACCTTCTCAGCGCTGTACAGGTGGAGAATCCACCGCCGACGGGGCTAGACGTGGCAGAACTTCTCCCTTCTCGTGGACCGGTCCAGGAGAAGGAAGAAGCGCTGCCCACCCCACCCCCAAGGGCACCCACGATTCTTCCTTCGTGCGACGAAGGACGAACACTTCTGCGTTCACGACGGGATCCCGTAGCAAA
>LULG01000862.1_pt1 | contig 12393 bp, 13 predicted proteins | sample 728211 | NCBI WGS metagenome assembly LULG01 (sample SAMN03860295, study PRJNA289734) | marine metagenome | biome: seawater column; feature: ocean; material: water; isolation source: Red Sea water column Station 169 - depth 200m | place: Saudi Arabia: Red Sea | collected 2011-10-15 | depth 200 m | reverse complement strand
CATCTTGTCTGGTCCGACACAGTCTATGACATCTTCGGCCTGCCGCGCGGCGTCGAAGTCGCGCGCAGCGATGCCGTCGCGCTCTATCGCGAGGAATCGCGCGCCGCGATGGAAAGACTGCGCGCGTACGCGATTACCCATCGTCGCGGCTTCACCCTTGATGTCGCAATCGAAGCGTCGCGGCGCAAACCACGCTGGGTCCGTCTGATCGCCGCACCGGTTTGCGAGGATGACCGCGTGGTTGCGCTGAACGGCTTCAAATATCTGATCGGCGCGTAGGCCAAGCCGGATTCCCGTTCCGGCATGGCCACGCCCGGTGCCTACCCCCGAAACCCGCTTTATAGACAGGCAATTACCGCCGCCCTTCCCTAACATGTCGGATTAACTTACAGTTTACCATAAGCGGGTGGCGGCGAATCCCCGATTTGCGCCACTGGCACATCCCTTGCTTCGGATGGTGGCGATGCTGAAGAAAATCGGACGGCTGTTTATCATCAAGACCAGGTTCGAGGCCTGCCTGATCATCTATGCGTTGGCGGCGGGCGCCATGGCGCGCGGAACGGCCTATCTGCATGAATTTCCCGGATTCGGCGGCCAGTTGTTGCTCGTCGCGTGCAGCGGTTCGGTATTTCTTGCTGGCGCCAAAATCTTCGACTGCCTGCGCTACGAGCAGGCCGAAAGGCGAGCGGCCGAGCCACCCGCCGGCTAGGGTCAGGAAACTGGCGAGGCGCTTCCGTCCACGTCCAAAACATGCCAAAGCCATGGGCATGAGCAGGATCAGCGGCCGCCCGGTCATCGGCACCGAACATCTTTATGGCCTCGCACTTCGCACGGCGCGCTGGCGTAAAGGCAGCACCGGGGTGCCGTTGCTGTTCCTCAACGGGATTGGCGCCGACATCGCCGCCGCGGCACCGCTGCTTGCGCAGATACATGGGCGCGAGGTGTGGACGCTCGACATGCCCGGCGTCGGCGGGTCGCCCGATGCGATCCTGCCCTACACCGCGCCGACAATGGCCGCGATCGTGATGGAAATCGCCGAACGCTTCGGTCACTCGCAACTCGATCTTGCCGGCTTCAGCTGGGGTGGAGCATTGGCGCAGCAGATCGCGGTGCAATTTCCCGCCCGTATCCGGCGCATGGTTCTGATGGCAACGACGCCGAGCGTGGGGGCGCCGGGAATTGGCTGGGCCGCGCTGCTCGACGACGACATGCTGGCGAGCGGACTGAAGCTTCCCACCGCAACGCCGCTCGGCCTGACCTATCAGGCGATGGCGATGGCCGGCTGGACCAGTGCGCCTATGCTGCCACAGCTCAAGAACATGCCGACGCTGATCCTGATGGGGCGGCGCGACGGCGTCGTGCCGGCGGCGCACGGCCAAGCGATCGCCGACCTGATCGACGGCGCGATACTGGAAGTCGTGCCGGGATCGCACCTTTTCCCCTTCACCCACGCCGCGAACACGGCGGCGCGGATCAGCGCTTTTCTAGAGCAGCCGGCAGAGGCGACGGCGGAGCAAGCCGCCGCGTAAGGAAATCCGCGATCGTCATCGCGGTGGCGTCGGGCGCTTCCTCCATCGGCAGATGGCCGACGCCGTCGAGCAGAACGACCTCCGATCCCGCAATCCGGTCGTGAAAGGTTAGCGCGGCGCTCGGGTTGATCAGCCGGTCCTGCTTGCCGAAAAGGATGAGCACCGGCACCTTTATCTCGCCGATCCGGTCGGCCATCGCGGGCTCGCGGTCGAGCGTGGCGCGCAGCGCCGTCGCCTCGCGATTGCCCGGAAAGCGGAGCAACTCCCAATAGCGGTCGACCATCGCATCATCGACGATGCTGGTTTTCGCGACCGATTGACGGAGCGACTTTTCGACCAGCGAGCGCGGCGTGATCTGTCCGGCGAGCCAGCGTCCGACCGGATTTTTGAGAAGCCGGAAGCCAAGATTTGATTCGGGCGCCTTTTCGCCTTTTCGCAGCGGCATGCCCGCCGCATCGAGCAACAGGAGCGCATCGACGCGTCCCGGCTCGGCGAGCGCATAGCGCCACGCCACCCAGCCGCCCATCGAATTGCCGCCCAGGATGAAATGATCGAGGCCGAGCTTGGCCGCCACCACATCAACCGCGGCAATCATCCCCGCGGCGCTGTAGTCCTTGTCGGGCGTGCCGCCGGTCAGGCCATGCCCCGGCAGATCGAGCGTCACGATACGGTAATCGCCGCCGAGCCTTTCAACGAGCGGCTCCCACGTCTGGAGGCTGCTGTTCGACCCGTGGAGCAGCACGATGGTGCGGCCGTCGCGCCTGCCCTGATCGCGATAATGGATTCGCTGCCCTGCCGGCCCCGCCGCGAAGCTCGCGTCGGGGCCGCCATATTTGGCGATCATGGCATCGCGGTCGGTGTCGGGCATGCGCAGCGCAAGGAAGATCGCGGCGATGACGAGCAACACCGCCAGCGGGATGAGCACCCGCTTGCGGCGGAAGAGCGGCCGCCGCGGCGGCAGCGGTTCATATTCGTCGTCGTCGATCATCGTCCGTCCCCTCGACCCGCGCGCAAACCTAGCGTGCCGGGGGCGGGCGTCAACCGACCCGCTTCACCGATCCCTTGTGCGCCCCGACCCCGCCGCGCGGACGAAAGCGACGCTTGCGCTGCGGCTGTGCGCCGTCGCCGGCCGCTGCCTCGCGGCGCGGGCCGCGATGGCCGCCGTCGCGCGAACCGCCCTCGCCATGCCCCTTGCGGCGCTGCGCATCGTCGCGCTGGCGCTGCGGGTCACGACCCTTGCTGCCGGTGTCGCGCGGCGGCTGTGCCGGCTTGGGCAGATTGCGAACCATCTCGCCGAAATTGTCGGGCAGCTTCGCCGGCTCGGCCTTGGTCCGCGTCACGCGTTCGATATCGCGCAGATAGGGACGCTCGTCAGGCGCGACAAAGCTGATCGCAACACCCTCCGCCCCGGCGCGCGCGGTGCGGCCGATGCGATGAACATATTGTTCGGGGACGTTCGGGATCTCGAAATTGATCACATGGCTGACCCCCGACACGTCGATGCCGCGCGCCGCAATGTCGGTCGCGACGAGCAAACGGACCTGACCGGAACGGAACGCCTGCAGCGCGGTCGTGCGCTGCGCCTGGCTCTTGTTGCCGTGGATCGCAAAGGCTTCGATGCCCGCGCCCTTCAAATGGCGGACGACGCGGTCGGCGCCATGCTTCGTGCGCGTAAAGATCAGGGCGCGGTCGATGTCCTCGCTACGCAGCACATGGTGGAGCAGCGCCTGCTTTTCCTTCTGCTCGACGAAGGTCACGCGCTGGCGAATCTTTTCGGCAGTCGTCGCCTGCGGCGCGACCGATACGGTGACCGGATCGTTCAGGAACTGATCGGCAAGGCCCGCAATCTCCTTCGGCATGGTTGCCGAGAAGAAGAGGTTCTGCCGCCGCGACGGCAGCAGCTTGGCAACGCGGCGCAGCGAATGGATGAAGCCCATGTCCATCATCTGGTCGGCTTCGTCGAGGACGAAGATTTCGACATCGTCCATGCGCAGCGCACGCTGATCGATCAGGTCGAGCAGGCGGCCCGGGGTGGCGACGAGAATATCGACGCCCTGCGCAAGGTCACGGATCTGCTTGTTGATCGGCACGCCGCCGAACACGGTCGAAACGCGCAGCTTGGTGAAACGACCATAGTCGCGGCAGCTTTGCGCAATCTGCGCCGCGAGCTCGCGCGTCGGCGCCAGCACCAGCATGCGGCAGCCGCGCGGATTGGCGCGGTGCGGATAGGTCAGCAGATGGTGGATCGACGGCAGCGAGAAACCGGCCGTCTTGCCGGTACCCGTCTGCGCGATGCCACACAGATCGCGGCCCTTCATCAGCGGCGGGATCGCCTGCGTCTGGATCGGGGTCGGGGTTGTATAATCCTTGGCGGCAAGCGCGCGATTGATGTCGGCGTGCAGGCCAAAGTCGTTGAAACTTGTCATAACATACTCACAATGGGCGACGCGCACAGCGCCCGTTCGCATCGAACGGACGGCGCACGGCCGCGGGTTCGAAACGACCCGCGTGAAAGGGTGCCTCAAGGGACAAAGCGCGGTGCCGGCTCGTCCCGCGCTGGCGGCCTTTACGGCGCCTCGGGCGGGAAAATCACGCTGCCGGTGGTTGCGGCGGTGAAGTCCGCCATGCTGCGCTGCACAAGCATATGGCGAATATTACGCGAAATTGCAAGATGATTGCTCGGACCGGGATTGCCCCCCTCGCCGGTTCGTGCTGATCTTGATCCTGCAAGACCGAATAAAGGGGAGAGCGGGAGCGCCATGCCGGAAAAGATTATCGTCATCGACGAAGGCACGACATCGACCCGCGCCATGCTTTTCGACGCGAGCGGTACGCCGCACGGCAGCGCGCAGCGCGAGTTTCGCCAGCATTATCCGGGGCCCGGCCTCGTCGAACATGATGCCGAGGAAATATGGCAGGCGACCCTCGCGTGCACGCGCACGATGATCGAAAAGGCCGGCGGCGCGGCCAATATTGCCGCGATCGGCATCACCAACCAGCGCGAAACGATCGTGTTCTGGGACCGGACGACCGGCCGGCCGCTCGCCCCCGCAATCGTGTGGCAGGATCGGCGGACCGCCGCCGATTGCGCGAAGCTCAAGGAGGCCGGGCACGAACCGGCGGTGCAGGCCAAGAGCGGCCTGCTGCTCGATCCCTATTTTTCCGGCAGCAAGATTGGCTGGGCGCTGCGCAACTGGCCGCAGTTGGCCGAGGCGGGCGATCGGCTCGCCGTCGGGACGATCGAATCCTATCTCGTCTATCGCCTGACCGGCGGCGCGCATGTGACCGACGCAACCAATGCCTCACGCACGCTGTTGATGGCGATCGACGGCGATGGGGGCTGGGACGGCGGCCTGTGCGACCTGTTCGGCGTTCCCATGCGACTGCTGCCCGAAATCGTCGATTGCACTGCCACGGTCGGCACCACCGACCCGGAGCTGTTCGGCGGCGCGATCCCGATTGCGGGGATGGCGGGCCCGGCGCCTTCATCCTGTCGGCGAGCGGCACGGAACGGCCGCATTCGGCCAACCGGCTGCTCGCGACGATATTGGTTCAGGAAAACGGGCGCCGCAGCTATGCACTCGAAGGATCGGTATTCGTGGCGGGAAGCCTGATAAAGTGGCTCCGTGACGGCCTCGGCCTGCTCGCGAACGCCGGCGAGAGCGAGGCGCTGGCGCGCTCGGTTCCGGATAATGGCGGTGTCTATCTGGTCCCCGCGCTTGCAGGACTGGGTGCACCGCACTGGCGACCCGATGCGCTCGCTGCAATATCGGGGCTGAGTTTCGCGAGTGGCAAGGCGCATGTCGCCCGCGCCGCGCTGGAAGCGCAGGCCTATCAGGCGCATGATCTGAAAGCCGCCTTCGCGGCCGATGGCGTCGATTGGGCCGATCTGCGGATCGACGGCGGCATGGCGGCGAACGACTGGATGGCGCAGGATCTGGCCGACATGCTCGCCTTGATCGTCGAGCGACCCGAATTTGTCGAAAGCACCGCCCTCGGCGCCGCGATGCTGGCGGCCTGCGGCGCAGGACTCTACCCCGACCTCGCCACCGCCGCGGGGACGATGCGCGGCCGTGCGACCCGCTTCATCCCGGCGTTGAACGATGCACAACGCAAAACGCGCCTTACCGGCTGGCAAAGCGCGCTTGCGAAAATTTTGACGTGATCGTCGCTCCCGCGAAGGCGGGGGCAACGTCGATCAACGCTTGAGGGTAAGACCGCCGAAGCGCTTGTTGAACTTGGCGACCTGGCCACCCTGATCGAGCAGGCGCTGGTTACCGCCGGTCCACGCGGGGTGGGCGGTGGGGTCGATTTCGAGCGTCATCACGTCACCTTCGCTGCCCCAGGTCGAGCGCGTCTGATATTCGGTGCCGTCGGTCATCTTGACCGTGATCATGTGATAAGCGGGGTGGATGTCTTTTTTCATGTCTTAAGCTCCTGTGCCGCTGGTTTCCGACCAGCGGCGTGAGTCGGTGCGATCCCCCGCAGGGGGCTACGAAGCGGCTGCCCCTAGCGGCGAACGCAAGGAATTGCAACCCGCCGCATTGCCGGGCGGGCGCGTATCATTCAATCGTTCGGCGGATCGGCGATCATCGCGGTGAACTGGCATTCGGTTGCCAGTTGATCGCCCAGCATCGCCCGGCCTTCGAACTTGCAGATGTTCCGCTTTGCCTGAAGGATGGTGACATGCAGGTCGAGCAGATGGCCCGGCTCCACGGGCTTGCGGAACTTAACCCCGTCGATCCCCATGAAATAGACGAGCTTGCCCGATCCCGCGAGCCCCAGCGATTCGATCGCGAGCACCCCGCCCGCCTGCGCCAGCGCCTCGATAATGAGGACGCCGGGCATGATCGGCCGGCCGGGGAAATGACCCTGGAAAAAGGGCTCGTTGATCGTGACCGCCTTCACCGCATGGATGCTGGTGTCACGGACCATCGATTCGACGCGGTCGACGAGCAGCATCGGGTAACGATGCGGAAGCAGACTCAGGATCCGGCGGATATCCGCCGGACCCATCGTCTTGTCATCGCTGTCGGTCATGCGCGCTTAGCGGGTGACCGGCGGCGTGCCGCCCGACGCGGCCGGCTGGGCAGCCGCGGCGGCGCGCGCCTGGTCCATCGCCTGCTGGTTCTTTTCCTGAACCAACTGGCCGGGCTTGTAACCCGCCGGCGGCGTGATCGACACGTTCGGCAGAATGCGGTTGAGTTCGGTCACGACCGCATCGGTGATATCGGTGCTCGGGTCGCGCGCCAGCACGGCGTCGGGCTGCAGCAGCAGGTCGACCTTCTTGGCGGTCATCGCGGCGCGGATCGCCTCGTTCATGCGAACGCTGATCTGATCCTCAACGTAGGCGATCGCGAGGTCGACAGGTTCGCCGATCTTGTTAAGCTCGGCGGAAGCCGACTGGCGCTTGTCCTGCACGGCCTTGGCAGCGGCCTGGAGCGCAGCCTGATTCTGCGGCGTCTTCTTCGCTTCCTCGTTATATTTCGCCACCAGCACGTTCAGTTCGGCCTGCAGCGTCTGACCGCGGGTTTCCTGCTGGTCGATCTGTGCCTTGTAGGTCGTCTGGATCTGCTGCGATGCGACAGTGAAGGCGTTCGAACGCGAGGCCGCAACGCGAACGTCGGCGAGCGCGACCGATTTTGCCTGTGCAATGGCCGGAGCCGACAGAAGCGGCGAAACCGAAAGCGCGGCAATGGCGAGCGCGGAAGCGGCAATAATTTTCTTCATCAGAATTGTGTTCCTACATTGAATGAGAAGCGTTTCGTATCGTCACCCTCTTCTTTGCGGAGGGCGTAAGCGAAGTCGATCCGGAAAGGACCAAACGGAGAGTTCCAGTTGACGCCAGCGCCAATCGCGACGCGCGGTTTCCAGCTGTCGCCCAGATAGCGTTCCTCGAATGGTGCCAAGGGGATATAGCCGTTCGCGGTATCACAAGTCGAATAAAGCGTCGTGCTACCAGTCGTCAGCGTCGCAAATTGCGTATCCCCAGTCGAGGCATTGCGACACTTGTATTTCGTCAAATTATCCGACGGATCCTTGAAATCGGCAAGAGTCGTCAGCGTCGGTCGCTTCACACCCCAGACCGAGCCAAAGTCGAGGAACACCGAAGGCCTAAGCGTCCGCCCAGGGCGTCGTCGACGCGGGCATTGTCCGACGTGTCGAGGATCGGGTTCATGGGATCGGTCAGATCGACATTGCCATAGCGCACGACGCGGGGGCCGACGCCGCGGATGTCGAAGCCGCGCAGTTGCGGTTCGCCAAGGAAAAAGCGGTCGGTCAAACGCACCTTGTCGCTGGTCGGCGACGGAGCATCGCCAAGCGGATAGATATAGCCGCCTTCGGCCGAGATGTTCAGGATGAACTTGCTGCCGAGGTTGAAATGCTTGCTCGCCGTCGCGGTCGTCCGGACATACCGAACACTGCCGCCGAGGCCGGCAAAATCCTGTCCCAGCGTGAAAGACTGACCGCGCGTCGGGCGCAGGCGGTTGTCGCGATCGTCATAGGCAATGGTGTAGCCGACGAGCGACGTCGTGCGCTTGCCGATCGCGTCGCAAAGATAGCGGCCGGCAACCAACGGATCGCAGTTTCCGCCGAAATAATAGAGATTCTTGTCGAGCGTCACATCGTCGAGATTGAGGCTATAACGACCGAACACCGACATGAATTCGGTAAGCGGAACACCCATATTGACTTGGAAGCCCGTCGTAACCTGCTGGAAGGTCGTCTGGCGGTTGTTGTTGATGAAGTTGAACGAGTTGAGGTCGCGGCGATAGATGCTGCCACCGAGTGAGATATTGCGGTCGAAGAGATAAGGCTCGGTGAAGCCAAGCTCGACCGACTTCGAATAGCTCGAATAATTGACCGATGCCTGAAGCTGCTGGCCGAGACCGCGGAAGTTGCGCTGGCGGATCGATGCCTGGAGCAGAAAATTCTCGATCGACGAGAAACCAGCCGAAAGCGACAATTCGCCCGTCGGCTTTTCCTCGACATTGGTTTCGAGAATGATGCGATCGGGGGTGGAGCCTTCCTTGCGCTCGATCTCCAGCTTGTCCTGGAAATAGCCAAGGCTGTTCAGGCGGTTCTCGGTGCGCTTGACGCCGAAGCTGTTGAAGGCGTCGCCTTCGTTGAGGCGAAACTCGCGGCGCACCACCTTGTCATGGGTCAGCGTGTTGCCGTTGACGTCGATGCGCTCGACATAGGTGCGCGGGCTTTCGCCGACGTCGAAAGTGATCGCCATCGTCCGCGTTTCGGGATCGCGGCGGAATTCGGGATTGATGTCGGCGAAGGCATAGCCGAAGAGGCCAGCGGTTTCGCTCAGGCTTTCCACCGTATCTTCCACAAGCTTGGCGTCGTACCAGTCGCCCGTCTTCATCGGCAGCAGGCGCTTCAGCGTCTCCGGCTTGAAGTCGCGCAGCTGGCTCTTCACGTCGATGTCGCCGAATTTGTAGCGCTCGCCCTCCTCCACCACATAGGTGATGATGAAGTCCTGCTTGTTGCTGGTCAGCTCCGCCACCGCCGAAATCACGCGGAAGTCGGCATAGCCGTGCTGGAGATAGAAGAGGCGCAGCTTCTGCTGGTCATAGGCCAGACGATCGGGATCGTAGGTCGTGTTCGACGACAGGAGATTGCCGAGGCTGGCCTGCTTCGTCGCCATTTCGCCGCGCAGTTCGCCGTCGCTGAACTGTTCGTTGCCGATGATGTTGATCTGGCGGACCTTCGACTTCGGCCCTTCGTCGATCTCGAACACCACATCGACGCGGTTCTGGTCGAGCTGGACCATCTTGGGATCGACGGTCGCGGCGAAGCGGCCCTGCCGCTTGTAGAGTTCGATGATGCGCGCAACGTCGGCGCGGACCTTCGAGCGGGTGAAGATCTGCCGCGGCGCGAGCTTGATCTCGGGCCGGATCTTGTCTTCCTTCAGCCGCTTGTTGCCTTCGAGGATGACGCGGTTGATGACGGGGTTTTCCGTCACCTGGATCGTCAGCGCGCCATTGTCGTCGCTGATCTGATAATCCTTGAACAATTCGGTCGACGCCAGATCCTTGAGCGCCTGATCGAGCACCGAACGGTCATAGGGCTGCCCCACGCGCAGGCGCAGATAGGACAGGATCGTCTGCGCCTCGAGCCGCTGGTTACCGACGACGGTGATCGTCTTGATCGTGGCCGCGGTCGGTGCCGCCTCGGTCGGCGGAACGGGCAGCGTCGATGTCACCGGCGGCGGGGCGACCTGCGCCAGCGCCGCAACCGGCCACGCCAGCATCGACCCGGTCATAAGCACCGCGGTCAGTCGCGTCCGTGCCGAAAATTTCTGTGAAGCCACACCGTTCATCCCGCAAAAATCCGTATCCCTGCGCCCAGGTCCCGCTCCGGCCCAAGTGCGCGCTCTCCCTGCCTTAGTCTGGCTATCCAATCAAGCGGGCGATCCTGTCCCAAACGCCAATTGAGCCCAAATCGTTGAAAGTCACGACCAGCATCAATGTCACGATCACCGCAAAACCGAATCTGAACGCCCACTCCTGCGCCTGCGGCGGTGCCGGCCGCCGCCGAATTGCTTCATAGCCGTAGAAAAGCAGATGGCCACCATCGAGCATGGGCAATGGCAACAGATTTATGAACCCCAGATTGATGGAAACGAAAGCGACGAACGAGATCAAGACAACGACACCCATCGATGCGGCCTCGCCCGATTGCTTCGCTATACGTAGAGGACCGCCCATATCCTTGACGGACCGTTGCCCGGTCACGAACTGACCCAACAGATTTCCCGTCAAGCGGACCAGTTCCCATGTCTGCTTTATGGCAGCCCGTGTAGAGTCTATGGGCCCCGCAGTGGCCAGTTCGGGCGGGCCGGGCATGATTCCTATAATTGCCCGTTCGACCTTATTACCAAAGGGGTCGGTTTCAGAGACTATCTTCGGTCGCAGGGTAATATCGAATTGCGATCCATCCCGCACGATCTCAAGATCGGCCGGTTTCCCAAGATCGGTCGCGACGGAAAACCGGATGTCGTCAAAAGTCTCCATCGTCCGACCGTTGATCGCAGAAACGCGATCACCTGGCCGTAATCCCGCTTCTGCCGCTGCACTGCCCGTCTGGATGCTTTCGATCACCGGGGGCGTCGATGGAACGCCATAAATCATGTTGAATGTGGCGTAGATCGCGATGGCGAACAGGAAATTGGTCACCGGCCCCGCGAGCACGATGAGAGCGCGTTTCCAGACCGGCTGCGCGGGAAAGCTGTGCGATCGTTCTTCGGCGGGCATGTTGTGCCAGTTGGCGTCGGGCTGGCTCACCGCATCGCGATCGCCCGCAAACTGGACATAGCCGCCAAGCGGCAGCCAGCCAATCTTCCATTCGGTGCCGCGCTTGTCGGTCCAGCCGAGGATCTTGCGCCCGAAACCGATCGAAAAGGTGTCGGCTTTCACGCCGCACCAGCGGCCGACGATGTAATGGCCATATTCGTGCACGAACACGAGCGGGCCGAGCACGACCAGAAACGCAAGAATGGTGAACAGGAAACCGGGCGACTCAAGCATGTTCGAGTTGGTCCACAAAATGCTGCGCGGCCGCGCGGGATGCGGCGTCGACGCTGAATATGTCCTGAAGCGCGCCCGGCACGGCGGGCGCATCGGCGTCGAGGACGCGCTTTACCGTGTCGATGATTGCCGGAAAGGATATCCGCCCCGCAAGGAAGGCGGCGACCGCCACCTCGTTGGCGGCGTTGAGCTGCGCCGGCCGCGCGCCGCCCTCGGCGATCGCGGCGCGGCAAAGCGCCGTTGCCGGAAAGCGTGCTTCGTCGGGCGCTTCGAAATCGAGCCGCGCGATCGCGGCAAGATCGAGCGGCGCGCACGGCGTCGCCATGCGCTGCGGCCAGGCGAGCGCGCTCGCGATCGGAATGCGCATATCGGGCGATCCGAGCTGCGCCAGCGTCGAACAATCGACATATTCGACGAGGCTGTGGATCACCGATTGCGGGTGAACGAGAATTTCGATCCGGTCGAGGCCGACGGGGAAGAGATGATGCGCCTCGATCAGTTCGAGGCCCTTGTTCATCATCGTCGCCGAATCGACGCTGATCTTGGCGCCCATCGACCAATTGGGGTGCGCGACCGCCTGCGCCGGGGTGACGCGCGCCATCGCTTCCGCCGACATGGTGCGGAAGGGACCGCCGCTCGCGGTCAGAATGATGCGTCGCACCTGATCGAGACGTCCGCCCGCCAGGCACTGAAAGATCGCATTATGTTCGGAATCGACCGGCAGGATCGTCGCGCCGGACCGCTGCGCCGCCGCGATCATCAACTCGCCCGCCGACACCAGCGATTCCTTGTTCGCGAGCGCCACGTCGCACCCGGCTTCAATCGCCGCCATCGTAGGCGCGAGCCCGGCGGTACCGACAATCGCGGCGAGTACGAGATCGGCCGGCAACCGCGCAGCGTCGACCAATGCGTCGGCGCCCGCCGCCACGCCGATATGCGTGTCCGCCAGCGCCGTCTTGAGTTCGTCATGACGCGCGGGATCGCCGATCACGGCGACTTCGGGGGTGAACTCGCGCGCCAGACGCGCCAGTTCGGCAACGTCGCTGTTGGCGCTGAGCACGACGATCTGCCACGCGTCGCGGTCGCGGCGTACGAGGTCGAGGGCCGATTGCCCGACCGAACCCGTTGCGCCAAAGACCGAGAGGCGGCGCATGTCAGCCGGCCGCCCGGACCGCGATCTGGCCCGCGACGGCGAGCGCACCGAGAATGAGCGCGACCGGAAGCAGGCCGTCGACGCGGTCGAAAATGCCGCCATGCCCCGGAATCAGCTTGCCCGAATCCTTGACCCCGGCGCGGCGTTTCATCCAGCTTTCGCCAAGGTCGCC
>LULG01000362.1_pt1 | contig 12606 bp, 11 predicted proteins | sample 728211 | NCBI WGS metagenome assembly LULG01 (sample SAMN03860295, study PRJNA289734) | marine metagenome | biome: seawater column; feature: ocean; material: water; isolation source: Red Sea water column Station 169 - depth 200m | place: Saudi Arabia: Red Sea | collected 2011-10-15 | depth 200 m | reverse complement strand
GCCTTCCGGTTCCCGGTCGAGTCCGGCAGCTACGACCCCGAGACCCGCACCACCACGCTCGACCTCGCCGGGTCGGTCCACTTCCGCAGCTGGTACGGCCAGGTCCAGCCGGGCAAGTGGGCCCTCGACACGACGTACTCCGACCTCACCGTGACGATCAGTCCCACGGTCCAGGAGATCCGCGGCACCCACACCGGCTACACGCGCGACGACCCCGGGGGCGAGCTGCACCACGACGTCGACGTCGTCCTGGCCCAGCTCGACGTGACCGACGTCGCCCCGACCACCGCGTCCGGCACCACCACCTGGACCGACGTCCCCGCCGTCGCCGGCCCGGGCTTCTCCATCTACGGCCAGGGCACGACCCTCGACCCCGTCTCGATCGAGTACGCCGGCGACGGCGGCAAGCCCGACCTCACCGAGCGCTTCGACCGTCCCGGCGTTCCGGCGCTGCGCGAGGACGGCCGCTGGATGTCGGTGAGCACGACGTCCGGCCTCGGCACCGCCAGCCGGGCCTTGGAGGTCTCCCCGCGCGGCGACGTCGTCTACGTCGCCGAGATCGCGCCCGAGATCGGCGACACGCTCGTCGTCCGTGCGCTCGACGCCCAGACGATGAAGCCGGTGGGCCGGCCGTTCGAGCAGCCCGTCGCCCCGGAGGAGGTCTACACGGGTCGCTACCTGCGCACCGCGATCGACCCCGCCACCGACACGCTGTTCTACGTGACGAGCCGCGACGGCGACCCTGCCGTCCGGACGACCGTGCGGTCCCTCACGTTCGACCGCGGGACCGGCACGTTCACGTCCGCCGTCGTCGGCCGTCTGCACGACGGCCGCACGGACGACGAGGGGAACACCCAGGTCCCCGGCGTCGGCTCGCTGGCGTGGAACCCGGTGGCCCAGGAGCTCGCCGTCCTCTCCGACGACCCGGAGGCGACCGACCTGGCCGGCAAGGTCACCCTCTTCCGCTTCAGCCGTGCGGGCGACGGCTGGACCCGGTCCGCGGGCACGATGACGTTGCCCACGACCGGCGAGTACGCGGGCGCCATCGAGTACGCGGGACCGTTCACGAGCGGCGAGATGGACACCGACCCCGATCTCGCGGCGCTGGGCGACGGCTCCTACGTGCTGGCCACCGGGACCGGGTACGGGTACGTCGACGATGAGGTCCGCTACCTGCCGGCCCTGCACCTGCGCCCCTCCGGCGACACCGTCGCGGTCACGCCCGTCCCGGGGACGCGCCACACGAGCACGGTGTTCGGCACCTACTACGGCTACACGTCGGCCACGCCCGGCCCGGACGGCTCGGTGCTGCTGCACGGGTCGGGCCAGTCGATCGAGGACTACGTGCGCGTCGACCTCGTCGACGGCGTCGCCACGGCCCGCGAGCCCTTCCGCGGCCCCGACGTCTACCCGGACTACGGCTACTCGGTGTTCGCGGCATCGATGGTCTACGACGCCGGCCGCGACCTGCTCTGGGCGACGGACAACGCCGACACCGACGGCGAGGCCGTCCAGCTCGTGCGTCGCGACGGCTCGACCGTGGGCTACCGCGTGCCCGACTACGCGACCTACTCCTTCGGACGTGCCCTGCTCAAGGTGGGTCCCGACGGCTCGCTCTACGTCCCGCTGAAGAAGGACGGCTTCGGCTACGCACGGCTCGCGTTCGGCGGGATCACCCCGACGGTCGACGAGCAGCCGGACGACGTGTCGGTCCAGCTCGGCGCCGACGAGACGGCGCGCGACGTCACCTTCCGCGCCGAGGTCTCCGGCGCCTCCCGCGTGCAGTGGCAACGACGTGCCGTCGGCGCCTCGCGCTTCACCGACGTCGAGGGCGCCACGGGCACCTCGCTGACGGTGGCGGCGTCGCCCACCACCGCCGGGAGCACTTACCGCCTCACGGTCGTCAACGACGCCGGCACGGTCGTCTCCGACGAGGCGCAGCTGACCGTCACCTACCCGCCTCGGTTCGCCGTGCAGCCCCAGGACGTCCGCACCCGACCGGGCACCGTCGCGAACCTCGATGCCGAGGTGCTCGCCTCCCCCGAGGTCACGTCGAGCACCTGGCAGCGTCGCGTGGACGGGTTCTGGACGACCGTGGGCACGGACGACGACGACCTCGTCGTCGGCGACACGTCCCTCACGGTCCGCGAGACCAGCGCCGACCAGACCGGGTCGCAGTTCCGGCTCAAGGTCACCAGCAGCCTGGGCACGACGTACTCCCGCACCGCGACGCTGACCGTCGAGGCGCCCGCGTCGCAGGCAGGCACGGTGAGCGGCGCGAGGCTCGAGTGGTCGGGCTCGCAGGAGCTGCAGAAGGCACCGCCGTTCGGCGGGTCGTCCTACTTCTCGGCCGGTGTCTCCGACGGCAGCGAGGGCACCTACCAGGCCGAGGCCGGCAGCGTGTCGGTGCTGCAGCTCGACGGCGAGGAGCGCATCCCTGCTTCCTGGGCCACGCGCGCGGCGCACGTCGACGCCGACCCCGGAACCCGTCAGGTCGTGACGCTGGACGACGGCCGGGGGCGCGTGGAGCAGGACGGGTCGGCGACGATCGCGTGGTCGGGCGCCTGGACCGTGAACTTCTACGGCGGGCTCGTGCCGTTCACCCTCAGCGACCCGGTGCTCACCGTCGACGACGAGGGCGTCGGCCGCCTCACCGCCGACCTCTCGGGCTACGGGTCCTCCCAGGAGAACCCCGGCGAGAAGACCCCGATCGCGCCCGTCGAGGACGTCGTCGTCGCCACCTACCGCGACGTCGAGGTCGACCCGGACGGCTTCGTGGTCGAGCCCGACTACGCGGGCGTCGAGGTGGACGTCCCCGCGGGTGCGAGTGCGCAGCTGCGGACGGGTGACGCGTGGGGCTCCTGGCCCCAGCCGTTCGTCGACTTCCACGCCCGCACCGGCCTGACGTCGTACTGGTACAGCTCGGGAGGCGCGGCCGACCCGGACAAGCCCCCCGCCCCGATCACCGTCGGCGCGTTCGAGGTCGACGGCACCGAGCCAATCGCGGAGCCGCCGACGATCCTGACCCAGCCGAGCCCCATGACCGCCACGGTCGGCCGTCAAGCCCGGTTCGCGGTGACGGCATCGGGCGAGGACCTGTCGTACCAGTGGCAGCGCAAGGTCGGCTCGAGCTGGCTGGCCGTCGCAGACGCGGACGGACCGACGCTCACGCTCGACCGCGTGGTCACCGCCGACCGGCGCGCGACCTTCCGGGTACGGGTCGCCAACGCGAGCGGTGCGGTCGTCTCCCGGGCGGTCCGGCTCGACGTGGCTCCGGCCCGGACGGCGGCGCATGTGTCGCTCTCCCGCGCGTCGCAGACGTCGAGAGCCCCCGCGTCGAGGCGGGCGCTGGTCCGCGTGCGGCTCACCGCGTCCAACGGGACGACACCCGTCGGCACCGTCACCGTCCGGCTCGGCAGCCGCAAGGTCGCGACCGCACGCACCAGCGGCGGCCGCGCCACGGTCCGCCTCCCGGCGGGCCTCGCCCGCCGCGGCTACGCCGTCCGTGCCACCTTCACCCCCCGCGACCCCGCCTCGTTCACGACGGCGACGAGCCGGCCGGTGGGGTTCCGCGTGCGCTGACTGGGCGGTAGGTGCGGCGCGGAACCTGGGTCAGCGGTAGGTCAGCCGCCCCACCGGGCCGAGATCGCGCGTCTCACCTACCGCCGACGGAGGAAGCTCCCGACACCACGAGAAAGGCCCCCAGTCTCATGGACTGGGGGCCTTCTGCCGTTCGAGTGGAGCACAGGAGACTCCGTCGCTCGCTGGCGCTCACTCCTCCCCGAATCACCAGTCCCGATTCGGACGAAGAAGAGCCCCCACAGACAGCGAAAAGCCCCCCAGCACGATGGCTGGGGGGCTCTTCTTGGTCCGAGTGGAGCATAGGAGATTCGAACTCCTGACCTCTTCCATGCCATGGAAGCGCGCTACCAACTGCGCCAATGCCCCTCGCGGGTGGTTCTCGCACTCGTCGATCACCGAGTAAGAACTCTAGACCCTCCCCCTGGGCGGGTAAACACCGGGGGTCACCCGTCGTCCGACATCACCGGCTCGGGCAGCGTGCCCGCGTTCCACTCGGTGAGCCGCCACCGGGTGTCGTGCTCCGGCGAGATCTGCTCCAACGCGATCCACGAGCAGTTCGACAATCCCGCGAACGTGCGCCAGGTGGCCTCCGGGAACCCCAGGAACGTGCACACGCCCACGCGCAGCACCCGCCTCCGCGTGCAGCTCCGCGCCCGGGAACCGCTCCTCGCGGTCCTCCAGCATGGCCTTCATCAGGTCGGGGAAGCGCTCCCACGACTCCTTCCACGTCAGGCCCTCGCGCTCGCCGAAGTTCATCTCGCGCAGCCGCTCGTCGAGCTCCACCGGCACCCCAGTCAGCCGCGACAGCTCCTCGGCCGTGTGCCGAGCACGCTGCAGGTCCGAGCTGAGGATCCGCACCGGCCGCAGCGACGCGAGGCGTGCAGCCGCAGCCGCAGCCTGCCGGACTCCGACCTCGTCGAGCGCCGTGTCCGTCTGGCCCTGCACCCGACCGGCGACGTTCCACTCCGTGCGCCCGTGGCGCCACAGGACGACCCGGCGGGTCACGCGAGCTCGAGGTCGATCGTCGGGCAGTCGCTCCACAGCCGCTCGAGGGCGTAGAACGCGCGCTCCTCGGTGTGCTGCACGTGCACCACGACGTCGGTGAAGTCGAGCAGGATCCAACGACCCTCACGGTCGCCCTCGCGGCGCACCGGCTTCGCGCCCTGCTCCAGCAGCTTCTCCTCGACCGCGTCCTTGATGGCGCGGGCCTGCGGCTGGTTCGCCGCGCTGCACAGCAGGAACACGTCGGTGATGAACAGCTGCTCGGAGACGTCGAAGGCGATGATCTCGGTCGCCAGCTTCTCGTCCGCGGCAGCGGCAGCCACCCGGGTCAGCTCGACGGCACGGTCGGTTGCGGTCATGAGGGGTCCTCGGAGTCGGAGGCGGAGTAGAGACGGTGCTTCGCGATGTACTGCACGACGCCGTCGGGGACGAGGTACCAGACCGGCTCACCCGACGCGACGCGTCCACGGCAGTCGGTCGAGGAGATCGCGAGGGCCGGGATCTCGACCAGCGTGATCCGCTCGGCCGGCAGACCGGCGAGCGTCTGCTCGTCCATCTCGTGCCCGGGACGCGTACAGCCGACGAAGTGGGCGAGCTCGAACAGCTCGTCGTGGTCGCGCCACGTCAGGATCGCGGCCATCGCGTCGGCACCGGTGATGAAGTACAGGTCGGCGTCGGGCATGGCCGCGGCCAGCTCGCGCAGCGTGTCGATCGTGTAGGTGAGTCCGTCGCGGTCGATGTCGACCCGGCTCACCTCGAAGCGCGGGTTCGCCGCCGTCGCGATCACCGTCATCAGGTAGCGGTGCTCGGCCGGCGAGACCTCACGGTCGGCCTTCTGCCACGGGCGCCCGGTGGGGACGAAGACGACCTCGTCGAGGTCGAACCACGACTGCACCTCGCTCGCGGCGACGAGGTGCCCGTGGTGGATGGGGTCGAACGTGCCACCCATGACGCCGACGCGACGTCGGCGGATCGGTGCGTGCTCGGGGGCCACGTCGACGACCTGGGGCCCGTGGGTCGTGCTCAGGAGTGCTCGCGGCCCTTGCCGAAGGCCAGCAGCGCGATGAGCAGGACCAGGAGGATGCCCAGGGCGGTACCTCCGATGAGCATCGCCGTGAAGAGGAAGCTTCCTTCTTCTCCGGACTCCTCCATGGCGGCCAGGATCTCGAGCATGGCCGCAATCTACCAGCGTGCCCGCGAGCCCGACGATCCGGCGTGCGTCAGCGCACGTGCCCGTCGCCCGTGACCACGTACGTCGTCGTGGTCATCTCCGGCAGCCCCATCGGTCCGCGCGCGTGCAGCTTCTGCGTGGAGATGCCGATCTCCGCACCGAACCCGAACTCCCCACCGTCGGTGAAGCGCGTCGACGCGTTCACCATGACGGCCGCCGAGTCGACGCCGAGCGTGAACCGTCGCGCCGCGTCGATCGAGCGGGTGACGATCGCCTCGGTGTGGCCCGAGGACCAGGTGCGGATGTGCTCGACGGCGTCCTCGAGGGAGTCCACCACCTTCGCGGCGATGTCGAGCGAGAGGTACTCGGTGGCCCAGTCGTGGTCGGAGGCCTCGAGCACGCCGGGGGCGACCGCGGCGAAGGAGGCGTCGCCGTGGATCGTGACCCCGGCCGCCTGCAGCGCCTTCGTCACCCGCGGCAGGAAGTCCTCGGCGACGTCGCGGTGCACGAGCAGCGACTCCGCCGCGTTGCACACGCTCGTGCGGTGGGTCTTGGCGTTGAGGACGACGTCGAGCGCCATGTCGAGGTCGGCGTCGGCGTCGACGTAGACGTGCACGTTGCCGGTGCCGGTCTCGATGACGGGCACGGTCGACTGCTCCACGACCGTGCGGATGAGGCCCTCGCCGCCGCGCGGGATCACGAGGTCGACGAGGCCGCGCGCCTGCATCAGGTGGGTGGCGCTGCTGCGGTCGTCGGCGGGCACGGCCTGCACGACGTCGGCGGGGAGCCCGGCGGCGGCGATGGCCTCGCGCATGACGTCGACGATGGCCGCGTTGGACCGCGCCGCCGAGCGCGACCCGCGCAGCAGCGACGCGCTCCCGGCCTTCAGGCAGATGGCGGCGGCGTCGGCGGTGACGTTGGGCCGCCCCTCGTAGATCATGCCGATGACGCCCATGGGCACGCGGACCTGCTCCAGGCGCAGGCCGTTGGGCAGCGTCGAGCCGCGGACGACCTCGCCGACCGGGTCGGGCAGTGCGGCGACGTCGCGCACGCCCTGGGCGAACGCGGCCACGCGGTCGGGGTCGAGCAGCAGCCGGTCGACGACGTTCTCGGGCGTGCCCTCGGCACGCGCGGCCTCGACGTCGAGCGCGTTGGCCGCGACGACGCGCTCGGTCGCGGCCTCCAGGGCGTCGGCCGTGGCCAGCAGGGCCGCATCCTTCTGCGCCCGCGACGCCAGCGCCAGCGACCGTGCGGCCGTGCGGGCGCGGCGGGCGAGCTCGTGCACCTGATCCTTCACGGCTGCAGCCTAGTGCGTGCTCTCCACCCTCCGCTGAGCGTGACGTTCGCGGGCCATCTCGACGGGACTGGGCCCGCGAACGTCACCTTCAGCGGGGATCGGGGGTCACCTGGCGTTCACCCGGGCCGTGCACACTGTCCCCATGATTCGGGGGAATCGGCTCGTCGCCGTGCTCGCACTGGTCCTGGTCGGTACGGTCCTGGCCGTGCCCGTCACCTCCTCGCCCGCCGACGCGCGCGACGAGCGCGGTCGCGTGGAGCCGACCGTCCGGGTCGCGACGTTCAACGCGTCGCTGAACCGACCGGCTGCGGGCGACCTGCGCCGCGACCTGTCGACGCCGTCGAACGCGCAGGCGCGCGCCGTCGCGGAGATCGTCCAGCGCACCCGTCCCGACGTGCTGGTGCTGCAGGAGGTCGATCACGACCCGGAGGCGCTGCGCCTGTTCCAGCGGAACTACCTCGAGCGCGGGCAGCAGGGCGCCGACCCCGTCCGCTACCGGTACACGTTCACGGCACCGGTCAACACGGGCGTGCCCACCGGCCTCGACCTCAACGGCGACGGTCGCACCGACGGCCCCGACGACGCCTACGGCTTCGGGGCGTTCCCCGGCCAGTACGGCATGGCGGTGCTCAGCCGCTACCCGATCGACGAGAAGCACGTCCGCACCTTCCAGAAGCTGCTGTGGAAGGACATGCCCGGCAATCGCATGCCGCAGGGCTACTACTCCCCCGAGGCGGTCGACGTCCTGCGCCTCTCGAGCAAGTCGCACTGGGACGTGCCCGTCAGGGTCGGGCGACGCTCCGTCCACCTGCTCGTCAGCCACCCGACCCCGCCGGTCTTCGACGGGCCCGAGGACCGCAACGGTCGCCGCAACGCCGACGAGATCCGCTTCTGGGCCGACTACACCGGCCCCGCCCGGGAGGCTCGGTGGATCAGGGACGACCGCGGCCGTCCCGGCGGACTGCAGCGCGGTGCGTCGTTCGTGATTGCGGGCGACCTGAACTCCGACCCCGTCGACGGCGACTCGCTGCCGGGCGCCACCCACCAGCTCCTCGACCTGCGCCGGGTGAACACCTCGCTGACCCCGTCGAGCGACGGTGCGGTGGAGGCGGCACGTCTGCAGGGCGGCGCCAACCTCTCCCACCGGGGCGACCCGCAGTTCGACACCGCCGACTTCTCCGAGCCGCCGGGCAACATCCGCGCCGACTACGTGCTCCCGAGCGCCGACCTGGACATCCGCGACGCGCGGGTCTTCTGGCCGGTGCAGGCCGATCCGCTCTCGCGCCTCACCGGCACCTACCCGTTCCCGGCCTCCGACCACCGGCTCGTCTGGGTCGACCTGCGCCACCCTCCCCGCTGAGTGTGACGTTTGCGGGCCGGAAGAGCCCGCTGAGCCCCGCGAACGTCACACTCAGCGGGGTGTGGGGGCGGTCAGTGGGGGTGCAGGACGACGAGGTCGTCGCGGTGGACGACCTCGCGCTCGTAGTCGGCGCCGAGGTCGGCCGCGAGGTCGGGGGTGCTGCGCCCGAGGAGCGTCGGGAGCTCGGCACTGTCGTAGGTGACGAGGCCGCGCGCGACCACGGTGCCGTCGGGCGCCACGACGTCGACCGGCTCCCCCGCTCCGAACTCACCCTCCACGCCGACGATGCCCGCCGCGAGGAGCGACGCCTTGCGCACGGTGAGCGCCCGGACCGCGCCGTCGTCGACGAGCAGCCGCCCCTTGGTCTCACTGGCGTGCTCGAGCCACAGCAGACGGGTCGGCCGACGCCGGCCGGTCGGGTGGAACCGCGTGCCCACCTGCTCGCCCAGCACGGCGGCGCGCGCGTGGTCGGCGCGGGCGAGCACCACGGGGATCCCGGCGCCCGTCGCGATCCGTGCCGCCTCGACCTTCGTCACCATGCCGCCGGTGCCCACCTTCGAGCCCACGCGCGCGACGTCGACGTCGTCGAGGTCGTCCGGGCCGTGCACGTCGGTGATCGGCCGCGACTCCGGCAGCGACGGGTGCCCCGTGTAGAGCCCGTCGACGTCGGACAGCAGCACCAGCAGGTCGGCGTGCACCAGGTGGGCGACGAGCGCGGCCAGCCGGTCGTTGTCGCCGAAGCGGATCTCGCTCGTGGCCACGGTGTCGTTCTCGTTGACGACGGGCAGCACGCCGAGCTCGTGCAGGCGCGCGAACGTCTGGTGCGCGTTGCGGTAGTGGCTGCGCCGCGTGACGTCCTCGACGGTCAGCAGCACCTGCCCGACGGTGATCCCGTGCGCCGCGAACCGCTCGGAGTAGTGCGCCACGAGCGCGCCCTGGCCGACGCTGGCGGCCGCCTGCTGGGTCGGCAGGTCACGCGGGCGCGTCGTCAGACCGAGCGGGCCCAGTCCCGCGGCGATCGCACCCGAGCTCACCAGCACGACCTCGTCGCCACGGCGGCGTGCCGCGGCGAGGGCGTCGACGACGTGGCCGACCTTCTCCGGGTCGAGGTGCCCCGCCGCCGAGGTCAGCGACGACGAGCCGACCTTGACGACGACGCGCCGCGCACTCACGACCGGTCGTCCGCCGTGACGTCGGCGGGGCTGTCCTCGCCGGACTCCGGCCCGTCGTCGAGGTCGAGCAGGTCGTCGTCGTCCTCGAAGGTCCAGTCGGGCGCCGCGCTGGGCTCCTCGCCCCGCGCACGCGCCTCGCGCGCCTCGGCCTCGTAGGCCCGCTTGGCCGCGAGCTGCTCGCGTCGCTCGACGTTGGTGCGACGGTCGTCGCGGTCGAGGCGCTGGTCCTCGCCACGACGGCCGAGCATCTCGGCACCGGCCTGGATGGTCGGGTCGAAGTCGAAGACGACCGCGTCCTCCCAGCCCTGGTCGGCGGTGCCACCGATGACGACGTCGTCGCCCGGCTCGGCACCCTGCTTGGCGAGCGCCTCCTCGACGCCGAGCCGCGCGAGCCGGTCGGCGAGGAAGCCGACGGCCTCGTCGTTGCTGAAGTCGGTCTGGCCGACCCAGCGGGTGAGCTTCGCGCCGCGCACGATCCACTGGCGCTGGCCGTCGGGGCCCCGACGCTGGTCGACCGTGAACTCCGCGCCGACCCCTGCCGCGGCCTGCGGACGCAGCACGATGCGGGTGATCTCCTGCGTGGGCGTCTCCGCGCGACGCCGCGCGACGATCTGCGCCATGGCGAAGGACAGCTCGCGCAGTCCCTGGTGGCTCGCCGCCGACACGTCGTACACGTCGTAGCCGCGCTCCTCGAGGTCACTCCGCACGAACTCGGCGATCTGCGCGGCGTCGGGCACGTCGGTCTTGTTCAGGGCCACCAGGCGCGGCCGCTCGAGCAGGTCCTTTCCGGTCGCACCCTCGGGCAACGCCTCGGCGTACGCGCGCAGCTCGGCCTCGATGACGTCGAGGTCGGTCAGCGGGTCGCGCCCGGGCTCGACCGTCGCGCAGTCGACGACGTGCACGAGCGCGGCGCACCGCTCGACGTGGCGCAGGAAGTCGTGACCGAGACCCCGACCCTCGCTCGCACCCTCGATGAGACCGGGCACGTCGGCGACCGTGAAGGTCGTGGACCCCGCGGTGACGACACCGAGGTTGGGCACGAGGGTGGTGAACGGGTAGTCGGCGATCTTCGGGCGGGCACGCGACAGCGCGGCGATGAGGCTCGACTTGCCGGCGCTCGGGAACCCGACGAGACCGATGTCGGCCACGACCTTCAGCTCGAGCACGATCGTGCGCTCCTGGCCGGGCTCGCCCTTCAGCGCGAAGCCGGGGGCCTTGCGCTTGCTCGACGCGAGCGCGGCGTTGCCGAGGCCACCGCGGCCGCCCGCGGCGATCACGACCTCCGTTCCGACGCCCACGAGGTCGGCCAGGACCTCGCCGGTGCCGTGCGGGCCGCCCGAGCGCACCACCGTGCCGTCGGGCACCTTGAGCACGAGGTCCTCGCCGTGGGCGCCGCTCTTGTTGCTGCCGCCGCCGGGCGCACCGTTGCCGGCCTTGCGGCGCGGCTCGTGGTGGTAGTCGACGAGCGTCGTCACGTCGGCCGCCACGCGGAGCACGACGTCGCCGCCGTGCCCGCCGTTGCCGCCGTCGGGGCCGCCGAGCGGCTTGAACTTCTCGCGGTGCACCGACGCGACGCCGTGGCCGCCGTTGCCGGCGACGACCTGGAGGGTCACGCGGTCGACGAAGGTGGGGACGGCCATGTCAGGTGCTCCTGGGGTGGTGTGGGGACGTCGAAGGGGTGGCCCGCATGCGCGGACCACCCCTTCGACGGATGTTCTGCCGGTTACTCGCCCGGAACGATGTTCACGACCTTGCGGCCGCGACGCGTCCCGAACTCGACCGAGCCGGCCGACAGCGCGAAGAGCGTGTCGTCGCCGCCACGGCCGACGTTGGTGCCGGGGTGGAAGTGGGTGCCGCGCTGGCGGACGATGATCTCGCCGGCGTTGACGAGCTGGCCGCCGAAGCGCTTGACGCCGAGGCGCTGTGCGTTGGAGTCGCGGCCGTTCTTGGTGGAGGCTGCGCCCTTCTTGTGTGCCATGAGTTCAGTCCTCTACTTCGCGATGCCGGTGATCTTGACCTGGGTGTACTTCTGACGGTGACCCTGGCGCTTCTTGTAGCCGGTCTTGTTCTTGTACTTCTGGATGATGATCTTCGGACCCTTGGTCGCGCCGATCGCCTCGGCGGTCACGGAGACCGTCGAGAGGCTGTCGGCGTCGGCCGTCACGGCGTCGCCGTCGACGTACAGGACGGCCGGCAGCGAGACGGACTCGCCCTCGGCCAGGCCGAGCTGGTCGATCTCGATGACGTCGCCGACGGCGACCTTCTGCTGCGTGCCGCCACTGCGCACGATTGCGTAGACCACGGGATTCCTCACTCGGTTCTTGCTGGAAGCTGTGTGTGCCGGGGGCCGGGGGCGTCCGGGTCCGACGGGGCCTGGGCTCAGCGGCTGCGCTGGACCGGGCCGGTGCCGGGCTCACACCCGGACAGGACGATCGGCGCGCACGGCGCGCCGAGGATCCATACTACGGACCCTCCCCCGGCTCGGTCAAAGCGGGGGTCTCGCCGGTCGGCTCGTCACCCTCGTCACCGGCGTCCGGCGCCGACTCGAGCTTCGGCTCCGGCTCGACGGTCGCGGGGACCTGCTCGGCCTCGGGCGTCGGCAGGGCGTCCTGCACCGGCTGCGGCGCCGAGGCGACGATCGGCTCGGGGACGTCGGACGGGACGGGCTGGGCGGCCTCCTCCGCGTCGGCAGCGGCCTCCTTCGCGGGGCTCTCGGCCTCGTCCGCCGGGCTCGCGGCCGGGGCCTCGTCGGTCGGCGTCGGCTCGAGGACGGCGTCGACTATCACTGGGGCGGGGTGGTCAAGGCTACTCTTGTCTCAACCCTGCTCGGCATCGGCAGCGAACTCGGATTGGGCGGTGACAGCGATCTCGTTCGCGCGCTTCGCCGGGGCCGCGACGACGAGGCCGCCGCCGACACGACCACCGACGAGACGACGGCGGACGAGACGTCCGGTGCGGACACGAGCACCTCGAACGGCACCTCCGGCGGCTCGACCTCCGGGTCGTCGCGCGGTGGGCGCTC
>LULG01000196.1_pt1 | contig 12621 bp, 15 predicted proteins | sample 728211 | NCBI WGS metagenome assembly LULG01 (sample SAMN03860295, study PRJNA289734) | marine metagenome | biome: seawater column; feature: ocean; material: water; isolation source: Red Sea water column Station 169 - depth 200m | place: Saudi Arabia: Red Sea | collected 2011-10-15 | depth 200 m | reverse complement strand
TAACTTCTCAATCTGTGCTTTTATGATTGGACCACGATTTGGCCAGTGTATATATTCCTCTGTATTTTTCATGAGATTATATAAGAAGGGTAAAATCAGTTTTTCAACATCTTTGAATTTTGCTTTTACCGATTCATCATTTATCTCTTTTGTGATTGTTTCTTTATCATCTACGATTTGCATTATTTCATTCATCATACTTTTGATATCAGAAACATCTGTTTTAACTTTTGCTAATTCTAAGCTTTGATTATCTATCGTCTTAGGATCGATAGTAGGTTTTTCTTCTGTTGTGGGTGGGGTACTTACTGGTGTAAAACCCCAATCATTATCAAGATCGAAACCACGCATATAATCTGGTATATCTGCCATTACCTTAACACCTTTTCCAGTCTAATATTTTGAGTTTTGCGGAGAGTCCTCCGTAAGTGTTATTATTTATGAGATTCATGATTTGACTTTTATCGTATCCATTTATGACTAATTCATTGATGTCTTTGACTATCATATTTTCAGGCCATACAAAAAGTTGAAAATTCTTATTAATCATTTTTTCCATTTGTTTTAATATTTCTTTATTTCTTCTTTCATTATCATAGATAAAGGTACATTTATCTGTATCAGAAAAATCTACTTTTGATAATGTAGAACCTGCATACGCAACACAGTTATCTATGAACATACTATCAATAGGACCTTCTGTAACATAAATGTGTTTGTTCGGATCAAGTTTATCTAGACCATAAATCTTTTGTTTGTTTTCATTTAGTATGATTGTGATGTATCGCATTTGTTCTTTTGAATTTAATGCACGACCTTGATATGCAAACAGTTCTTTGTTCTCATCAAAAAATGGAATGATGAGCCGTTTATCATTTTTTAGATTTTCACTTTTGTCTGGTCGTGTATTTTCTACGAACTCTCGAAAGTCGTCTGCATAATAAAGTTCACCATGATATTCTTTTGGTATCTTTCTCATCAATACAAATTGTTTTGCAATATGATCATCAGAAAGTTCAGAAATCTTTTTTAGAAGTTCAAGTTCTTTTCTTTTTTTGAATACAGGTTTTTCAAATTGAAAGTCTGGTTTTTCTGTGCCAATATGTTTATTGTTTTTCGCATAGGCACCATCACGATATTTTTCCATAGAGTATTGAGAGTAGATTTCACTATCAAGTTTTTTGATAAGATTAGCCATAGTCGTGCCAGAACCACAATTATGACATTTGAAAAATAAATCATTCCTCTTACGATAAATGTAACCTCTTGCTTTCGATTGATTCTTTTGACTATCGCCACAAAGAGGGCACCGAAAGTTATAGAGGTCATCATTTTTTCGTTTGAATTTTTTGAGTCGGTGTGATACTAAATTTAAATATTTGCGATCAACGTATATACTCATAGACGATACCTATATAAAAGTTTATAAGTATATGGTACATTAAATAGAGTAAATTGTCAAGACCACTATTGAAACATTTCAATAATCTTTGGAAAGATTTTTGGTATTAATCCAAGAATTAATCCAAGAACAATAGCACCACCTACCATCATATACTTCCATCTTTCTAGTGATGTGATACGATCTGATAGATAGTTTCTGTTGATTCCTTGATTAATCTGTAGTTTTTTTATTTCATCAATTAATGAATCGTGTGATGCAGTTATCTTTTTAGTTACTTGGTCATGTTGTTTGTCTATTCTACTATGCAAAATTCTTATTTCCTCTACGGCTTCTAATCTTCTTTGTTCAATTAGATTCCCTAGTTTTTCATTCGTTTTTTCTTGTTTATTCAACTTCTCGGTATGAACACCTAGTAACATCTTGTGATTTTCATCAATCGCCATTATTTTTTCTCATAATATTTTTTATAGGACTTTATAATGTCTTTTTGAAGTGCAATATAGTTCTGCATCTTCTCGACATTCTTTGCAAGGATTTCATATCCTTCATCAGTCAGTCCAATTAAAACTGGATCGACTCCTAATTCTTCTAAGTCGGCAAAAATCTTTTCTGCGTTTTTGCGTTTTATAATAATAAATTTTACTTTTTGTAAGTCTAAAACTGGAGGCTGTTCTATTCCAAGTTTGACTCGCTCGGTAGGTTTCGTTAAAACTTCTAATTTAGAAACCGAAGCACAACCACTACTGAGGAGTATCAGTAGAAGGATAATCGAAAAGTTCTGGACATAACGTATTGCGTTTCTTTTTCGGAACATCTCTTTCCTCTTTCTTTACTTTATCGCCTGTCAATAGTTGCACACAACGATTGCGAAAGTCACTCGCTCGGTTAATAACAAATTTGGCTTTGTCGGTTCTTTTTAACATAAACTTTCCTAAGTCTCTACCATTCTTGTGAAACTTTTTGTCAAGTCTACCTAGTTTCTTTTCGTAAAATCGTTCTTTGCGTAAAAGAGTTCGATTTACTTTATTTACTTCACCTATATCTTTCTTTAATTGTTGCATGGCTAGTTTTTGCGTCTTGACTGCAAGATTTAGTTTCTCATTGTTTGCTCTTAAAATCGCAAGGTCTTTCTGCAACTTTTGATAATACGCATATCCGCCAGCAGCACCAATCATGAGTAGTAACCCAATTATTAATTTTACTTTCAACATATTATTTTTTCTTTTTCTTTTTATTTTTCTTTTTTAGATAGTGATGATTTGCTGAAATGCTATCAGTTCGTTTCACTTCTGTTGGAGGGAACATTTCTGCAAATACTTCTTCATAGTCTTGTGCAGTCATGTGAAAACCTTTTTCCCAATCTTTTTTCTCTCTCATATGTGTTCCTTTCAAATATATCATAGCGCCATCTTCATTACGAATAATGATTGATTTTTTAGGATACTTATATGCATAGTCACGAATTTGTTGACCAACAGTACTTTTTAGGTCAATGTATTTCTCCCAACGTGCAAACTTCTTTTTGCCTTCTCTACAGTTTGCGAATGTATCGTTATCTACATGAAATACAGCGTGACCAGCAAATGTATCATGACTTTCATTTATATCTTTTTTCTTTTTAAAAAATGTTTTTGTATCAAACTTTCTACGAAGAATACTTCTTACTTTATTTACAGGAACCGTAGAACTATCAGAACCAGTACCTGCAACATTACTACCTGTTGCATTGGCTGGTATTTCTTCACCTAACGATTTCTCTTGCCATTCATAAGATTTTTCATCTGTTTTGATTGGTCCACCTTTTGCCCAAGTATGACAAGAACGTGCAGAATGACATTTGAAATGATGCATATAACAGTAACCAAGTTCTCCATCACCATCTGATGTAGGACCCGGCAAACATTCTTTCATTCTTGGAGATATATCAAATGCTACACAGTTTGCACATTTTGATTTCTTTGCAGCCTCTACTGAAGTTTTCCAATGTTTTGCAACTTTCTCCCAGTAATCTCCGGGTTCATCTACGTTCAATGGACCGTAGTTATGATTCTTTGTTGTTGCATCACGATTCTTCGTGTTTAGTTTTATGTCTTGTGTTGCAGGAGGACAATCCATTTTCTCCTCTCTCATTTCTCTGAAGTCAAATTCAAACTGTTTAAATTTTCCAAACTTCTTTTGTACTTTTGTTTTACCAACGTGTTTTGCTAACATAGTTAGTGCATGATTCCGTACATCACCATCTCGGTCAACATCAAGAAGATGTTTTTTACCTTCAGATGAGTGCATATTTTCTAGTCCTTTATCTCTTAATTGATCCGCAAAAAATTCTAATGCATCATGCATACGTCTAGTAAGTTTACCTAATGCGTGATTTTTATCTTTCTTTATATAATCATGTATTGCTTTTGCCGCATTTTTAGATTTCATATCTTCTTCTAAAGAAACAGACTCTACTTGAGTATCAAGATAGTCTGACATATCATCTAATCTACTAACAGCAGTTGCAACTTTATTAGTCCACCATGTTGGTAAATCATCTTCATCAGATATCTTTCCTAGTTCTTGATTCATCTTTTGAAGTGCAGACATAGCAATTTTAACTTTATTTTTCATAGAAGCAACATCTGTGTGTCCACTTTCTTTCATAACACTTTCTCCTCGAACTTTTCTCGCAAGGTCTGCATCTGCTTTGCCCCAAGTTCCTTTACCTTTTGTGATAAAAGAGTTGACTCTTGCCATTCCCCATTGTTCTGGAGTAGTTCCGGGTCTATGACCTGTTCGCCATGCAGCCATTCCTCTATCATATACTTTTTTTAGAATAGAGTATGAGATACCAGATTTCTCTGCTTTATTTTGAAGTCCTTTTTTATTTTCTTTTATTGTTTTTATTTCACCATACATTTTTTTAAATTTAATCGTATGTTTTGATGGTTTTGTTTTTGCAGTCTTATCTCCGGGTGCGTCTTTGTATGCTTTTGGATTATCGTCTGACATTTTTGCACCCTTTTCAAAGTGTCTTGCACGAGCAGTCTTTGTGGATTTTTTCATCTTTCCTGCATAATACTTTGCAGGTTGAGTACCTTTTCTATCTTTTATATCTGCGTCTTGTTTAACCATTGTATTATCCTATTGGAAATAAATCTTCTTGACTAACTACGATTTCTTTACCACTTCTTTCATGTTTAACTGAATATACTTCTGAACCTAGAACTGTATCTATAGGATCAGTATCTTTTGTTACATTGATGATATCACCGACTTTTGCATCAGGTCCTTGTCTATTATCTAGAACGCCTGAGTCTGGCATATCAACACGAAGTTTGTATTTGCCTCTTTTTAATTTTTCTTCTGAGATAAAACTAGAGAATTGTTCATTGACATCATCATAATCTGGCAGACCATCATTTTCTTTTAGATAGTTATAGAAAGTTGTCTCTAACTGTTCTGGGTGTTCCATTCCTTTTTTTCTTGCTTCTTCTTTTAGAAACCAGAGTGCGGCTGCATATGATGCAAGTCTTGTTTTACCAAGAGGAAGTTTTTCCATAATCTTCTTGAGTTTCCATATCAGTCTATGAAATATTGTATAGGCTTTCTTTTCTTCATCTGTCTTTAGACTTCTTCTCTTTTTAAGAACTTTACCTCTCTCGTCAATGATACCTAATTTAAATGCATCAGTTTGATTGAAAGGTTGTGTAAGTATTCTTAAAAACTTGTATGTCATATAAAGATCGACTGCACCAGAAACTAAACTCATTTATATTTTCCTTAAAGTATTTACTATTCTTTCATCTAAAGGTATATCACTTGATATGACCTCTGGATCCTTTAATCGTTCTGGCATATAACTTAAAAGAACAAGAAATGTCTTTAAAATGGGCCAGAGTTCATTTTCTATTTTAAAGAACAACAATCTTGTTGCAGGTTCAACACCAAAAACATTACTAAGACTTACTATATGATTGATAATCAATCTTTCTCTAAGTTCATCTTTTTTTACATATCTACGAAATAATCTCTTTACATATTTTATACGATTAATATCTTCATAAAAATCTTCGACAGAATTACATTCTTGATTATCATAATGTTGCATGGCGTAAATTTGATAATTTTCTTCTGTCAATTTTTTAAAATACATAAAATAAAAACTCTCAGATTATGATGATATTATGCTATTTTTGCTGTAACCGTATATTTATTATTCTCGTTTCTGATAAAATTGAATTTAATTTGCAACGCTCTGCCCTTATGTGCAATACCGTCATCACTTGTAATCTCTGCACTATCGTCTTTTAATTTTCCATAACGGCCACCAAATTGATATAGATCAACGGCTTGTTCTGGAATATCTCCATTGTCATCATATGAAATGTCTAACATTGGAAATCCAACGTGTATATGTGAAAGATTATTGCGAACTTCACGAACTGCCATCATTGGATTATCAAATTCTTGGTCTGCGACAGCACCAATAACACTATTGACTTGTGCCAATACTTCATCATTGGAAATATCGCTACCTGATAATCTTGTATTCCCCATCTTTGGAGAGTGAGGTGCAAGTGTTGATTCAGCGAATGATTTCATTTCTTCCTCGTTTTATATTATGGGGACACCGAAGTGCCCCCAAGTTTTAAAATAAATTATGCAAGTAGTGTGTCGATAGTTCCAGCGGAACCTGATCCACCACCTATTGCAACCCAACCACGTGTCGCTGTCCAAATCAGAACAATCGCATCTCCAACATCTGTAAATGTTATTGTGGAGAATCCAGATTTTGTGGAAGGAGTACAAACAGTACTTCCACCATCAACGTCATGGATTATGATTTTGATTTGTCCAACACTGGTTCCGTTTGCAAGAGTACTTGCAGTTGTATCAGTTGTTGTCAAAAGTGTAAGAGCAGTTGTTACACTAACTGCGGCTGTAGAACTAACAGTTTGTGCATCAACGGAGTTTGCAAATGCTAAGAATGTAGGCATATTGTTGAATAGATTTGCGAAACTAAGTTTTTTGTTGATTGGAGTACCTGAAGGATCATCTACAACCATTAATAGGTCAGCAGATGCTACACCTGTACTCAAATCGGTTAAAGCAGTTACTTTCTTATCGGCCATTTTTATTTCTCCTTATGGTCTAATACCCTCAAAATGAGGGAATACTATTGTCGGGACTCGACCCACTTTGTTACACATTACCATATCTTACTTATTTATACAGTTTTAACTTAGTACTGTATGCACCTGTACGACACCAGAAATATCTGTTGAAGCGGCAAGAGTTGTTCCACCCACTACTGTATCCGAAATTGTTCCACTGTTAAGTGTAATTGAGGATGGTGTGGTTAAAACGTCTGTATTACCCAAAGAGGCACTTGTTTTTTCAAAGCGTTTTTGGTTAGCAGTTGAACCAGTTGCAGTATAAGTTAGTGTATGATTACCATAACCACCGCCTGATTCGTTTCCGTTAACGACCACAATTTGTGGCGAACCGGCAACAGTAACCTCTTCGTCCCAAGTAACTTCAACAAGTATTCTTTGTGTTCCATCACCAGCAGTCATGTCTGTAGTAGAAGTATCTCCGATAATATATCTCAATTTTGTAACTGTTGGTGCTCTCAAACCAGTACTTGAAGATGAACCAGCAAGGTCGCCGATAGCAACTAGAACTTCTGGTTGTGCAGAAGTATTATCATTTCCGCTTGCTGCGGTTCCAGCTTTTCTTACCCAACCCGCTTGAGTTGCATAGACATCGCCTCTATTATAATCCGAATTCTCATCTGTCGGCGCAAACTTTGGTTTGTTTGTTGCAGCAGCATGAGCTGTTCCCCATAGTCCCATTTTGTTTCTCCCTTCCCTTGTTTTAAATATATTTGAAGTCAAGTATTTTATTACTTCTTCTTATTATTTAGTTATTTTTAAATCTTTGTTGCCTTAAAAACTAAAGATACTCTTAGTTTTTTACTATTACTATTTAGTCCTCTTGCAACATGAGGTATTCTCGCATCAAACTGTAGAACTCTACCTGCTCTGGGCCATACTGTACGCAATATTTCTGGGTGTAACTGCATAGCGTAAGGTGTATCAAACGATATCATTCTCTGTTCTTCATTTAGATTTGGTGTCCAGAGTATGAGTTCTCCTGCATCTTCTGGTTTCATATCTGGGTTTGCATAGTATATAAATGTATATTGATCAGGTGTCCACCCATCTACATGAATACCACCCGGTTGACCAGCAGTATGACCATTCAAATACACTCTTAATAGTTTCATACCTTTATTATATTCACCTATCTTTTTCCATACGGATTGCACCCATGTTGGTAACATTACTGTACAATCTGTTCTTTCTGTATCACTACCACCAAGATGAACGTGCCAGAATGGTGGTGATGATTCATCTTCTTTATGACCATCACTTGAATACCAACCATGAATCCAGTCTGCTTTTCTGCAATTCTGCCAGTTCTCTTTTATTTCTTCTGTTGTAAATAAATCATCATGTACATCATAATCCTGAGACCAGTCCATTATATACTCCTTATTGTATTAAATCATGAAAATTCACATCTCTACCTTCGTATAGAAATGTGATATCAGGAAATTCATTTTGTATTAGTTCGTGTTGTTCGTTCCATTGTTCAACTGCAGGCGGCTTCAATTGATAGAACTCTGGATATATATGATTCATAGATTGTTTTGCATATGAATCAAATCCTATACACACAACTTCTTTCGGTTTTTGTCTTTCACACGCAATTTTAATAGAGAGTGTGCCACTATTCCAATCATAATATTTCTTATCAAAATGCATAAAGTCTATATTGTATTTCTCACTCAACCATATTACATATGCACGTTTTAGACCAGCGTTGCCTAGAAGAAAGAAACTTGAACCTTCTTTCTTTGTTTCAATAATCTTATACTTCTCATAATCTTGCAAATACGGTATAAATGTATAATACACATCTTCTGTATGAATATTGTTTTCTTCGTCTGCATTTAAAAAGATACATTTGTGTTTTTTTGGATAACCACTATTGACTATCTCATAAATCATTCCATCATCATTAGATACGAGAATGTCAGGATTGAAGTCACGATACAAAGCATTACAACCATATAATATACCATTTTTTCTTAAAAGTGATAAGTTAAAATCTCTACGGCTCTCGCCATTTCCTATTATAAAGACTCGATCTTTTATCATCATGATATACTTAAATTTGATATCATTTTTGATTGTTTGTATTTTCTATCTTTTATGTTTGTCCATACTAAACTTTCTGGAACATGATAGAGTTGATCGCAATCTTTACAATATGAAATATCATCAAATCGTTCTTCTTCATGTGCAAGTCGAAGTTCTTTATATAAATCTCCGTTCACTACTTCTTCAATAGTTTGTGTATCAAGATGTCCGAGTGTTGCTTCTCTATCTTTACCTAGAACCATACAACAGGCAACGACTGCACCTTGATGACCATCAATACCACCAGCACGAACTTGCAGAATGGGAGCGAATGGTCTGCCACAGCCTCTGCGTTCTCCTTTTCTTTTTGTGTATGGCGAATCGTATTCACCAGACCAGTTATGCATTAACCATATCTCTGATTGTGTTCCTGTGTAATCAACCCAGTTTTCTCTATACTTCTGTATTTCCCATTCTTTGATTCTAGGTTGAATAATCAAATGATTTGCATGAACTTCTGTATTTGTATGTTTACAAGCCTTTACGAGTTTCTTTACATTCTCACGAACTTGATTGAAACCATCACAATCCATCCATTCACGATAAGTCTCTTTACTATATCCTATCACAGATACACGAAAGATGTCAAGACCACTATCGGCTATTTCTAATATAAGTTGATTGTTGAGAGTATATCCATTACTGAAACTAACACACTTTACATCTTTATTTTTAATGTAATGAATACATTCAATAAAGTTCTTGTGAAGTGTTGGTTCACCGCCACCATGTAGACTAATAGATTCTACGCCATGTTCAATAGCGTCATCTACAATCTTACGAAAGTTTTGCATATTGAGTGATTTTTTGAAATCGGATTCTCGACCATCCTCGAATCCTTGAGGACACATTTGGCAAGTATAGTTGCATCCACCAAACAGTTCCATGTCCAATTGACGAATCAATGTTGACATAACAAACTCCTACTTAATAATATATTATCTCTCTCTAACCAATAATGGTCGTTTAGATTGTTCTTCACCCTTCATAGAGGGTTTCGTATTCACTTTTTCTGGTTTCATTTTTTTCTTGTTCTTACCATTCTCGTCATTAGGAGTACTCATTGGTTCGAGTGCCTTTTTAGGAGCATGAACTTGATCTTCTTTTTCGTTATCTTTTGCTTCTGCTTTTGGATCGTCTTTTTCGTGATCCCCAATCCAGTTTTTGTCGAGATAGTTGTAAAATTCTTTTTTCTTTTCTGGACTTAACTCTGCTGGTGAATCCACACCAAACTTTTTCAAAGCCTTGTTTACAAAATCACGATAAGATTCTTTATCGCCTGTTGAATGTTTTTCTGCACCTTCTTTGATACCAAGTTGTTTTGCTACATTTTTTACATCTTTTGAATCCGAAGGTTTACTAAATTCTTTACTTGCGAATTTTTTTAACCATTTTTGAACAACGACTCTTGCATCACCTTTAGGATTCTTTTTACCTGCAGCAACCAAGGCATCATGTAAATCATCATCACCAAATATATCATATAATGCTGAAGAAGCATCATCACCATTTTTACCTAATGCAAAAGGTTTCTTCATAAAGTCTTTTGCCTTTTTTATCTCTCTTGAGTTTGATGGAAAAGCCCAAGTACCTTCTACAAGTTCTTCTTCTTTTTTTTCTGGTTCAGGAAAATGTAATCCTGCAGGACGAACATTTTTTCCTACTTCTACAGGTTCATCTTCTAATATTTTTTTTGATGCATCAAGAAGGTCTTTAGGTAAACCTCTGATAGCACCCATATCATGATCTACCATTTTTTGTTCTCCTATTGTATTTTTTCTTCGATTTTGTCGAATTAGTCTCTTTTGTATATTTATTTACTTCATACTTTTCGTATATAGTATTTATCTTCTTTATATTGCCTTCATTGAGTGCAGTAAATAGACGAAATGCAGTATTCATATCAAGATTATCAATAAACATCTTTGCCTTTGATACAGATAATGGTGTAACAGATGCTAATGCTCTATTCACATCATTAGAATACTTCACAAGAATACTTTGAGCCTTGCCTTTTTGTTCTGTGCGATTTGCTCTTGCATTTCTATTTTTTGCAATCTGATCTCGAACTTTTGCACGATCTTTCTCTGTTCTTTGACGATCTTTGAGTTCTTCTCTTTCATCTTCATGATCTTGTTTTTGACTATCTTTTTGCCGTTTATGAATAGCAGTTACTCTATCTAGATTTACACCTTCTTGTAATCCAGTTTTTACAAAGTTTTCTTTATCTTCTTTTATAATTTGATTTACTTGATATAGTCCACCATTTGCGACAATTTCACATACGAGTTTTTCAGTTGTTTGTGATATTATAATTCCGTATGAACCATCTTTTTGATTTTCGACTATATCACCTACTATGTAAGTTTCTTCTGTCATTTCTCTTATCTCGCCTTCCTTTAATCCCATCGCCATTCGTATTTGATTAAATAGTATTTTTGTTTCTCTATCTTTTAAAGTTGGAGGTATACCCTTTTTAAAAGAATCAAAATCGTTTTTACTTGCGGCTTCTCTCATCTTAGATGCAGACATTCCTTTTGCACCTTGTGCATCAGGGTCTCTTGAACCAGCACTTACGACTTTAAACTTTGTAAATTTAAAGAGTTTACCTTTACCAGTACCAATATATTTTGTAATAGATTTTTTAAACTCTGCAACACGATCACTACCTACAACTAGAGTTACATCTTTATAACCATCATCACTTATCTTTTGTGTTGCATCAAATATTGTTTTTACGTTTCGATTGAACTCTATGTTTACTTCTGGGAACATTTTTGTCAACCAACGCACTTTTGTTGCATAGTCTAATGGATTCTTTTTTGCATCTTGTGATTGACTGATGTATATTCTATGATCTTCTGATTTGGCTAATGTTTTAATTTTTTTCATCAAAACACCATGACCAATAGTTGGCGGGTTCATTCTACCGAATGTATATATCATCTTACTCATTTTTCTCGGCGCCTCTTTCAACTGTCTATATTTTTTCATGTTTTATCCTTTTCACTAATCTAGGTCTGAAACTTTTTTGCCCTTCTCCCACATTCTACAACTCCAATATCTTGCCTTCCATTTTGGACCCGGATTATCACAATTATGTCTTGCACGAAATGATTTTCTATTTTGTGGATCATCACGTTTAATTTCCATATTTGGATCGCCAAATGTTACTTTGACGATATTTCCTTTTTCGTTTGTTGCATAGACTCCGAACTTTTTCTTTGAGCCTGAAGGTAAACGAAAAGGATCATTTAATTTTACTTTTCTTCCTTGATATTCTGCTTCTGTGATTTCTAGTTCTTGACCACAATCACAATATTCTCTAAATCGTTTCATTAGATTTTTACCTTTATTCCCGGAGTTTGTATATAAAGTGCTTTGCCTGCCCAACCACCTTGCGCTCTAGTTCTTGCTGTTATTGGTATTGTCACTTCATAATTTAATAATTTAAAATTTAAATTCATAACAAAACCTTGGCCTCCTGTATGATCAAATTTTATATTACTAAACTGTTTTGGTGTATCGTTTATATCTCCAAGTTTAAATGTGTAACTCCCAACTGTTTTTAAAAAATAGTTCATATTGTTTGCTTTTGTTAATGATTTACCTAAAGATTGTATAAAATTATTTCTAAATTCATAGTAAAAATCTTTGCCGTAGAAATTAAGATCATCTTTTTCAAATTCTCTTGCTATTCTTGAAAAATCATCTCTAGAAGATGTTTCTGATGCTTTTTCTTTAGTAATATCAAAATCTTTTAAAGCCGCTGTTGCATTTTTTGCAGATTTTGGCACACTATCAACTGATTTTTTCCAAGAGTCGTCAATAAATTTTATTACTTGTTTCTGATATTTATTGTTATCTCCGTCAACCTGACCAAAAAATGCTTTTACATTTGTATTGAATTTTGGTGTAGTATCTTTACCAGTTGCAATTTTATTTGAATATCCAATATAGTTA
>LULG01000428.1_pt1 | contig 12717 bp, 9 predicted proteins | sample 728211 | NCBI WGS metagenome assembly LULG01 (sample SAMN03860295, study PRJNA289734) | marine metagenome | biome: seawater column; feature: ocean; material: water; isolation source: Red Sea water column Station 169 - depth 200m | place: Saudi Arabia: Red Sea | collected 2011-10-15 | depth 200 m | reverse complement strand
GGGTGGCGCTCGACGCGCAGGCGCAGGCCGAGATCGACGCGGCGCTGCTCGCGCTGGCCGAGCGGCAGCGCGCGCTGATCGCCGCCGCCGACGCGGGCGGGGCCGATGCGATCGCGGCGCAGCTGGACGATCCGGGCACCGCGATGGTGTCGCTGCGCGACCATGACGCGCCCTATCACGGGCCGATGCAGATGTTCGACGGGCCGCCGGTCGATGGCGAGCCGGCGCAGCGCTTTGCCGGAGAGGCCGACTGGATCGCGGCGGGCGACACGATCCCCGGCGCGCGAATGAGAGGCGGCGCCCGCCGCGTCCGCTGATGCGACCGTGCGGCGGGAGGGGACGCCGCCCATTGCGCTCGCCGATATATTGGCATAGCATATGCCAAAACATGGGAGGGACGGGTGAACGAACGGCCTTATGAGGTGCATGGCGCGCTGGGTTCGCCCTATTCGATGAAAATTCGCGCGGCGATGCGCTATCGCCGCCTGCCGCATATCTGGGTGCATGGCGCCGCGACGCAGGGCGGGGCGCTGGCGCATGTCCGCGCGCCGGTGATCCCGGTGGTGCGCTTTCCCGACGATAGCTGGCACAATGATTCGACCCCGCTCCTCTATCTGCTCGAGGATCGCCATCCGGGCAGCCGTTCGGTGGTGCCGCCCGATCCCGCGCGCGCCTTTCTGGCGCATCTGATCGAGGATTTCGCCGACGAATGGCTGACCAAGGCGATGTTCGGCTATCGCTGGCTGGCCGAGGTCGACCAGCTTCAGATGAGCCGCTGGCTGGCCTTCGATGCGTTCAAGGGCGGCGGGGCGGAACAGCGCGAGCGCTTTGCGGCGAGCTTTCGCGAGCGGCAGGTGGGGCGCACGGCGATCGTCGGCTGCACGCCCGCGAACTTCGCGCTGATCGAAGCGTCGACCCGTGCGGTGCTCGCGGCGCTGGAGGCGCATGTCCAGGACCGGCACTGCCTGTTCGGCACGCGGCCGTCGCTCGCCGAATTCGGCCTGTTCGGCCAATTGTCGCAGCTCGGCGTCGATCCGACGGCGCAGGCGATGATGCGCGCCGACTATCCCTTTGCCTATCGCTGGCTTTTGCACATCGACGACATGTCGGGGATCGACGGCGAATGGGACGCGGCCGATGCGCCGCTGCCGCCCGTGGTCGAGGCGCTGCTGGCGGTGGCGGGCGCGGTCTATCTGCCCTTCTTGCGGGCGAATGCGGCGGCACTGGAAAGGGGGGAGGCGATGATGCGGTTCGAGGCGATGGGGCATGGCTATGACCAGGGGGTGTTCAAATATCAGGCGAAATGCCTTGCCGACCTGCGCATGCGCTACGCGGCGCTGAACGACGCGGCGCGTGCTGCGGTCGATCCGCTGCTCGAGCGGACGGGCTGCCTGCCCGCGCTGGTGTCGGCATGAGGCGCGCGTTCGCCGCCGGGGTCGCCGCCGCGCTGGTCGCGGCGCCGCTGGCCGCGCAGACCGCGGCGCCGACCGCGCCCGCATCGCCGCGCCACCCCAACATCGTCATCCTGCTGGCCGACGACTGGGGCTTTTCGGATGTCGGCGCCTTCGGGGCCGAATTCGCGACCCCGAACATCGACGCGCTGGCCCACGCCGGGATGCGCTTTTCCAATTTCCATGTGTCGGGGTCCTGCTCGCCGACGCGCGCGATGCTGCAGACGGGGGTGATGAACCACCGCGCCGGGCTGGGCAATATGCCCGAAACGATCCCCGACGCGCACCGCGGCAAGCCGGGGTACGACACGGTGATGAACCACAGCGTCGTCACGATCGCGGAAATGCTGAAGGCGGCGGGCTATCGCACCTATCTGACCGGCAAATGGCATCTGGGCAGCGATCCGACGCGGCTTCCCGAAGCGCGCGGCTATGATCGCGCCTTCAGCCTGGCCGATGCGGGCGCCGACAATTTCGATCAGGAACCGATCAAGGGCCTCTACGACAAGGCGAACTGGACCGACAATGGCAAGCCGGGGGTGCTGCCCAAGGATTATTATTCGTCGCGCTTCGTGGTCCAGAAGATGATCGATTATATCGACGCCGACCGCGCGAGCGGAAAGCCGTTTTTCGCGTCGGTCAATTTCCTTGCCAACCATATTCCGGTGCAGGCGCCCGACAGCGACATCGCGCGCTATCAGGCGATGTATAGCGAAGGCTGGACCGCGCTGCGCGCCGCACGGGCCAAGCGCGCCGCGGCGCTGGGCATCATGCCCGCGGGCGCGCCGATGGTGACGATGGCGACCACCCCTGACTGGCAAAAGCTGGACAGCGACGAACGCAAGGCGGCGGTCCGCGTGATGCAGGCCTATGCCGGGATGGCGACCGCCGCCGACCGCGAGATCGGCCGCCTCGTCGCGCATCTGAAGGCGACGGGCGATTACGACAATACGATCTTCGTCTTTCTGTCGGACAACGGCCCCGAACCGACCAACCCCTATAACCGGCTGCGCAACCGGCTGTTCCTGGGGATGCAATATGACACCTCGATCGGCAACATCGGTCGCCGCCACAGCTTCAGCGCCATCGGCCCCGGCTGGGCGAGCGCCGCGGCGGCACCGCTGTCGGGGTACAAGTTCAGCGCGACCGAGGGCGGGCTGCGCGTCCCGCTGATCATCGCTTGGCCCGGCCATCCGCAGGTGCGCGCGGGCGCGATCTCGAACGGGCTGGCGCATGTCACCGACATCGTCCCGACGCTGACCGACCTCGCCGGCGTGCCGGGTCACGGCGGCAGCTGGGGCGGGCGGACGGTCGAGCCGATCGCGGGGCGCAGTCTGGTGCCGATGCTGGCGGGCGGCGCAGGCAGCGTTCATGGCGACGCCCCGATCGGTTATGAACTGTCGGGCAATGCCGCGCTGTTCCGGGGCGATTACAAGCTGGTGCGCAATCTGCCGCCGACGGGCGATGGTCAATGGCGGCTGTTCGACATCGCCGGCGATCCCGGCGAAACGCACGATCTGGCCGCCGCGATGCCCGATCGCTTTGCGGCGATGAAGGCCGATTATGCGGCGTTCGCCAAGACCAACCAGGTGCTCGAAATGCCGGCGGGTTACACCGCGGACGAACAGATCAACCTTTATGCGTGGCGGCAACAGGGCCGCAAGCGGGCGATCCAGGCCGGACTGGTGCTCGGCGGGGCGATCGTCGCGCTGTCAGCCCTCTTGTGGCTTTTCGTCCGGCGGCGGCGGGCGCGCCGTGTCGATCAGGCGAATGCCGACATGATCGGTACCTAGCGAACGTTCCTGGAACTGGCGCGCGGCGGCGCGATAGCGCGCGCAATAATTTGCCGCGCACAGAAAGCTGCCGCCCTTGATGACATTGCGGTCGGGGTCGATCGCGCTTGCCGTCCATTCCCAGACATTGCCGATCAGGTCGTGGACGCCGTGCTTGTCGGCGGGGAAGCAGGCGACGGGCGCGCGGCTCTTGAAGCCGTCGGTGCCGAGGTCGCGGACCGGGAAAACGCCCTGATAATAGTTGGCGGTCGGCTTGCCGTTTGCATCGACCGGGACATCGCGCCGCGCGCCGCCGGTTGCGGCGGCAAGCTCCCATTGCGCCTCGTCGGGCAGCGCCTTGCCCTTCCAGCGCGCATAAGCGAGCGCGTCGTCGTAGCCGACCTGGACCACCGGGTCGCGATCGCGGCCGGCGATGCCGGTCTTCGGTCCTTCGGGATGCCGCCATTCGGCCCCGACCGTAACCTCGCGCGCCGGTGCCTCTTCGGGCAGCGCCGCGTCGGCGCCCATGGTGAAGGTCGCGCCGGGAATCCAGACATAGTCGCGCGCCGGCATCGGCGGGCAGGTCGGGGTCTGCGCTTCGGCATGCTGTTCGGTCTTTTTGGCGCCGCATGCGGCCAGGGCGCCCAGCGCGGCGAAAGCGATCAGCGCCGCGCCGCGCTTCACCGATCGCCGCCTTGCGGAAGCGCGGCAAGCAGCGCTTCGACCATATGCGCGGTGACGGTCCCCGCTTCTTCGGCCGGCAGGCCCTGGTCGTGCCGCAGCGCGCGCCAGTTCTGGAAGGAGAGTGTGGCACATAGCGCCTCCGCCGCCACCTTGTTCGCAAGGACAGGCGCGGGCAGCAGGCGCATCACCAGTTCGCGCTCGACCGTGATGACGCGGCCATATTCGGCCATCAGAAAGGGCGACTGGTAGCGTTTGATATTGGCGGCGAGCCGGAACGGCAGCATCGTTTCGAACACGCGGACGCGGCGGCGGGCCAGATCGCGCATGTTCGCGCGCCAGTCGTTGTCGAGATAGGGGGCGGTGACGATCGGCATCACCCGTTCGGCGATCGTCGCCGAAATCTCGCTATAGAGCGAATCCATATCGTCGAAATGGCGGAAGACGGTACGAATGCCGATCCCGGCTTCGTCGGCGACGCGCGCCGCGCTGGGCATCAGGTCACCGCCGGCGATCAGTTCCATCATCGCCTTGACGATGCGCTTGTGGCTCGACCGGCTGCGTTCGCGCCGACCATCGATCCGGGGCGTCACGCTTGCCGGATTCGCCTTTGCCTCGCCCTCCGCTTTCGCCGTTGTCGTCATGTCCTCCCCGCTGGCGCAGCTTGGCGCCGTGGTCAATGCCCGCTTCGAAGCATCTTGCGCCGCGCCCGATATAATGACACATATAGTGCCAATAGTTTCGGGGCAACCGAAGAGTCGGGGGGGATGATGGGGGAGCAGGCTGTTCTTGTCGGCGCGATTTGGGCGGGCGCGTTGCTGCTCTGGCTCGCCTTCCTGCTGTTCTACGACGGGTTCCGCCGCCCGCTGACGCGGGCCGAGATCGACGCCTTTCTGGGCACGCTCGGCGATCGCATGGAGGAAACGGGCAACGACAGCGCCCGCCTGCGCGCCTTTCTGGAGGACGACGACGGACGCGAATTCGTCATGGTCAATCTTGTCCGCACGCGGCCCGGCCAGGTCACCGATCCCGCCAGCGGCGAGACGCGCGCGGGCAGCGAATGGCTGCGCCGCTATTCGGACCCCTTCGTGCGCGGGCTGATCGCGCGCGGCGGGCATCCGCTCTATGTCGGCGCCAAGGTCGGCGGCTATATCGACGCGTGGAACACACCCGCCGACCCCGGCTGGTCGCTGGTCGGCACGATGCGATACCGTAGCCGCCGCGACCTGATCCGCATGGCGGCCGATCCGGCCTTTCGCGCCGTGCATCCGAACAAGACGCTGGGGATCGAGACGACCTTCTCTTTCCCGACGCAGCGACAGATCGCCTTTTATGCCAGCCCGCGGGTCACGGTGGGGCTGGGGCTCGCACTCGCTGCGGCGCTTGCGCATATCGCGCTTTTGACATGGGCTTAGAGGGGGCCGGAGGGGACCGATGAAGAAACGCTGGATTGCATTGGGCGTCGTCGCGCTGATCGGCGCGGGTGGCTATTGGGGTTTTCAGGAGAATAAATATCGTTTGCCCGGGATGATTCAGGACTGGCGCGACCCGGTGCAGCCGAACCACGCCGTAGTCTGGCAGCAGGGGCCGGGTGCGGTCCCCGCCAACGCGCCGGGCACCAAGCGTCCGCCCAACATCATCCTGATCGTCGCCGACGATCTGGGCTGGAACGATATCAGCCTGAACGGCGGCGGCGTTGCAGGCGGGATCGTCAAGACGCCCAACATCGACGCGCTGGCACGTCAGGGGCTGAACTTCACCACCGCCTATGCCGCGAACGCCACCTGTTCGCCGTCGCGCGCGGCGATGATGACCGGCCGCTATCCGACGCGCTTCGGTTTCGAATTTACCGCGGTGCCGACCGCCTTTGCCGAGAATCTGGCGCATGGCGGCGGCCTTGGTCCGCTGAAGGCCGTATTCCACAAGGAACTGATCACCGACGATATTCCCGACTATCCCGACATGGGCGTCCCGCCGAGCGAGATTACCATTGCCGAAGCGGTGAAGGCGGCGGGCTATCACACCATCCACATCGGCAAATGGCATCTGGGCGAAGCGCCGCGCTTGCAGCCCAATGCGCAGGGTTTCGACGAAAGCCTCGCGATTCTGGCGGGGGGCGCGAAATTCCTGCCCGACGACGATCCCGATACGGTCAACGCCAAGCTGCCGTGGGATCCGATCGACCGTTTCATCTGGGCGAATCTGCGCCATGCCGTAACTTTCAACGGCGGCAAGCGCTTTCATCCCCAGGGGCATATGACCGACTATTTCGCCGCCGAAGCCGAAAAGGCGATCGACGCGAACAAGAACCGGCCCTTCTTCATGTATCTGGCGTTCAATGCGCCGCACACGCCGTTGCAGGCAACGCGCGAGGAATATGACCGGCTGCCGCAGATCAAGGACCACAAGACGCGCGTTTACGGAGCGATGATCGCACAGCTCGACCGCCGCATCGGCGATGTCATGGCGAAGCTCAAGCAGGCGGGGATCGACGACAATACGCTCGTCATCTTCACCAGCGACAATGGCGGGGCCTGGTACAATGGCATCCCGCACCTCAATGCGCCCTATCGGGGATGGAAGGCGACCTTTTTCGAGGGCGGCATCCGCACCCCCTTCTTCATGCGCTGGCCGGGCCATATCGCGCCGGGGTCGACGCGCGCCGACGTGACCGGGCATATCGACATCTATTCGACGATCGCCGCCGCGGCGGGGGCGAAGGTGCCGACCGATCGCATCGTCGACAGCCAGAATATCCTGGCCGGGCCGGCGCATCGCCAGGCGATGTACTGGCGTTCGGGCGATTATCGCGTCGTGCGTGCGGGCGACTGGAAATTGCAGGTGACGAAGCGGCCCGAAAAGGTTCGCCTCTATAATCTCGCCGTCGATCCGACCGAACAGCATGATGTGTCGGCGCAGGAGCCGCAGCGCGTCGCGCAGCTTCGCGCGATGATCGAGGCGCAGAACAAGGGGATGGCCAAGCCGATCTGGCCGGGGCTGATCGAGGGGCCGGTGCGGATCGACGTGCCGCTCAACGCGCCGTGGAAGGACGGGCAGGATTATATCTACTGGACCAATTGAACCGTCCGGTCGCCGCAGGAGGGAAGGGGTCAGCGTTCGATCTTGGTCACCAATATGACCGACGTCGTCGTGCGTTCGACCCCGTCGAGCAGGCCGATCTCGTCGATCAACTCGTTGAGCAGGGCGCTGTCCTCCGCCTCCAGCATCGCGATAATGTCATATTCGCCGCTGATCGCGTGGATCGCCTGAACCTGGGTGAAGCCGGCGAGGGCGGCCTCGACCTCGCGATGATAGCGCGGCAGCGTCTTGATCATCATATGGGCGCGGACGCGGCCGGCGGCAAAGGCTTGCCCCAGCCGCACCGTATAGCCCGCGACGATATTATCCTCTTCCAGCCGCGCGAGCCGCGAATAGACCTGGCCGCGCGAGATGCCGAGTTCCTTCGCAAGCTGTGCGATGGTCTGGCGCGCATCGTCGCGCAGCAGGGTGAGCAGGCGATCGTCGATCTCGTCGAGACTGACGGTCATCGGCGCCATCAGTCCGCCCATGCCTCGTCAGCGAAGATCGCCGTCTGTGGTTCCGCCCCGGCCGTCATCCGGCCACGATACATGCCAAGGTCGTTGAGCGCAAAGACCGGACGGCCGTCGGGGCCCATCGCGATCAGACCGCCGTCGCCGCCGATCGCACCGACCGCCGCGATGGTCGCCTGCGCCGCGTCGTTCAGGCTTTCGCCTTTCCACGCGACGCGGTCGCAGACCTGCCGCGCCGCGCTTTCGCGGATGAAATATTCGCCCGATCCCGTCGCCGAAACCGCGCATTGGCCGTTGCTGGCATAGGTGCCCGCGCCGATGAGCGGCGAATCGCCGATGCGGCCCCAGCGCTTGCCCGTCATGCCGCCGGTCGAGGTTGCGGCGGCGAGATTGCCGTCGGCATCGATCGCAACCGCGCCTACGGTGCCGAACAGGTGCGTCGGGTCGAGCGCCGCCTGATGCTTCTTGCGCCAGGCGAGCAGCTGCTGCCACCGCTGATCGGTCCGGAACCAGGCGGGGTCGACCTGTTCGAGCCCCTGTTCGACCGAGAAACGGTCGGCGCCGTCGCGCGCCAAGAGGACGTGCGGGCTCTTGTCCATCACCGCGCGGGCAAGGTCGATCGGGTGCCGGGTGCGCGTGACGCCCGCGACGGCACCGGCCTTGAGCGTGGCGCCGTCCATGATCGCGGAATCGAGTTCGTTGGTCCCCTCGGCGGTGAACACGGCGCCGCGGCCGGCGTTGAACAGCGGATTATCCTCGAGGACGCGCACCGCCGCCGCGACCGCGTCGAGCGCCGGGCCGCCCCTGTCGAGCACCGCCGATCCGGCGCGCAGCGCGGCGTCGAGGCCGGCGCGATAGGCGGCTTCCTTGTCGGGGGTAAGCGAGCCGGGCTTGATGACCCCGGCGCCGCCATGGATCGCGAGCGACCAGCGCGGCACCTCGACCAGTTCGCCCGCGCGCGCGGCATAGTTGCGCACGAACACAGGGGCATCGACGCGGCCCGAGGGCAAGTGAACGACCGAGCCCGGCCCGACCCCCGTCACCTTGACCCGCGGCGCATCGAGCGGCCTGCGGTCGCTGACGTCGCGCAGTCCCGATCCGTCGACGACCCAGGCATAGCCGTCGGGTACGGTTGCATAGATGCGCCCCGACCCGTCGGGTTCGACCGCGAGCGCGGCGCTTTCATCGACGCCGAGCCCGATCATCGCGGGCGCGTCGGCAGCGCGTCCGACCTGCGCCTTGGCGACGAAGGCGAAAAGGCGGCCGAGCCGGTCGCGTTCCTTGAAATGCGTATCGGTGACGACGCCCTTGAGCAGCGCCAGGTGCAGGAAATCGCCTTCGATGGTGTTCGCCGGGCCGAGCGGATCGGCGAGCGCCTCGGGGCTCTTGATGCTGCCGTCGTCCATCGCGCCATAGAGTTTTTCGCCCTGCATCGCGAGGCCGGCGCTGGTCCCGGCGAGCGGCTTGCCCGCCGCGACATGCGCGTCGATGATCTCGTTGACCGGCGTGCCGCGCCAGAAGCGCACGTAACGCGACTGATCGCCGCCGGCGATGAAGATGCCGTCGGCCTTGCGCAGCCGGTCGAGGATCTTCTTGTCGGTCGCTTGCGAACGCGCGTGGAAGACGAAGATTTCGACCGACTGGATGCCGCCGATGTCGCGATAGAATTCCTCGCCGATTTCCTTGCCGTAAGACGCGCTGAGGACGACGATGTGGCCCTTGCCGGCCTTGCCGAAGAACCACTTCATCGCGTCGATATTCCGGTCGCCTCCGCCCATCAGCAACAGCCCGCCCGATACCGGACCCGGCGTCGGCGTGTTCAGCGCGCCATAGACATAATGTTCGTAGGGCTGATCCTTCGCCGCCGCCGCAAGCGGTGCGGCGAAAAGGAGCGCGGACAGCAGCACGGCGACCCGTTTGAACAGTCTGATCGGCGGCATCGGCATATCTCCTTCGGCAACTCTGATCGATGGATGTTACATAATCGACACGCAAAATGACAATATGATTCCTGTTTTCGTCATAATGATTGAAATTTTCGGTCCGTTCTGGCTGATAGGGCGCGTCTCGTGACAGGGCATTGGGGGCGCCGATTCGCGCCGCAGACAGGATAGGGGCTTTTCGATGGAACATCTCGGCCGACGGTCGCTTCGCATCATTCTCGGGCTGGGCGTCTGCCTTCCCGCGCTCGCCACGCCGGCGCTGGCGCAGGACGCGTCGGACGAGGGCGCGGTGCAGGAGATCATCGTCACCGGTTCGCGCATTCCCACGATCAAGGATCAGGGGCCGTCGGCGGTCACGACCATCGATTCGGATGCGATCCGCGCCAACGGCTATACCAGCGTCCCCGAACTGCTCGCGGCGATGACGCAGAACAGCGGCGAGACGCAAAGCCCGCAGTCGGGAAGCAGCGCCGACTTCACCCCCGGCGCGCAGCAGGTCGACCTGCGCGGCCTTGGCCCCAACCATACGCTTGTGCTCGTCAACGGCCGCCGCATAGCCGATTTCCCGCTGCCTTATATCGGCCGCAGCAACTTCACCGACATTTCGAACATCCCGGTGGGGCTGATCGACAAGGTCGAGATATTGTCGGGTGCAGCCTCCGCCATCTATGGTTCGGACGCAATCGCGGGCGTCATCAACTTCAAGATGAAGGAAAATCTGGACGGCCTGACCCTCGACTATCGTCATGGCCGCACCCAGCATGGCGGCGGCATGTCGCATCGCTTCACCGCGACCGGCGGCTGGTCGACCGACCGTTTCAGCATCGCGGCCGGGATCGAATATCTCGATCAGCGTCCGCTGTGGGCTTATGATCGTTCGATCCAGGACAGCACCGACGACAGTCCCGGCAGCACGATCGCGCGCCGCACCTTCCTGCGCTACAGCATCGAGAACGACAGCTATATCGATCCGGGTCCGGCGGCCTGCGCCGGGGTTGCGAACCTCAACGGCGGTTCGACCATCTATACGTCGCGTCCGCGCTACGGCGATTATGATCCGGCGATCGACGATTACGGCCCCGGCTATTACTGCGGCAGCAAGACGTCGATCGGCTACGGCACGATCGTTTCGGGTCGCAAGGGCTTCAACAGCTTCGGCACGATGTCCTACGAGCTGTCGGACAATGCCAAATTGTTCGCCGACTTTCAGTTCGGGATCAGCAAGGTCCGGCTGATGTACGATGTCACGAGCTGGGCGTTCGAAAGCTCGTCGTCGAGTTCGGACAACAGTTTTTACAACGCGTTCGACGATACGATCGACGACTGGTCGCGCCAGTTTGCGCCGGAAGAAACCGGCGGGCTGGAAATGCAGCGCAGCAAGCAGACGACCTACAGCATCACGCCCGGTATCCGCGGCAATTTCGGCAATGCCTGGAATTACGAGGCATCGTTCAATTACAGCCGCTACCAGTCGGTCGTCCGCTGGCCCCAGATCGTCAATTCCAAGGCGATCGCTTTCTTTCTGGGCGAACAGCTGGGGGTCGACGAGGACAGCGGCTATCCGATCTTCAACGCCGATCCCGCGCGGCTCTACACCGCGCTGACGCCAGCCGAATATGACAGCATTTCGGCCGATACGGTCTATCGTCCGTATAGCTGGACCAGCAATTTGCAGGCGACGCTAACCAATGGCGAGCTGTTCCAGCTTCCGGCCGGTCCGGTCGGGGGCGCGGTGGTCGCCGAATATGGCAAGCAGGGCTATAATCTGCGCCCCGATCCGCTGGCGCTCACCGACTATTATTGCCGTTATGACACCTTCGGCTTTGCCGGCCGCGATGTCGGCAAATTCACCTATAATGGCGGGGTCGAAGTCCGACCGACGCGCAGCCTGCTGCTGCGCGCCGCCTATGGCACCGCCTTCCGCGCGCCCGACCTCCACTATGTCTTTACTGGGCCGGGCAATGTGCAGAGCAGCGTCGATGACTATTATCTGTGCGCGGTCGAAGAGCCCGACGAGGATATCGGCGATTGCAGCTATTCGGGGACCGGCGTCGTCGTGAACCGGACCGGCAACCGCAACCTCGACGCCGAAACCGGACGCACGCTGACGGGCGGCATCGTCTTTTCGCCGTCGAGCCGCCTCCATGTTTCGGTCGATTATTTCCGCGTGACGCTCGACAATCAGGTCGACGATCTCAGCATCGACACGCTGGCCCGGACCGAGGCGGACTGCAGCGTGCTGACCGAGGGCGGCACGCCCAAGCTCGATCCCAATTCGCCGACCTGTCAGGATGCCTTCGCGCGCATCACGCGCTTTGCCAGCGGCGGCAATGCCGGGCAGATATCGTCGATCCGCGTCAATCCGATCAACATTGCGCGCGAAAGGACGAGCGGGATCGATATCGCTTTCCGCGGCAGCCTGCCGACCGGTATCGGCACCTTCACCCTGTCGCTCGCGCACAGCCATGTGTTCAAGCACAGCTTCCAGCAATATCCGGGCGATCCGTTCGTCGACAAGCTCGCGGTCGATAGCGGCTATTATCTGCCGCGCGACAAGTCGAACGGCAGCATTTCATATGAAAATGAGGGTTTTCAGCTGACCTTTTCGGGCACCCGCCTCGGCAAGCTGCCCAAGTGCGCAACCTGTTCGACACGAACCCCGTCAAGGACCCGACCTGGTCGAGCTATCCCTATTACAACACCAGCTGGTTCGACAGCATCGGACGCAGCGTGTTCCTGCAGCTCACCTACAAATTGGGAGGATCGGCGCTCTGACCGGCCGCGGCGAGGGCGTGCTTCCGTCCCCGCCGCCATCCGCTTAGGCGCTTGTGAAACAAGGCGGACGCGCGTTAAGGGGGGCCATGGCTAATGGCACCGGTCCCCTTGGCGGCGGCAATGCGCGCCCGACGATGGCCGACATCGCGCGCGAGCTGGGCGTCGCGAAGATCACCGTTTCGCGCGCGCTTTCGGACAGCCCGACGGTCAAGGAAAGCACGCGCCGGCTGATCCGCGATACCGCCGAACGCATGGGCTACCGGCTCAATATTTCGGCGCGCAACCTGCGGCAGCAGCGCACCCGGACCATCGCCGTCGTCATCGAAATGGCCCCCTCGCACGACCGCCTGATGAGCGAACCGTATCCGCTCTCGCTGCTCGGCGGGATCATGCAGGAACTGACCGCGGCCGGACAGAATATGGTGCTGACGACGATCGAACTGTTCGCACAGCATCCGCCGTCGGCCGACGGGGTCATCCTGCTGGGGCAGGGTGTGCATGACGACGCCGCCGCGGCGATCGAGGCGACCGGGCTGCCGTATGT
>LULG01000854.1_pt1 | contig 12923 bp, 12 predicted proteins | sample 728211 | NCBI WGS metagenome assembly LULG01 (sample SAMN03860295, study PRJNA289734) | marine metagenome | biome: seawater column; feature: ocean; material: water; isolation source: Red Sea water column Station 169 - depth 200m | place: Saudi Arabia: Red Sea | collected 2011-10-15 | depth 200 m | reverse complement strand
CGACCGGACGGCCCAAGGGCGTGATGCTCAGTCACGCCAATCTGTGGCTCGGTGCGGAGAGTGTCGCGACCTATCTGGCGCTCGGCGCCGATGATCGCGTGCTGGCGGTGCTGCCTTTCAGCTTCGATTATGGCCAGAACCAGCTCCTTTCGGCCTGGTATGCGGGCGGGGCGGTGGCGCCGCTCGACTATCTGGCGCCGCGCGATGTGGTGAAGGCGGTCGCGCGCTACGGCGCCACGACGCTTGCCGGGGTGCCGCCCTTGTGGGTGCAACTTGTCGAGGTCGATTGGCCCGCCGATGTCGCCGCATCGCTGCGCCGCCTTACCAACAGCGGCGGCGCGCTGACGCCGTCGCTGATCGACGCGATGCGCGCGACTTTTGTCGAGGCCGACATTTATCCGATGTACGGCCTGACCGAAGCGTTCCGGTCGACCTGGCTCGACCCGGAGTTGGTCGCGGCGCATCCGACCTCGATGGGCCGTGCCATTCCGCACGCCGAAATTCTCGTGTGCCGCCCCGATGGCAGCATCACCGCCGACGGCGAAGCGGGCGAGCTCGTCCATTGCGGACCCCTCGTCGCGCAGGGCTATTGGCGCGATGCCGAACGCACCGCCGAGCGTTTTCGCGCCGCGCCTGCCGCGTCGGCGTGGGGCGGTATCGCGGTGTGGTCGGGCGACACGGTGCGGCGCGATGGTGACGGCCTGCTCTATTTCGTCGGCCGCGACGACGCGATGATCAAGACCGCGGGCAACCGCGTCAGCCCGACCGAGATCGAGGATGCCGCCGTTGCCACCGGCATGGTCTATGAGGCCGTCGCCTTCGGCGTGCCCGACGCGCGGCTGGGCGCTGCGATCCAGTTGATCGTGCGCGGCAAGGCCGATGCGGACCGCGAGGCGTTCGCCGCCGAACTGCGCCGGACGCTCCCCAACTTCATGCAGCCCAAGGCCGTCGAGTGGCGCGAGGCGCTGCCGCGCAATCCCAATGGCAAGCTCGACCGCGTCGCGATCGCGGCCGAATGGGGTGCAGGAGTGGCGGCATGAAGCCGCACGGCCCGATCCCGCCCGGCTTTGCTGCTGACGCCGACGGCATGCTGCGCATCGGGGGCCGGCGCGCCGATGCCCTCGCCGAGGCGGCGGGCGACACGCCGCTCTTTGTCTATGACCGCGCGATGCTGACCGCGCGCGCCGCCGAATGGCGCGCCGCAATGCCCCGTGAGGTGCAGCTCCATTATGCGATGAAGGCCAATCCCTTCGCGCCGCTGCTTGCGCATATGGCGACCATCGTCGACGGGTTCGACGTGGCATCCGGCGGGGAATTGGCGCTGGCGCTCGCGAGCGGCATGGCGGCCGAACACATCAGCTTCGCTGGCCCCGGCAAGCGCGACCGCGAACTGGAAGCGGCGATTGCGGCGGGCGCGACGCTCAATCTCGAATCGGCGGGAGAGGGGGCACGGGCGCTGGCCATTGCCGACCGCATCGGGACGCGGCCCCGGCTGGCAGTGCGCGTCAATCCCGACTTCGACCTCAAGGGATCGGGCATGAAAATGGGCGGCGGCGCCAAGCCGTTCGGGGTCGATGCCGACGCGGTGCCGGCGCTGGTCCGCATGCTGATCGATGCCGGCGCCGATTGGCGCGGTTTTCATATTTTTGCAGGATCACAGGCACTTGATGCCGATGCGATCGCCGATACGCAGGCGCAGACGGTCGCGCTCGCGGCGCGGCTTGCGGAGGCGGTCGGCGCCACCCCGCCGCTCGTCAACCTGGGCGGCGGCATGGGGGTTCCCTATTTCCCCGGCGACCGCGCGGTCGACGCTGCGACGGTCGGCGCGCGGCTCGCCGAAACGCTCGGCGCGCGAGGGGCCGCGCTGGCAGAGAGCGGTTTTGCGATGGAACTCGGCCGCTGGCTCGTCGCCGAGGCCGGGGTCTATCTGATGCGCGTGGTCGACCGGAAGGTGAGCCATGGCGAAACCTTCCTCGTCACCGACGGAGGACTGCATCATCAACTCGCCGCGAGCGGCAATTTCGGGACGGTGATCCGGCGTAACTATCCGATTGCCGTTGCCGGTCGGTTCGGCCGCGGGGTCGACGAAACCGTGTCGGTCGTCGGCTGTCTGTGCACCCCGCTCGACCGGCTGGGCGATCAGGTTGGCTTGCCGCGCGCCGATGTCGGCGAGTTGATCGCGTTGTTTCAGGCGGGCGCCTATGGCGCCTCGGCGAGCCCCGCTGCATTCCTCGGACAGGGGCCGGCGCGCGAGATGCTCGTCTGAACCTTACCGAACGGGGTTAAATTCTGTGCCGAAGCGGCACAATGTGCGACAAGCGCGGACACAACTTATTCCAATACTAACGGTATGTTCACCCTTTTCCAGCATGGCTGACCCTGACGCATTGGCTGTTGCTGCGGGGATTGGCGCCGCGGCGGCACCCGTCCGCTCGAAAGGTGAATTGAACATGACGTCCTTCCCCTCGCTTCGCGCCGCCCGCGCCGCGCTGATTTCCGGCATCGCCGCGACTGCGCTGACCGGGTGCATGGGGGCCGGCACCACCGCGCCGCAGCTTCCCAGCGCCAATTTCGTCGCGAACCAGGAAGGACCGGGCGAGGAATATATCATCGGGCCGCTCGACGAGCTCCAGATCTTCGTGTGGCGAAATCCCGAACTCGGCGGCAAGGTCCAGGTGCGCCCCGACGGCCGGATCACCACGCCGCTGATCACTGATATGCCCGCGGTCGGCAAGACGCCGACGATGCTCCAGCAGGACATCAAGCTCGCGCTCAGCCAATATATCACCGATCCCATCGTCAGCGTGATCGTCACCAGCTTCAACAGCACCTTCTCGCAGCAGGTGCGCGTCGTCGGCGCCACCGAAAAGCCGGCGTCGATTCCGTATCGCGCGAACATGACCGTCCTCGACGCGATGATCGCGGTCGGCGGACTCGGCGATTATGCGGCCGGCAACAAGGCGCGGCTCGTCCGCTTCGACAAGGGCAGCGGCAAGCAGCATGAATATGGGCTTCGCCTCAACGACCTGATCAAGCGCGGCGACATCAAGGCGAACGTCAAGCTTCAGCCGGGCGACGTCATCATCATCCCCGAAAGCATGTTCTGACGGCGTTTGCGCGCCCCCGACCGCCACTGCCCAGCAAGGACTGACGACAAGCGATGAACGGCCTTTACGACGAATTCCGGGTTGCGGTGCACAGCGTCTGGACGCGGCGCTGGCTCGTGCTCGCGGTCGCCTGGGGCATTTGCATCCTCGGCTGGCTGGCGATCGCGTCGATCCCGAACCGCTATGACAGCCGCGCGCGCCTTCTCGTCGATGTGAACCAGATTCTGCCCGACGATGCGCAGGGCGGATCTTTTGGCGGGCGCCAGCAGATCGACCAGATTCGCGAAACGCTGACCAGCGCGCGCAATCTGGAGAAAGTCGCGACGACCACCGGCCTGATCCCGGCGGGTGCGGGCGAGCGCGAGAAAGCGGGCGCGGTCGCCATGCTGCAAAAGAATATCAAGATCGTGCCGCAGCAGGATAATATCTTCGAAATCACCTCTAGCGTCGGCATCGGCAGCCTGTCGGACGCCGACAATGCCAAGCTGGCGAGCGGCGTACTCGACAGCCTGATCACCGTTTTCCGCGACGATCAGCTTCGCGGTGGCCGCGTCGACGCGCGCGAGGGGCTGAAATTCCTCGATTCGCAGATCGCAGACCGCGAAAAATCGCTGCGCGAGATCGAGGCGCGGCGCGCCGCGTTCGAGGCCCAGAATATCGGCCTGATTCCGGGCGGTGCCGGATCGCCCGCTCAGCGCGTCGATGCGGCGCGCGCCGAACTCAGCCAGATCGAAACACAACTGGTTGCGGCGCAGGCGGCGCTGGCGGCCGCCAACGGCCAGCTCGCCTCGACCCCCGCGACGGTGCCGGGCGCCGGCGGTGTCGGCGGCGGTGTAGCGCGGCAGCAGCTTGCGGGCGCACAGAACGAGCTTGCATCGATGCGCGCACGCGGGCTGACCGACGCGCACCCCGATGTGATCGCGCTCAAGAGTCAGATCGCCTCGCTGAAGGCGCAGGCCGACCGCGAAGGCAATGGCGGTGGCGGCGGGATGCAGAACCCCGCCTATTCGTCGCTGGCCGCGATGCGCGCCGAGCGGCAGGCGACCGTCAGCGCGCTGTCGGCGCGCAAGGCGCAGCTCACTGGCGACATCGCGCGCATCACCTCGCAGCAGATCCAGAACCCGGGCATTGCCGCGGAATATGACCGGATCAACGGCGAATATACGGCGCAAAAGGCGCAGTATGACAAACTGCTCGCGCAGCGCGAACAGGTGCGGTTGCGCGGCGATGTGCAGACCGAAACCGACGCGATCCGGATCGAATTGCTCGATCCGCCGTCGAAGCCGACCAGCCCTGCGGCGCCCAATCGCCCGCTGTTCCTGACACTCGTCCTGCTCGCCGGGATCGGCGGCGGCATCGGCGCGGCCTTTGGCCTGGCGCAGGTACGGACAAGCTATGCCACCGCCGCGAAGCTCGAGCGCGCGAGCGGACTTCCGGTCATCGGATCGATCACCGAGGTCGTGACGCCCGACCGGCATGTCGAGCGGCGCAAGCGGCTTGTCTGGCTTGCCGGCGGGGGCGCGGCGCTCGTCGGCCTCTATGCGCTGCTGCTGGTCGCCGAGTTCGTCCAGCGTGGCATGGTCGCGTGAGCGAGGAAAAGGACATGAACGACCAACGCCCCGTCAAGCGCCAGCCCTCGCTGCTCGAACGCGCGGCCGACATGTTCGGCCTTGATCCGGCGAAGCATGCGCCGACGATCGACGTCTCGCAGCTTCCGCCCGAACCCGAGCGCAAGGCGAAGAAGGCGAAGCTCGCTGCCGAAGCGCCGCAGCCCGAAATCCTGCCGCCCGATGCGCCGGCACCGGCGGTCAAGGCGACGCCCACATCCACCTCCACGCCCGCGGCAAAGGCATCGCCGCGCAAGGAGGTGGCGCGCGCCGCCCCGGCGATCGTCGCGAACCGGCAGGGCAAGATCGATCGCGAGCGGCTCGCCGCGCGCGGGATGGTGGTACCTGGCGCGCCGGTCACCGGCATCGCGGAAGAATATCGTATCGTGAAGCGTGAGATCATTCGCAACTTCGCGGGCACCGCCAACCGGGAAAGACCTTTACCGCGGTCAATCTGGCGCTCAGCCTTGCGGTCGAGGCCGATCACGACGTGTTGCTGATCGATGCCGACATCGCCAAACCCAGCGTGCTCGAAACGCTGGGGCTGCCCGATGGGCCGGGCCTGATGGACGCGCTCGCCGATCCGCACTTGCCGCTCGGCGACTGCCTGATCCAGACCGATATTCCGGGGCTGAAGGTCATGCCTGCCGGTACGCAGCATATGCACGACACCGAACTACTTGCGTCTGCCCGGACCGAGACGCTGCTCGCGCAGCTCGAACAGGGTGCGCCCGGGCGGATCATCATCCTCGATTCGCCGCCGGTTCTCGCCGCCTCGCCGGCCGCGGTGCTCGCGGGGCATGTCGGCCAGCTCATCATCGTGGTGCGCGCCGATCAGACGCTCGAATCCTCGCTGCGCGATGCGGTCGGGCTGATGGGCGGTTGCCCGCATATCCAGCTGCTCCTCAACGGAGTGAAATTCTCGCCGGGCGGCCGCCGCTTCGGCACCTATTACGGACAGGGAGGCGCGTCATGATGCGCGACCGGACTTATTTGCGCGGTGCTGCCGCGATCGCGGCGTTGTTGCTCGCCGGCACGGCGACGGGCGCGCAGGCCCAATGGTCGCAGGACAGCGGTTCCGGCTCGGGCTCGGGCGCAAGCGATGCTGCCCCGGCTTCGGGTGCGGCATCCGGCGAAAGCGACCGCAAGGGCGGCAAGCGCGCCGAGAAGCAGAAGAAGCGCCGCCAGGTCGACGTCAGCCCCTATCTCGAGATCGGCCAGGTACTCACTGCCGAGCTCAAGAATGGCGGCGACGTGCTCACCTACACGACCGTAGCGGCCGGCGTCGATGCGGTGATCGCGACGCGGCGCGCCGAGGCGGCAGCCACGATTCGCTACGAACATCGCTTTGGCGAATCGGGCGGTCTTGGCGATGCCGACGTGCTCAGCGGTCTCGCGCGGGCGCGCCTCGAACTGATGCAGGGCTTCAATATCGAAGGCGGCGCGCTTGCGACCCGTGCGCGCGCCGACGGTCGGGGCGCCGACAGCGGCCTGTTCATCGGCGGCGCGAACAATGTCGCCAATCTCTATTCCATCTATGCCGGTCCGACGCTGACCAAGCGCATCGGCAACCTCGACTTCGGAGCCGGCTATCGTTTCGGTTATACGAAGGTCGACATCGATACGCCCGCGGTGCTCGCACCGGGCGTTCCGGTCGGCGATGCCTATGACAGCTCGACGAACCATGTCGCCTGGGCCAGCCTTGGCCAGCGTCCGGGCGATTTGCCCTTCGGCTGGCAGGTTTCGGGCGGCTATGAGCGCGAGGACAGCAATCAGCTCGACCAGCGGTTCGAGGGCAAATATGCCCGCGCGGACGTTACGGTGCCGATCAGCCCCAGCGTCGCCTTGCTGGGCGGCGTGGGCTATGAAAAGGTCCAGATAAGCCAGCGCGATCCGCTGCTCGACACCAATGGGGTGCCGGTGCGCGATTCGAACGGCCGCTTTGTCACCGACACGTCGCGGCCCCGACAGCTCTCGTTCGACACCGACGGGCTTATCTGGGATGCAGGCGTGATGTGGCGCCCGAGCCCGCGCACCTCGCTGACCGCACGCGTCGGCCGCCGCTATGGCGATACGGTCTATACCGGCAGCTTCGCTTATCGTCCCGACGACAGGACGCTGTTCCAGCTTGGCGGCGGATGCCTTGCCCCGCAGCTTGCCAATACGACAACCGCGCAGTTCCGCAGCAGCGGCGTGCAGGCGATCCTGTCGTCGCGCTATGGCCGCTGGAGCTATGGTGTCGGTGCGGGATACGACCGCCGCAAGCCGCTGGTGCCGACCGGATCGGTACTCGGCGCGATCAACGGCACGGTGGACGAGGCCTATTATCTTTTCGTCTCCGCCGGGCGCCAGCTCGATTCCTCGTCGGACCTCAGCATTTCGGGCTACCTCAACTATTTCGACAATGGTTCGCCGGGGGCGTCCGACGTCCAGTCGGCCGGTATCTCCGCGGCCTATTCGCGGCGCTTCTGGCGCGGCCTGACCGGAACGGCGGCGGCAGGGCTCAATGCCTTCGACCAGGACGGCTTCAACAGCCAGCTTATCGGATCGGCGCTTGTCGGTCTGCGTTACAACTTCTGATCCAGCACAACGGGATTACTGCGATGTACGATCAATTCTACGGCTTCACCGGACGCCCGTTCCAGCTGACGCCCGATCCCGCTTTCTATTTCGAGAGCGGAACGCACCGCAAGGCGATGTCCTACCTTGGCTATGGGCTGGCGCAGGGTGAAGGCTTCATCGTCATCACCGGCGATGTCGGCGCGGGCAAGACGACGCTGGTCGGCCATCTGATGAACACGATCGATCCGAACCGGCTGACCGCGGTCAAGCTGGTGTCGACACAGGTCGAGGGCGACGATCTACTGCGCCTTGTTGCCGAACAATTCGGCATCGAATGGGAAGGGCAAAGCAAGGCCGAACTGCTGCGCGCGATGGAGCAATATCTGCGCGAACAGGCACGCGCCGGGCGGCGCACGCTGCTGATCGTCGACGAGGGGCAGAATCTTGCGATCTCGGCACTCGAAGAGCTGCGGATGCTGTCGAACTTCCAGCTTGGCGGCCATTCGCTGCTGCAGATTTTCCTGCTCGGCCAGCCCGAATTCCGCCAGACGCTTTTCCATTCGCCGACGCTTGAACAATTGCGCCAGCGCGTGATCGCGACGCACCATCTCGATCCGATGGAACCCGAAGAGGTTGAACCCTATATCCTCCACCGCCTCGGCAAGGTGGGCTGGACGGGCAACCCGAGCTTCAGCCCCGACAGTTTCGAGCTGATGTATGATTATAGCGAAGGTGTGCCGCGCAAGCTCAACGTCCTCGTCAGCCGCCTGCTGCTGTTCGGCGCGGTCGAGGAGCTCAACCGCATCAACGCGCAGCATGTTCGCAACGTGATCGCCGAGATCGAATCGGACCGCGGCATCGACGAGGCGAGCCTTGCGCCGTTGCCCGTCGAGGAAGTGGTGGCGCATGCTGCATCGGCGAGCGCGCCGCACGCCGCCCCACCGCACGAATGGCCGGTGGCAAGCGCAGAGCGCGCGCCCTTCGCGGCGCCGGCGACGGACGCCGCTGCGCCGGTAGTTGCGGCTCCGCAGGATACGGCGCAGTTCGATGCGCTGCGCGCGCAGATTTCGGCGCTCGAGACACGCATTGCCGAGCAGGACGAAGCGCTGCGCCGGGTTCTCGATCTGCTGATCGAATGGGTCGAGCGCGATCCGGATAACGCCCCCAACCCCGCAAAATCGCAGGTTTGGGCGGCCTGACGGCAGCGCGTTCTGCACCTGTTCGCCGAGGCCGGGGTTCGGGGCACCTTCTTCACGCTCGGCTGGGTCGCCGAACGCTATCCCGCGCTGATCCGGCGGATCGTCGATGCGGGGCACGAGCTTGCGAGCCATGGTTATGACCACAAGCGCGTGTTCCAGATGACGGCGGGCGAATTCGCCGCCGACCTTGAAAAGACACGCGCCATCTTGGAAAATCTGGGCGGCCAGCCCGTGCGCGGCTATCGCGCACCCAGCTTTTCGGTCGATATGCGCACGCCCTGGGCGCATGCCGTCCTTGCCGAACAAGGCTATGCCTATTCGAGCAGCGTCGCGCCGGTGGTGCACGATCATTATGGTTGGGCACAAAGCCCGCGCCATGCGTGGCAACCGCTTCCCGACAGCGCATTGATCGAATGGCCGGTGACGACTGCGCGCTTCGCAGGCCGCACGCTTGCTGCCGGCGGGGGCGGTTTCATGCGCCTGCTTCCTTATGGGTTCACGCGCTGGGCGATCGAGCGGATGAATCGCGAGGGACATCCCGCGATCCTGTATTTCCATCCGTGGGAGATCGATCCCGGTCAGCCGCGCGTCGCCGATGCGCCGCTACGGTCGAAGGTCCGGCATTATACTGGCCTCTCGGCGATGGCGGGTAAGTTGAAGAAGCTGCTCGACGATTTCGAATGGACGCGCGCCGATGCACTGCTCGCGGCGCAGCGATATCGCGCCCGGCCGTGGCGCGCCGCGGCGTGAACGCGCCGGTCAAAACGATGAGCGACGCCTTTGCCGGTGCGCCGCTTGCCGACGCAGCGGCGTGGGACGCCTATGTCGCCGCGCACCCCGATGCGACGCCCTTTCATACGCGCGCCTGGTGCGAAGCGATCACCAAGGCGACGGGTCACCGCTGCCATCTCGTCACGGCGCGCGATGCGCGCGGCGCGCTGACCGGCCTCGTCCCGTTGCACCACGTCCGCTCGCCGCTGTTCGGACAGGCGCTGGTCGGCAGCGGCTTTGCTGTCGACGGCGGACTGCTGGCGGACGATGCAGCGGTTGCCGACACCCTGGCCAAGGGTGCCGCCGACTTGGCCCGCGCGCTCGGCGTTCCGTCGGTCGAACTGCGCGGCGGCCCGCTGCCCGCAGGCGAGGGCTGGCGCTGCGAAGGCGACGTCTACGCCGGCTTCACGCGCGACCTCGCCGCCGATGACGAAGCCGAATTGCTCGCCGTCCCGCGCAAGCAGCGCGCCGAGGTGCGCAAGGCGCTGGCGGGCGACCTGTCGGTGACGACGGGGCGCGATGCCGCGCAGCGGCGCGACCATTACCGCATCTACGCGACGAGCGTTCGCAACCTCGGCACGCCGGTCTTTCCGAAAGCGCTGTTCGATGCGGTGCTCGACGCCTTTGGTGAGGATGCCGACATATTGACGGTGCGCGCCGACGGCCGGCCGGTGGCGAGCGTGCTCAGCCTCTATTGGCGCGGCACGGTGATGCCATATTGGGGCGGCGGGACGGCGGAAGCGCGCGGGCTGCGCGCCAACGAGCTGATGTATTACGCGCTGATGGGGCATGCCCGCGCGCGCGGCTGCACCCGTTTCGATTTCGGCCGTTCGAAGCTTGGCACCGGGCCTTTCGCCTACAAGAAGAATTGGGGGTTCGAACCACGCCCGCTGGCCTATGCGCGCTGGCTCGCGTCAGGCCGGGCGCCGCGCGACACCAACCCGAACAGCGCCAAATACCGGTTGCAGGTCGATCTGTGGAAGAAGCTGCCGCTGTGGGCGGCCAACCGCATTGGGCCGATGATCGCCCGCGGATTGGGTTGACCCGCGCGATGGCCGAAATCCTGTTCCTGGTCCACCGCGCGCCCTGGCCGCCCGACCGCGGCGACCGGATAAGAAGCTGGCACATGTTCGAGGCGCTGCGCAAGCTGGCGCCCGTCCATGTCGCGGCGCTCGCCGACAATGCGAACGATGCCGAAACGGCGCGGGCGAAAATGGCGCCGCTTTGTAAAAGCCTGTGCATCGACGCGCGCCGCGCCTCGCGGCCCATCGCGCTCTCGCAGGCGGTGCTGCGCGGCGAGCCGGTGTCGAACCGGCTGTTCCGCAGCAGCGTGGTCGCCTCTTACGTCGATGCCTTGCTGGCGACCGGGCGCATTACCCATATCGTCGCCTTCTCGGGCCAGATGGCGCAATTTCTTCCGGCGCGTTTCGACGGACCGGTCATCATGGATTTCGTCGACGTCGATTCGGCCAAATTTGCGACCTATGCCGAACAGGACAGGCGCCAGCCCATGAACTGGGTTCACCGGCGCGAAGCGGCAAAGCTCGGCGCCTATGAAGCGAAAGTCGCACGATCGGTCGATGCCAGCCTGTTCGTGAGCGAGGTGGAAGCGGCGCTGTTCCGGACGCGCAGCGGCCTCGGCGGCGACATCGCGGTGGCCGTCGAGAACGGCATCGACACCGACTATTTCGACCCGGCGCAGGATTTCGCGGCGGTGGATGATGGCGATGGACCGCTGGCGGTGTTCACCGGCCAGATGGACTATCGCCCCAATATCGACGCGGTGAGCTGGTTCGCGGCGGCGGTGCTGCCGCTGCTGCGCCAGCGCGAACCGCGCGCACGCTTTGGCCGATGTCGTCGTTGCGCCGCTGCTGCTCGCGCGCGGGGTGCAGAACAAGCTGCTCGAGGCGATGGCGATGGCGCGGCCGGGCGTCGCGAGCGCCGCCGCCGCGACCGGGATTGACGCGGTCGACGGCGACCATCTGCTCGTCGCCGATGGGGCCGCGGCCATGGCGGACGCAATCGCGCGTCTGTTCTCCGATCCGGGCGGTGCCGCAAAGATGGGTGCCCGCGCGCGTGACCGGATGGTCGCGCGCTACGGATGGGACGCGCGGCTGGAACCGCTCGGCGACTTGCTGGGGCTTCCCGAATGACCGCCTGGCCGATCGCGGCGCTGCGCGGCTGGTCGCTGTGGCAGCGGCATCTGGCCGCGCTTGGCGCGCTCGCGGCGGCGATCCTGCTGCTGTTCGCGCGCGATGCCGCCGATATGGCGGGCATCTGGTGGCACAGTTCGACATTCACCCATTGCCTGCTGATGGTGCCGATGATCGGTTGGCTGGTGCAGCAGCGCTGGCCGCAGCTTCGCACGCTGGCGCCGGTCTGGTGGTGGCCGGGCGCCGTGTGGCTGGCGGGCGGCGGCTTCGTCTGGTTGGTGGGCGAAGCGGCGGGCGTCGGCCTGTTCAGGCAGTTGGGGCTTGTCCTGATGTTGCAGGGCGCGGTCGGTGCTGCGCTCGGCGAAAACCTCGTGCGCGCGCTTCTCTTCCCGCTTGGCTATGCGCTGCTGCTCGTTCCTTTCGGCGAGGAATTGGTGCCGCTGCTCCAGACGCTGACGGCGCGGATCAGCGTCGTACTGCTTCATCTGTCGGGGCTCGACGCGGCGATCGAGGGCGTGTTCATCACCACGCGCGCCGGCTTCTTCGAGGTGGCGGAGGCTTGTTCGGGGGTCAATTTCCTGATCGCGATGCTCGCCTATTCTGTGTTCGCCGCGAACCTCTGTTTCAAAAGCTGGACGCGGCGGATCGTCTTCGTCGCCGCGGCGCTCGCGACGACCGTCGCCGCCAATGCGCTGCGCGCCTATGGCACGATGGTCGCCGCCGAAATCTGGGGGATCGAGGCCGCGGGAGGCATCGACCATGTTTTCTACGGCTGGATATTCTTTGGGATCGTGATCCTGATCGTAATGCTGGTCGCAAAGCGATGGTTCGACCGGCCGGCGAACGATGTGGCGGTCGACATCACCGGGCTGGATGCGCCGCGGCGCTTTGTCGGTCCGGCGCCGGCGGTATTGGCGGTCGCTTTCGCGCTCCCGCTCGCCTTTTCGGGGTGGGCCGCGCTGGTTGGGGGCCGTGCCGCGCCGCTGCCCGCGACGATGGCGGTGGCGCCGCCGCCGGGCTGGCACGACGCAGCGAGCGAGGGCACCGCGTGGCATCCGCGCTTCGACGGTGCCGACCGCCGGTTGGTGCGGCATTTCGTCGATGCCGCGGGGCGCCGCGTGACGGTAGCGATCGGGGGCTATGAACGGCAGGCCGAAGGCCGCGAGGTCGTCGGCTTCGGGCAGGGCGCGATCGACCCCGACAGCAAATGGGCGTGGAGCGCGGCGCTGCCCGCGGTCGATGGCGCAAAGACCGAGCGGCTGCTTTATCCCGGTCCGGTGCTGCGCGACGCCGCAACCTGGTATGTCGTGGATGGCCGGGCGACGGGCAGCGCGCGCGCCGCGAAACTGGCCGAACTCAAGGCGCGGCTGATCGGGGGCGATCCGCGCGCGCTGTCGCTGATTTTGTCGGCGGAGGAACGCGCGGGCGGCCGCGATGCGATCGCCGATTTCCTTTCCGCGTCGGGCGGAGCGCAGGCGATGGCTGACCGCGCGCTGAAACTGCGCTAGGGCTACTTCCTATATG
>LULG01000587.1_pt1 | contig 12953 bp, 16 predicted proteins | sample 728211 | NCBI WGS metagenome assembly LULG01 (sample SAMN03860295, study PRJNA289734) | marine metagenome | biome: seawater column; feature: ocean; material: water; isolation source: Red Sea water column Station 169 - depth 200m | place: Saudi Arabia: Red Sea | collected 2011-10-15 | depth 200 m | reverse complement strand
GCTATGGAAATTGCCATAAAAATTGCGTTACAATATTGGACTAATTTAGGATTTAAGAATAAAAATAAAATTGCTACGCTTGAAAATGGATACCACGGTGATACATTCGGCGCAATGTCAATCGGATACGTACCTGATTTTTTTTCAAAATTTAAATCTAAATTATTTTCTACCTTACAATTTACTGTTCCAAGAAGTTACAGTTTACCAAAAAATATGACAGAAAAGGAGTTTGAAAATGTCTGTATTAAAAAAATTGAAAATAAATTGTCCAAAGATAGCAATATTGCAGCGTTTGTTATGGAAAGTGGTGCGCAGGTTGCTGGTGGTGTAAACATTTATCCAAAAAATTTTCAAAAACGTGTTAATACTATATGCAAAAAATATAATGTGTTATTCGTTTTAGATGAAATTGCTACTGGATTTGGTAGACTTGGATCAATGATTGAGTATAAAAAACAGAATTGTCATCCAGACATAGTTTCCTTTGGAAAAATGTTAACTGGTGGATATTTAACATTTGCAGCTACATTAACAACAAAAAAAATTTCTAATTCATTTTTAGGTAAATTTCATGAATCAAAACATTTGTTTCATGGCCATACATATACAGGAAATCCTATAGCTGCGTCAGTGGCACTTGAAAATTTAAAATTATATAATAAAACAAAATTAATACAAAAAATTCAAAAAACATCAAAAATTCTTGAAGATAGAGCAAATGAATTTTCTGAATTAGATATGGTAGTCGATGTAAGGCATAAAGGAATGTTAATGGGAATTGAATTACTAAATAATAATTCATCAAAAACACGTAAATCAATAAATAAAATCATTTTTGAGGAAGGAAAAAAACATTGTATATTTTTTAGAACATTAGGTAATGTTGTTATGTTAGTTCCACCACTTGCAATATCTAATAAAGAAATTAATCTGTTAATAGATGGTACAATCAAAACAATTAATGGAGTATCAAAGTTATTAAAATGAAACCACTTTTTATTACTGCCACTGATACTGATATTGGTAAAACATTTGTTTGTTCTGGATTGGCTTATGCATTGAAGAAATTACATATTGATGTAGGAATTATGAAACCATTTGCCTGTGGAGATAAACAAAAAACTGGATTTTCATCGAGTGATTTAACGATGCTTACTAATGCAGCTATGGTTAACGATGCTGAGAATATCATAAATCCATTCTTTTTTCCTGTACCGGCTTCACCATATACAGCGGCAAAAAACCTTGGTGTTAAAATAGATATTCAGTATGTACTGGAATGCTTTAGAAAATTGAATGATATACATGATGTCGTATTAATTGAAGGAATAGGAGGTATTATGACTCCAATTTTGAAGGATTATGCAATTATAGATTTGATAAAAGATCTTAATGCAAATGCAGTCATCGTTACTAGTTCAAAGATTGGTACGGTGAATCATACAATTTTAACCCATAATATCTGTAAAAATATGAATATTCCAGTGAAGGGTTTGATCATAAATAATTTTGATTCTACAGGATATCCTATAGATGAGCTAGAACGTGATCTAAATGCATTAACTGGTTTAACTGTATTATGCTCTTTGCCACATATACAAAAGCGTAATGACGTTCGCCTTTACTTTCATTTGATGTTTTTACATCAACTATAACAAATTCCTTGTTTGCTGAACGAATATTCTCTTCATGTGTACGCTTGTTTTCATGAAGTTCTTCATATTCATCTAAAGATAGTTTAGTTCTAGGTCCAAGTTCTTCTTCCAAATTCATATCTTTTACAATTTGTGCATATTCAGGTTGTATTACACCGCTAAAGATCATAGCGCTTGCCCCACTTCCATAAGAACAAAATCCTACACGTTTTCCATTCAAATCAACTCCTTTTTGATATTCAAATTCTAAACTGCTTCTAAACCCAAGATACAGTGATGCAGTATAGAGATTGCCAATCATTTTAGATGCAATTAATGAACTAGCAAGCTTTGATTCATAAAGTTCAACATATTTTTCTGTATTTGTAAATAATTTTGTGAATTGATGATCTTTTGCCATAAAATCGGCGTCCTCAAGAACTGATTCAATTGTTCCACGTGGATCCTTTGGAATTGGCTCCTCCATTCCTACTTCATCAATAATTTCTTTCCATCTTGGTAAAGTTCTCCATTCATGTCTGACAAGATAAGCAAGTGCTTTTTTACCCATGTTACTGTATGGGAGGTGCATGTTTAGATAATCAACATGATCAAGAATGGTTTCTCCTTCTTTGAGTTTAATTAATCCTGTGTCTTTTACTTTCTTTTATTCAATAACATTGCTACAGCACCAGCACCCTGTGTTACTTCACCACTTGAACCTAAGTCATATTTTGCAATATCTGAAACAACTACTAATGCGTACTTATCTTCAGCTTCACCAGCTCTAATCCAATTAGTATTATCATATAATGCGTATGAACCACTAACACATGCAAATTTACATTCAATTCCACCACAATGACCAAAAGTATCTTTACCGTAAACTTGTTCTAGCATTCCTATAACATACGAATTCATTGCTTTTGATTCATCGAATGATGATTCAGTTGCGACATAAAGCCTCCCAATTTTATCAGGTGTTAGTTTATTTTTTTGCATAACTTTCAAACAAGCATTAGCAGCAAGACATGCAGGATCTTGATTTGTATCAACAATTGCCATCTGACCAATTCCTAATCCACGTTCTAATTTTCCAGGATCTAAACCACGGGCTTTAGCAAAATCAGCTGCATCAAGATAAAGCCTAGGAATGTAAATAGAAATGTCATCTATACCTGCTGCCATGAGCTAGCCTTTCTAACTTAGAATATATACATTTCCTGTTAATTTTTTCAGATCTTATTAACAAATTTTTAGATCATAAGTGATTTTTCCAAAAATTATCACTATTGGAGTAAAGAATCAAACACTTCTTGGAAAACATCATACCGCTGTGCTCCAACAATTTTTAACGCTTCATTATTTTCATCTATAATGAAAAATGTTGGTGTTGCATCAACACCTAACGTGCGACCATCTGCATGACTTGAAAGAACCAAATCTTTCCATTTTGATTGAGACATACATTCGGAAAACCTATTCATATCTAATCCTAGTGTAAATGCAAATTGATGTAGTTGCTCAGATGATGCCCAGCCTGTTCCTTCACCATCCCAATTATTGTATAACGTTTCATGGTATTCCCAAAACATTTTTTGATCATTTGCACAATGTGCAGCACTGGCAGCATTTAGAGAATCCTCATTAACTACTATAAAATCTTTAAACAACATCTTGACTTTTCCTGTTTCAACATAATTCATCACGATTGAATTTTCTGTTTCATCGAAAAATTTTTTACAAAATGTACACTGATAGTCTCCAAACTCAATCAGAGTCAATGGTGCGTTTATGTCTCCTAAGATTGGTGATGCGTTATCATAAAATGACGCAATTGTAGGTTTTTCTGTTGCAGTAATTTCGTTTATCGTAATTTCGTCTAAAATCTCTCTGGGTTCTGTGTTAATCATATTTACCAACAATACACCACAAAAAATACAACCAATAGCAACCCCAGCCCCAATTCCAAGTGAAGGCCAATGAACAGTTAGATTTTTTCTTATTTGTGATGTTTCATGTGACGATTTAGGTAAATTCATTTCATTATTTTTTTGATCTAATGATTTTCCAGTATTTTTATCATTATTTGAAAAAAAGCTTGGCGCATTATCGTCTGAGGGTAATTTTGAATCAGAATCCATAATAGCGTAAAAATTCATAGTCATTTAGGTCTTTATTATATTCAAAAAAATCAAAATTAACAGTATTTACAACATTTGAATCATGGATCGTTAACCATGCAGTATGTAAATAAATGACAGTTTGTAAAAATAATTATGAAAAAAGTTTTTGTGAATGGTTATGGCTCAATTGGTAACCGTATTGCAAAATTCATTAAAGATGATCCTGACATTGATGTGATAGGAATCGGAAAACATTCCTCAAATGAAACTGTGCAACATGTTATCAATGATGGATTTTCTATATATGTTCCTGAGGATAAAATTGATGATTTTAAGAATTATAACATTTCAGGCTCAATCGAATCTGTTCTGGATGAATGCGATTTGGTGATAGATGCTTCACCAGGTGGTAATGGGTTCATCAATAAAAAAAATATTTACGAACCAAAAGGAATAAAAGCAATTTTTCAAGGAGGTGAAACCATTTTCAACGATAAGTCAGTAGCAGATATTCTTTTTAATTCAAGTGTAAACTATGATGCCGCATTTGATAAAAATTACGTAATGCAAGGAAGTTGTAATGTAACTGGTATGGGTAGAATCCTTAATCCGTTAAGAGAAAAATATTCAAACAAGTTATCTCGGTTTGATGTTACATTAGTAAGGAGATGGGCAGATCTTGAACAAACTGATAAACAAATTATTGATACAATTGAAATGACAGAACAACCACATCATGGAACTGATGTAAAATCATACTTTGGTGATGATGCACCATTATTTGTTAGAGCGATCAAAGTTCCTACTCGTCAAATGCATTTACATATCATGGATATTCGTTTTAATGAAAATGCACCAACAGTTGATGAAATACATCAACTATTTGAAAACGAATATGGTGTAGCAATTCTTTGGACAGCTAAAGGAACGAAAGATGTACGTGATTTTGCTGAATCTACAAAATTTAATTTTAAGGATACGAATATGTTACATATTCATGCAAACATGACAACTTCTATTGGTGATACAATTCAATTAATGTACTCCGATGACCAAACTGGTATTGTTATTCCAGAAAATTATATGTTATTACAAGCAATGTTATTCCAGCGTGATTATAGTGATGCATTGATGCGTACTGAAAAATTATTCAATATGGATGAGAAGAAAAAATTACTAGAAAAACACTTTTCAAAGTCTTAAATTACTACTTTTTCAATCCTGATTTTCTCAGGTTTGTTATCTTTAACTTCTTCTACAATAATTCTAAGTGATCCTATCACTATTTTATCACCTTCTTTCGGAATATCAGATAATTGTTCATGTAATAAACCACTTAATGATGCGTAATCATCTCCCTGTGGTATGTCAGTTTTAAAAATTTCATTGATTTCATCAATTTCTATATCTCCATTAGTGATTATTGTATCGCTACCTTCTCTCCGAAAATTAGGTTTTGTTATATCGGTTTCATCATCTATTTCACCAACAATTTCCTCTACCAAATCTTCTAGTGTGACACATCCCTCAACACCACTAAATTCATCTATAACTATAGCCATATGCGCTTTTCTTCCCTGCATCTCTTTCAACAGGTCACTAACTTTCTTTTCTTGAGATACAAAGAATGGCTCTCTCATTACTTGTTCTAACGTAATCATCTTATTTTCATCTTCAAGGTATTTTAGAACATCTCTCACATGAACAATTCCAACTATTGTATCTCTATTTTCTGAATAAACAGGTATTCGTGAAAAACCACTTTTGTTTATTTCTGGTAAAGCTTCAAAAAGTATCATTTTTGATCTTAATGTGAACATTTTAGGACGTGGTGTCATAACTGATCTTATAACAATGTCATCAAAATTTAGTGCACCATGAACTAATTCACTTTCTTGTTTTTCAATTGCTTTATCTTTTAATCCTTGATCAACGACCTCTTTAATTTCATCCTCCGTTAATCCAGGTGGTATATCACTACTGCCTGTAAGTCTAATCATTCCTTTTGTAATTATTTCAAAAATCCATATGATTGGAAATAATGCATAGCTAAATGCTAAAAGAATTCTACTATTTCTCACTGCAACCTTTGTTGTGCTAATGCAGTTGCTGCAATACTGGCTAAATTATTTCCTAAATTAACACTAGACATCATTCGGCTTGGATTAGATTTTAGTTTATGAAGTGATGAAGCACCTTTGACTTTATCTTTAATCAATTGTTCAATTTTTGAAGGTCTAACACTAACTAAAGCAACTTCTAAACCACTGAAATAACCAGAAAGTCCTATCAGTGTAACTAGTGCAGCAATTTCGTATATAATATCCATTTTAGTAATTACAAACTCCGATGACGAAGATCACAGTCATTAATTGAAAATCCACCACATTTTCGTATGTTCAGAATTAATCAAAGGTTCTTTTAAGGTTTCACATTTATGGAGAATTCACGTGAATGTAATTATCGTTTTGGTGGTCTCGCAAATTGGTTTGTTGGTTCATTGTGATAGTTTATTGGCAATAATGGTTCTTTTTGTCTTCCAGTTAAAATGCCAACAATTTCATCGTCTTTCTTCATTATATTTTCGTGAAGAAGTTTCTTTATGCCAGCTGGAACTGCACCTGAAGCCATTTCACAGTCAAAACCATTTAATCCTACTACTGACATTCCGTCTAACATTTCTTTATCGGTTACGCTAATGACAATTCCATCTGTATATTCTAACGCACGTAATCCCTTCAGTAAGTTAGATGGTTTACCAATCTGTATAGCTGTGGCTTTTGTTTTTGGTCGTATTCCATCGTTATTCATTTTAGTGTGTATAAAACATCCAAAGTATTAGCACCTTCTGCATTAATAACAGCTATTCGTGGAATTTTTTTAATCCAACCCCATTCATATAATTCCATTAAACATTTTCCACAGCTTGATGTATTGCCAAGCGCACCACCTGGATAAACTATCCAATCGGGAGTTTTCCATTCCAAGAATTCTAATACACGATATGGAATAGTTTTTTGACCCTCAATTCTAAATGGATTAATTGAATTTACTGTATAATTACCAGATTCTTTAGCAGCTGTTAATGATTTAGTGAATGCATCATCAAAATTTCCGTTAACGTGTATCATTTGTGTACCAAATTGATATGCTTGACTAAGTTTACCTGGAGCAATTTCGCCTTCTGGAATATATACATCACATTCCATATTTTCATTTGCGGCAAACATACCTGCTGAAGCTGAAGTATTACCAGTTGATGCACAAATGATTTTTTTTGCTCCGACTAATTTTGCATGCGTAACAGCAGCAGACATACCATTGTCTTTAAACGAACCACTTGGATTGTAGCCTTCTGGTTGCAGCATTAATTTTTCATTTTCAATTCCCACAAATTTTGCAACTTTGGACATATGATATGGTTTTGATTGTTTTCCCTCAGCACCATCAAGTGAAACCAAGTGTTGTGAACACTGAGCTAGATCTTCTGTATCTATCTCACAAAAATTTAATAGTTCACGAAATCGCCATACACCACTTTCGTTAAATATACTTCCCTGTGGATTTCTTCTTTGATAAAACACTTCTTTGAGATTTTGCGATGGAGCATCATTATATTTAACATCCAAAAGATTTCCACATGTACAATTGAATTCAAAAACTGGAATAGGATACTCTTTTCCACATTTGTGACTAATGCATTTTAAACATGATTTGCCTTGCAACGTCATACATGTGGTTGCTGGCAATTTAAAGATAAGAAATTTAGCAAAATTCTATTGTTAATTTGATTGAATATTCCTAAACTTTTTGAATGGCTATGCAAATTATCAATTGCTTTGGCAGATATTGATGAATATTTAAAAGGAATTTTAGAGCAAGTTTTAGCCTCATACAAAATTTTAACTGAATTAAACGATGGTCCAGATGATCTTGAAACGATTAAAAAAGAATTATCCAAAATTAGGGGACTTTTGCAAGTTATATGTAGTAAATTAGGTGGGAAAAAATATCAATCTGATCATTTAGTTGCCTTATACAAATTATCAACATATTATATTGATACGTATGATTTCACAAGAGAAATTGAAAATTTAGCACCAGTTTATTTTAATGATTCTAACAGATTAAAAAATTTGAGATTGTTGATTATCGATTCACTGAATGATAAAAAACTGATTGAAGAACTTCAAGCAATATTAATCAGATTATAGTTTTTTTATTATATTATTTTTCATTTGCATTGGAACCAGATCTTATATGAAAATTACTACAACACTTACAGTTTTTTTCGATACAGTCTTTTTCCTCAAAATGTCCACAAATTCCGCACTCGCAATGTGTTCCCATACTAATATTACAATGTTGTCTGATATAACTAAAACGTATTTTTGTGAGTTCTATATGATGTTAAACGTGACTAATCAAAAATAAGACAACTTATTTTTTTGATTTTGTTTTTTTATTCTTTTTTGCGTTCTTTTTTGTAACTGGTTTTTCATTTGATTGTTTATCTACTTCTTCCTTTTTATCGTCAACTATTTTGATTACTTGTTGGATCAAATTATCTAAATGACTACCACCCGGCTTTGGTTCAACTGCATTAGAAATTTCCTGTATAATTGATGAAATTTCTGCACTGACTTGTTCAAAACTTTCAGGATCATCATATGTAGCGTTATAAAGTGATTTCAGATTATTTACTTGATTTATAATCTGGTCAGTAAGTACAAGTCGAAATTTTTCTCCATCAATCTCAATTTCCTTTGTTATCATTGCTAAGATTTTTTCTTATGCCTTCTTATACTTTTCTTGTAATGAATTCATACAAAGTTACATTAATAATTATTTCAAAATATTATGTAATCTAATGCCGCTGCATCGCTAATTAATGTTGTATGTCTAGAATTTGTTACATAACCATTTTTGATATCTCTTGTAGGAACCCAACGATTAGTAGAAGTGTAATGTCTTTTTTCAGCTAACTCTTTCTCAATAGATTCTATATCAAATTCTCCCTCCTCGATTTGCTGAGTTTGTAAATGTTTGATCGTAACAATAATTTTGTTTATTTTAACTCGGTCACCAAATTTTGTCACCAATGGTGCAATTTCGTCAGATACTTCAAGTATCTTAATTTTCATTTCTTTATCACCAAATGCGTTATGACTTAGCAATATTCGTTCATCGATAAATTCATCAAAAGTAGTTTTAGTTTCATGTGTAGTTGTTGGTTTAAAATTTGTGTTAACAGGTTTTTCCTTCATGTTTGATTCTTCTTCATTAATGGTCTCTGATTCTGGAAATATCTCTCTTTTCATGCTTAGATAGTCTGACATAGATAATCCAACTGCATCATATATTGTATGGTTGGGATAATTACGGTTGAACCAATCTTTGTATTTTGATTCCATTAAATATCTTCTAATGTATTCATGTGGATCTTTCTTGTCATCAACAAAATTCAAAGTTTTTTTTACATTAACATCAACTTGCTTAGTTATTTCAGATTCCTGCTCTTGAACAATATTATTTTGTGTTTCATCAACAATTTCAGGTTTTTGCTTAAGTTTTTCGTTTTTATTTTTTATTTTCCCAAAATATCGTTTAAAATCCATATTATATTCAGGAATTTATTACTAAAAAATGGTTGGAAATTTTACTCAGGCATAAAATAATTGATATTTTGACTTGAATGGCATTATGAAATCTTTTAGGACCAGTTTTTTTTGCTTGCCATTCTTTAGCGCATATGTTTTACCATCATAAGTACATACACAGTCTATTGGCTTCTTTTTTTTATCCCAAACTTTGTAGAATTCATGCAATTCCCGCTTTTCATATTTACCAGTACCGACCCTTTTTTTTGAAAGGAATTTAAAGGCCAAAATTACCTCACGTTTTTGATAAACCTGAAAGTTATCAATCCAGCTTAGACATCTTTCTATTTGATCAAATGGAACATGTAAGGTTGTTCCTGTTCCAGATTTTGCTTCAATTGTAAAAATTATGCTTTTTACATTGTTTACTGTTAAAACATCGGGTAAAGCAACACTGGGTGAGCCAAGTCTAAATGCCTTCCAAGATTTGATGGCGTTGAATCTTTTAACAAGTGTATCCTCCCAGTTATATCCACGTTGTCTTCTGGTTCGTGCAATTTTTTTATTGATCGTCTTCACTCTTTCGTATTCATTTTGACCAATCTGATTTAATCTGATAATTGGCATAATTTTCCTGTGTTTTGATGATATAGAATACTTGGTAATTATATTATCAACCATTATGTTAACTGAAATTACGAATAACAAATGATTAATTCATGTTGAATTAATATAATGAGGATGACCTGGGAAGATGGATTTTACTGTGCATATTGTGGAAAAGAATTTGGTGATCAACCAGATAAACTAGCATTACATATCAGAGACACTCATGAAAAAAGTCGTGGAAAGCATAAATAATTTTGTAATTATTGCTTATTTTCTAAACTAAAGAAAAAACCATTCTTATCATTAAACAAACATTTAGTCAGTTTAACAGTTTGACCAGGTTTTGCCATATGAATTTCAGCATCCAATTTTCCCATAACACGTATTTTATTCTCAAATTCTGTAATACAGAAAACATCATTTTCTTTTCTTGATAATTCAACAATTGTCCCATTTTCAGAAACTTTTCGCCAATTGACTTCTTTAAAGCAATAATCACAATAATCACTTGGAGGCCATACGATTTTTTTACAATGTGAGCATTCACTAGTAACAAAATTTCCTGCTTTCAACTCAGTCTCAAATTTATTCATGATTCCAAAACCAATACAGTGCTAGATGTAGCTGCTGCTGACATGTTGTGTGTCAAACCTCTTTTAGCATTTGAAACCTGTCTATTTTTTGCCTTATTTTGTAATTGCTGTGTAATTTCTACAATCTGAGCAATACCTGTTGCACCTAAAGGATGTCCAGCACCGATTAATCCTCCCCTTGGATTTATTTTTCTGTCTTCTGTATTGAATAAATTTCTAACATACATTGCGCCAGTATTTTTTTCTGTTAAACTAAGATCTTCCACAGCCATTAACTCACAAACCGAAAATGCGTCATGTATTTCAGCTGTATCAATTTCTTGTGGTGTTATTTTAGCCATTTTGTATGCATTATTGGCTGCTGTAACTGTGCTAGATAATGTTGTTAACTCATTTTTTGTGAAACTTGCAGAATTTGTTTTTTGCCCTATACCAGATATCCAAATTGGCTCATCAGTGAATCTTTTTACGTTTTCTTCTGATGTTAAAAGAATTGACGAACTACCTGAACATGAATAAGAACAATCTAAAATTCGTAAATCCTCAGTTACGTTTTTTGAATTCATAATCTCAGAAATTGTGTATGGTTTATGTGAATATGCATTTGGATTATCCATTGCTTGCTTGTGGTTTTTAGCAGATACTATCGCTAGTTCTTCATCTGTTGTACTAAATTGTCTCTTGTGTGCTTTTGTAAACATTGATGCCCAGTAAATTGGATGATCGTATTCACCCCTTGATTTGTCCCACTCTAAAATTTGCCCTGGGTTACCAATTTTATCTGCACCAGTAACTAAAACAGTATCTGCCAATCCAGATGCAATATATGAAAACCCAGAAATTATCGCGCTAGAACCAGAACTACACAGATGTTCAACCGTATGAGAAATTTTTGGTTTGATGCCAGAAAGTTCAGATAAGATTGCACCAAGATATTTAGAATTGTCATTAGTTGAAACTATAACGCCATCGATAAGATCTTGTGACAAATTTTTTGTGGTATCAAATACTTGTTTTGTTGATTCTAATAATAATGATTCAATCGGCAATTCATCCTTTGTGAATTTTGTATTCCCATATCCAACTACTGCAACTTTTTTCAATCAGATTCCTCCGAAAATGTTGTAGTAACTAAATTAAATGAATCTTCCACGTTATCTGTTGGATTAAACTGTATAATTGGTAAATCTATTCCCGTTTCGCGGAATTGCCTTAGTTGAGTTTTACATTCATCAGGAGTTCCAGCAATACATAATTCATTTACCATTGATTCAGGCACCAATTCATGATTGCTTTGTAACCCATTTTTTTCATATTCCTCAAAAATATTTTTTGTTTCATTCTCAAATCCGTTCGATGCCAAAAATTCTCGGTAAATCTTCCCAACAGAAACATAAAACGCCAACGTCTTTTTGGCACGAAACATGGCTTTTTCAGAGTCATCATTTACACATGTAATGATTTGAAGTGATGAATCAATCTTTTTTTGATTTTGCATCTTTGCGAGCGTTGTCTTAATCTCACTTTTTGGTCTGAGATAAAAAATCACACCATCTGCAATTTTCCATGTAAGTTCTACCATTTTTTGGTTAACTGCTGCGAGGTAAATTGGAATTCTATCTCTGGGAGGTTTGATAAGTAATGAAAAATTTTTCAGTGAAAAAATTTCTCCAGAATAATTTACTGTTTTACCACTAAGAATTAACCGTATAATCTCCACATATTCTTTCATTCGTTTAAGCGGTCTCTCAAATTTATCACCATGAAAATCTTCAACCAGCGGTTGACTACTTGTTCCTAGTCCTAAAATTAGACGTTTGTTTGAAATTGTATCAATTGTTATTGCTCCCATTGCAATCAAGCTTGGACTTCGAGAATAAATATTAACTATAGATGAACCGATTTTTGAAAAGTTATTTTCAAGCCACGTGAATTCTTTCTCCCCTCGCAAAAGACCGTATTTGACGATCTCTCCATATCCTGACTTCATTTCATCAGAAGGCAATGAGGAAAGGAGAGACACATCATTCAGAACAATTCGAGGTTGTAAAAAACTGCCAACCAAGTTTTTGCCTTGACGTGTGTTGATTCCATTTTTACCGCCGACTGAACTGTCAACCTGTGACATCAAAGTAGTGGGGATCTGAATTAACTCAATCCCCCGCATAATGAGTCCTGCCGCAAATCCAGCAACATCTCCCACAACTCCTCCTCCAAAGGCAATGACCACGCACTGCCGGTCGATGCCATCAGCAAGCATTCTGTCCAATAATTTTTCCAGACTACTGAATGATTTAGCATCCTCACCTCCTTCAATCAGAAATAAATCCCAACTATCAGTGATTGAGTCCAAAGTCGGTGATAATAATTTCAAATATTTCTTGGATA
>LULG01000230.1_pt1 | contig 12967 bp, 13 predicted proteins | sample 728211 | NCBI WGS metagenome assembly LULG01 (sample SAMN03860295, study PRJNA289734) | marine metagenome | biome: seawater column; feature: ocean; material: water; isolation source: Red Sea water column Station 169 - depth 200m | place: Saudi Arabia: Red Sea | collected 2011-10-15 | depth 200 m | reverse complement strand
TTTTCCTAAACGTGGAACTGATGTTGATGTCATTCTGGATTTGATGATTCATGATATTGATTTAGTTTTAGCAGCAGTAGGTGAATTTCCCGAAACTGTAGAAGGAATAGGTGTAAAATTTGTCACATCAAGCTCTGATCTTGCCAAAGCTCGACTACGTTTTCCATGCGGATGCATTGCAGATTTAACCGCAAGCAGAATTTCTGATAAAGCAGAAAGGAAAATGCGAATTTTTCAGTCAGGACTTTATCTATCACTCGATTATGTAAGCGGACAAGCACGTAAGCTGAAGGTAGATTCATCAGAAATACCTGATCCAGAAAAACTTCATCCTGAGGTAGTTCAACTTGAAAAAGGGGACGCATTAATGGCTGAAATAGAGAGTTTTCTTGCAGCAATCCAGAAAAAAACCCAACCATTGGTCAGTGCTGAAGATGGACTTAATGCCATGAAAGTTGCCTGGCAAATAAAAGACCAGCTATAGAAAATTAGATGCTGTTATTTCGTTCTACATTTTTTCAACTGATTCTTCCATTTCTGATGGCACTGGGAATTTTAACTTTTATACTTTCAATGGAAACAGTGTACCGTCTGATACACTTAATTGTGGAAAGGGGCGTCAGCGTATTTAGTGTAGGTATGATGCTTCTTTACCGCCTGCCACAATTTTTGTCAGTCATCTGGGAAATAGGACGGCCATTTTTTTTATTTGGATTTATAATAACCACAATTGCTTTATCCATAACCCTCTGGCTGCAGCCTGCTGGATATGCGGCTTTTGAAGAGGAAAAACTTATGATACTAAAAACACAAACCGCAAAAACTATTCAACCATTGGTTCTCAATTTTGATTTCCCTGGCAAGGTTTTACATGTACAGGAGAAAGATGAGAATGAAGAACTGAGAGGAGTCTTTATTACAGACAAGGATCTTCGATCAGATTCAATGGTAACACTTGCAGACCGCGGTCGTATAAAAGTCCGCAGCGGTGAAAGGGATTTGATTTTACATCTTGAAGACGGACTTATACATTCCCAGGGCTCTACAGATAATTACAGAACAATAGCATTTCAGCAATTCCATTATATCTTTCGTCCGCCACAAATAGTCACTGCCAATGAAGGGGGGCATATATGGGGAGTCCCCACAAATTCTCTTTTACAGAACCCCAGCCAATCTTCTCAAATGGAGTTTTTTTTAAGGCTTACTACTCCCTGGGCATGTCTTGCATTCTCTGTGGCAACAATTCCCCTGGGTTTAATCAACCCTAGACGCGGCCGATCTGGAGCATATTTGAGGGGGTTGATTCTGGTTGTCATTTACTACATCCTGTGGCTGGGAGCAAAGGAGATGACCATGTATATGAATTTTCGACCTCATGTGCTGTGGATGCCTCCCCTGCTGATTGGTCTTTTTGGAGTTTACAGCTTATATAGAAGTAATTTGAACCTGCAAATATTCTCGGCCTTCCCAAACCTTAAGAAAAAACCAGGGTAACAAAAATTACTCCAATCTGTGAAATTGAACCGGATAAGATGAAATATTTTTGGATAATTTTAATTTATTTTTTGTTTTTGGGCTCAGTCTGTCAAACGGTTGCTGCAGAAAAGGACTTGCTCCAGTTGATACAGAAACAGTATCAAAGCATCCGGAGTTTTTCCGGACGTTTTATCCAGTCCAGCCATCGTGCAGATACAGAAACAGGACCTAAGAAAGCTGAAGGACTTGTTTCTTATAAACGACCTGGGAAAATGCGCTGGCTTTATGAGGCACCGGAAGAACAACTGCTTGTAACAAATGGCCAGACAATGTGGCTGTACGATCCATTGCTGGAAAATGTGACTGTTCAAAAATTAGAGAAAATCACAGAAGGCACTGCACTTTCTTTTTTACTGGGGTTGGGTAACTTACAAGCTGATTTCATTCACAGGGGAATTAGCAAAAATTTGCTGATCATCAGTACAAGCCAAACACCAAGCTATTCCGAAGTTGCAACAACTCAAAGTCCAAACTATACTACAATAGACGCTGGCAGAGACGCCGCGTGATGTTAAATTTAAAAAAGGACCAACAATATGGCAAGTTATGTAAATGATTTAAGGCTTAAAGAAATCGGTACAGGCGAGTCTAGCGGAACTTGGGGAACTGAAACAAACACCAACCCTTTTAATATTTTTTCTCTGAAAGTCAGTTTAAACCAAACACCTGAATCTTAATGCTTAAAAAAGAACTGACATTGCTCAATGTGTATTGCATTGCCACCGGGACAACATTGAGCGCAGGTTTTTTTCTGCTTCCTGGCATTGCCTTTAATGAGGCCGGGCCTGCAGTTATACTGAGCTATTTAATTGCAGCAATTCCATTGATACCAGCAATGTTCAGTATTGTAGAGCTGGCAACTGCAATGCCCAGAGCAGGTGGAGCTTATTATTTTCTTGACCGGAGCATGGGGCCTTTTGTTGGTACCATTGGAGGTTTGGGAACATGGCTTGCGCTGGTTTTAAAAACTGCTTTCGCCTTGATCGGAATGGGAGCATATCTAGGCATTTTCTGGCCGGAAGTTCCAATAGTCACTTTGGCAGTAATATTAGCAGTCGTTTTTGGCATCATAAATCTTTTTGGAGCAAAAAAAACCGGTACACTGCAGGTCCTGATGGTTTTTGCCTTATTGATAATTTTGACAACATTCATCAGTAAAGGAATTCCAAATATTGATTTTGAAAATTTTGATGGTTTTTTTGACAAAGGAGGTGTTTCAATTTTTTCCACAGCAGGACTTGTTTATATTAGTTATGTAGGTATCACCAACATTGCCAGTGTTTCGGAAGAAGTCAATAATCCTGAACGTAATCTGCCTTTGGGAGTTTTTCTTGCCATAGGTACTGCAATTTTAATTTATGCTGTGGGAACTACAATTATGGTTGGTGTGCTTCCTGCTGAAGAACTGGCATCTGACTTAACTCCCGTTGCCTCAGCCTCTTACATATTGTTTGGTGAATGGGGTAAAATCGGTTTGACTGCAGCAGCAGTTATTGCTTTTGCCTCGGTCGCAAATGCAGGTATTTTGAGTGCTTCACGTTATCCACTGGCCATGAGCCGTGATCACCTTATTCCTGCAGGTTTTTCCAGACTGACTCAAAGAAATATCCCAGTTTATGGAATTACTGTAACAGTGGGCTTGATCATCTTCCTTGTGCTTTATTTCGATATTGCCAGCATAGTCAAGCTTGCCAGTGCCTTTCAACTGCTGATGTTTGCCCTGATTTGTTCAGCAGTGATTGTAATGCGTGAAAGCAAAATTGAGGCATATGATCCGGGGTTCATTTCGCCTTTTTATCCGTGGATGCAGATTTTCGGAGTATTTGCCCCATTGTGGCTGATCGCAGAAATGGGGATTGTTCCAATTTTATTTTCTTTGGCTCTCTTCACAGTTGGAACTATCTGGTATGTTTCCTATGCGCGGGAAAAGGTAGTACGGTCAGGGGCAATTTACCATTTGTTTGCCCGCCTTGGTGAGCAAAGATTTGAAGGACTTGACCGTGAATTGCGAGGCATAATGAAAGAAAAAGGCGTGCGTGAGGAAGATCCATTTGATGAAGTCGTGACTCGAGCAGTAGTAATGGAATTTACCAGTAAAAAAACATTTGAGGATATAACACGTGATGTTTCAAATCAGTTTGCATCCAGACTTGAATTTGGCGCTGAAGAACTGGAACAAAGGTTCATGGAAGGAAGCAGAATCGGTGCAACACCGATTTCGCACGGTGCGGCCCTGCCGCATATACGTCTGCCGGAAATTGAGAAGGCCGAAATGATATTAGTCCGTACAATTCAACCGTGCTTTGTTAAGGCTCTTAATTTTTCAGGCAAAACTTCAATGCAAGGTCCCATACATGCTTTTTTCTTTTTAGTAAGTCCTAATGAGAATCCTGGACAACACCTGAGGATACTTGCTCAAATTGCAGGTCGTGTTGATGATGAAAATTTCATCAAGGACTGGATGGATGCGACGGATGATCAGGAATTAAAGGAAATATTGCTGCGAGATGAACGCTTTTTCTCGCTTACCATTCGAAGCAATACACCATCTTCTGCATTGATTGGAAACTCTCTGAGAGATATTCGAATGCCTGAAGGATGCCTCGTTGCACTAATACGTCGAAAAGGTGAAACAATCGTGCCTCGTGGTCTTACAGAATTAATGGAGGGGGATCGATTAACCATTATAGGTGACGCACAGGGAATTGAACAATTGATCAACGAATACAGTTAACTGAATGACAATTAATACTCGATCAGACGGAAGGACAGACAACGAATTACGTCCTCTTATAATAACGCCGGATTATACAAAGTATGCAGAAGGATCAGTGCTTGTATGTTGTGGAAATACTAAAGTAATTTGCACAGCATCAGTAGAAAAAAAAGTGCCTGATTGGCTGTTGGATGAGCAGAATAATCCAAGACACGGCTGGATCACAGCGGAATACGGAATGCTGCCTCGATCAACAGGCTCTCGTCGCCGCAGAGAGACAGGCACGATTCAAGGACGCACACAGGAAATTCAACGCCTGATAGGCCGCTCACTGCGTTCTGCAGCAAATCTCCATTCACTTGAGAAACACACTGTCTGGATTGACTGCGACGTAATACAGGCTGACGGTGGAACCCGAACTGCTTCAGTCACCGGCGGATTTGTGGCTTTAATTTATGCTCTAAGAAAAATGCATGATAAAGGAGATATCAAAGAATTCCCAGTAAAAGAATTTCTGGCAGCCATCAGTGTTGGAATTGTTAACAAGCAGCCTGTTTTAGATTTGAATTATGATGAAGACAAAGATGCAGAAGTTGATATGAATGTTGTCATGCTTAGTTCAGGCAAATTGGTAGAAGTACAGGGCACTGCAGAAGGAAGGACCTATTCACGACAACAGTTAAACATAATGCTTGATCTGGCAGAGCAGGGAATTCGTTCACATATTGATTCACAAAAGAAAGTGCTTGGAAACAATCTTGCCGGCTGAATTTTTTCTGAAACCGAACAATGCATCCATACATTTTTTCAATCGAGATCCCCTGGTTTAATATTACCCTTGAACCAAGGTACTACGGATTATTTTACGCCATCGCAGTATTAATCGGTTCCAGAATTGTACTTTCAGAAATTAAAAGGCGCCGAATAAATCTCCAAGAGGATGAAGCTCTTAACATGACACTGCTTATTTTTCTGGCAGGTTTAATTGGCGGTCGTGTGTATGAGGTAATTTTTGAGTGGTCAAATTATTACAGATTTCAGCCATTCTGGAAAACGTTTGCTATCTGGGAAGGTGGGTTGGCAATACACGGAGCTATCATAGGTGGTATTGTTTCCCTTTTAATATATTGCAGGATAAAAAATATCTCGTTGGCCGCAATGCTTGATATCGGAGCACTTTGCATGATTATGGGGCAGGCAATTGGACGCTGGGGGAATTTCACAAATGGAGAAGCCGCTGGTCCCGTAACCTATTTTTGGACAGGGATAGTTTTTCCTGAAGGGACTGCAGTTGACCATTATGCAAATGGATCACCTGTACATCCTACTATGATTTATGAATCGCTGGGCAACTTTCTGATCCTGGCGTTGCTTTGGAAACTTCGTCTGAGAAATTTTCGCCCCGGAATGCTGGGTGCAGTTTATCTGCTGACATATTCAATTCTGCGTTCACTCTTAACACCTCTTCGAATGGACAACCAGTATTTTATTATAGCAGACACTAAGTTTCTTGCGGCATATACCATAAGCATAATTATGTTTGCGGCAGGATTGATTTGGATCTATATACATAAACTATGGTATCAGGATGAAACACTAATTAAAAAAGCATGAATGTTGATTTAGTTGAACTGCTGACACATCCTGCCTTCATGCTGTTAATGATTCTGGGGCTTGACCTGATTTTTGGGGATCCAGTTTATCGTTTTCACCCCGTTAGGATGATAGGTAGTCTGATTTCATGGCACGAAGCGGGGCTGAGGCATTCAGGTTTGAATGGTAAATTCGGTGGTGTTTTATTATCTCTTTTATTGATTTTAAGCACACTCCTGTTCAGTATGGGGATTTTCAAATTCCTTGAATATTTTCATTGGAGTCTGAGCTGGGTCTGGTATGTTTTCCTGGGATGGAGTTTTCTTGCCCTTGGTGATTTGCTAAAACATGCTCGACAGGTTGCAGCTGCTATGGAAAAAGAAGATCTATCCCTCTCAAAAATAACTGTAGGGAAGCTTGTTGGAAGAGACACAAATTTGATGGATTTGCCTGCATGTGGACGTGCCACTGTTGAAAGTGTTGGTGAAAACTTCAATGATGGTGTTATAGCGCCGATTTTCTATTTTTGTCTGTTTGGCATTCCCGGGATACTGGTATACAAAGTTGTTAATACTCTTGATTCAATGGTTGGATACAGGAATGAAAAGTATCATGATTTTGGCTGGTGCAGTGCAAAACTTGATGATTTAATGAGCTTTATGCCTGCCAGAATCAGCTGGCTATTCTTGTCCAGCGCTGCAGTTTTTTACCCCCAATTATCCGGAAGTAATGCCCTCAAAGTAGGCTGGAGAGATCATTTTAAACTCCCTAGTTTCAATGCCGGATGGTGTGAGGCAACTGTTGCAGGGGCACTTAAAATTAAACTGTGTGGCCCCATCTGGAGAGATGGGCGTTTGGCACAAAATGTCTGGCTTGGAAGACAGGGCGACAGAGAAGGAGCCACTGTCAAAGATATAAAACTTGTAAACAGCCTTGCTCTGACTTCCTCCCTAATTGGATCCGGATTTACAATGGTCATGTTATGTTATTCCGGATTTCTGCCTTTTTTCAGCTGATGAAAATTCTAATAACAGGAGGAGTGAAAAGCGGGAAATCACGTCACGCAGAAAAACGAATTCTTGCAATGGCGAACGGAATTAAGCCTGTCTATCTTGCTACAACGGAATTAAATGATTCTGAAATGAAAAAACGCATTACAAACCACCGTCAGCGTCGTGGCAACACATTTGAGACCATAGAAGAACCCCTGCGTTTAGCTAGTGTACTGAGAAACATTCAATGCCCTGTTCTTATAGAATGTTTGACAATGTGGCTCAATAATGCCCTGCATCATAAATATTCAGAAAGAAAAGTATTTGCAGAAATAGATAACTTACTTTCTCTGGAATGTGATGTGGTTTTTGTTTTAAATGAAGTGGGACTTGGGATCATTCCGGAAAATCCTTTAGCAAGAAAATTTTTGGATTTATCAGGTCGTATTGCACAGAAGCTTGGCGAAGCATGCGACGAGGTTATCTGGTGCGTGGCTGGAAATACAATCAGGATAAAATAGATATTGATACATAATGAAAACCCTTCAAGTTAAATTACCAGGACGCAGTTATAATATTGACATTGGTTTGAATATTCTCCAAACACAACTTCCAAATGTTGTTTTGAAAAAAAACACTGATCTGGTAGTCGTTGTTACAAATGAAACCCTGCATAATCTGTATCCAGACCATGTAAGCAGTATATTAGAAGATTCCGGAATACGCGTTGCTACATGCGTACTGCCTGATGGAGAGAAGTACAAAAATCTGGATACCCTCTCACAAATATTTGATTTTCTGATGGAGATCAGTGCAAATCGCAAAACATTATTAATAGCATTTGGCGGAGGAGTTATCGGAGATATGGCTGGTTTTGCGGCTGCAACTTTTGTTCGAGGCATACCATACATTCAAATACCGACTACTTTGCTGGCTCATGTAGACAGCAGTGTGGGAGGAAAAACAGCAGTTAATCATCCTTTAGGAAAAAACACTATCGGTGCCTTCAAACAGCCTGAATATGTTTGCATTGAGTTGTCATTCCTGAAAACATTGTCTTCACGTGAGTTGAATGCGGGCTATATTGAACTGTTAAAACATGGTATTATTCACGACGAGAAATTGTTCGATTTTGTTCAAAGCCATTCTCTTGAGCCGCTTGATTTTGAATTTTTAGAAGAAGCGATACTTCGCTCATGTGCTATTAAAGGCCGTGTGGTTGAAAAGGATGAAACTGAAACAGGCATACGTGCTACTCTGAATTTTGGACACACCCTTGGACATTTGATAGAAACTCACGCAGGTTACGGCAAGTATCTCCATGGAGAGGCGGTTGGAGTAGGGATGTTTTTTGCCGCATTTGTTTCATGGCGCTGCAATGAGCTGGTGGAAGATGACTGGACGCGAATCAAAAGTTATCTCAGTCAAATTTTAACTCCTATTAAACTGCCTCCACTGGACCAGAATCTATTTCGTGAGATGATTTTGCATGACAAGAAGTCGCAAAAACAGTCAGTAAACTTCATTATGCTGAGGAAATTGGGAGAGAGTTTCATCAGGAAGGGAACGTCAGTTGAGATGCTTTGGAATGACTTCAAGGAATTTACAGAAAAATTCCCAAAGTTTGTTGAAATTGAAAGAAGATAATTCAGACCAAACCGGTTTGAGTAAATGCTGTAGTCAGGGGGTCAAAACCAAGATTGTTCATCGTTGTTTCCCAGCGCAGCTCATAATCTAAATTTAAGAGCAGGGATTCATCAAGCGGACCGAGCCACCATGATTCTTCCTGGATTTCCCGGTCAAGTTGTCCAGCACCCCAGCCTGAGTATCCGCTGCCGAAGTGATAGGATTTCACCTTATTTCCTTCAGCAAGAGAATTAAGGATATCCTGGGCAGAACTTAAATGGATTTCTTTAGAAAGAACAGTTGTTTCTTTAACTGAAAAATCTGAGCTGTGTACCGCCCAGAATGATTCAGGTTGCACAGGCCCTCCAACCAGTAAAGGAACATCAAATGCGGAATTGTTCTGCATTTCATCAGATAAAACCTCTTTAACTTTTGTTTTGGAAGGATGATTCATTACAAGGCCAAATGCTCCCTCTTCGTCATAATTGCATAAAAGAATTACTGATTTTTCAAAAAAAGTTCCGTCAAGGGTGGGCATTGCTATCAGGATACCGGGAACTTCACTGTTTTTCATAAAGTTTTTTTCAGCAGAAGAAAAGTATATTAATGGCTATTCTAACTCATCAAAAACAAGATAACAATTTGGTAACGCATTTTCTTCGTACAATTCATTACCAAAGTTCAACAGGAAACAAACCTTATGGAAATACACTGAATATCCTCAGTGCAATATTTGAAGCTGCAGGACAAAAACATTTGCTTTATTTAGTTAAACTCCGAAAATTGTGGTTTGAAGAAGTTGATGCTTTTTTAGCAAAGAACTCCTATCCACGCAACATTTCTGTACTCAGTCAATTTACAGTTAACAATAATGTTATTCAAGAATGCTTAAAAGCAAACAGTCATACTGACATTTTGAATGCCCTTAAAAAATTAAATGGCGAAACATTCAAACATTTGAAACAAATTAAAGCCAGGCTTCAAAAGATTCTAAAACGTACCTTGTCTTCAGAAGAACTTGAGTTTTTGGAACAGAAACTTCACTTTATGCCCCATCAGACTATTTTGCACCTGACTGTATATGACGGTGGAATAGCTCAGGCGCTCCGCTTTGAAACTGAGGCTTATCTTCGCATGTTTAATCGGCTGTTACCAGAATTAAAACTGAATAACATACAATGTCATGTTGGTGATCTGGGGCAAACTCAATTTGACCAGCAACATGTCGGCTTGCTGGCAAAAGACTGGCATATAGTAACACCGCCCGAAGTTCATCTGCGCTGTTCTCCTGCCTTTCTGCATAGAGTTTCAAGGGGACATGCTGTGTTGGTACTTTATTTCAATTCAAAAGAAGAAATGGATTTATTAAAACGCACTCCAGGAGCAGATTGGCTGTTGCAGAATCTGCATCAAAAGCTTCCAGAGTTGAGGGATGTAATACAGCGGATAGGCTTTGCTCTAAAGCATGAGCTTGATTTAGAACAAATTCGTTTACGAACTGTTGTGCTAGGAAACTCGACTGAGGTTCCGTCATCGATCATTAAAGACAAAAGCTTTCAGACGGAATCACATTCATCCAAAAATACTAATGCAAAAAAACAGTTTGCTAAAATCAGGAAGATGATTAGTGGGAATTAGCCTTCTTAAATTGTACTTTTAAAGTGACTCGTAAATTGACAGGTAACTTTTGTATCTTTTCTCCGTAATTTTTTCTGAGGCATACGCTTCTTTAATTGCGCATTGGGGTTCATGACGATGAGTACAGCCTTTGAATCGGCATTTCCCAAGATACGGCACGAATTCTACAAAATATGTATCAAGTTCATCCCGTGCAACATTTGGCTGAAATTCGCGAATTCCTGGAGTATCCACAATAAATCCACCTGAAGGAAGCCTGTACATTTCTGCCATTCTTGTGATGTGGCGACCTTTACCGGATTTACTGCTTACATCACCGATACGAATTTTCCAATGAGGATAAAGAGCCTTTATCAGAGATGATTTCCCTACGCCTGAATGTCCACAAAGAACTGAAGTATGGTGATGCAGCAGTTCACGCAACGAATCCATGCCTCTGGATTCAGGAACACTTGTAACTAAAATGTTGTAACCGAGGGAAAGATACAGATTCTTTATTGAAGCAATTTCTTCTTCAGTTGATAAATCTGCTTTGCTGAGAATGAGCACATTTTCAAGACCTCCACATGATCCTGCCACAAAGAAGCGATCAACCAGTCCGTTGCGAAAAGGGGGACTGTGAAGGGAGGCCACCACTAGCACTTTGTCTGCATTGCTTGCAAGAACCTGTTCTGGAGAATCAGTACTCTGACGCCGGGAAAGCATTGTACGACGGGGCAGCATTTTTAAAATCCATCCCGCCTTACCGGCATCAGCAGTGTCAATTTCTACTTGATCTCCAACTGCAACTAAATTTGTTTTAGGATTTCCATGAAAAAGGTTTGCTCTGATGTGGCACAGTCTGGGCTCTGACTCACCAATATCTACGTAGTAGAAATTTTTGGTGCGCCTGATGACAGTTCCTATTTGAGGCAATTTTTACCGGGGATGACGTAGATCAATCTTCTGCTTCCAGCTCTAATTCACCAACTTCTTCACGATATTCATTGAGTTTATTTCTCAAAGTCCTAATGCTTATACCTAACGTTTTTGCGGCATGCGTCCGGTTTCCTTTGGTCTCATGAAGTGTTTTAAAAATAAAGCGTTTTTCTGCCTCCTTCATCGACATTCCCACTTCAATTCCAAGGCCGGAGCTTTCTTGAGAATTTTGGTAGTCGGTACCAGTTGATTCTTTTTTACCTGCTACCGACTTTGAACTTTTTGTTTTTGACGATGTTATAGAAGCTAAATCCGCATTTATGGAAGTCTCCCCAAGTTGGGAAGACATGAGCAGGTGGTTTGGCTGAATCTCTTCACCATCACATAGGAGCATAGCACGCTCCATTACATTCTCCAATTCTCTAACATTACCTCTCCAATGATAATTAGTGAGAATATTTAAGGTTTCACGGCTAACAGCAGGACATTTACGATTGTTGATCTTGGAGTGTTTTTCAACAAAATGTTTAACCAGTACAGGTACATCGTCCATCCTGTCCCGTAAAGGAGGAAGTGCAAGAGGAATAACATTTAAACGAAAATACAAATCCTCTCGAAACTTACCATTATCAATCATTCCCAGCAAATTCTGGTTTGTGGTGGCAATCACTCTTACATCAACTGGAATAGGTTCTTTCCCTCCTACTTTGTCGACTTGATATTCCTGTAGTACACGAAGCAATTTTGCCTGCAGCGGTAAAGCCATTTCGCTGATCTCATCCAAAAGAATTGTACCAGTGTGTGCTTGTTCGAATTTTCCACGATAGTCTTGCGTTGCTCCGGTAAAAGAACCTTTTGCATGTCCGAAAAGTTCACTTTCCAGCAATGTGTCCGGAAGTGCCGCACAGTTTACTGCCACAAATGGCCTTTTTGAACGGTCAGAATTATCATGTATATATGATGCCAGCAATTCCTTTCCTGTTCCGCTTTCACTTTGAATCAACATAGTCGATTTGCTTTTCGCCACATTTCTGGCAACTTTAAGCAAGGATTGCATTGTTTGATTCTCTGTTACAATTTCCTTGCTCAAATTAACCGGTTTTGAATTTGATTTCTTGCTTTCTACATCAATCGAAACACTTCCGGTCATGCCTTCGTAATTCAAAGCCTGCTGAACTATAAACTGGAATGAATCAAAATTGATTGGTTTTTTAATATAATCGAAAGCCCCGTGTTTCATAGCCTCAACTGCTGTTTCCACTGTTCCATATGCGGTAGCCATAATCACAGGCTTGGCTGGTGCAATGGATTTGATATCTTTAAGCAGTTCCAGTCCACTGCGTTTCGGCATAGTCATGTCAGTTATGACCAGGGAATAATTGTTTTGCTTGAATTTCTTAATAGCATCAATAGCGTTGTGTGATATTTCTACCGGGTAGCCACAATGCTTCAAAGTTTCAGACATGGCGATGCGCATTTCGACTTCATCGTCCACTATTAGAACGGGTTCACTGACCATTATTGAGTCCTTTCAGTTGGTGACGATTTTGGAGTTAACTTTAGTGAATTCATTGTTAGGTTATTTGATCATTGCTGGCGGCCAGATTGTGGTGACTGTTTCTTAATCTGTTAAATTCGCATGATGATAACATATCCGGACTGTCAATGCACGATTCGTGCGAAATTTATATATTAATAATAACACTTTGCCATTTATTAAATAAAAGATGCTTTTTAGCCTTAGATGAAATAATTAAATCCGTCCATATAGTTCTCTAACAAAATACAACATAAATAGAGACTTCTAAAACTGATTAAAAAAAATTTTTTGAACAAAATTCAAATCAGGATTATTTGATTAAAAATCTAAAACAAAACATTAATATCCTGTCAGATCATTTAGGATTTTAATACCCTCCAATTGGCTTGTAAAGGAGAATAACAC
>LULG01000498.1_pt1 | contig 13135 bp, 10 predicted proteins | sample 728211 | NCBI WGS metagenome assembly LULG01 (sample SAMN03860295, study PRJNA289734) | marine metagenome | biome: seawater column; feature: ocean; material: water; isolation source: Red Sea water column Station 169 - depth 200m | place: Saudi Arabia: Red Sea | collected 2011-10-15 | depth 200 m | reverse complement strand
AAAAAAATGAAATTTTGGAAGACACGAAAAGCATTTAGGTATTATTTTGAGAATCTTTCAACAATTCCAGATATTTTAAAATTTAAAGTGTTTGATTCAGTAGGAAAGAAGATCATAGGATCCTTAGATCAAAGGTTTGTAGGCGATCATGGTGAAGCGGGCAACATATTTGTTTTACGTGGAATGCAGTGGAGAATACTGAATATTGATGAAAAAGCTTTGCAAGTTAATGTTGAACCGATGAGTGGTGCACCAAAAAACGTGCCTTACTGGGAGGGAGAAAATATTCCCATAGATTACGATACCGCACAAAAAGTTGGATTATTTAGAAATAAAGTGAAACATGGTTCGTTAACAATGTTTAACAAAATAATTCCAGAACTAGATTTTAACATCATACCTGATGAGAAAACTATTGTAATTGAATCTGTAAGAACAGATCGTAATGTTGTTATTCATGCGTGTTTTGGTACAAAAATTAATTCAACTCTGGCAACTATACTTTCTTCACTACTAGAATCTACTCTTGGATATGTTGTTCAATCAAGATCAGATGCATATAGAATTGTTTTGGAATCTAATGCAAGAATTAGCAAGAAGATCTTGGTCGAAGCTTTAACTGAAGAATTTATTCTTCGCGATATTGTAACTGCATCTTTGGTTGGAACACACAATGTTAATTGGAGAACATGGTGTGTTGCAAAAAAATTTGGAATGGTAGGTCGTGGTGCTATTTATGATAGAAAATCTGGCCGTTTTATTTATGAGCGGTATCAAAATACACCTGTTGTTATGGAAGCATTAAGGGAATTATTCCATGATAAATTTGATCTAAAATCCACTGAAACCGTTTTGAACAGAATTAGAAGTAACAAAATTCAGATTGAATGGGTTGATGTTGATAAGTTTTCCAAATTAGCAGAACCACTCTTAGATCATGCCACAAAATATTATTCATCTCCAGCAAGTGTTGATAAGGCAATTCTTGATTTAGTAAAAAAGCGATTGTTTAAAACCAAACATCGACTAATTTGTGCTCGTTGTGGCAAATGGCAACTAGCCATTATTACGGAAGAAGTAAAGAAAAATCTTAGTTGTAAATATTGCAAAAGCAGGCAAATTACAACCACATTTTATTCAGATCATGATTTGGTTAAAATCATTCAGAAAAAACATACTGGGAAAAAACTTTCAGCCGAAGAAAATCAAAGGTTTAAGCGAGCTTGGAAAGTTGCCTCGTTGGTTGAAACTTTTGGTAAAAATGCTATAATCGTATTATCTGGTTATGGTGTTGGCGCTGATACTGGCGCAAGGATTTTACGAAATATGATTGACCAAGAGCTTATGTATAAACAAATTTACGAAGCTGAAAGGCAGTACGTAATGACAAGAGGCTTTTGGGACGATTAGTTCTTTTTTACAACAGTTGAATATGGAGTTAAAAACAATTCAGTTCTCCCTTCAAGTCCAGCTTTTGCGTTAACGGCAGTCACAGAAATTATCTCGCCGCTAGAAAGGCCATCTAAAAGAATAGCTTGGTTTCTCCATCCCTTAATCCAAATCTGACCGCTAGCATCTTCAACAAACATTTCTGATAGCAAGATTGTTTCTCCGGTTTTTGTTTGTACCTCCCGCTTTTCTGGTTCTTTCAAAATTATGGCTTCAACACAGTAATTATTTCCAGATTTAATCTCGGAGATTTTTGTTCTCAGATCTGATAATGATGGTATGCTTTCATCATCAATTTTTCTTACAAACGAATCATTGTTTATCGTTACAGCATTACCAAAAACTTGTGCTGGCATGCATTCTATAACATCTCCAGCACTAATAGAATCTAGCATATTTGAAGAGTCAGTCAAATACACCATGTTTTTCTTATTATCTATACCCATTGCAACAGTTTTTCCTCCATCATTTCTTTTCATTGTGGCAACACGTACAATAACAGGCTCTGATTCTTTTCCTCCCTCAATTTCAATCAGCGTTGCCTCATTTCCATGAATTTCAAGACCTTGGTTTCCTACCTTTGTTCTAACACCCAAGAGCCTAACTTTTGCATTCTGGGGAATAACTTTAGGCAAAAATGATTCATCCTTTCCCCATATGACGACTCCTTTTGTGGCATCATCATTTCCTTTCAATCTCATTCTAAGTCCTTTCCCTGGTTCGCCCCGTCGGTTAGTGAATTCTAGTGTAGTTATACTACCATCTATTTTACCCGAAACAACCAGATTACTTTGATTTTCCTTAACCTGACTGGCATCAACAGTCAGTTCATCAACTGCAATAATTTTACTTTCTTTATTGGTTGACTCGATATTAGATCCCGAACCAACATTTATCGTTGGGCTACCATTAAGATCCGATTTGATATACGCCTTGATTATTTTTATCAAATCACCAGGTTTCAATTCTTCAATTCCTGGCAGGTTAGCTTTTTCATCCCAAAGCTTGACACTTACGGCAGAATCATTATCATAAACAGTCATAGTTCTAAGTAGGAAAGGCGAACCGTCTTTCCTAGAAAATTGCTTTGTGGGTGAAATGTTGAGAACCCTACTTTCAATTGATACGTCCTTAGCACCTACGTAAATATCCTTTAAACTCATTTCAGTTTTCAAAGTCTGCTTTAATGATATCCCTAAATCTTTCGCAATAAGAAAAAGAGCTCCTTCCTCCGTCAAATAACCTGGACCTATCTTTTCGATTTTCTGTTTAATTCTATCGTCAATATCTTGTTTGGTTAATTCAGGTTTTTGTTCCTGTATCTTTTCTAATAGTTCTTCAAACTCTGACAAGTTGCTCCCTTCAATTTCTTCTTTTTAGCTCTTATTAACATTTAAGGAGTCTAGGATTTCAAGAAACATGAAATCTATTTTTGCCCGATCGCTTTTCAAATCATATGATGAAATAAATGCTGTAGACGGTATAGATCTTGATATCGATGAGGGACAAATTTTTGGTTTTCTAGGACCAAATGGAGCAGGAAAATCAACTGTGATTAAACTGCTAACCACATTGATCCAGCCAACCAGCGGCAAAATTTCAGTTCTAGAAATTGATACTGTAAAGGAACCATTGAGTATAAGAAAAAAAATTGGCGTAGTTTTACAGCAACCAAGTTACGAACCTACACTCTCAGTTGAAAAATCTCTGGAAAAATATGGAATGATGTGGGACCTTGACAAAAAAACTAGAATGGATAGAACAGAAGAACTTCTTGCCGCCTTTAATCTAGTTGAAATTAGAAAGAAAAGAAATGAGGATCTCTCTATTGGTCAGAGAAGGCGAGTCCAGGTTGCACGTGAATTTATGCATGATATGGATTTGTTATTCTTAGATGAACCTACCGTTGGATTGGATCCAACCGCTAGACGACAATTACTAGATTTTTTAAAAAATCAAGTAAAGGAAAAAAATCTAACAATATTTTACACTACACATGTACTAACCGAGGCAGAATATCTCTGTGATAATATTGCAATTATTAACAAAGGTAAAATAATTACTGTTGATTCCCCAAACGAACTTAAAAAAAGATTTGGTCGTGAAAAAACAATCAAAATTCACGTTTCTTCTAACACTGAAGCATTAGGAAATCTTTTAGAAAACATTCAGGATTGTAAAATTGAGTTTAATACGGGGGCAACAATTACAATACATTCTACTGATTCTGAAGTTGTTTTAATGAACATTCTAAAAATTTTAAATCAAAACAGTATAGCTATAGATGATTTGTCGGCAATACCAACAAATCTTGAAGAAATATTTCTCAAAGTTGTAGGTGATTCTAATACATCCGATAATCAGATTAGTTAATAGAAATATTACCATCTCAGTAAATCCAGGTTTTTTAATCTGGCAGGTAATTTTTCCCTTGATTTGGATTTTTGTAGCTGGTTTTGCGTACAGTGCACTGATAGATAATGTATCTTTTGGAACTAAGAATCTAAGCTATCCAGCATTCTTAGCCTCTGGGATGATTGGTTTTAACATTATGAACAGCACTCTCATTTCTGGAATTATAATTTGGAATGATAGACGACATGGAATGTTTGAACAAATAATGTCAGGTCCATTTACAAGATCAGACTACATTCTTAGCAATATCACTACTATTGCAATAGTAGGTCTAGTTAGTGCAGCATTAATCACGGCAGTTGGTTATCCAGTATTTTTCCAATCAGTAGAATTTAGTTTAGTGACAATTCCACTCATAGTTTTCAGCTCAATAGTTGCCACAACCTCTTGCAACTATATTTTATCTGAATCCACTTACATATCTTGTAGATATAATTAGGGCTGGAATTTTTGGCACCATTACGGAGTTTGTTATTTTAGAAATGGTAGTTTTGTTAATTCTCGCATCAATTCTTTTTGTCATCGCAACAAAATTGTTAACTAAAATGGATTTTTAAAAAAATAGTAGCCCGGCCCGGACTCGAACCGAGGTCAAAGGCTCCAAGGGCCCCTATGCTTGCCACTACACTACCGGGCTTCAGTACATTTTTTTTCTATCCCCTTATAATATTACTTCAACATAGATTTCATTGTTTTTACAAGGATAGGATAAGGATCTTCCATAGAATCTAGCATCTTTTTAGATTTCTTTTTTATTTCTAAATTTTTGGACCCAAAAATCTTCCTAATTGATATTACTATCTGTTTAGGATTTGTTTCCCTTACCACCAATTTTTTCCTGACAAGATAGGCCTCTATAATATTTGGAACAGCATCATACGAAATTGTCGGAGTACCAAGTAGTGCAGATTCAGCGGTCATTGTTCCACCGGATCCAACGAAAACATCAGTATTTTCCAACAATATTTTACTATCAATAACCTTGTTTAACACTCTGATTTTTTTGCCAAAAGTTTGTTCTAAATGTCTTGCTTGAGACGCATACCGTGTCATTACAACGATCTCTTCATCACAAAAATTTTTGATTATTTCTTTGATAATGGGTATTGCAGGTCTTTTTTTAGATGAATAGGAAGCATATTCTTCTTCAACCCTCACCAGAATCACTTTTCTTTTACTTTTTTTAATTAGATTTTTGCTATTTTTTGAAATCTTTCGTTTCGTTATTATTGCGGCATCAATTGCTTTGTAATGTATAATATTTTTGATATTTATTCCAAATTTTACGAATTCTTTTTTTGGAATAATCCATGGGATCAACAGTTTTTGAACTAGAGGTATAACAAGTCGCATAACAGCATTGGCATGTGGTGAATCAGAAAAACATATGTGATCAATGTTTAATCCATAAGAAACTCTTGCTGCTTCGGGTGAGCAGAAACTTATCGTGATATCAGGTGAAAACTCCTTTATTCTTATAGATAGTAATTTTGTCCTGTGTAGACTAGCATTTAGCTTACTATGCCTTTTGAATCCTCCATGTTTTCCTACTATTATTAACTTCAAATTTCTTATTTTTGCTAATTGTGTTACTTGATTATAATCACGTGAAGTACATAATACTGTATGAGTTTTTTTCATACGTTTTATCATTGGTTCAAAAAAAACAAGTTGTTTTGGGGTTAAAACATCAAACCAAATCTTCAAGTATTTTGACTGAATTGCAAACTGCAATAAGTATTTCTTAGCCTAGATACCTAAGATGGATACATGACGAAAGAAAAAATTGTATTTTTTGGGCTAAGTACGGAAGGATATTCTCTTGCAAGCCAGATGTCCATAAATGGTGCAGATGTACAAATAATTGATGAATCTAATGCCACTGCAATATTGTTAAAACCTGAAACTGCAAAAACCTATACAAATGTGATATCACTTAGAGAAGATGAACCTTTACTTGCTATGGAACCAAGTAATGTTGCAATTTCAAAAGCCAAATATCTTTTCTTTACACCACGAATCAGGAAAACTGGTCAGGATTTAAAAACAGAAGTAAATTCCAAGTTCAAAGATGCAGTGGGAGCAATGAAGAAAGACAGTTCGATCATTAATTGTCTTGCAACTGGATTTGGTGGAAATAATGAAAACATCTCGCTTTTAAAACACATTACTGGTTATAAGGTTGGAGAGGAAATTTCTTACTTTTATTTTCCATTAAACGATTTGAATAATACACCTGATGTAATTGGTTCGCTAAAACAAACTGGCGAAAAAAAGCTTTTATCACTGTTAAAATATGATAACTGGTCTTTATGATCTGCGTATGCTTGGGTCATCATTTGAAAGTGCACAAACTTTGATGTATCTTATTAACGGAAGTGTTAGAGGAATTTCAAGCTATATCAAGAGATTAATTGATACTATTAGATTAACTTTGAAAAAAAATGATCTAAAGGCTTCCAAGACAAAAATTGTATTGTCTTGGACATTGGATACAAATGAGATGAGAGGAGATAAGATTGAAATGTTAAACACTATTGCATCTAAGCTACGTGATTATATTGGTGATGTAGAAACATCAACTGGTTCAGTAGAATTGTTTCATCATGATAAAGTAACAATTGTAGTAGCTTGTTCTGATTCTGATTATAAAGAAATAAAAGAAAACCAAAAAGGTGAGGATGTTTTTGTGATTAAAGCAAATCCTCTATGCGAAATCTAGTCATAAAGATAAAATTATCTAAAAAATTAGAGGGAACAATGTCTGAAAACGAAAAGGATGATGATATTTTTTCAGAAAAAGAAAAACAGGTGGAAATAGATCCTAATCCATTGGCAGCAACATTAGACGAATTAAATGATCTTTTAGAAAAAGAAAAACAAAAATCCTTACGTTTACAAGCAGATTACCAAAATCTGGAAAAACAAACTATTGATAGAATCAACACACATGGTGACAAAATAATTTTAGATTTCTTAACTGTGTATGAGGATTTTATTCGTACAAAAGATGCGTATGAAAAGGAAGGAGGAAACGTAGACAGTCTAAACGGTATCATAAAAAACATGGTGACCATCTTGGATCATTATGAAGTAAAACCTATTGAAGCGGAAGGGAAGAAACTTAACCCTAAATTACATGAAGTAGTACAAGAGATTGAAGATAATGATCATGAGGAGGGAACAATTGTGAAGGAGATCACAAAAGGATATATTATTCGTGACGAGGTAATGAAATACTCGAAGGTATGTGTTTCAAAAAAAATAATTAAAGAATAGATGATAAAATATGGCAGAAAGAATAATTGGTATTGATCTAGGAACAAGCAATTCAGCTGCTGCAATTATACAAGGTGGCAAGCCAACAATAATTCCTTCAGCTGAAGGTCAAACAGCACATGGTAAAGCATTTCCATCAGTCGTTGCATTTCCAAAAGATGGTAGTGCCATGCTTGTTGGTACACCTGCTGTAAACCAAGCTGTAACAAATCCTGAAAATACGATTACTAAAGCAAAGAGAAAGATGGGGACAGATCATGTTTACAAAATTCAAGGTAAAGAATACAAACCACAACAAATCTCTGCGTTTATTTTACAAAAAATTAAGAAAGATGCTGAAGCATTTACTGGTGATAAGATTACAAAGGCAGTAATTACAGTTCCTGCCTATTTTGATGATAATCAGAGACAAGCTACCAAAGATGCAGGAACAATCGCTGGACTTGAGGTAGCACGAATTATCAACGAACCTACCGCAGCATCTCTTGCTTTTGGTCTTGACAAAGCAAAACAGGACATGAAAATATTGGTATTTGATTTTGGTGGTGGCACACTTGATGTTACAATAATGGAAATGGGTGGTGGCGTTTTTGAAGTACAGAGCACTTCTGGCGATACTAAATTGGGTGGCACGGATATGGATATAGCTATAATGGATTATGTCAAAGAAGAATTTCGAAAAAAAGAAGGTGTTGATCTTTCAAGTGATAAGAAAGCCATGGAGCGACTCAGAGAGGCTTGTGAAAAGGCAAAGATTCAACTTTCTGGTGTAATGGAAACGGACATAAACTTGCCATATATTCATGAAAAAACTGCGCTTGAAGTTAAACTAACAAGAGCTAAACTAGATAGCGTTGTTACATCACTAGTTGAAAGATGCAAATCTTCAATTGACAAGGCACTTGAAGATGCAAAAATATCTGCTTCAGAGATCACCAAAATTGTACTAGTAGGTGGACCCACTAGAATGCCAATTGTAAAAAAATTCGTAACAGATGCAATTGGAAAAGAGGCAGAATCTGGAGTTGATCCAATGGAGGCCGTAGCCTTCGGTGCTGCTGTTCAGGCTGGTATCTTGGCTGGAGATGTGGAAAGTGATATTGTATTACTGGATGTGACTCCATTGACATTAGGAATTGAAACATTAGGCGGTGTGCGTGAACCAATTATTGAGAGAAACACTACCATACCTACATCCAAAGACAAGACTTTCACAACAGCTGCTGATAGCCAAACCGCAGTTACAATAAATGTGGTTCAAGGGGAACGACCCATGGTTGCTGACAATGTTTCTTTGGGAAGCTTTAATCTTACTGATATTCCTCCGGCACCTCGAGGAGTTCCACAAATTAATGTAAAATTCGATATTGATGCGAATGGTATCATAAACGTAACAGCAAAGGATCTGGGAACTGGAAAGGATGCTAAAATCACAATAGAATCTTCTACGAAACTATCGGATGAGGAGGTAGAAAAATTGAAGGAAGATGCGGAAAAGCATGCAGACGAAGACAAGAAGAAAAAAGAGGCTGTCGACATTAAAAACGAGGCAGAAAGCTTCATCTACACAACAGAAAAACTGGTTAACCAAGATCTTAAAGACAAAATTTCACAGGAACAGGGAATTAAGGTTACAGACGCAATAAAGGAGCTAAAGGAAGTTCTAAGTCAGGATGCAGACCAAATTAAAACAAAACTAGATGCATTAAAGGCGATATTGAATGAAATAACTACTGAATTATACAAAAATACTGCCCCTCCACCAGGGGCAGATCAACAGAAAGACGAAACCAAATCTGAAGAAAAATCAGAGCCTGAACCAGAACCTGAATCTAAACCAGATGAAGAACAATCTAAATAAAATTAAAAAAACAAATTGTTTGATTAGAATATGAGTGCAAAACGTGATTATTACGAAGTATTAGGTATTTCAAAGGATGCTCAAATAAATGAGATCAAGTCACAATACAGAAAACTAGCTTTAAAATTTCATCCTGACAGAAACAAATCCTCTGAAGCTGCTGAACATTTCAAGGAAATTTCAGAAGCATACGCAGTTTTGTCAGACACAAAAAAACGTCAGCTTTATGATCAACACGGTCATGCTGGCGTAGATGGACGATATAGTACTGAGGATATTTTCAGAGGAGCCGGATTTAACTTTGATGACGTTGGTTCTATTTTTGAAAATCTCTTTGGAGGAAGAGGACAGGGATTTGGTGGTTTTGGAAGACAAAGAGGCTCTGACCTATTACATGAAACTTTTGTTTCGCTTGAAGATGTGCTTAATGGGAAAAGAATGGATCTTGATTTACAAAAAAATGTAGACTGTCCTGAGTGTAGTGGTTCTGGATGTTTCCCTGGTACATCAAAAACAAAATGTTCAGACTGTGATGGTCAGGGACAAGTTAGGGTAAGTCGTAACATGGGATTTTCTACTTTTGTAACTGTTCAGCCGTGTAGAAAATGCAGCGGACAAGGTATGATGATAGAAAAACCATGTAAAAAATGTAAATTAGGAAAAGTGAAAGGCACTAAACATATATCATTTGAACTTCCCGCCGGCATAGATAATGGTGATTATGTGATATCTGGCGAAGGTGAGTCAATACCTGGCGGTGTCAGCGGTGATTTAATAATAAGGGTTAACGTTCAGCCTCATCCTAAATTCAAGCGTGATGGCAGAGACATTTTTTATGATACACAATTATCAATGACGGATGCTAGCCTAGGAAAAAATTTGGAAGTTCCTACACTAGAAGGATTCAGTAAAATTACTGTGGAACCTGGCAGTCAACCAAACACAATAATCAAACTTAAAGGAAAAGGATTGCAGGGACGTGGATTTAGAGGCCGAGGTGATCAATATGTTAGATTGGTGGTTAATATTCCCAAAAAACTAAGCAAGCACCAAAAAGAATTGTTAAAGGAATTAGAAGACTCGTTTGATTAAAACTAAATCTTAACTGTTCCCAGATTTTTTTTTCTGAATTTTTATATGATGTCCACCACGAGTGTGAATAACATGGACTGTCTGAATTAACTCAGCAACCATATCCTCTGAGTAATATTTTACATTGTATCTGGCAAGTGTTTTCTTACAATCATTGCAATATATCTCTCTAAATTCCACTAAATTGATAGATATACTCGGCTATTTTGTGTTTACTCACGAAAAAGAAACTTATTCTATGTTTTTTTCTTTCTTGTTGCGGGAGTCGCCCAGCCTGGTCAACGGCGTAAGGTTCAGATCCTTATCTCCTAGGAGTTCGTGGGTTCAAATCCCACTTCCCGCATTTTATTATAATTCTGAGACCTTTTTGTGCAGAAGATCATTGACCATTTTTCCGGAAGCTTTCCCTCTCACTTCTTTCATGGCAATTCCCATTAGGGTAACAACCGCATGTTCTCCACGTTCCTTCACGAGATCCAGGTTATTTTGAATTATTTTATCTAGAATTTCATCAAGTTCTCCTTCATCCATACTTGAAACATCTGTACATTGCATAGCAATCGAAACATTTTCTGATTTGCCAGACATGATGCTTTCAAAAATAATTTCTAGTGATTCCTTGGGTATTTTGCCAGATGCTAATAGTTCAAACGATTCTATGATATGTTTGTGTTTCAATAACATCGCATCAAGTCCCTGTCTCTCCAGGTTTGTTATGCTAGAACAGAGTATTGAGGCTACAAAGTTTGGCGAGTTTTTTTTATTTTCACAGATTTTTTCGAACATCTCCATGTACACCGAGTCAAAAATCTGTTCAGACAATTGGAGATTTAGATCGTATTTACGTTGAATTTCAGCAATTGATTCATCCCATGATTTCGGAATATTTTCCCTTGCGAGTTTTACTTCTTCAGGCATTACACTAATCGAAGGGATGTCAGTTTCCGGATACATTCTTGATGCACCTGGTCGTGGTCTAAGAAAAACAGTTTCACCGTCTTGTGTGGCAGCTCTAGTCTCAGCTGGAACTCCGTTTACTGCATCTTGAATTCTCTTTACTATAGAATTTACAGCATAATCCAACTTTGAATCTTCGCCAGCTATAATCAGAAAACCATCTCCGTCTGCCAATTCAAGATGTTTTCTTACCTTACCAACATCAGAATCATTAATTCCGTAATTAGGGAGCTCATCTGAATGGAAAACTCCACCAATGCCAAAAAATCTTACAAGCTGTCCAATTTCTTTTCCCAATCTAATTCCAGAGTATGGTTCAAAACCAAACATTCCTGAAAAATTTCTTACTCGTATCGCATTAATTTTTGCATTTGATTTTAATGCCTTTTGAATTATTTTTGATTCACAATCTTTGAAAATCTCAGTAACATCAAGAACATCTTCTTTTGTGATCGTTATTGATAATTTTTTGAGTTTTTCACCAATCAGAATTAGTCCGTGTTGTCTTTTGGCTTCATAGTCAATTATTTTTTCAAGTTGGTCTAGCTGTTGTACGCCCTTTACTTCTACAACTCCACTATTCATAACTGAAATATTTACATCCTGTCTGATTGAGCCAATTCCTCTTTTTACCATCCTTGTTGCTCTTAACAGTCTTCCAAGTGTTAATGCAATTTCTTTGACTTCAGAGGGCTTGGTACTGACAGGTTCTAGGGCAATCTCGACTAATGGTACACCCAAACGATCCAGACTGTAATTTCTTTCGTTTTGTTCGTCCTTGAGAAGTTTCGCTGCATCCTCCTCAAGGCAAACCGCCTGAACTCCAATATTTTTTTCATTTACCTTTAGATTTCCCCCTTGGGAAACAAGCATGGTCCTTTGAAAGCCAGATGTGTTAGAGCCATCAATAACGGTCTTTCTCATAACGTGAATCTCACTAAAAATTTTTGATTTGAGCATGCTGCTAATCAGTAATGAAATCTTCTTTGCATCGTGATCTAGATCATGGGGTGGTTCTTCGTCTTTTTCAACCAAGCAACTGCTTTGAGAATTTGCATAGTAGTTGATTTTCTTTGATTTTGCTTTCTCAAATAATGCGGCTGGATCTATTTTCCCAAGCTCACTTTTTGCCGTTCTTAGACTTCTAGAGAATTTTTCAGTGTATTCATCATTTTCTATCGGTTTGCATTTGCAAAATAATTTTTTATCTGTATTCAACTGTTGGTGAATCTCTAATCCGACCTTCAAACCAATTTTTTCAAAATCAATTTCCGCCATAACTAAAACTCTGAGGCAATATTCTCCAGCATTAGCGACTTCATCTCATCTGCATTCTTTGAATTTCCCAAGGCCCACATGGCTTTTACCAGTGAAGTTTCTGGAGTCATATTCTCAAGAGGAGTGATTCCTAAATCTAACAAATCTCTGCCGCTTTCATAGACTGTCATCCTAACCGTGCCATCGATGCATTGTGATGTCATTCCCAAAAAAAGATCATTTTCTCTTGCATTTTTTACAACATCGTACATTGTGCGTCCAACATGTCCCAATCCCGTTCCCTCAAAAATTATTGCCTTACATCCAGTTTGTATAAGATTTTCAATTAATTTCGGGTCATAACCAGGATGATATTTTACAAGAGCGACTTTGGTGTCAATCTTCATCCTAGGGTTGTATTTTTTGTCTTTAAAAAAATCATCTTGTATATTTTTCTTAATTTTTCCTTCAGCAATTATGAATGCGGGGTGATCACCCATTGTCTCAAAGGCTCCACGTTTGCTTGTATGATTTTTTCTAACCCTAGTTCCTGCGTGGCATGCAATAGTTTGATCATCATCGTTATGATGCATAACAAGAAAAATACCTTTGGTATTAGATTCAACAAGAAATTTTGAAGCTGCAATTAGGTTTATCGCCGCATCAGATGATGGTCTGTCAGATGATCTCTGTGAACCAACAAGCGCAACTGGGATAGGAAAACCAGCTAATGCAAAAGACAAAAAAGAAGATGTGTAGTGCATTGTATCCGTTCCGTGCGCAATTAGTATTCCCTTATAGTCCGAGTTTACAAGTAAATCAAGC
>LULG01000417.1_pt1 | contig 13154 bp, 27 predicted proteins | sample 728211 | NCBI WGS metagenome assembly LULG01 (sample SAMN03860295, study PRJNA289734) | marine metagenome | biome: seawater column; feature: ocean; material: water; isolation source: Red Sea water column Station 169 - depth 200m | place: Saudi Arabia: Red Sea | collected 2011-10-15 | depth 200 m | reverse complement strand
CCGTCGGGCCACGTCCGAACCGTCATGCTCATGGCCGACCTCGTGACGAACGGGAGCGGGCAGGCGACGGCGCAATTGAACTTCGCGCTCGGCGAGGTGCCTGCAGACAATCAGGAGGTCGAATCCGGCGCGCCCTATATCCCGGTGCGCTCGGCCAATGGCGGTATCGCGCTGTCGTGGGATAATGCGGTGTCCGGCGCGTCCTTCGATCTGGATGAAGCGCTGTGAGCCTGCCCGATGCAACAGCCGGCGCCGCGCTCGGTGCGCAGGTCATCAAGCCGGTATGGTTCGCCTATCTCAACATCGACGGCGATCCGGTGCGCTGCAATACATCCGGTTCGGATATATTCGTCGACGGCACGGGCGATGCGGACCTCGATGGCTTCACCTTCACCGGCATCGGCGCGCAGTTCGTCGACATCTCGCCAGTCAAGGTCAGCCAGGGCGGTTCGGAAAGCGTCACGGCCAAACTGTCCGGCCTTCCAGAGATCGATTCCGATACGCTCAACCTGATCGGCGATCCGGCCAACTGGCAGGGCAATGAGGCCCGGCTGTGGCGCATTATCCGCGACGCCTCGAACACGCAGCAAGGCGGGTTCCAGCCCTATTACACCGGGCGCATGACAGCGCTTGACGTGGGCGGGGACGACACGCAGCAGGTCATTCAGGTCACGATCGAAACCTATCTTGCGGCCTTTGCGCAGGCATCGGGCAAGACCTATCTCTCGCAGTCGCTATACGACAGCGGCGACCAGTCGGCCAAGGCGGCAATCGCCATCGCCAACGGGGTGTCGGGCATCGTCGGCAATACGCCGACGGGGCGCAACTTCTACGGGCCGGGCGTTCGCATCGAGCCCCGCACGAATAACCCGCAGCTATGACCCGCCACTCGACATGGGAGGCGGACCTTAACGCCTATCTCGCTCAGCATCGGCGCTCAGAATTTCAATGGGGTTCGCTCGATTGCGGCCTCTTCTTCGCGGGCGCGTGTCTCGCCATGACCGGATTCGATCCCGGTGAACCGTTCCGCGGCAAATATTCGACCGAATTGGGCGCGGCAAAGGCGCTCAAGAAGCATGGCGCTGGCGATCTGGAATCGACGCTCGATGGCCTGTTCGATGTCGTCGAGCCGGGTTTCGTGCAGCGCGGCGACGGGGTGTGGGATGGCGAGCGCGTTGGCGTCTCGGTAGGGGCCTATGCCTTCATGATCGGCGAAGAACGGGACGAGGAGGGCAATGTCGTAAAGTCTGGTCTTATCCGCATTCCGCGCGCCGAGTGGCTGAAAGGCTGGCGCGTTGGGTAAGGTCATTAAATCGATAATGGGGCCAGTGCTCGGGCTTTTCGTCGGGGGCGGGAAAGGTCTCGTGCAGGGCCTTGGCAACCTCGCGACAGCATTCTTCGGCGGTCCGATCATGGCAGGATTGGCGATCGCTACATCCCTGCTCTCCAAGCGCCCCAAGGCGCCCACGACTTCCCCCGAAACCATCGACCGCCTCAACGCGAGCATCGATCCGCGCACGCCGCGCAAGTTCTGCCTCGGCATCACAGCCCTGGCGACCGACATTCGCGACCAGGAATATACCGACAGCCAGACCTATCTCCATCGCTTCATCGTCGTGGCCGCGCACAAGGTCAACGCGATCAGCGAGCTATGGTTCGACGACAAGAAGGCATGGTCGGCATCGGGCGGGGTCACTTCCGAATATTCGGGCTATCTCACCGTCACGACCGTCCTCGAAGGCAATGCGGGCAACGCGATCAACATATCGGCGCGCATGGGTTCGACGCGGCGCTTCACCGGCTGCGCTTACATCTATCTGCGCTACAAGCTGACGGGCAACAGCAAGAAAACCGACAGCCCGTTCGCGCAAGGCATCCCGACGCGCATGACGATCCGGGGCAATGGCGCATATGTCTATGACCCGCGCAAGGACAGCACGGTTCCTGGTGGCTCCGGATCGCACCGTGCCGACGACCAGACGACGTGGGAATGGGACGCCAATGGCTCACGTAACCCCGCGCTCGGCCTCCTGTTCTATCTGCTCGGCTGGCGCATCAACGGCATCCTGTCGGTCGGCCGCGGCATCCCTGCCAATCGCATTGACCTCGAATCTTTCATAACCGCGGCGAACCTCTGCGACGAGACGGTCAGCCTTGCCGCTGGCGGGACCGAGCCGCGCTATCGCTGCGACGGCATATTCTCGGAGAATGATAGCCCGACCACGGTCATCGACAATTTCAAGGCCGCGATGAACGCCGACCTCGACGACGTGGGCGGCAAGCTGCGCCTGACCGTGTTCCACAACGACCTTGCCGATCCGGTGACCGATTTCACCGATGACGACATGATCGACGGGTTCAAGTGGCGCCAGACGCCCTCGCTCGACGAAACCTTTAACGTGGTGCGCGGATCCTATACCGACCCGCGCGACACGGCCCTCTATCAGCTCGTCGACTATCCCCAGGTCGCAGTCGCGAGTCTCGACGGGATCGAGCGCGCTGACAATTTCGACTTGCCGCTCGTCCAGTCGCCGTCGCAGGCCCAGCGCCTCGCCAAGCAGCGATTGCAGCGCCAGCTTTATGGCGGGCAGTTCGAGACGACATTGAACGCGCGCGGCTGGCTGGTGCAGAAGAATAGCGTTGTCACGCTCACATTCTCGCGGCTTGGCTGGACCGAAAAGCTGTTCCGCGTTACCGAGATGGAGCATCGCGTCGATGGCACATGCCCGATCGTGCTGCGCGAGGAAAATGCGGATATTTATGCGTGGGACGAGAGCGAGGCGCCGGCTGTCGAGCCTGCCGATCCGACGGTTTATGATTTCACTCTCAATCCTATCGTGCAGCAGTTTGAGGATATCGACGACAGACCGCTTGGTCTCACGATCAGCGCCAGCCCGCCGGTGTTCAACGTCGCGCGCACCGCTGGCGGATCGCCGAAGTCGGGCGAACTGCCTAAGTCTCTGCAAATTCAGGTTCTGGACGGTGAAAGCGACGTTACCGCGTCCTGCAGCTTCTCGAACACCGATACCGAATGCTCGGTTTCCAACGACGGGGGAGGGGCGTTCACGCTGACCGCTCTCGATGGCGGCGACGATGACGCCTTTACCGAGATCGAGGCGACCTATGGCGCGCGCGTGATCCCGATCAAGATTACGGTCGCCAAGCCGAAGGACGGTTCCGCCGCCTCCCGTGCGTCCGCATCCGTCACGTCCATGAATGCGACCGGTACCTATACCGCGATCGCGACCGTCGACATCGTCGCCGCGGCGGGCGCCACGATCAGCGCAAGCGCCTTCGTGAACTACAATGCCGCGTCGTTCGTCGGCGCCGGTACCCGCACCGTGCGCCAGCGCGCGAAAGTGTCGATCGAGAACTTGACCGATGGGGGCAGTCCGAGCGACGGGGCGGCCGTGATAGGTTCGGCCGCATCCTACATCGGCGGCGACGGTCCGAGCGACATCGGTTCGGTATCGGCCAGCCACAGCGTCACGAACTCGACCGGCGCACCCAAGACGTTCCGGTGTAAATTCCTGATCCAATATTACGACGGCGCGACCACGGCGGACACTGCGGGCGGCACCTTCAGCGGCTCCATCGAGGTGCAGGTCTCATGATCGCGCTCGTCGACATCGCGACTGGCGCCATCATCGGTTACACCCCGTCAACCGAGGGCATCGACCTGACCGGCATCGAGGCAGTCGAGGCGCCCGACCACTTCGACCCGGTGCAGCCAAGCCATGTGCTTGTCGATGGCGCATGGATCGAAAACCTCGTATTTCTGAAGCGCCGCATGACGGACGAGGTCAACGCGCGCGCCGAGCAGGCCCGCTGCCTCTATCTGACGCCGGGAAGCGGCCAGGCGATCACCTATGCCCGCAAGGAGGCCGAGGCGAGGGCATGGACCGAGGACGCCGATCCCGCCGACTTCCCGTTCCTCGCGGCCGAGGCTACGGGAACCGGATCACCGATCGCCGACGTCGCCGCGCTCGTTGTCGCGCAGGCTGATGCATGGGTCGCGGTCGGGGCGGCCATAGAGGGCAACCGGCGCGGACTGGTTGTCGCGATCGAGGCGGCGGCCGATCCATCCGAACTGGCTACAATCGATGCCGAAAGCGGCTGGCCCGAACCCTGACGGCGGTAACGATTTGACGCCCCGTGCCTAGGCTTTCGGCATGTCTGCAATCGTCAATCTTGCCGCTGACAAGCGGGTCCCGTTCGTCGATGAAGATGGCGCGACATGGGTTTTCGTCGGCGAGGATTGGGATGATGCAGCGTTCGCGATGCACGTCCGCGCGCTTCCCGGCGATACCGGAACGCCATTGATTTCATTGGCGAATGCTTCTGCTGGCTCGCAAGGGATAAGCACGACCTATGATGGCGCCTATGTCTACGAGGACGAAACCGGCGCGGAAGTGACGGCGCCGGCCACGCTCGTCATCTGCCAGATCGACGAGGCGACGATCGAGGCCATCTCGCTCGGCACGCCCTACGACAAGCCGGTTACGCTCTATTACGACCTGCACGTCACCCCGTCTGGCGGGATCAAGCGCATCGCCGTTTCTGGCTCTTTCATCATCAAGCCGGGAGTCACGATATGACGCGGGCGATCATCGTCAAGCGCGAGGGTGCTTATATCGTGGCCGCGGAGGGCGCGGCTGTCGTTGGCAGCTTGACGGCGCAGGCGAGAGTCGCCCGAGACGCCGCAGCAGCATCGGCCGCGCTCGCCGAATCCGCCTCTGGCCCGACCTACGCCAACACGACCGCTGGCCTCGCCGCGACGACCGACGGGCAGGGCTTTGCTGTCGATAATGGCGACGGCACGGTGACGGTCTATCTCAACGATAGCGGTTCGGCAGTTGCGCAGCGCACGCTTGCGACGACGGCGTTGCTTGCATCAAGCGCGGGCTCGGAAGCTGTCGGCTTCATCCAATCTGGCACGGGATCGGTCGCCCGCACGTTGCAGGACAAAGCGCGCGAAATCGTCTCCTTTGCCGACAAGGGCGCCCCGACTGATGGTAGCGATGCGACGGCGGACATCGACAATGCGCTTGCAACCTCGCGCAGCGTAGAGGCTGCAAGCGGGAATTATCGCGCACAAGACATCACGCTCGATCAGGATGGGCAAGTTCTGTCCGCTCGTGGGACGGTCAACATCCTGCGCAACGCGAACGGCGCCTTGATCGATAGCGCCGCGTCCGACATCACGATTAGCGGCGTGGCCTTCTATGGCGACGATCCGACATATACCGGCGATCTGCTGAAGTTCTCTGGACAGCGTGGCACGATTTTCTTCTGTTCGGCTCGCGATGCGGGGACGGACGACGCATTGACCATTACTGGTTCGGCGTGGATGATCTTCGGAACCAAGGACGTCTACGAAGGCAACATCACGATCACGACCGACGGAGTCGGGGGCGTCAGCCAGTATCACAATATCATCGGATTGCGGCAGGCCGGCGATCTGAGCCTTATTGACACGTCATTCGTTTCCATTTCGCACAGCCTCATCAACGGCGACGTTCTGGTCGACAAGGGCATCGGGACGCCGGGCGGACATGGTTCGCGCATCACCACGACCCGCATCGTCGGCGACTTAACCATCAAGCAGGCATCGACATCCATCGGGTCCGGCGTCTCCGTCTCGGGCAACGTAACCATTGGCGACGGCACAAACGGTTATGACGGTATCGTCGTCGACCCTTCATTCGTGCAGGCGCTTGGCGATCCCGAGGCGCCGCACAGCTTCACCATTATGAGCGGCGTTAAGGGCGTTTTCCACCTCGGCAACATTGTGGCCGTTGGCGTGACGGTGACAATTCCAACATCCGTCCGCAAGGTCAGCAATATCTATCATGGCGAGATAGATTATACGCCGACCATTTCGGGGGATAGCGGGTCATTTGCGGTCGGCAACGGCTCTGTGACCGGGAAATTCAGCCAGCAGGGCAACCACATTGTCGGCCGAACGATCCTGAGCATCGGGTCAACCACTACGCTCCCGTCATCCGGCCTCTTTACGACCGTTCCAGTCAACACCGATGGCAGGCCGATCCTGTGCCAGATCGATATTTTCGTATCTGGCGTGGGGAACTATAGCGCAATCGGCAAGATCGCGAGCGATGGCTCTAGGATCATTGGGTGGCTACCTCATGCCTCTGCAATCGACGACCTGTTTACGGCCACTTTCCCGGCAACCCTTGGCGCCGATGACGTGGTGACGTGGGCATTCAGCTACGCCCTTGGGGGGGTGTGAGAATGATCGGCCTTGCCGACACCATCTTCCTGATCGCGGCGCCGCTGGTTGTCGCGATCATGGTGGCCATCATCTGGCGTGAGGTAAGCCGAGATGCCTGATAGCCTCGCCAACGCCGAACAGGTCCGCGTCATCGTGGAGACTGCGGGCAAAGCTGCTGCCGATGCCGCGATAAGGGAATTCGTGTCCACGCATCCTCATTTTGGGCCGCCGCCCGTCAAAGCCGAAATTCCCGCACCGCTCAAATGGGCCGCCATCATTATCAGCGCCGTGCTGACGATGGGCGTTTCGGGTGCCGCGGCATGGGGTGTGAAGACGCTCAACGACCTGCAGCTGACCGTGACGCGCATCGACGAGCGCCAGCAGCAGGACACGACCGGAAAGCAGGTCGACGAACTCAAGGCGCGCGTGGCCGCCCTCGAATCCTACCACCGCGAAAGGACTGGACGATGAAGCTGATCGAGGAATGGCGCCAAGCGTGGCGCTACACGTCCGTCTGGGCGAGCGGCGCCGGGATCGGCGTGCTGACGGTCTGGAACATGATGCCGACCGCCGTTCGCGACCGGGTGCCCGACTTGATCGAGGCCGTTGTCGGCGGCGCGCTGTGGGCGCTTGTCGTCCTCACCCGCGTCATCGCGCAACCGAAGGCGCGGGAGAAGATCAATGCCGCAAAATAATCGCATCGAGCCGATGGAGGCTCCGAAGTCGGGGCGCAACAAGGCCGTCGCCGTCATCGGTGCCGCCGCGCTGGCCGTGACCGCGCCCCTGATCGCGAAGTGGGAGGGGAAGCGCAATGACCCCTATCTCGACATCGTGAAGGTGCCGACCGTCTGCTATGGCGACACGCGCGACGTGACGATGGGCAAGCGGGTGAGCGATGCCGAATGCACCGATCGCCTGTATCGCCAGATCGCCGACCATGCCGCGCCGATCGTGCGCTGTGTGCCGGGGCTGAAACAGCCGGGCCGCGAGGCCCAACTCGCCGCGTCGGTCAGCCTGACCTATAATATCGGCACCGCCGGCTTTTGCCGATCGACCGCGGCGCGCCGATTTAACGCGGGCGATTGGCGAGGCGGGTGCCAGGCCTTCATGATGTGGACGAAGGCGGGCGGCCGCACGGTGCAGGGGCTGGTCAACCGGCGCCGCGACGAGGTGAAGATTTGCCTGACGGGGTTGGGCTGATGTTCGGCCTCGGCAAATATGTCAGCATTGCCGCTGCTATCGTCATCGCCGCGCTCACCGCATGGGGCCTCCGCGTTGACGCATTGAGAGGCGGCTATAAGGCGCAGCTCGAAGCCGTCGTCCTCGCCGTGGTCCTTGGCCGTGGTCGACCTGCAATCAAGCAGCATCACGAAACTTGAGCAGGAAGGCATCGAGGCAGCCGAGCGCGCCGCGGCGAACCGCAAACTGTTCGAGGAAACCAAGCGCCAGCGTGACGCATGGATCCAGCGCGCCCGCGCCGCTGAAACCCGCACCGAACGCCTATCCGCCGAAGAGGAGCTACGAGAATGCGAAGCCGTATTGGATTCCTTGCGCCAGCAGGGCTTTTGATCGCGGGCTGCGCGGGGCAGACGCCGGAACCGCGCGTCGTCCTCAAGCCCGTTCCCGTGGCAACGCCGGTGGGATGCGTCGTTGGCCGTCCTGCCGAGCCGCAATCGCTCCTTGAGCGCGTTCCCGACGAGACGTGGAATGCTCTAGCGCCTGGTGCAAAAGCCCGTGCTGTCGAAGCGCAGGCTGGCGAGCGCATGAACTATGCCGATGCGCTAAAGGCCGCAACGTCGGGGTGCAAGGACGCGCCGGCCAAGCCAAAACCCTACCGCGTTTGATGAGGGGGTTCATTGGTCGCGGGTGGGACGCCATTCGGTTGGGGTCGGGAAAGAATACATCATGTCCTCAGTGCGCCAGCGAGGCTTGTCAGCATAATCGTTGTCCGGAGGTATAACGCCGTATAAGCCCCCAGGCGCAGACTTCCTCATAGGGGCACCCGCAGCATTTACACCCCAACGTGCCCACCCTTCCTTTATGATACTTCCTTCGTATACGCGGCGCGCCCAAATGGCGGTCCCGTCTTTCGGTGCTGTTTCGATATCCTGCCAGCCTTGCTTCTCAGCGTCCATCCTCACTCTCCTTCCTGCACCTTGGGTGATAGGGCTGCGCGGGCAAGTTGCTTGCGAGCGTCACGTCCCTTCGCCAGCATTTCGCCAAGGCGGTGCGCTGCAAAGTCAGGGTCTACATAATATTCGTCACCGACTGGCTTGAACCACTCCGAACCGGCGCCGATGGTCAATCCGGTTATGGCCTTTGAAATGTCCCTTGCGTATTTCTCCAGCCTCTCCACTCGCTGCCGTAGGGATTGGATTTCGTCGGCTGCTTCGCGCATTATTTCGCGTCCATCTTCTATCTCCGAACATAGGCAGATGGAGGCCGCATTGCATCCCATGCTCTGACCGCACATTCCGCTAGGTAGAGGCACGCGCAATCTCTCAACAATGTCGCTCATTCACCCTCTCCTGTGTCGGGAGCCTTGGCGGCGCTGAGGTCGTCCCAAAGGCCCTTCCACCATCGAGCGGTTTCTGCGCGCGCCTTTTTGAATGCTTCTGTCGGAACGAAATACCCCTCGCCACCGCATTGGCGGCAGTCCGTTTCGCCGCGTCCGCAGCAACAGAAGTCGAGATGTGTATAAGAGACAGCATCGGTTGCCTCGGCGCCCATCACGCCCCTCCGCGCTTGTGCTGGGATAGGGTGGCGAGATCGCGTTCGCATTCGGCAAGCCGCTGGATGCGCTCGGCAAGATCGGCTTCGGCGTCCTTCACAGACTGCCGGAGAAACTCGATGCGCGACTTAGCACTGTCGATAGCCCATGTTCGCACCAAACCCGAATCCGTAGAAAACGTGTTCTCAAACTGCATCTGGCCGTCGTGCGTTGGATTCGGCCAGCCGACTTCCTCGCAGAGCTTTTCGATGATATCGCCGCCCTGATAGGTGAAGACCGGAATCGAGCGCTCGAACACATCTTCGGCAGCGACAATCTCTGAGAGCTTGAACGGGTCGGCATCCATTTCGTCCTGATACCGGTCAAGGGCGGCATTTCGGCTCCATCCTCGACCCGGATCATAGCGCTTGGTGATCTCGCCACGGTCCAAGCTGATGACGATGATGTCGTGAATGTAGCCAGACCCGATGCAGATGCCCTTTTCGGGGACGACCTGCACGATATGCTCGATGCGATAGTGATCGCGGACCGCCTTCCATCCCATCGTCACGCCCCTCCCGCATCGTCGGTGGCGCGGAACCGCCGTCGCAAGTTCCAGAGCCGCACGGCGGCGCGTTCACCGGGTTCGAACTTTCCGCTATCCGTAGCGCGGGCGTCCGCTTCGTTCTCGTCGCACGATGTCGGCCCTCTCGCACCGCAATCATTGCAGACGACGTAACAGCTGCTGAAATCAGCGCGCTCGACGAAAGGCATCGTCCCCTTGCAGAAAGGGCATGGTTTTAGCTTCGCCATCACTTGCTCCTTTCGTCGGTGGCGCGGACCTGTCGGTATTCCCCCATGTCGCGGCACTCAAAGTGCTCCAGCCAGACCCACTCGTCGCCTATCTTGACGGGCAGCCATGCGAACCGGCGCTTCCAGCAAAGAACGCTTCTATGGCATCTTTCAGCCATGCGCGATGTTCATCGTCACCGTACTTGATAGCGTGAAAAAGCTTCTCGCCTGACTGGGCGGTGAGGGCGGCGAGATAGCCATCCACCGTGACGGTCAATTCCCCGCGTTCAAGCGCCGTTTGGATTGCATCATTGACGCGCGGGTTCTGCAAGACTGCCTTCCTCTCTGCGCTAAGGCCATCCTGCAAAGAACGCTTCTATGGCATCTTTCAGCCATGCGCGATGTTCATCGTCACCGTACTTGATAGCGTGAAAAAGCTTCTCGCCTGACTGGGCGGTGAGGCGGGCGAGGGTTTCGCGCTCGAACTTGGCGAAGGCTTGGACAAATGCGTTATTGTCGCATCTGCCGCGCTGAATATCCTCGCGAACATCGACGCCGTACCAAAAGCTCATGGTTGGATTGGTCATCAAGTCGGCAACAGCATCACGCGCCGCCTGCGTTACTTCACTGGTCATGCTGGCGTGATGGTCGCGAGCGGCATCCCATGCCTCATCTTCCGACGCGGCAATCAAAACTCGCTTGTCATCATTGGGAACGCGGACGATCCAGCCCTTTTCGACATGCTCGTTTTTGGCGTCGATGACCTGATAGCCGATTTCACTCAGCCTATTGCGATCTTCACTGGTCATGCTGATTGCTCCTTGAGGTGGGCGGGCGTCTCCCCTCTGTGGTGGTCGCCGCGCTCGATCATTCGAGCGACCCAAGCGAACCAGTTGTCATAAGGGCGTTTTGCATCCTCCGCCCGCAGCCACGCCACAATCGCAGCCCGCTCTTGCTCTGCCGTCCGTTCAATCGGCATTGTTCGTCTCCTTGAGAGCCGCGGCGACTTGCCGGTTCACGTCATCGGGAAGCGCGAAGAAGCCAAGTTGACCGCGGCACGGTATCAGGGGCAGCGGCATGGCATCTCGCAGGACAAAGCCATAGCGGCCGAAGAACCAGCGGCTATCCATCTCGGTCACGCAATCGACGATGCGGGCCAGTCCGACTACGCCACCGCGCGGCAACGCCATCTCGTCAGCATCCTCCCGATCCAGTTCCGACGTGCTGACGCCAGCATGGATGATGAACCACCCGCGCCCCTTTGTCGGCCAATCGCGGTTCTCCACGTCTTTGCCGTCGTGGAAAATGTGATGCGGATAGGGCTGCTTGATCGACAGCGCCTTGACCCTGCCCGCCTTGCCGCCGCTTCGATCGCTTGCGCGGCGTCGTCTTTCATTTTGCGCTCAATTTTGTCAGCAAGCAGGTCCAAGCGAATAAAAGCGTCGTATTTGGCGTCTGCTATGGTCGATAGGTCGTGCGCTTCCCGACGCTTGACAGAGGCCTCGACTTCAAAGTCTTTGGCGAGGCGACGCAATTGGCTTACTATGTTCATGCGCACTCTCCTGCGCGAGTAATAACCGGCCTGTCATGGTGCCAGTCCAGTCCCTGCACGATCTCGACATCGGGGAGTATTTGTCCGTCTTGCGCCAGCGAGTAACCGCCATCGCGGTCGGACCATTCCTTCATGTTCAGGTGAGAGATTAGAAGCCGCGGAACGCCGCTTGCGCCGAACACTCGCTCGCCGATCACCTGCTTGTACATGAAGTAGCGCTTCCGCCAGCGCGCGCCTTGGAAGTGATAGACCTTTAGGACATCGCCGACCTTAATCTGGCGCCCGGTCTTGTCGAACGCTGCGCTAGGGATGAGCGCCGAAGGCTGAGACTGCGCAGCAGGCTCAGGGCAACGCCCGCCAGCCCGTTCCGAAGGAAGCGCCCTATCCCCTTTATCCTCCATCATCATGCTACGTCCTTTCTGTTGGGGGAGGCGTCGATCATCGCGCGCGTTCTGAACATTGGATGCCCAAGGCGCGGCTCGTAGTTCGCCTTCCAGTCGCGCAAATTGAAGCTATCCTGCCCGATGTCGCGGGCGCAGTCGGCGCAATACCAGCGCGAGGTCCCCCAATTGTGCCAGAGCGCAGGCTCGGCTTGGCAGCGCTGGCGGTTGCAAGCGCCTCCCTCTTCGCCTTTGTTCGGCTTGTCGGGGCCATCATAATCACCGTAGGCCATCACGCTTCTCCTGTGGCACGAGCGATGGCGGCGCGGCAGGCGTTGCTAGTCATCGCCAAGCATCCTCTCTTCGCGCTTCGCCTCTGCCCGCTGATCCATCGCGTCCTCGTATCGTTCGGCGGTATCGAGCAGGCAGAGCGACAAAACCTCTTCGTCATCGCAAAGCATGTCAGCCAGCCACGGCGCGGGATATTTCGTGCCGTCCTCCGCGATGATAGTGACGGCGATAATCTCGGCAGATGCTTCTTCCGGGGGCTGGTAATATGTGCCCTTGAAGCCGGGGTGGATCCGATACTCGACGTCAATCTCTGCCTCGTAATCAGCAAGGCCGGATCCGATTTCGACGCTGGTCCTCACGGTAGCCATTACATGTTCCTTTCGTTGGTGGGGGTGCGGCGAACGATCGCGGTGATGCGCTGGACCGAAACCCCGAAAACTGCTGCAAGCGTCGATGCGCTCGCTTTCTCCCATCCGTAAAAGCGTTCGCGGATGACCTCGATGTCGTTTTCGGTCAGCACCCGCTCACCCACGACGTTCCTCCAATGCGGGAGGGGTGGGGAGAGGCATCCAGTGGGTCGGAGAAACCCACACCATTGCCTCAAAGACTTCGCGGTCGAGCGCGAGGGCGGCGATCGGCTGCACGGCTGTCCAGACACCGAACACGAACCATCCGATTCCCGCCTCTGGCTTTGGCGCGCTCATGTCGATGAGCATCACCCCGCTGCCATCCTTCGGCGCCGTCTCAATGTCCTGCCACCCCACAGAATCCGAGCGCGTATTTGAATCAACTGGCGTCATGCCGCACCGCCGGTCAGAGCGCGAATAGCCGCGTGCCGGGTGTGGTGCTTGCGGAGCGTGAAGCCGAAGCGAACGAGCAACGGGCGGTTGTCGGCGACGTATTCGAGAAGCTCCGCAAGATCGCGGTTCGTGCGAATGTCGTCATCTTCGATCAGGAAAGCCCGCGCCTCGCTGCGCAGTTCGATTGCCATCTCGCGCATCTCGTCCTGCAACTGGTCGAGGAGCGCATCGCTGATCGGCTTAACGGTTGCGATGGTGTCGTTGCTCATCTCAGGAACCTCCAAAACTAGCGTTTCGTGGTTCGCCAAGAGCTTCGGGATGCCGCGGACTGCCGTGAGTTCTAATCAGGGGTTCGCCACGGCTACCGCTTTGGTTAGCCACAGCTACCTTAGAG
>LULG01000697.1_pt1 | contig 13178 bp, 18 predicted proteins | sample 728211 | NCBI WGS metagenome assembly LULG01 (sample SAMN03860295, study PRJNA289734) | marine metagenome | biome: seawater column; feature: ocean; material: water; isolation source: Red Sea water column Station 169 - depth 200m | place: Saudi Arabia: Red Sea | collected 2011-10-15 | depth 200 m | reverse complement strand
GTCCGGAGCGATCCCTGTCCACAGCGCCGGAACGCCGAAACCTGCCACGATGAACAGCGCGAAGATCACCATCGGAATGGCAAGGCCGGGGCTGGCGAAACCGACGGCCATGACCGCCACGAAACCCAGATAGAGGGCCACCGTCGCAGCATAGAGCGCGACCGGCATTTCGAAGCTGCGGTCGACGACGACCGGCTGCACCGGATCGGCGTGCAAGGCGGGGAGGATATCGGGAAGGACATCCGGCGCGGACTTGCGCTGGGTTGCGATCGGCTCTGCATGGATCCGGGCCCGCTGCGCCATCCGGTCTCGTGCGATGTGCTTGGACATTGTCTGTACTCCCGTTGCTGTGGGAGCAGGAATGCGCCGATCGCGGCGCGCGCACCTTGATCTCGATCAAACGGGAGAAATTTATTGCCAGCGGGCCAGCGCCGCATGGTCGTCGCCACGCGGTTCGATCCAGTGCCAGGCGCCGTTCGCACCGTCTCCGCGCCGTTCGCGCTTCCAGAACCATGCGGCGGATTTGAGGTGGTCCATCAGATAATCGACCGCATCGAACGCGGCGCGGCGATGGCGCGCGGCGGCGGCCACCAGCACGATCCCCTCGCCCGGCTGCATCGTGCCGACCCGGTGCCAGACGAGCACCCCGTCGAGCGCGAATCGATCCAGCGCCTGCCCGGCGAGCTTTTCCATGCCCGGCAAAGTCAGCGGTTCGTAATGCGTAAGTTCGAGCGCCTTTACGTCCTCACCCGGCCGCACCTTGCCGAGAAAGCTGGCGATCCCGCCCGCCTGATCGTGCATTGCATTGAACGCGGCCAGCGCCTCGCCCGCCGACAGCCCCTTGTCGAGCAGGCGGACATCCGCCGGGCTTTCGAGGGTCAGCCTAGCCACCGCTGACCGGTGGGAGCAGCGCCACTTCGTCGCCATCCTCGGCTCGCAGCGCGGTCTTGTCGGCCAGAACTTCTCCCGCGCAAGCGACATGGACGCGGGCGCTCCGCAATTGCTCGGCCACGACGGAGCCGGCCACCGCCAGCAATCCGTCCCAATCGAGCGGTGCGGACACTTCGAGCGAGTCGGTGCCCGCCGCCTCGCGCAGCGGGCCGAGAAAGACGATCCGGACCGCCATCAGCCGCCCGTCACCGACATATGGCGCGGTTGCGAGGGCGCTTCGCCCGGCCCGTCGATCGCAAAGGAATGGCGCAGGGGCTTGATCGCCATCGCGCGCTGCATCGCGGCCTGCAACGCGCCGTCTCCGTCACCCTCGCGCAAGGCGGCGCGCAGATCGACGCGCTCTCCGCCGCCGAGGCAGGGATAGAGTTGGCCGGTGGTGGTCACTCGCACCCGGTTGCAGCCTTCGCAGAAATTCTGAGTCAGCGGCGTTATCAGGCCGAGCCTGCCGCCTGTTTCAGCAACGTCAAAATAACGCGCCGGGCCGCCGGTCCGGTGATCGGACGAGGTCAGCGTCCAGCGTTCTTCCAGCCGGGCGCGAACGGTTTCGAGCGAAAGGAAATGATCGAACCGATCCTCGTCCACCTCGCCCAGAGGCATCGCTTCAATCAGAGTGACCGAATGGCCTTCGGAATGCGCCCAGGCGATCAGGTCGGGCAACTCGTCCTCGTTCCGGCCCTTCAGCGCCACCGTGTTGAGCTTGACCTCCAGCCCCGCAGCCTTGGCCGCAGCGATCCCTTCCATCACCTTGTCCAGCGCATCGCGCCGGGTCAGTTCGGCAAACAGCGCCCGGTCGCGCGTGTCGAGCGAGACGTTGACGCGCATGACGCCTGCCGCCGCCAGAGCGTCGGCATGCTGCGCCAATTGCGTGCCGTTGGTGGTAAGCGTGACTTCGTCGAGACCGGTTCCAATCTGCCGCCCCAGTGCGCGGACCAGATCCATCATGTCGCGCCGGACCAGCGGTTCGCCGCCGGTCAGGCGGATACGCCGGACGCCGTGGGCGATGAACGCCGTGGCCAGCCGATGCAGCTCTTCCAGCGTGAGCACTTCCGCCTTGGGGAGGAAGCGCATCTTTTCCGGCATGCAATAGGTGCATCGCAGATCGCACCGATCGGTGACCGACAGGCGCAGATAGGTGATGCGGCGTTGGAATGTGTCGACGAGCATGAACGCCCTATTGTGCCGGATCGCCCGCGCCCTGGCCATCCCCTTCGAGATATTGGCCGGTTATTCCGGGCGCTTCGGCGAGATAGGCTTCGAAAGCGTCCAGCACGTCGCCTTCTCCAGCGACCACATTGGCGCGGGCTGGCGCGTGGGCGCGCGCAAGACCCGTGGCGAGCGCCAGCCGCCATTCGCGGTGCGTATGATCGGCCGGCGGCAGGGCGATCATCACATCCTCACCGCTCGTCATGATCGCTTCGACCGACGCGAGATGATCGCGATGGAACGCGCCCGACGCGGCGAGCGGTGCCGCGGGCAGGTCGACCACGGTCACTCGCCGCATCAGCGCCGCTCACGGTGGAGCGTGATGCCGATCTTCTCGCCCGCTTCGGCAATGGCGAGTTTCACGATCTTCACCGTCACCGCCTCGATCCGCTTATCCTGCAGGAACAGGGTCTCGCAGATGTGGTCCGCCACGGCTTCGATCAGCTTGAAATGCACGCCTTCCGGCAGTGCCCCGGACGCGGCGAACTTCAGATCCATGTAATTCTTGGAATGTTCGAGCGAGGTGTCGGGATCGTACTGGTCCAGCGGCTTCATCCGCGCCTGGATCGTGAAGCGCAGCGGTTGAGGCTTGCCGGTCTCCTCGGAATAGATTCCGGTGAGCACGTCGTGTTCGAAATCGGCGATTTCGAGGATGAGCGAATCGGTCATGCGTCCGCCCTAGCCCGGATTGGACCAGCGCGCGAAGATCGCGGTGGGAAGCAGGCGCGGATCGTCGCCCTGTTCCGCAACCGCCAGATCGCCGTGCTCGATCGTGCCGGGCAGGTCGGCGAACACCTCTGCCAGCAACCCGCCGAGCGCGAGGCTGCTCATGCGGACGGCATAGACGGTCAGGAAGAGGAAGCGGCTGTCCGCATCGAGCAGCTGGCGGCAATCCGAGACCAGCGGCGCCAGCCCCTCCTCGATCCGCCAGGTCTCGTTCTTCGGCCCGCGCCCGAATTTCGGCGGGTCGAGGATAATGCCGTCATAGCGATTTTCGCGCCGCACTTCGCGGCTGGCGAACTTCATCGCATCGTCCACCAGCCAGCGGATCGGCCGGTCCTCGAGTCCCGAAAGAGCCGCGTTCTCGCGCGCCTGAGCGACCGATTTCTTGCTCGCATCGACATGGGTGACGGGGCCGTGCCCGCTCAGCGCGAGCGATCCCACCCCGGTATAGCCGAACAGGTTCATCGTCTCGGCATCGCGTGCATCGCCGAGCTGCGTCCCGCGCCGGTCGAGTTCGGCGGTCAGTGTCTTGACCAGCGCCGCCTGTTCCGGATTGTCGCGGACGTTGCGGCGGAGCAGCGCGAGATATTGCTGCGACAGCCCCCACTGCTGCTGAAAGACGCGGCCGTCCTCCTTTTTCAGGCCGACCGCGAAGCGGCCGAGTGCCGCCTCGGCGCGCGCCAGCGCGGCATCGAGGCTGCGCGTCTGTGAAATCACTTCCAGGCTGTGCGCCTGCCAGCTCAGCGAGCGGTCATAATTGTCGTTGGCGCGGCTCATCAGCATGATGAGCGCACCGACGACGCCGGTCAGCACCGCGCCCAGCCCGACGGTCAGCCAGAAGCGCAGCCGTTCGCGACGGCCCTCATTGTCGTGATCCAAATCCCGCTCGAACACGCTGATCTTCTATCCAACAAGCGTTCCGGGGCAAAGCGATGAAGACCGCACGGCGCGGCGTTCCGCTCGGTTCGCCCCGAAAATGAATCCGCTGGTCGGCGGCGCGGCTCGGTTCAGCCGATAATTCCCACGCGCTTGCCCGCGCGCTCGAAGCGGCCGAGGATCTCGCTTACCTGCTCGCTCGAATGTTCGGCGCAGAGCGAGCAGCGCAGCAGCGTCATACCCGCGGGGGTCGCGGGCGGGCGGGCGAGATTGACGTAGAGGCCTTCTTCGAGCAGCGCTTCCCACATCATTGCGCCCTTTTCGAGGTCGGGCATGATGACCGCGATGATTGCCGACTGCGGCTCTTCGGTACCGAGCGTGAAGCCGAGACCCTGCAGCCCCTTGTGCAGCGTCTTCGAATTTTCCCACAGGTGCGCGCGCTTGTTCGATCCGTGCATCAGCTTGCGGATGCTCGTCGCCGCGGTCGCGACGACGCTCGGCGGCAGCGAGGCGGTGAAGACGTACGGGCGGCAGACGAGCCGCAAGATCTCGAACTTCGGGTGGTTCGACACGCAGAAGCCGCCGACGGTGCCGACGCTCTTCGAAAAGGTGCCGATGATGAAGTCGACATCGTCGATCACGCCCTGCGCCTCGGCGACGCCGCGGCCATGTTCGCCGATGAAGCCCATCGAATGCGCTTCGTCGACGAGGACCATCGCGCCATTTTCCTTGGAGACGCGGATCATCTCCTTCAGCGGCGCAACGTCGCCGAGCATCGAATAAACGCCTTCGAGCACGACGAGCTTGCCCGCCTCGGCGGGCAGGCGCTTCAGCCGCTTTTCGAGCGCTTCGACATCGTTGTGGCGAAAAGCGACGATTTCGGCGTCGCCCATCTTGCACCCGTCATAGATCGATGCGTGGCTGTCGATGTCGAGGATGACATAGTCGCCCTTGCCCGCGATCGTCGAAATGATGCCGAGGTTCGCCTGATACCCGGTCGAGAACACCATGGCATGATCCATGGCGTAAAATTCCTTCAGCGCGTCCTCGCACTCCTTGTGCCCCTGATAGGTGCCGTTGAGGACGCGGCTGCCGGTGGTGCCGCTGCCGAACTTGTCGAGCGCGTCCTTGCCCGCGGCGATGACATCCTCGTCGAAGGTCATGCCCATATAATTATAGGTGCCGAGCAGGATCGTTTCGCGCCCGTTGCAGATCGCGACGGTGGGCGAGAGCACTTTCTCCATCACCAGGCTGAAGGGATCGGTAACGCCGGTCGCGAGCAGCGCCGCGCGCTGTTCGATGAGCGGATCGAATTTGGAGAAAAGGTCGGTCATATGTGAATCCTGAAACCATCCGTTCGTCCTGAGGAGCCATTGAGCTTGACGAAATGGCGTCTCGAAGGACTTTGGCCGTGCTTCGAGACGGGTCTTCGACTTCGCTCACCCCTCCCTCTGCACGAACGGATGGGGGTGATTATCCCTGCAGCTTTTCCACCGCGGCGACGAGCTGGCCGACGGTTTCGATCTCGGCCTGCATGTTCATGCTGATGATGATGTCGAACGTATCCTCGACCTCGGCGACGAAATCCATCACCGTCAGGCTGTCCCATTCAAGGTCGCCGGCAAAGGTCGTCGCGTCGGTCAGGGCGACGCCCTTCTTGTTGAAAGGTTCGATCAGGCCATGGATCTGGTCGGCGAGGGGGGTGCTCATGCGGGTGCGTCCCATAATGAAAAAACTGCGGGCGGGCATGCCGCGCCCCGTCCCGCTTGGCAAGCGATTGCGGCGGCAATCGGGCAGCATCTTGCCGTTCGCGGTCCTTCGTGCCATCCGGGCGAAGGTCGCCGCAAGCTGAAGGGGCAGGGAGGGGACTGGATGGACAGCAAAAAATCGGACGCGGCGTCTTCACTCTTGCGGTCGGACAGGCGCGCGCCGGGGCGGGGGCCTTCGCGCTGCCGCTGGCGGTGCTGGCGACCTTTTCCTTCCTCTCGGCGCTGCTCGCCATATCGGCGGTTCTCCCGCGCGTCGGCAAGGCGCCGCCCGCAGTCTTTCGCGATGGCAAGGATCATAGCAACATCCTTTTCTTCGGCCGGTTCGAGCAGATGGAGGAGGATGAGTTCATCGACGCGGTAAAGGCACGGATGCGAACCGAGGAGGATCTTTACGAAACGATCCTGCGCGACACCTATCAGAACGGCCTCGTCCTCGCGCGGCGCAAATATCGCTACCTCGCCTATGCCTATCGCCTGTTCGTCGTCGGCCTGACGCTGACCTTCCTCGCCTTCGCCTATGAGATGGCGGTGACGTGGAGGGGCTAAGGCAACGATTGTTGCCTTTTTATCACCCCCGCATCCGAAACCGCGCGCGGCGTTCGCGCGCTATTGAGCGGCCGTAAAAGCGGGCCTATCCGGGCCGGCTATGCTCGAGCAGGCCCACCCCCTGACGGCGGACCGACCGCAGACTTTCCGCGCCGAATTTCGCGCGACGCTGGCGCTCGCCCTGCCGCTGGCGGCGGCGAACCTGCTGCAGATGATGGTCCATGCGATCGACGTGATCTTCGTGGCGCGGCTCGGTGATGCGCCGCTTGCCGCCTCGTCGCTCGGCGTCTCGATCTTCGGCCTGTTGCTGTGGACCGGGACAGGGCTCGTTGGCGCCGCAGCGCCGCTCGTCGCCGCCGAACTCGGGCGGCGCAAACATGCCGTGCGCGAAGTGCGGCGCACCGTCCGCATGGCGCTGTGGCTCAGTGCGATCGTATCCGTGCTGTTCATGGTTGTCTGTGCCGCGGGCGGCCCGATCATGCGCGCAACCGGGCAAGACCCCGAAATAACGGCACATGCCGCCAGTTTCCTGTTGATCCTGATGTGGGGCATGGTGCCGATGATCGCAGCGAGCGTGTTGCGCATCTTCGTTTCGGCGCTCGGGCGTCCGACGATTGCCACCGCGATCACCTTCCTCGCGCTGTTCGTCAACGCCCTTGGCAACTGGAGCCTCGTCTTCGGCCATCTCGGCATGCCGGCCCTCGGACTGCAGGGCTCGGCGCTGTCGAGCGTCATCACGAGCACGGTGATGCTGATCGCCTATATCATCGTGATCCAAACCGACCGGCGGCTGCGCCGCTATCATCTGTTCGGCAACTGGTGGCGCTCCGAATGGCCCCGCTTCTGGGAAATGCTCCGCATCGGCACCCCGATCGGCCTCATCATTCTGGCCGAGGCCGGGCTGTTCACCGGCGCCGCTTTCCTGATGGGCCGGATCGGTGAGGCGCAGCTTGCCGGCCACACCCTCGCGCTCCAGATCGCGGCGCTCGCCTTCCAGATCCCGTTCGGCGTGGCGCAGGCGGCGACGATCCGGGTCGGCCTTTCCTATGGCGCGCGCGACCATCGCGGCATTACGCTCGCGGGGCAGGCGTCGCTGATCCTCGGTATCGGGTTCATGGTCGTGACCGCGGCGGTGATCTGGCTCGCGCCGCGGCTCGTGCTGTCGATCTACGTCGATGTCGATGCGGCGCGCAACGCCGCGCTCGTCCATTTTGCGCTGCAGTTCCTGATCGTGGCCGCCGCGTTCCAGCTGTTCGACGGCGCCCAGACGGTTGCGGCGGGCGTATTGCGCGGGCTTCAGGATACGCGCGTGCCGATGATCATCGCGGTCTGCGGCTACTGGATCGCGGGCTATGGCACCGCCATCTACCTTGGCTTCTGGACCCCGCTCGCGGGCGTCGGCGTGTGGATCGGGCTCGCCGTGGGGCTCATCGTTGTGTCGGCGGTGCTGCTGATGCGCTGGGGAATGCGCGCCCGTCTCGGCCTGCTTCCGGCCTGACGCAAAAAAGTTGATCGGCGCTGCTTGACGCCCATCTGACTCCCACCCATATCCCCGCCTGTTAGCACTCACGCCCTGTGAGTGCTAAGTCTGACATCCATTGCATTACTGGAGGGACATCCATGCAATTTCGTCCGCTGCACGACCGCGTGCTCGTCCGCCGTATCGAAGCCGAAGAAAAGACGGCTGGCGGCATCATCATTCCCGACACCGCCAAGGAAAAGCCGCAGGAAGGCGAAGTCGTCGCCGTCGGCACCGGCAGCAAGGCCGAAGATGGCAAGGTGACGCCGCTCGACGTCAAGTCGGGCGACCGCATCCTGTTCGGCAAATGGTCGGGCACCGAAGTCAAGGTCGATGGCGAAGAGCTGTTGATCATGAAGGAATCGGACATCCTCGGCGTTCTCGCCTGAGCCTGTTTGCCGATTTCAGTGTGAAGTTACGCAGTTTTCTGCGCTTTTATTAAAGGAGCATCCTCATGGCTGCCAAGGACGTTAAATTTTCGCGGATCGACAAGAGCTTCGGCGCCCCCCGCATCACCAAGGACGGTGTCTCGGTCGCCAAGGAAATCGAACTTAAGGACAAGTTCGAAAACATGGGCGCGCAGATGCTGCGCGAAGTCGCCTCGAAGGCGAATGACAAGGCCGGCGACGGCACCACCACCGCGACCGTTCTCGCCCAGGCGATCGTTCGCGAAGGCATGAAGTCGGTCGCTGCCGGCATGAACCCGATGGACCTGAAGCGCGGCATCGACCTCGCGGTGACCAAGGTCGTCGAAGACCTCAAGGGCCGTTCGACCGCCGTGTCGGGCTCGTCGGAAATCGCGCAGGTCGGCATCATCTCGGCCAATGGCGATACCGAAGTCGGCGAAAAGATCGCCGAAGCGATGGAAAAGGTCGGCAAGGAAGGCGTGATCACCGTCGAGGAAGCCAAGGGCCTCGAGTTCGAACTCGATGTCGTCGAAGGCATGCAGTTCGACCGCGGTTACCTGTCGCCCTACTTCATCACCAACCCCGAAAAGATGACGGTCGAACTGGCTGATCCGTACATCCTGATCTTCGAAAAGAAGCTGTCGAACCTCCAGTCGATGCTTCCCATCCTCGAAGCGGTTGTACAGTCGGGCCGTCCGCTGCTCATCATCGCGGAAGACATCGAAGGCGAAGCGCTCGCGACGCTGGTCGTGAACCGTCTGCGCGGCGGCCTCAAGGTCGCGGCCGTCAAGGCGCCGGGCTTCGGCGATCGCCGCAAGGCGATGCTGCAGGACATCGCGATCCTGACCGCCGGCGAAATGATCAGCGAAGACCTGGGCATCAAGCTCGAGTCGGTTACGCTGAACATGCTCGGCCAGGCGAAGCGCGTCACGATCGACAAGGACAACACCACCATCGTCGACGGTGCGGGTGAAGGCGACGCGATCAAGGCCCGCGTCGAACAGATCCGCGCGCAGATCGAAACCACCACGTCGGATTACGATCGTGAAAAGCTGCAGGAACGTCTGGCGAAGCTCGCCGGCGGCGTTGCGGTGATCAAGGTCGGCGGTGCGACCGAAGTCGAGGTGAAGGAACGCAAGGATCGCGTCGACGACGCGCTGCACGCGACCCGCGCCGCGGTCGAGGAAGGCATCGTCCCCGGCGGCGGTACGGCTCTGCTGTATGCCACCAAGGCTCTCGAAGGGCTGAAGGGCGCCAACGACGACCAGACCCGCGGCATCGACATCGTCCGCAAGGCGATCGAAGCGCCGCTGCGTCAGATTGCGGCCAACGCCGGCCATGATGGTGCGGTTGTCGCCGGCAACCTGCTGCGCGAAAACAACCAGGATCAGGGCTTCAACGCCGCGACCGACGTCTATGAAAATCTGAAGGCCGCCGGCGTTATCGACCCGACCAAGGTCGTGCGCACCGCGCTTCAGGACGCTGCCTCGGTTTCGGGCCTGCTTATCACCACCGAAGCGGCGGTGAGCGAGCTTCCCGAAGACAAGCCGGCGATGCCGATGGGCGGTGGCGGCATGGGCGGCATGGGCGGCATGGACTTCTGACGACCCCGAAAGGTCGTCACCCCCGCGAAGGCGGGGGTCTCATGCCGACTTGCCGAACGGCCAACAAGAAATCGGGCCGGGGGAGCAATCCTCCGGCCCTTTTCTGTCCACGCGCATTTTCCGGGCCATTGCCAGTTCATCCGCCGCCGCATAGCTAGGCAGTCATGAGCCTGCTTCTCGCCCTCGCCGCGCTGCTTGCCGATCCCGCGGCTGCCGTCGCTCCGCCTGCGCCTCCGCCGCCGCGCGCCACGATCGAACGCTGCGGTTACCGGGTCGTCCAGACCTATCCGCACGATCCGTCCTCCTTCACCCAGGGCCTGTTCTGGGACGATGGCCATCTTTACGAAGGGACGGGGCAGTACGGCCATTCGCGCATCGCGCGGCTCGACCTGGCGACCGGCAAGGCGCTCGCCGAAACGCCGCTCCCCGCCGACCAGTTCGGCGAAGGGATCACGCGCTGGCGCGACCAGATCATCGGCGTCACCTGGCAGAACGGCATCGGCCATCGCTGGCGTTTCAAGGATCTGAAGCCGGTCGGGGACTTCACCTATTCGGGCGAGGGCTGGGGGGTGACGACGCTCGGCGATACGATCGTGCTCAGCGACGGGACGCCGACGCTGCGCTTCTTCGATCCCGCCACGATGGCGGAAAAGCGCCGCGTCACCGTTCGCTTCGGCGGCCGTCCGCTCGCCATGCTCAACGAACTCGAGGCGATCGACGGACAGGTCTGGGCGAATGTGTGGATGAGCGACGTCATCGTGCGGATCGACCCCGACAGCGGAGCCATCGTCTCCTACATCGACCTGACCGGGCTGCGTAAAGACGCCGGGGTCAGCGACAGCGACAGCGTGCTCAACGGCATTGCCTGGGACGCGAAGGGCAAGCGGCTATTCGTCACCGGCAAATATTGGCCCAAACTCTACGAGATCGCCCTCGCCGACTGCGGATAGGGGCTGGCTCTAGCCTTTGAGCGCGGCTGCCATCCGCGCCGCCGCGGCGTCATAGACGCGCGCCTTCAACCCCTCGGTCACCGCGGCGGGCGCCCGATCGGGATGGCCGCCGGCAAAGGGCGGGGCCGGATCATATTCGATCGCGAGCTGGATCGCCTGCGCGGCGGCGGCGCCCCGGATCCGCGCGACCAGCGTCAGCGCGAAATCGAGGCCCGACGTCACCCCGCCGCTCGTCACGACGGGGCCGTCCTCGACCACACGCGCCGCTTCGTGGCGCGCGCCGACCATCGGCAGCAGATGCGTATAGGCCCAATGCGTGGTCGCGCGCCGCCCTTCGAGCAGCCCGGCGCGGCCGAGCAGGAAGGCGCCGGTGCACACGCTCGTCACCCAGGTGGCGCCGGCCGCCTGCTGCGCGATGAAGTCGATCGTCGCCCGGTCGCCCAGCGCTTCGGCGACGCCATGTCCGCCGGGGACGCACAGTATATCGGCCTGCGGCGCCGCGGCGAAATCATGCGTCGGCACGATCGCAAAGCCGCAGTCGGTCGGGATCGGGTCGAGGCTGGCCGCGGCGCCGATCAGCCGCGCGCCGGATAGGCGGCACAGCGCCTGCGCCGGTGCGGTAAAATCGAGCTGGGTGATACCGGGAAACAGCAGGAAGACGATGGTGGTTTGCGGCGCGTCGGTCATCGGGATGGTCCTTTTCTCACGGATCACCCAGGCGCGCGGCTCGCATCGGTCCCGCTCCCCGATGGAACTCCATCTTCAGCGCCAGTTGCGGGACGCCTGTCTTTTATCGCGGCTTTCGCATCGGCGAAAGCCTATTTGCCGCCGTCTTCGCCGCTCGCGGCGCTGTCGGCGTTCGTAGCGGCGCCGTCCCGGCTTTCGAGCATTTCGGCCGCATCGTCGAGCGCCTTGGCCTCGCTGACCGTGACGCCTCCGGGGCCGGGCTCATTGTCGGTTCGGCTACAGCCGGCGACGAGGCACAGTACTGCGGCCAAAACCATGCGGGTTGGAAATTTCGTCATGTCGGCTCCTGCGAAAAGGGGCCCCGCCATTCCGGCGAAGCCCCTCTTTCCCTATCAGGCCAAGGGCCTGCCGACGACTTACTTGTCGTTGGCTTCGGCCTTCTTGGTTTCTTCCTGGATCTTGTCGCCCGCGGCAGCGGCGGCATCGCCGGCGGCATTCACGGTGCCTTCGACGGCGTTGCCGGCGTCCTTCGCGGCATCGGCGGTCGCGTCGGCGGCGTCGGCCCACCCGTGCGCGACCCACTGCCGGTGGGCCTCGCGGATCGGGTCGCGGGTCGGTCGGTCGTCCATCGGGGTCAGTATCCCGTGCCGCCCCTGCCCGGTCCCGACGCGGCGAGTCGTCCGAGGGCCACGGTGGCCTCGAGGTCGTCCTCGGTGTGCAGGGAGGCCTCCAGCCCCGCGGCGCGGAGGAGGGCCAGGGTGGCGGGGGCCTGGGTACGCCCCGTCTCCAGCAGGAGTACGCCGGTGGGTGCGAGCCACCGCGACGCGCCGGCCGCGACCCGGCGCTGGACGGCGAGGCCGTCGTGGCCGCCGTCGAGGGCGACGAGCGGCTCGTGGAGGCGAGCCTCGGGCGGCATCAGCCCGACGTGGGCGGTCGGGACGTAGGGGGCGTTGACGAGCAGGGCGTCGATGTGACCGAGGAGGCTCGCCGGGAGGGCGTCGTACAGGTCGCCGTGGTGCACGTGGTCGGGCGGCAGGTTGTGGCGGGCGCAAGCGACGGCGGCCGGGTCCACATCGGCTGCATGGACCTCGGCATCGGCGCGATGGTGGGCGACGACGGCCCCGAGTGCCCCGGTGCCGCACCCGAGGTCGACGACGACCGGGTGCCTCAGGGTCGCCACGGCGTCGAGGACGAGGCGGGTGATCAGCCCGCTGCGCGCCCGCGGCACGAAGACGCCCGGCGCGGTGCGGACCCGCACGCCCTCGAGCTCGGCCCACCCGACGAGCACCTCGAGCGGCTCGCCCGCCACTCGCCGCGCGACCAGGGACTCCAGGTCCGGCCCTGTGGCGGCGTCGCGCAGCACGGCTGCCTCCTCCTCGGCGTACACGCACCCCGCGGCGCGCAGTCGCGCTGCCAGCGGGTCCGTGGCCGGGTCCGTCACGGGGTCGATCATGGCGGGCTGGATCGGGATACGACGCATTCGATTTCACCCTTACTGCGCAGTAAGCAGGAAATCGAATGCGTCGTAACCCGGCAGTCCCACAAAACGAGAACACGTTCTAGAACGGCGCTACCATCGGCCGGTGAGCACTCCCGACGTCCTCGCGCCGGCCTCGCTGGGGCCGGTGCCGCTGCGCAACCGCACGGTCAAGGCCGCCACCTTCGAGGGGCGCACGCCCCACGGGCAGGTCACCCAGGAGCTGATCGACTACCACCTCGCCGTCGCCGAGGGCGGGATCGGCCTGACGACCGTCGCCTACCTCGCCGTCGCCCCCGAGGGGCGCACGCACCGCGAGCAGGTCGTGGTGGGGCCCGACACCGAGGGCGGACTCGCGCGGATGGCCGAGGCGGTCAAGGCGACCGGTGCCGCGATCGCCGGGCAGGTCGGGCACGCCGGCCCCGTCGCCAACGGTCGCTCCAACGGCGTGCACGCGCTCGCAGCC
>LULG01000380.1_pt1 | contig 13382 bp, 13 predicted proteins | sample 728211 | NCBI WGS metagenome assembly LULG01 (sample SAMN03860295, study PRJNA289734) | marine metagenome | biome: seawater column; feature: ocean; material: water; isolation source: Red Sea water column Station 169 - depth 200m | place: Saudi Arabia: Red Sea | collected 2011-10-15 | depth 200 m | reverse complement strand
TGCTATGGGTGATTTCATACGTCTACACCGTATGAGTACGGCAGGAAAAGAGCAGTTCATGACGGGGCAACGAGAACGTTTTTTTCGTAATGTTGCTGTTGAACTTGCTAAACAAGGTTTGACTAGGCTTTGTTTTCTTGAAGTTAACAATGAGCGGGTAGCTACTTCGTTGTCATTTGTTTGTACAGGGGTACGATATTTATATAACAGCGGCTACAATCCCGCTCATTCTAATTTGTCGGTTGGTTTATTGAATCATGCGTTGGCAATAAAATCTTCTATTGATCTTTTTGGTAAACAAGAAGAAGCTGAAAAGAAATTAAGATTTGCAGCAGGACAAATGACAGAAGCATTAATTGCACAAGCAAATGCCCTCCAAAAAAACACAAGATTTGGTGATGAACAAATAATTGCACAACAGGCATACCTTGCATCATTAGGACTAACAGAACAACAAATAAAAGATACTATATCAGCATCAGTTGATTTAGCAGCAGCTACTGGAATGACACTAGAAAGTGCTGTTATGAATACTAGCAAAACACTTAGTGGTATGGCAGGTGAACTAGGTGAAAAGTTAGGGCCAGGATTTAGAGAATTAAGTCAAGAAGCATTAAAGGCAGGTGATGGTATTAAATTTATTGCTGAACAATTTGGTGGTACTGCACAAGCAGATGCTGAAACTTTTACTGGACAAATAGAACAAATGAAAAATGCAGTAGGTGATGCAGGTGAAGCAATAGGTGGACTATTAGCACCATTTGTACAAAGAGTTGCTGGTTTTTTTCAGGCAGCAGCAGAAGGAGCAAGTAATTTTTTCAAAGAATTAGATGAAACTCCTATAGAAACTTTAATAAGAACTTTTGAAGAAGCAGGAATTGCTGGTGAAGCACTTGATGGGATAGTTTTAATACATTTACAACAAAATTTAGAAGAAGTTAATGATACTATAGATTTACAAAAAATAAAATATGAAAGTGTAGAAGAAGCACAACAGGCTATAAAAGATATTAGTGATGAATTGCTTACTCTTGATGACAAAGCATTAGAAAAAATAGAAAAAAGAAAAACACAATTAGGTAGATTAAATGGCTTAATACAAGCAGAAAAAGAACTTAATGAAGGAAATGCAGATGTTGTTGATGGAATGATTTTAGTTACTAATCAATATACTGGAGCACAAAAAAGATTAAATGCTGCAACTCTTGATGGTTTGATAGCAACATTACAAGCAACTCTTGGTTATGGTACAAGTTTAGCAGGATTACAAGATGAACTAGATGGTATAACACTTAATCTTGATGGTATAACTGCAAAAACAAAACAACAAATAGATAATGCATTGAGGGAAATTGAAATCATTAGAGGACAGGTTTTAACTTTGCAAGAAAGAGAAGCTATTGAACAAAGAATAGCTGAAATATTAGGAACTAATACTGATACTCAAAATGAAACATTATCATCATTTGAAGAATATGTTTTACAACAACAAAAGTTGTTAGAACAGCAAATTGCACAAGATGAAAGAGAAAAAGAAAGATTAAATAACCAAAGGGAATTTATAAAATTACATTATGAAGATGCTGTTGCTCTTGGTATGGTATCAAAAGAACAAGAAGTTAAACAAATAAAAAAAATAGAAGAAGAATTAAAAAAGAAACATCAACTTTCAAAAGATTTTAATATTAAAGAAGCACACGCAGACGCATATGGTATGGCAGCAGAAGCATACAAGGCTTTGGCAGGTATTCCAATAATAGGCCCAGCACTTGGTGTTGCAGCAGCAGCAGTTGCTTATGCAGCAGGTATGTCATATAAAGCTGGTATTTTAAAAGCACAATATGGTGCAGATTTTGTTACAGATGGGCCTCAAATGATGATGGTAGGTGAAGGAAGTGGGCCTGAAAGAGTGCAAGTTACTCCGTTATCAGATCCAAATTTAGATGGCCCACAAGGACAAGGTATAACATTAAACATATCAGGTAATGTATTGCACGAATCATTTATTGAAGATAATGTAATTCCACAGATTAGAGAAGGATTACGACTAGGTGAAAATATGGGTATTTAATGCAAAACTTCTCAAAATACTTTAACCTAGATACAGTAGATTCCAACCAAACTTTAAAACCAGTTCTGTTAATAACTGATATTGATGATAATGTATTATTTACATTAACATTAGATCAAGATGAATTATTTAATAATATAGGTGATTCTGTTGATATTATTAGTTGTATAAGCACAGTATCAAATGTAAAAATATCTAATGATTTTGATACCAAAAAAATAAAAATAAATAGGTTACGGTGTACATTATATAACTATTATGATTTAAAACACAAATTATCAGATTTTTTAAATACTGGTATTATTAATAAGAACATATATTTGTTTTATAAATCACCAACTACTAATATTTTAAATATAAGTGAATCTGTATCTGATTATGATTGTGCTTTAATATTTGCAGGTGAAATAAGTAGAATAAAATTTAATGAAAAAACTATAGATATAACAGCAGAAGATAAAACTCAGATAAAAATGGGTGATAAAAAAGTACCACATTTAAGATTAGATAAAATGGAACTACCTATACAAGAATCTGTAGATAAAAATTATAAAAGAGATAATGCTATTGTGCCTATGAGTTTTGGGCAAGTAGATAAAGCATCTGTATTACCATATGTTATGCCTGAAAATAGTAAGTATTTAAAAGTATTATTAGATGTACAACCAACTGCTAGTACATTTCAAACAGCAAGAATACCATCTTTACTAGATAGCACTCCACTTGGTGCAAGTAATTTTTATTTGTATGTAAAAGAATCAGATGATTATTTAATATTAGAACATCAAGCTAATACTATTAATAGACAAAATGAATTGTTTTCTAATTTTACATTACAATCTTATGCAGGTACAACAACAAGTTATGTATTACCTAATATTGTTAGTCAAGAAGAAGCAGTTAGTGTATTTAAAAATTGGCAATTAGCAGCTTATAGCCAAAGATTAGCAATTTCTATAACATCTATGGGTACAGAATCAAGTGTTGAGGGAAACAATCAGGGTATTTTGTCATTAACTAATACACAAGTAGGTGATATTGAATCTTTTGAACATACTAATCCTGAAAAAATTATAGATAATAATAATTTACCTAAAAAATGGTTTAGAGATGGTGATTCAGATATAGCATCAGGTGATGTAAACTTTAATATGCCTGAAGCAAAATTTGGAGGTTATTCCAAAACACAAGCTGATGGTTCAGGTAGATATATAATTTTAAGAATGGAAGATGCAGTTGGTACTTCATTGATAAACTTGGGATATTCAGGTAATTGGTTAGGTAATACCTTTTTAGCAGCAGATTGGCAAGTTTTTGGTTATGAACCTTATAGCGATTCATTACAAAATAATTATTCTCAAATTATACAACCTGGTGGAACTCATACTAAACATTGCGAATTAGGTTATTCAGGATTCAATAATGCAGATAGGCACGGTTTTTTTGTTGCACCAATAGCAGATCATTGGAAAAATATAGCAAGAAAAACTAGAACTTCAGTTGATGATTGGGGACAAACTCTTATGTATAAAGAATGGGATTTAGATGTTTCTGCTGCACAAGCAACAAGACATAGAGGATTAGGCTACATCTTAGCTAAAACAGATGAACAAATAGATCATATTGAAGATAATGCTTACGATCCTCCTAATGATAATTCAAGTAATATAGCTAATGATTGTGTTGATGGGGGTTCAATAGATATAAGTAATCCATTTGGTGAATGTCCAATGTTTTGTACTATAAATAAAGGATATAGAACAAATAATAAATTTTGGGGAAGCAGGGGTACACTTGCTGATAGTGATAATACAGGTTGGAGGACTATTAACGGATTAACATATGGCTTTAAAGGTTCACCTGATAAAATTACAATACCTCAACAAAATTTTAATGATATTGGAATATTTGAATATGGTGTTAATGTGGAAAACCTAAAAGCACATAGAATAAAAGTATATCAAGGATTAGAATTAAATAATTTTGCCTTAGTTCAATCTATCCTTGTAAACGATATTACCAAGAAAAAACTATATGCTTCTATAGTTGGTAGAAAAAATCATTTATTTACAGAACAATTAGATCCTGAAAATTATACAATAGGTGGTGAACAAATAGATTTATCGCTAGAACAGTATTGGGTTGGAAATGAAGCTGATACAAATTTATCTAGTGATATACTATTACAAACATTTTATGAAATGGCATATAATACAGCTAATACAGTAATTCCTGTAGAATCAGCAGGAACAGTTATAGATTATGAATATAATACTATTAAAACATTTTTTACTCCTGAAGGTTATTCAACTACATTATCAGCAGCATTTACTAATTTAACACAAAATCAACACACATCTGCTTTTTGGAATACATTTAGTTTTTTGAAGGATTATATATTTAGAGCATATCTTATGCCTATTGAAGTTATGCACTATGGAGGTGCTTTAGTAAGAGGTGCTGCAACACAAACATATCAAGTAACACCATATGATGAAGAAAGAACTGTTACACCTCATAGTTCATATGATGATTGGAGTGAATTTACTGTAATGCAAAGAAGGTTTTATATATTTAGAGATGAATTAATAGAAACAAGTGTTAATTATATGGAAATGTTTAATGAAAATTGGGCAAAAACATTTGGTAAAGCTGTGTACAAATATTTATTTCAAGATGGAAACTGGGGTGATGATTTTGATGATAGTTGGACATTTCAATATACATATTCTAAATTTACAAATACTGATTTATTAGGAGTATATTGGCATAGTGCTAGTGATCCTGAACAAGCTGAAAATTATGGAGCACAGGGTTGGCAACCTGATAGCAAATTAGAAGATCATTCTGCACCTGATGGATTTTCAACTTCAGTAACACAACATACTACTAACTTTAATTTAACAAGTGAAATTAACAGCAGAAGGCAATATGATTGGGATAGTTTTGAAATAAACACTATAGATGATTTATTAAATAACTTTTATGTTTATATGGACGATTTACAACAAGCTATATATGATTCATTAGATGAAGCATTATTACCTTATTCAAGCAGAACACCTTTAAGTAATGGTTACACAAATGCACCAACTGGTTCAGACAATGCAAGTGGATATTTAGGAAGTGCAACTTTTGGAACTGGCTCTTCTAGTGTTGAATTAGAACTTTGTGCTATTGCAAATACAGCTCCTGATTATTTAGAACAAGGAATTGGTGCTTTAGAAGGAAGTATGAATGATTTAGATTTAGCACAATATGATTTATATAGTGTTGCATATGGATATTATTTAGGTGCAAGTGGTTATTCTTTTACAACTGATGGTATAATTGAAAAACCTTCTGATATTGTAATGAATATTTTAGTTAATGAAATGTCTTTTGGTAGGTTAAATGATAATATAGATGATGCTAATTATTTAATTGGAATACCTGACTATGATAAATTTGATTTAGCTTCTATACAAAAATCAAGAGATGCACATAGTTTTTGGAAATTAGGCTTTTGTATAGATAATGAAGTTGGTGGTAAAAAATTAATAGAAAATATTTTACAAGAAACAAAATCATATCCTAGATTTACAAATAGTGGAAAGTTTGGTTTAGTAACCATTAAAGAACAATATTCATATGATGATATAGATATGTTTATTGATACAAATGATATTATAAAATATAAATTTACACAAAGTAAAAGAGAAGATATAGTTACTTCTATTAATGCAGGATTTAGATATGATAATGGCCATAAAAGGTATTTTAAATATCAGCATATTGATATATCAGATATATTTGATAGTTATGCAACAACTGCTTTTGATAATTATAATTTATTACCTGAAGATACACATAAAGAAATGGAACTTAGGTATCATACTAATATAGAAACAGTTGATGATTTTTTAAGATACACTTTAGCAAATAATTGTAATCCACACAACATTATTGATTTTACATTACCACTTAATTATTTAGAATTATCTGTTGGTGATATAATACATATACCATTAATTAATAATGAAAAAGCATTTAATGTGGACTATGGAATAGTTGATTATGTTAATACACAACCAATATATCCTTTGTGGATTGTTATGAGTACAGATGTTGGTTTAAATGGAATAAAAATAAATGCTGTTCAATTACATTATTTAAAAGGTGATGGTTTGCACGGATTTACATTTCCTGATCAAACACAGTATGATATAATAGGAAATATGAAAGAATTTAATTCAACATACACTTATCCTGATGGTAATTATATTCGTAACTGGAATTATAATCCTAATGCAACTATTGATAGTGGTGTAGAAATACCTTATTTTGATTTAAATGGTGATGGCAATATAGATATTAATGATTTAAATTTATTAATTAATTATTTAAGTCAGGGAACAATTTTAACTGAATCTCAGAAATCTAGGCTTAAATATGAAAATAGTAATATTGATGCTACAACGGTAGTAGCGCTTGTTAATATAATAGTAGGATAATTATGGCAAAATATAGAAGAAATAAAATAATAATAGATAAACACAAAGTTACTTTAAATGCTGTACAAGATTTTAGATGTTTAGAAATGAATTTTGCTGGTTCAATAAATACTATATCATTATTGCCTAATAATTATATTATACATAAAGGACTAAATAAAATTATTATTATAAATTTAAATCAAACAAGTACAGTTTTTAATAAGTCATATGATTTAGATTTATTTAAATATAAAGGAACAGCACCAATTACTGAAGCTTTGTTAATAAATAAACATAAAATGAAATTAGTTTTAGGTATTGTAAGAAATGATTTAGATATTTGGAATGTTTTAGGTGGATATAAAGATGATTATCTTGCAGAAGATATAGATGAAAAAGATTGGGCATATATGACTAGGAATTGGGAAGATTTAGATTTTGATGGTAACAACAATAAAAAACACTATATTGAAAGAATAAAAACATATGACAATGAAACAAAAACATTTACAACAACTAAAGAAATAAGGAAAAGATAATGGCAGATTCATACTATCAAACAATAACAACACCAACTTTATATGTATCTTATCCTTTATGGCAATATGCTAATGGAGCATTAACAGATTTGCAAACTAATTATATCATAGATGGAACTGATACATACATTCCTCCTGATGAACATTTAATTAGAATGATACAATTAGATCCATCAAAAATAACCAATATTTATCCTATTGCAGGTGATTTCAATGTACATAAATATAGGATTGTACCTAAAGAAGATAATTTTACAGATGTTATTGATTCAGGATTGTGGAATTTTGATTTTATGGGTATTTTAGGACACAATTTAGCATCAGCTAATGCTACTGTTAAAATACAAGCAAATAATGACACAGAAGAAGGTGTAGTTAGTATATCTACATCATCTATTGTAAACCATATACCTGATGGAACACCTGAGTATGATGGTTGGAGTTTATTTAATTTAGATGATAAACCAAACAATGATTCTTGGAATATGAGATTTAACTTAACAGCTAGTGGACTTGGTGTATGGGGTGAATCACCTATTAAAATTGGCTCTTTAATGTGGGGAAAAAAGTTTACATTTCCTCAAAATGCAGATTTAAATACAACAACTAAGTTTGACTATGGTGTAAAACAAACACAAACAATAACAGGTAAAACAATTTCACAAGCTAATTGGACTAAACCAAATAACTGGATTACTGAACCATTTGGATTAACAGAAAAAGATGGTGAAAGAGGTGATAATTTTCAAAGAAGATCAGGTAGAAGAACTTGGAGTATTAGTTTTGATAGTTTAGCACCTGATAAAGTAATGAATCAAATGCCTATGATGAATAGTAATGGTTGGACAGCACAAGATAATCATTCAACAGGTGCAGATGGTATTGAAAGTTTATATAACATTAATAATGCAGTAGATTTTTATACAAATGTAGTACACAGAACTATGGGTGGCCATTTACCAATGTTGCTGCAAGTTGATTCATCAGATACATCACCACAAAACTTTGCAATAGTTCGCTTAAAATCGGACTGTAATAACGGATATACAATAACTCAAAAATCACCAAATTTATACAATATAAAGCTAACTTTAGTAGAACAAATCTAAAACTTCCCCTCTCTCTCTCATACGCAAACGCCAGTAGAATCTCTTTTATTAGGGATTCTGCTATATAATTACTATAATTATTTTTAAAAACTTAAAGAAAGTATTAGGTTTGAATATATATTTATTATTATATTCTGGGGTAACAGGGAAAAACAAAAAGGAGTAACAATGAATAAAAAAGATTTAAAATTTGATAGAAAAGTTAGAATCAATATTTTTAAACAATTTAGAAAACCTTATGATGTATGGTATGCTTTTGCTTCTACATTATTATTAATATTTTGGACAACACTTATTATATCACATATTATTAAAGGTTATAACTGGTTACCATTAACACTTGTGTATTTGGGTTTAATACCATTTGCATTAAGTACACATAGACAATTAGACGAATAGGGGAAAATATGAAACAAACTAATGGTTCAGATGGTTGTTGGCGAAGTAAATATCATATATTGGAAGATAAAAATATAAAACTAGAAGATAATGAACATTATAATCTTAGAAATAAAAAGATTTATATTTTAAAAAATGGGAAGTATACATTAAAAAACAAAGAAAGAGAGGGATAAAATGCCTATAAAAATGAAAAGTGGGAAGGATTACTATACTGTTGTTGAAAGAATGGATATGATGATTGAAGAAAAAGGAAGGGAAGATTATTCATTAGAAACAGAAGTAACCTATGAAAGTGGAGTTGTTATAGTAAAAGCAACTTTAACTTTATTCAACTGTTATCCAAAAGATGAAACAGATACAGTAGAAGTGGTTTCTAGGAAATATGTTGGACACGCACTAGGTGAACTTGGTAAAGCTAAGACACTAGAAGCAACTGAAACACACGCAATTGGCCGTGCTTTAAGTTCAGCAGGGTGGTATGGATCTGAATTTGCTTCTGCAAATGAAATGGAAACATATCAAACTAAGCCAAAACCTGAAACTACTAAAACCAAAACAACTAAATCTAAAGAAAGTGATTTAATTGAAGAAGTTATAGAAAAGTATGATGGTGTAGAGGTTAAAAATGTAATTAACTTTGGTAAACATAATGGTAAAGAATGGAAGGATTTAGATGAAAGTTATGTTCAATGGGTTGCTACTAAAAGTAATGTTGATTGGCAAAGAGATGCTGCTAATGAAGAATTACAAAGAAGAAAGAATAGTGGTGTTCAACCTAAAGATGTTACTAATACTAAGGTTAGTAAAGATGAACTGGAAGATGTACCATTTTAATTAAGTGCAGATGATATAGGGAGTGGTGGTTATACCTACAACACACCGTAAGTTACTCAAGTAGCTGCCACTTCCTTCCCTAATGAAAGGATAATATGAAAGCAATAAAAGATTGGTTAGATGATAATGAAAGAAGTATGAGTTGGTTAGCAAGAAAATGTAATGTTTCACCTGCTACAGTAAAGAATTGGTTAGAAAGAAAACATTATCCATCAAAAAAACATAGAGATATGTTAGTGGATATAACAGGAATAGATGTATGAAAATGATTAATAAAGGTTTTTGTTCTTATGATGATGTTTGGAATGGATTGGAACAATATCCTGATGGAACTGAAATTTTATGGAAAAATATATTGTATAAAATTAAATCAACTACAAGAGATGATGGTGTAAGATCATTAGGTTTAGAACCTTTAGGTAAATTTGTTGAACCAAAAAGAAATGAAAAGTGTTTTTGTGGATCTAATAAAAAATATAAAAAATGTTGTTTACAAAAGTGGAGTAGATATTAATGAAAGGTTGGATTAGTTTACATAGAAAAATACTTGATAATCCTATATTAACTAGAGGTAGGCAATATAGTAGATTTGAAGCATTTGTATATATGTTATTAAAAGCTAATCATAAAGACAATAAAGCATTAATTGGTAATAACTTAATAATAATAAAAAAGGGTAGCTTTATTACTTCACAAAAGAAGTTAATGAAGGAATTTAATTGGGGTTCATCTAGGTTAAGAACTTTTTTAAAACTTTTAGAAAGTGATGGTATGATTGAAACAAATACTAACACAATATCAACACACATAACTATTAATAATTATAAAGAGTTACAAGGATTGCGAAATGCAAACGAAATGCAAACGAAATACAAACGAAACGCTACCGAAATGCAAACGAAAACAAACAATAATGTTAATAATGATAATAAAGAAATAAGAGAAGAAAAATTTATTAAATTAGTTTGTTCAATAGGTTTGAAAACAACACCTACGGTAAATCCTGATATAATTAAAGAATTTTGTGATTACTGGACAGAATCAAATATAAATGGTAATAAGATGAAGTTTGAAATGCAAAAAACATTTGATGTTAAAAGAAGGTTAAACAAATGGATTAAAAATCAAAGTGAATGGAATGTAAAACCTAAATCTAATATATCAGAATATAAAACATCTAAATAAGTTAATATTAAAAATAAAGGAAGATATAGTAGAAGGTAATCCACAGGATCTGATTAATCTTTTATTAAATCATATTCCAGTTAAATATATTCAAATGTATTTAGCTAAAAAAGATAATGAAGAAGTGTAAAACTTGTGGTTGTGAATTAAACAAAAAAACAAGGAAGATATATATGGGTATTAAATACCTTCATTGTAAGAAATGTTTATCTAAGAAAGCAGCCAAACACAATAAAAGAAGAAAAAAAGCATTGGAGAATAGCAAGTGGTTTTAGAAAATCATAAGAAATTAAAGTTTTATAAATCATTAGAAATAGGTAAAGAAAAGGAAGAATTTGTAAAAAACATATTTAAGGATTATTATGATTCTATTACTGATAATGATAATTATGAATATGATTTAAGGTTTGATAAGAATGGAAGAAGTTTATTTGTTGAGGTTAAATATGATTATCTAATGTCTAAAACAGGTAATATGGCCATAGAATGTTATTCAAGAGATAAAAAAAGTGGTATATATACAACTAAAAGTGATTACTGGATTCAGGTAGATAGTAATGATAAAATATATATTATAGATACCAATATATTAAGGCTTTTGTGTAAAGATAAAAAACCAATACAAACTAAGTGTGAAGATTCTTGGAACAAAGTATTTCTAATAGATAAATGGGATTACACGAATCAAGCAATAACAATTAAAGAATTTCTAACAATTAAATGAGGTAAAAATATGAATCCTGATGTATTAACATTAAACAATAAGATAGAGAGTAGAAACATATTAGATAGACAACATTGGGCAGTAAAAAGAAAATCTAAACAAATATGGGCATTGTTTGTTAGAAATCAGATGAAACTTAATAAGATCAAGAAAGCTGAAACTGGTGAGAAGTTTAAATTAACCATAATAAGTTATAGAAAGAAGTTGTTGGATTATGATAATCTAGTAGGTGGTGTTAAAGGATTATTAGATGCTTGTATAGATGAAGAACTGATATGGGAAGATAGCCCTAAGTATTTAGATTTAGTAGTAGAACAGTACACTTCTAAGAAATATGAAACAATTATTTTAAGGAAACCATTATGAATGTATTAAGTTTATTTAATGGAATGAGTACAGGACACACAGCATTAGAAAATGTTGGTATAAAAGTAAATAAGTATTATTCATCTGAAATTAAACCTGCTGCAATAAAACTTACTCAACACCATTATCCTGATACAATACAATTAGGTGATGTAGAAAAATGGAAAGAATGGGATATAGATTGGAAATCAATAGATATGGTTTTAAGTGGATCTCCCTGCCAAGATTTATCTAAAGCAGGTAAAAGAAAAGGTTTAGAAGGTGAAAGAAGTAGTTTGTTTTTTGTATTTGTAGATATATTAAATCATATAAAAGAATTAAATCCTAATGTATTATTTTTACAAGAAAATGTAGGTTCTGCTCCTGTTGGTGATGTTGGTATTATGAGTAGAGCATTAGGTGTATATCCTGTTAGGATAAATTCATCATTAGTTACAGCACAACAAAGAGATAGATATTATTGGAGTAATATACGAACTACACAAGATGGATTATTTACAGATTTAGTTACAGATATACCACAACCTGAAAATAAAAAAATATTATTAAAGGATATTATAACAAGTGGTAGTGTTGATAAAGAAAAACACAGTTGTTTAAACACAGGAAGTGGATCAGGTGGTACACAGAAATATTTAAAACATAGAAACAATACAACAGGAATGATTACTTTAATAAATGAAAATGATAAAGTAAGAACAATTAATAAAGTTGAATTATGCAGATTGCAAGGATTTCCTGATGATTGGTGTGATATATTAACTACACCACAAGCAGGTAGTTTATTAGGTGATGGTTGGACTTTACCAATCATTGAACACATATTTAGTTACATTAAAACATAAAACATTTTTAAAATTCATATATTATGTTATATTACAATACTGATATATGTCTAAAAATACACAAAATACACAAAAGCTAACTAAAAAAGAGATATTTCTTAAAGCATTAAGGAACAATCTAGGACATATCACAAAAGCCTGTGAGAAGGCTAATATTCATAGAAGAACTTATTATAGTTGGATAGATAAAGATGAAGAATTTAAGCAGCAATGTGAAGATGTAGAAGAATCATTATTGGATCTAAGTGAAAGTAAGTTACTAGAAAACATACAAAACAACGATAACACTTGTATAATATTTCATTTAAAAACCAAAGGGAAGAAAAGAGGGTATATAGAGAAACAAGAATTTGAAGTAACTAAACCAATATCTGAAATAAACTTTGATGAAATCTAAACCATTAACAGTACACAAAGAAAACTACTTCCCTGCTCAATGGGATTTCCTTACTAATAAAAAGAAAGCAAGAATTAAGGCTTATGTAGGTGGAATGGGAAGTGGTAAATCGCATTGCCTGTTGGCAACCACATTTATAAATTTACTCTCAAAATTAAACAAAGATGGTAAAAGTAATGGATTGATATTATATCCTACATATAACCTAGCAGATCAAGTATTTGTAGAACCATTTAAAGCTATACTAGAAAGAAACGGTGTTGCATATACATATAATATAGCACAACATAGATTTAAAACTGTATATGGTAATATTCAAATATATCAAACAAGGTATCCACAAAGAATAGTAGGTGCATCATATACTTATTGTGGTATAGATGAATTAGATATTGAGAACTTTAAAACAGCAGAAATTACTGTACAAAAAGCATT